>Ga0209792_1000847_pt1 | contig 17653 bp, 14 predicted proteins | sample EBPBio142005_DNA_FD_185860 | JGI IMG/M metagenome (GOLD analysis project Ga0209792, IMG submission 185860) | Wastewater treatment Type I Accumulibacter community from EBPR Bioreactor in Madison, WI, USA - Reactor 1_6/14/2005_ DNA (SPAdes)... | ecosystem: Engineered > Bioreactor > EBPR >... | reverse complement strand
TCTTCCAATAATCTTCGCCCATGACCTGGCGCTCGAACATGATGCGAGTCCAGGTCGTGCCGCCCGACGGTCCGATCACCTGACCGATCTGCTTGTCCTTGTATTCCGGCTTCAGCAGGTCGGCCCAGCTCTTCGGCGGATTCTTCACCAGCTGGGTGTTGTAGGCGATGGCCCAGCCCAAGGTGACGCCCGGCCATAGCTTGGGCGAAACCAGTGCGTCGGGCCGGTAGTCGGCGGCATTCGGCGGGGTGTAGTCCTGGAACAGGTCGGCAAGTTCCAGCATCAGGCCGCGGTCGGAATGGTTGACCACGTCGGCGCCGAGCTTGCCGGCCGCGGCTTCCGTCTTGATGCGGGTGATCAGCTGGCCGCCCGGGGCGCGGACCATCGCCACCTTGATCTTCGGGAAGACCTTGTTGAACTCCTTGATGACCTCCTGCTGCGTCTCCGCGAAGTCGGCCGTGTACAGGGTGAGCTGGCCTTCCTTCTCGGCAGCCGCGATCAGCTCCTTGGAGCCGAACTGGGTCTGCGCCATTGCCGGCAGGGCGGTGAGGCCCAGCGCCAGCCCGATGGCGGTTGCGGTCATTGTCCTGCGATACATAGGCATGTCCTCCCTTGTCCTTGTTGGTCAGCCGAGTTGATCAGCCGGCTTTCGCACTGCCCTGCGCGGCGTCGCGGGAAAGCCAGGTGGTGATTCCGAGCAGGACGGCCAGCAGTACCGTCTGCACAAGACTGAAGGCGGCGGTCTTGCCGACATTGCCGCCTTCATAATAGTCGAGCAGCAGCACGGCCATCACGGTCGTGTTGCTGGTGTAGAGAAAGAGCGAGGAGCCCAGCTCGCGGATCGCCAGCACGAAGAGGAGCGTCATCGAGGCGACGACGCCCGGCCGGGCCAGCGGCAGCACGATGGTGCGGATGGTGCCGAGCATGCCGCGGCCGCAGATCCAGGCGGCTTCTTCCAGTTCCTTGTGGATCTGCATGAACGAGGTCGAGAGCGCCTTCACCGTGTCGGGCATGAAGCGGGCGACGAAAGCCAGCGCCAGAATCCAGATCGTGCCGTACAGGCCGCCGGGCAGGCCGATCCAGGCCCATAGATAGGCGACGCCGACGACAAGGCCGGGGATGGCCACGGGCAGGGTCGCCAGCAGGTCGATCGAACGGCGGCCGCCGACCTGGGTGCGGTTGACCGTGTAGCCGATGGCAAAGGCCAGGGCGCCGCCCACCACCGCGGTCAGCACGCCGACCTTCATGGTGTTCCAGATCGACAACATGGTCAGCGGATTGTCGAACACGCTGTTGAAGTGGACCCAGCTGTAGGCCCTGGCGTCGAATAGCGCGTCGAAATCCTTGATGAACAGGAACTTCCGGAAAGCGGCGATGATCAGCGCCAGGGTCGGCAGCACGACCACCACGAAAAGGTAGAGGAGGGCCAGGCTGAAGGTGAACCAGCGCCAGCGGCCGAGCTTCAGGGCGCGCGGCCGGAACGCCTTGCCGGCGACCGTGGCGAAGCTCTTGCCCGAAAGCACGCGCTGTTGCGCCCAGACGAGGACCGCCGTCACCACCATGAGAAGGATCGCAACGGCCGCGGCGGTGTTGTAAAGCGGCGGGCTCCAGGCGGTCAGCTTGAAGATGTAGGTGGTGAGAACGCTGATGTTGGCCGGGGCGCCGAGCGCGGCGGGCACGCCGTAGATGCCCAGCATCACGACGAAGGAGAGCAGCGACCCTGCGAGAATCGCCGGGGCGATCAGCGGAAAGGTGACGGTGAACAGCGTCGTGAAGGCCGAGGCGCCGGAAACCTCGGATGCTTCTTCGAGGCTCGGATCCATGTTCCGCAGCGCCGAGGCGGTGAACATGTAGACGTAGGGCGCGTAGTAGATGCCGAACACCAGGATCAGGCCCGACATCGAATAGAAGTCGAAGCGGAGATCGATGCCCGCCCACTTCAGCGCGGTGTTGAGCAGCCCGGTCTTCGGCGAACCCAGGATGCCCCAGGCAACACCGGCGACCAGCGGCGGCACAAACAGCGGGATCATGCTGGCGCCGGCGATGAATCCCTTGAACGGCGTATCCGTGCGCACGACGATCCAGGAGAAGGCAAGCCCGATCGCCACGGCAAGGATCGTGCCGCCACCGCAGGCCGCCAGGGCATTGAAGAAGGCGAGGTGGACGTTCTCGTTGCCCAGCACCTCCAGGAAATTCTCTACCGAGGGCCGAAAGGCGCCGAAGCCGTCGACCACCGGATTGGAGTCGCTCAGCGCGCCGAAGACCAGCATCAACAGCGGGTAGAGGACAAGGAAGGTGAGGACGATCAGAAGCGCGCCAACCCACAATGACGCCCCCCACGAGCGGGGGGCCGGTCGGACCTCCTCAGACACAGGCAATGCAGCAGCACTCGTCGCCGTCAACGCTCGCTTCCCTCCCATGATCGTCCGCGGCAATGCCGGCGGCTTCTTCATCTTTGGTGAAATCGTAGCCCATCGGCAAATCAGACGCTACGTTTTGCTGATGAGGCTTCGCTCGCATGATCGCTACGACTACATACCCCTACGCGGACGCAAGGATTACACATGGCCTGATAACCGCAGGCTGGCCGTTTATTTCGCATTGAACCTCGAACATTTCACCTTTGGCGAAGGTCTGGGCGCGGAGCTGGTGCCAGCGGGACCGCAGCCCGACGTGCTGAATTATGCCTGGCGGGACTACGGCAACAGGGTCGGCGCCTGGTACATGCTCGACGCCTTCGACCAGCTCGATCTGCCGATGGCGGCGCTCGTGAACAGCGCCATGTACGATCATGCGCCGCAACTTGTGGCCGCGTGCCGCGCCCGCGGCGACGAGATCGTGGGGCACGGCCGCACCAACGCCGAGCGCCAGGGCGTACTCGGCGAGGCCGAGGAGCGGCAGCTCATAGCGGAAGTGACCAGCCGCATCGCGAACGAAGAGGGGAAGGCCCCGGAAGGCTGGCTGGGTCCGTGGATATCGCAAAGCCACGCCACGCCCGACGTGCTGGCCCATGCCGGCTACAGCTATCATCTGGACTGGTGCATGGACGATCAGCCCGTCTGGTTCCGCTGCCGCGACGGCAAGAAGATCCTCTCCGTGCCCTATCCACAGGAAGCCAACGACATTCCCTCGATCGTTGTCCGCAAGGATGGCGCCGAGCAGTTCGCCGACATCATCGTCGACCAGTTCGATGAAATGATGGAGCTGTCGCAAGCGCGGCCGCTCGTGATGGGCGTGGCGCTGCACGCCTACATCGTCGGCCAGCCGCACCGGCTGCGACACCTCAAGCGCGCGCTCCGGCATATCGCTGCCCAGCGCGATGCGATCTGGCTCACCACCCCGGGCGCCATCGCCAGACACTGCATTTCCCTACCCGCCGGCATTGTCCCCTAGGAGTTCCATGCGTCTTTTCACGGCCACGCTCGCCACCGAGACCAACACGTTCTCTCCGCTTCCCACGAGCATCGAAAACTACCGCGAGTCGGTCTTCTTTCGTGCCGGCGAGCATCCGACCGATGCGCCGCGCATGTGCACCGCACCGTTATTCGTCGGACGCGCCCGCGCTAAGACGGAAGGGTTCGAGCTGATCGAGGGGAGCTGCTTTGCCGCCAGCCCTGCCGGTACGACCAACCGCGCCGACTACGAGACGATGCGCGACGAGATCCTGGACCAGCTCAAGGCCGCGCTCCCCGTCGACGGGCTGCTGCTCGGTCTGCACGGCGCCATGGTGGCGCACGGCTACGACGACGTCGAAGGCGACATCATTGAACGCGCCCGCGCCATCGTCGGTCCGAAATGCGTGATCGGCGTCGAGCTCGACCCGCATTGCCATCTCACGCTGAAGCGCATCGCTGGCGCCGACATCGTCGTGCTCTACAAGGAGTTTCCGCACACCGACGTGGTGGAGCGGGCGGAAGATGTGCTCGACCTCGTCCTTGCCACCTTGCACGGCAAGGTGAAGCCGGTGATGTCGGTCTACGACTGCCGCCAGATCCAGAGCTATCCCACGACGCTCCAGCCCATGCGCGGCCTGGTCGATCGCATCAAGGCAATGGAGGGCAAGGACGGCATCCTGTCGGTCTCGATCGCCCACTGCTTTCCCTACGGCGACGTGCCCGAAATCGGCACGCGCGTGCTGGTGATTGCCGACGGCGACAAGAAGAAGGCCGATGCGCTTGCGACGGCTCTTGGCGAAGAGCTGGTGAGCCTGCGCGGCAAGACCCAGCCGCCGTCGTTCGACGTGGCTGCTGGCGTGAGCGAGGGTGTCGCCTTCAACGACCTGCCCGTGGTGATCGCCGATCCCGCCGACAATGCTGGCGGCGGCGCACCGTCGGACAATACCGACATCCTGCGCCATCTGATCGACAGGAAGGTCGAGAATGCTTGTCTCGGCCCGATCTGGGATCCGATCGCTGTGCGCCTGTGCTTCGATGCTGGCCTCGGCGCCAAGATAGGTCTCCGCTTCGGCGGCAAGATCGCGCCGAGCTCGGGACAGCCGGTCGATGCCGAGGTCGAGGTGATCGGGCTCAAGCGCAATGCCTGGCAGAGCTTCGGACCGACACAGGTCTCGGTAGGCGATTGCGCCGCTGTGCGTATCGACGGCGTGGAGGTCGTACTGATTGCGAATCGCACGCAGGCAACGGGCCTCGAACTCTTCACGAACCTCGGCATCGATCCGCGCGAGCGCAAGATCGTGGTGGTGAAGTCGACCAATCACTTCATGGCGGCCTACGGGCCGATCGCCAAGAAGGTGATCTACGTCGAATCGAGTGGTCCGCTGCGCCGCGACCACCGTAAGGTCCCCTACCAGAAGGTCGAGCGCCCGATCTGGCCGCTCGATCAGGATGCAAAACCGCGTGGGCTGATCTTCTGACCCCGGCGCCGTCGTCGTGCTGGACAAGGACGATAGCGGTTTTGCATACTCGTTGCAGGGAGTTTAAGGGAGATTTTCGTATGTTCAGGCGTGTTCTCGCCGGCGCGCTCGCTCTGGCCGTGCCTTTTGTCGCCGCCGATGTGCAGGCGCAGGAAAAGGTGCTCAAGGCGGTGATGCACGCCGATGTGCGCGTCATCGATCCGGTGTGGACCACTCAGACGATCGCCAACATCCATGGCGCGCTGATCTATGACACGCTGTTCGGCAACGACGGCAACCAGAAGCCGCAGCCCCAGATGGTGGGCAAGTACGAGATCAGCCCCGACCGGCTCACCTATACCTTCACCCTGCGCGACGGGCTCAAGTTCCACGACGGTTCGCCGGTCACGACCAAGGACGTCATCGCCTCGCTGAAGCGCTGGGGTGCCAAGGATGGCGTCGGCCAGCGCCTGATGGGCTTTGTCACCAAGATGGAGCCGGTCGACGACAAGACCTTCACCATGGTCCTGCGCGAACCCTACGGCATGGTGCTGGAGTCGTTGGGCAAGAGCCAGAGCTCGATCGCCGCCATCATGCGCGAGAAGGATGCGCTCACCGACCCGCAGCAGCAGGTCAAGGAAGCAGTCGGCTCCGGTCCCTATATGTTTGCCAAGGATCAGTGGGTTCCGGGCAGCAAGGCGGTCTATCTCAAGAACAAGGACTACGTGCCGCGCACCGAGGCGCCGTCCTCCTTCGCCGGCGCCAAGATCCCCGGCGTCGATCGCATCGAACTGGTGTGGATCTCCGATCCGCAGACCACCATGTCGGCGCTGATCAACGGCGAGATCGACTTCTACGAACAGCCGACCAACGACTTCCTGCCGATGCTCGAGAAGGCCCGCGGCGTGAAGCTGATGAAGACCGGCAAGATCGACAGCACGCAGGGCATGATCCGGCTGAACCATCTCCATCCGCCGTTCGACAATGTGAAGGCGCGGCAGGCGATGTATTACCTGATCAACCAGGAAGACTTCCTGCGCACCATCGTCGGCAATCCGAAGTACTACCGCGTCTGCAAAGGCCTGCTGACCTGCGGCGGCCCCTACGAGAACGACGGCGGCAGCTACCTGATGAAGGAGTACAATCCGAAGAAGGCGCTGCAGCTCCTCAAGGAGGCCGGCTACAAGGGCGAGCCGATCACCGTGCTTTCGGCTACCGATCACGCCACCATCACCCCGGCGACGCAGGTGCTGGTCCAGGCGATGCGCGAGGCCGGCATCAACGTCGATGCACAGTCGATGGACTGGGGCTCGGTCGTGACGCGCCGTGCCAAGAAGGATCCGCCGGCACAAGGCGGCTGGAACATCTTCGTCACCACCTCAGGTGGCGTCGGTTCGTCCAATCCGGTCCTCCATACGTGGATTGGCGCGGCCTGCGAGAAGGGCCTGTTCGGCTGGCCGTGCGATCCCGAGGTCGAGAAGCTGCGCAATGCCTTCGGCATGGCGGCGACCGAGGAGGAGCGCCAGAAGATCGCGAAGGAACTGCAGACCCGCGCGATGGAGCAGGTCGTGTTCCTGCCGTTCGGTCAGTGGGATACGCCGATCGCGTTCCGCGGCGACAAGATCGACAACGTCGTGCCGAACACCGGCCTCGCCGTGCTCTGGGGTATTACCAAGAAGTGAAATCCGCTAAGCGTAACGGCGCATGACCTCCTATATCGTGCGCCGTCTCTTCGCCACCCTGCCGGTGATGGCGGTGGTGGCGCTGTTCGTCTTTTTCCTGCTGCGGTTCGCGCCGGGTGATCCCGCTGCGATCATCGCCGGCGACGACGCCACGGCCGAATCGATTGCGGCCGTGCGCGCCAAGCTCGGACTCGACCGGCCCATGGTCGAGCAGTTCGTCGTCTGGGTCGGGCAACTCCTGCAGGGCGACATGGGCGTGTCGATCTTCTCGAACCTCGCCGTGACCCGCCTGATCGCCCAGCGGCTGGAGCCGACGGTCGCGCTCACGCTCTCGACCCTGTTCGTGGCGGTTGCGCTGGCCGTTCCCATCGGCGTCGTAGCGGCCTGGAAGGCGCGCAAGCTGGTCGATCGCCTGGCCATGGCCTTCGCCGTGCTGGGCTTCGCCATGCCGACCTTCGTGCTGGCCTATATCCTGATCTACTTCTTTGCCGTGCAATGGCAGCTCCTGCCGGTGCAGGGCTATGCGCCGATCCGGGAGGGCTTCTGGCCCTTTGTCGAGAGCCTGATCCTGCCTTCGGTGGCGCTGGGCATCACCTACATGGCGCTGATCGCCCGCATCACGCGGGCCTCGATGCTCGAAGTCCTGGCGCAGGATTACATCCGCACCGCCAACTCCAAGGGCCTGGCGACGGACCGCGTCCTGCTGCTGCATGCCTTGAAGAATGCCGCCGTGCCCATCGTGACGGTGATCGGCATTGGCATCGCGCTGCTGATCTCCGGAGTCGTCATCACCGAGACTGTGTTCAACATTCCGGGCCTCGGGCGCCTTACCGTCGATGCCGTGCTGAAGCGCGACTATCCTGTGGTGCAGGGGCTGATCCTGGTCTTTGCCGGCGCCAAGGTGCTGGTGAACCTGATCATCGACATTTCCTACGCCTTCCTCGATCCGCGGATCCGGTACTGAAATGGCCGTTATCGCCGACGATCTCGACCTGCCCGGTGCCCGCCGCTTCTCGCTGTGGACCGCGATCCGGCGCAATCCCACCATTGCCTTCGGCGCCACCCTGCTCGTGGCGCTGATCGTCATGGCGATCTTCGCGCCCTTTATCGCGCCCAATGACCCGCTAAAGCTTTCGCCCGTGAATCGGCTGCGTCCGCCGTCGGAGCGCTGGTGGTTCGGCACGGACCAGTTCGGCCGGGACGTCTTTTCACGCACGATCTACGGCGCGCGCGTGTCCCTGATCGTCGGCCTCTCGGTGGCGGCCTTTTCGAGCGTGCTCGGGCTCGCGCTGGGGTTGGCCTGCGGCTACTTCCGCAGGGTCGACGGGTTCGTCATGCGTATCATGGACGGGCTGATGGCGATCCCCTCGATCCTGCTCGCCATCGCGCTCATCACCCTGTCGCGGCCCGGCCTCGGCATCGTGATCGTGGCCATCGTCATCCCCGAAGTGCCCCGCATCGTGCGTGTCGTCCGCGCCGTGGTGCTGTCGATCCGGGCGCAGCCCTATATCGAAAGCGCCATCGCCGGCGGCACCAAGAACCTGAAGCTCCTGCTGCGCCATGTATTGCCCAACACGCTGGCGCCGCTGATCGTGCAGTCGACCTATGTCTGCGCTTCCGCCATGCTGATCGAAGCGGGCCTCAGCTTCCTGGGCGCCGGCGTGCCGCCGGAAATTCCGAGCTGGGGCAACATCATCGCCCAGGGCCGCACCTATTTTCAGATCGCGCCCTGGACCATCCTGATCCCCGGTGCGTTCCTGGCTGTCACGGTGCTGGCGGTGAACTTGCTGGGTGACGGCCTGCGCGACCGACTCGATCCACGGCTGGCGAGGCGGCTCTGATCATGAGCACCGCTTCCATTCTCGAAGTACGCGACCTGCATACGCAGTTTCGTACCCTGGACGGCATCGTCCGGGCGGTCGACGGCGTGTCCTTCGACGTGGCGCGCGGCGAGACGTTGGGCATCGTGGGCGAGTCCGGCTGCGGCAAGTCGGTGACGGCGATGTCGATCCTGCGGCTGATTCCGCCGGAGACCGGCCGCATCGCCTCGGGCTCGATCAAGTTCGAGGGCGAGGAGCTGACGACGCTCTCCGACGAGGCGATGAAGCGCCTGCGCGGGCATCGCATCTCCATGATCTTCCAGGAGCCGATGACCAGCCTCAATCCGGTGCTGACGGTCGGCACGCAGATCGCCGAGAACGTCGTGCGCCATCTCAATGTACCCTGGTCGGCCGCACGCGACCGGGCGCGCGAGATGCTGGACCTGGTGCGCATCGCCGATGCCCGCCGCCGTCTCGATGAATATCCGCACCAGCTGTCCGGCGGCATGCGCCAGCGCGTGATGATCGCCATGGCGCTTTCCTGCGATCCGCAGGTGTTGATCGCCGACGAGCCCACGACGGCGCTCGACGTCACCATCCAGGCGCAGATTCTCGATCTCATGATCGAACTCAAGGAAAAGACCGGCACGGCGATCGTGCTGATCACCCACGATCTCGGGGTGGTCGCCGAGACCACGGAGCGCGTCGTGGTGATGTATGCCGGCCGCAAGGTCGAGGAGGCGCCGGTCGAAGCCTTGTTCGCCGAGCCGCTGCATCCCTATACGCGCGGCCTGATGCGGGCGATTCCGCGCCTCGATGTCGAGGCGGATGCCGCCGGCACGCGGCCGCGTCTGCAGGAAATACCGGGGTTGGTGCCGATCCTTACCAAACCGATCGTGGGCTGCGCCTTCGCGCCGCGCTGCGGCTTCGCCACCGATCGGTGCCGCCGCGACGCGCCGCCTCTGGTCGAGGGTGGCGCAGGCCACACCGTGGCCTGCTGGGAAGTCGAGCGCGTGAGAGCCTCGACATGAGCGACAAGTTCGATAGCCAGCCCGTCCTTCAGGTCGAGGGCCTCGTAAAGCACTTTCCGATCCACGGCGGCCTGCTGCAGCGCCGTGTCGGGGAGGTGAGGGCGGTCGACGGTGTTTCCTTCTCGATCCGTCGCGGCGAGACGCTCGGCCTGGTGGGCGAGTCCGGTTGTGGGAAGTCGACGATCGGCAAGGTCGTCCTGAAGCTGATCGAACCGACGGCCGGACGCATCGCGCTGGGCGGCGAGGACATCACCCACCTCATGCCGGGCGCCATGTGGCCGCATCGCCGGCGCATCCAGACGATCTTCCAGGATCCGTACTCCTCGATGAACCCGCGTCTGCCGTCGGGCACGATCGTGGGCGAACCGCTGGAGAACTTCGGCATCGCCCGGGGAACGGCGCGCGACGAGAAGGTGGCGCAGCTCTTCCGGCGGGTAGGGCTCAGGCCCGAGGCGATGCGCAAGTACGCGCACGAATTTTCCGGCGGCCAGCGCCAGCGGCTCGGCATCGCCAAGGCGCTGTCGGTCAATCCCGACGTGATCGTGGCCGACGAGCCGGTCTCCGCGCTCGACGTGTCGGTGCAGGCGCAGGTGCTGAACCTGCTGATCGACCTGCAGGAAGAATACGGGCTGGCCTATCTCTTCATCAGCCACGATCTCGCGGTGATGCGGCACATCAGCCACCGCATCGCCGTGATGTATCTCGGGCGCATCGTCGAGCTGGCGCCCAAGCGCACGCTGTTCACGCAGCCGCTGCATCCCTACACCGAGGCGCTGCTTTCCGCGGCGACCGCGCCTGACCCCAAGCGACGCCGCCAGCGCAAGCGCATCGTGCAGGGCGACGTGCCGAGCCCGGCCAAGCCGCCACCCGGCTGCCATTTCCATACGCGGTGTCCCTACGCGGTCGCCGAGTGCAAGGTGACGGCGCCGCCGCTGATCGAAGTCGCGGAAGGCCATCACGTCGCCTGCCTGCGTCGTCCGGTCGGCGGCGATCCGGGTCCTCTCACGCCGTAGGTTCATTTCTGTGCGTCGTTGTGTCTCTTGCTTGAGCACATCTGCGGATGCTCCTCGGCCCCATGTCGACAGGAGTGCCAAGAGAAATGCTCGATGAGAAGCTGGAGCCGATTTTCGCCGATGTACTGCGCCGCAATCCCGGCGAAGAGGAATTTCATCAAGCGGTTCGCGAGGTGCTCGATAGTCTTGGCGCAGTGATCGCGAAACATCCCCACTATGCCGAGGACGCGCTGATCGAGCGCATCTGCGAGCCGGAGCGGCAGATCATCTTTCGCGTGCCGTGGGTCGACGATCGTGGCCATGTTCAGATCAATCGCGGCTTTCGCGTCCAGTTCAATTCTGCGCTCGGGCCCTTCAAGGGCGGGCTGCGCTTTCATCCGACGGTCTATCTCGGCACGGTGAAATTCCTGGGCTTCGAGCAGGTCTTCAAGAATGCGCTGACGGGCATGCCGATCGGCGGTGGCAAGGGCGGCTCCGACTTCGATCCCAAGGGGCGGTCGATGGGCGAGGTCATGCGGTTCTGCCAGTCGTTCATGACCGAGCTATCGCGCCATCTCGGCGAGTACACCGACGTGCCGGCCGGCGACATCGGCGTCGGCCAGCGCGAGATCGGCTACATGTTCGGCCAGTACAAGCGCATGTCCAACCGTTACGAGTCGGGCGTGCTCACCGGCAAGGGGCTGGCCTGGGGCGGCTCGCGGGTGCGCACCGAAGCGACGGGCTACGGCGCCGTCTACTTCGTCGAGCGCATGCTCCGGACGCGCGGTCACAGCTTCGACGGCAAGAAGGTCATCGTGTCGGGCGCCGGCAACGTTGCGATCTACACGATCGAGAAGGTGGCCGAACTGGGCGGCAAGGTCGTCGCCTGTTCGGACTCCAACGGCTACGTCCTCGACGAAGCCGGCATCGACCTCGACCTTCTGAAGGAGATCAAGGAGAAGCGGCGCGGCCGGGTGGAGGATTACGCCAAGCAGCGCGGGGCAGGCGCGACCTACGTTCCCGGCGGCTGCATCTGGGACGTGCCGGCTGACATCGCCATGCCGTCGGCAACCCAGAACGAGCTGACGGGACGCGACGCACGCACTCTGGTGAAGAACAAGGTGCTGGCGGTCGGCGAGGGGGCGAACATGCCCTGCACGCCCGAGGCGGTACGGCTGTTCCTCGAGGCCGGCGTGCTGTTCGGGCCGGGCAAGGCGACCAACGCCGGCGGCGTGGCGACCAGCGCGCTCGAAATGCAGCAGAACGCCTCGCGCGATTCCTGGACCTTCGAGGCGACGGAAGAGCGCCTGGCCGGCATCATGAACGGCATCCACGACCGCTGCGCCGAAGTCGCCGACGAGTATGGCTCGCCCGGCAACTACGTGCTGGGTGCCAACATCGCAGGCTTCATCCGCGTCGCCGAAGCCATGCGGGCGTTCGGCGTGGTGTGAGGTTGAGGCTCGGGGTGACGCCACCGTGTCATCCCGAGCCGAAGGTGGGGAATCTTTGTCGATTTTCAGTTCGGGCTCGCGCTCAAGGCTAGGGCAGAGGCTGCTTGAATTCCTTGAGCATTCGGTTCGCGAATTCCTCGACTGTCTTGAAGTCAATGAGGAGTTGAGGATGGAAAAGTATTCCGGATGATTTTTCCTCGTAGGAGTGCCTGATGCTTGGGTGAAAGAACCCAAGCGTTTTCTGTTCTGATTGAAGCCGATCATGCTCATCAAGATCCAGGCGTCTGACGGCTTCTCCCGACGCTCGTTCGAGTTCGTTCCAGCGTTCGACCTTTTCGGGAGGGATGGCGTCTGGTGGAATATATAGAGGGATACGATGTGCAAGGGCGTGGCGATAGTTTTCTAGATAAGCAAACCACTCCGTCATCGTCTTTGACGTCAAGTACTGCAGGAAATCTGGAGATAACGACGCCCGTACCTCAGCGTATTTCTCACCGAAGCCAATCTGCATTGGAGCCAGGGGATTACCGTTCTTTCTGCGAATACTGCGCTCGTGTACCCAGACGAGAGCCAAGTTCTCGAAGCAACCAAAGACGCTCAGGTAGAACGCGTGTAGGTTAATCTCGCAGTCACGCAATTCATCCTTTGATGGAAGACCGACGTAGTCTGGCGGAATAATCCTGAACACATTGTCGACGCACCGTCGAAGCACACTCACGCGACGCAGAAATCCTTGCGTCACCAGCTCACGCGCAAACTTGTTGGAGAGAGCAAGTGAGCCGTAGCTGAGGAGTAAGTCTTCGTATAGCTGCTGTATCTTCTGCTTCTCGCCATCAAAGTGAGCAATATGGTTTTCATTGTAGAATGCCATTGCCTGAGCTTCGCCTCACGGTCTTTGCTGAAGAGTATGTCGTTCCACGCTTCTGCGTCGACCGTGTCAGCTCTCAGCGACCTATAGTTGTTGTCGTGGTTCTTCAGTATTGCGCAGAGGGTGCCAGACGAGAACATGGGGTGTAGAAAATATGCGCTCTGCAAGGAGGAGCCGCGCCGGGACCACTGACTCCGAGCGTCATCCCGAGCCGAAGGCGAGGGACCTTTGCCGATGAGCAAAGGTCTCTCGTCCGGCCTCGGTGGCGAGGTCGAGAGTCACCTGCGTGCCGGTCTTGAGGCGTCGCCGCAGGATGTTGGTGCGGTCCGGGCTTGTCCGCAACGTGCCGCCGTCGTGAAGCGCTTGCAGCCGCGTGCGTGAAACGCCCAGCTCGGAGGCCAGCAGGCGGTCGAGACGGGCGCTGGTCGGCAAAGGGACGATCAGTTCGATCTCCAGTTTCGTCCAATCGGGCGGTTCGTACCGCACCTCTCTTGCGATCCCAACCTCGGGAAACTCGTCGATCCTCGGTGAGCTGCGTCGCAGAGCATCGAGGTTGAACGTTTCCGTCCTGATCCACTGCGGATCGTTGGATTGAAGTGCATCCAGCACCGACGGATCGATGTCGCGGACGTTCCGCCGCTCGAAGATCGAGCGGTTCCAGGTCTTCTCGCAGGCCAGGCACTTGTAGATCAGCCACGCATCGAGCTTGCGGCCGTTGGCGTTGAGCCGGGTCTTGCCACTGGCCTGGAAGGGTTTGAGGCCGCCGCAGCCGCTGCAGGTGAGCCAGGGTTGGGGAGCTGTCAGGGGAACGATGGTCCATCGAACCCGAAGTGAATCGCACATACCGTCTTGGTCTTCCGTTCGGAAGTCCACCAAGGTGGTTGCGCGAGACAGCCCTCAGGCGAGGGCGCGGTGTGGCGATGTTTTTAGACGGGCGAAGAGCTGCGACGGCAGAGCGGCGCGGGGCACATTTAACAATGCCAAACCGGTCTCTTGGCGCCACCCGATGAACAGAGTCGCACGCGCCGGCAGCACGTGGCTGTCGGATCGTACGGGTGAAACTGACTGAGACCGGTATTCAGCTAGGCAAAATCCAACTCGCTGCGCCACTGCTCTTCGCGCGCGACATTGGCAAAGGATCGGCGCAGAGGGGAGTCCTCTGGCGCCTCCCGAAGCCGAAAGCCGCGGCGTTGCGGCTTTTCGGCAACTCTTGCGATCCTGCGCCCGTGCAACCGATTGCACGCGCGAGCGATGGTCAGCCGCGCGCGCCCGGCGCCGTGTCGCGCAGGTAGGTGAGGGCCGCTTGGGCGCCGCCCGTCTTGTGCGGCACCTTCGCCAGACCCAGCGCCATCTCGACGCCCGACAGCGTGCCCATCAGCATCAGGTCGTTGAAGTCGCCGAGATGGCCAATGCGGAAGACCTTGCCCGCAACCTTGGTAAGGCCCTGACCGAGCGACAGGTTGAAGTTCTCCAGCGCCACCTTGCGGAAGGCGTCGGCGTCGTGGCCCTCGGGCATGACGATGGCGGTCAGCGAACCCGAATAGGCCTTGGGATCGCTGCACAGGATCTCCAGCCCCCAGCCGTCGACGGCGGCGCGCGTCGCCTCGGCATGGCGGGTGTGGCGGGCGAACACGGCGTCGAGCCCTTCCTCCAGCAGCATGTCGCAGGCTTCGTTGAGGCCGTAGAGCAGGTTGGTGGCGGGCGTGTAGGGGAACCAGCCGTTGGCGTTCGACGCCAGCATCTCGTCCCAACCCCAGAAGGCCTTGATCATCTTGGAGGTCTTCGAGGCCGCGACTGCCTTCTCGCTCACCGCATTGAAGGAGAGGCCGGGCGGTAGCATCAGGCCCTTCTGCGAGCCCGCGACGGTGACGTCGACCCCCCAGGCATCGTGGCGATAGTCGACCGAGCCCAGCGAAGAGATCGTGTCGACGAGCAGCAGGGCGGGATGCTTGGCGGCATCGATGGCGCGCCGAACGGCCGAGATGTCGCTCACGACACCCGTCGAGGTCTCGTTGTGGACGATGCAGACGGCCTTGATGGCGTGGCCGGTGTCTTCCTTCAGGCGCTTCTCGATGGCCGCGGGATCGGCCGGCTTGCGCCAATCGCCACCCATGAATTCTGATTTGATTCCAAGCTTATCGGCCATCTTCTTCCACAAGGAAGCGAAGTGGCCGGTTTCCCACATCAGGACCTGGTCGCCGGGTGACAGGGTGTTCACGAGGGCGGCTTCCCAAGCTCCCGTGCCGGATGCGGGATAGATGATAACTGGTTGTTTTGTCTGGAAAACTTGCCGGACTGATCGCAGGACCTTCTTGGCCAGCGCGTTGAATTCTGGGCCGCGGTGATCGATCGTCGGATGATCCATCGCACGAAGAACGCGGTCTGGAACATTGGTGGGCCCGGGAATTTGCAGGAAGTGACGGCCGCTCGGATGGGAGTTCAGGCGCATGATTTCAGCCTTTTCAAATGCTCACTTGCATTTTGTATACAATATGCCAAGCTGAGTCCAGACACATGGATGGTTCTTCCTTTCCCATCGCCCGATCGAGCCTGCCGGAGGCGGCGGCCGAACGGCTGCGCACCCTGATCATCGAAGGCGGGTTGCGGCCGGGCGCCAAACTGAACGAGCGCGAACTCTGCGAGCGTCTGGGCGTCTCGCGCACGCCGCTGCGGGAAGCTTTCCGCATGTTGGCGGCCGACGGGCTGCTGGTTCAGCTGCCCAATCGCGGCGCGCAGGTCGTGGCCCTGTCGCCGGACGATGTGCGCGATGGCTTCGAGGTCATGGCCGCTCTGGAAGGGCTGGCAGGTGAACTCGCGGTGGCGCGGGTGACCGACAGCGACATCGCCGATCTGCGCGCGCTGCAGGCGGAAATGGAAGCCGCGCACGCCCAGCACGATCTACCAGCCTACTATCGCATCAACCGCGTCATCCACGATCGGCTGAACGCCATTGCCGGCAATGCCGTACTGGGCCAGACCTATCGCGCTCTCAACGCGCGCCTGCACGCGCTGCGGTTTCGCTCCAACCTCAACCGCGCCAAATGGGATCAGGCCGTGGCGGAACATCGTTCCATGATCGTAGCCCTTGCCGCGCGCGATGGCGCTGCGCTACGTGATCTCCTCGTCCGGCATCTGCGTGCCAAGCAGCAGGCGGTGCTGGCTTCAATGAATAATCAAGACAGTGAGATTCTTCAGGGAGGAAACGAACAATGACGTCGACTTTTTCTACGCGTCGCAAAGCGCTGAAGCTCGGGCTCGCGGCCACCTTGGCCGCTCCCGCCGTGGCTCGTGCCCAGCAGGGCTGGCCGCCGCAGACGATCACCTGGGTCAATCCGTTCCCGGCCGGCGGCGGCACCGACGTCTTCGCGCGGCCGCTGGCGGCGCAGGTCGGTGAGCAGCTCGGCTGCCAGATCATCGTCGACAACAAGGGCGGGGCAGGCGGTACGGTGGGCGCCTCGCAGGCGGCCAAGATGAAGCCCGACGGCTCGGTTTTCTTCGTCGGCGCCATTCACCACACGATCGCCCCGTCGATCTATAAGAACCTCGATTACGATCTGGAGAAGAACTTCGAGCCGATCACCATGGTGGCGCTGGTGCCGCAGGTGATCTCGATCAATCCCAACAAGCTGCCGGTGAACACCGCAGCTGAATTCATCGCCTACCTGAAGGCCAACCCCGGCAAGGTGAACTACGCCTCCGCCGGCGCCGGCACGGCGCATCATCTGGCGGGCGAGCTGTTCAAGCTCGAAACCAAGACCTCGATCACGCACGTGCCCTATCGTGGTGCGGGGCCGGCGATGCAGGACCTGCTTGCCGGCAACGCCGACTTGATGTTCGACGGCATGGGTACCTCGGCGCAGCAGATCAAGGCGGGCAAGCTGAAGGGCCTCGCGGTGGCGACCCAGAAGCGCGTGCCGGAGTTTCCGGACATGCCGACGGCGGCCGAGATTGGTGTGCCGAACTGGCTGGTGTCGACCTGGTACGGGCTTTGGGCCATCAAGGGGACGCCGCAGCCGATCGTCGACCGCATGTATGCCGAGGTGGTCAAGGCGCTGGCCAATCCGAAGCTCCAGACCATCTGGAAGGACCAGCTGGCGCAGGTCGGCGGCGAGAAGCCGGCTGACTTTGCCAAGCGCATCCGTACCGAAATCGAGAAATGGCAGAAGGTCGTCGCAGCGGCCGGGGTGAAACTAGACTGAGCACGCTCGAACAGAACCTTAAGCGCACCCTCAAAGGCGAGGTCCTCTTCGACAGGGCCTCGCGTGGGCGCTACTCGACCGACGCCTCGATCTATCAGATCGAGCCGGTGGGCATTGTCGTGCCGCGCGACGAGACCGATCTCGGGCTCGCCATCGACGTGGCGCGCGACGCCAAGGCTGCGATCCTGCCGCGCGGGGCAGGGACGTCGCAATGCGGCCAGACCGTGGGCGAGGCGCTGGTCATCGATTGCTCCAAGTACCTGCGCGAGATCGTGGGCTTCGACAAGAACAAGGCGCAGGTGACGGTGCAGCCCGGCGTGGTGCTGGATCAGCTCAACGCCTGGCTGAAGCCGCATGGGCTCTGGTATCCGGTCGATGTCTCGACCTCGGCGCAGTGCACTCTGGGCGGTATGGCTGGCAACAATTCCTGCGGCTCGCGCTCCATCCGTTACGGCAACATGGTTCACAACGTCGCCTCCATCGACGCGATCCTGGCCAGCGGCGAGCGGGCGCGGTTCGGTTCGGCGCGGCCCGAGGACATGCCGGCCTCGGTGCGTGCCATTGCCGACAAGGTGGCCGAGCTTGCCTTTGCCGAGCGCGACGAGATCGAGCTGAAGTACCCCAAGGTGCTGCGCCGCGTCGGCGGCTACAATCTCGATATCTTCTTTCCGCAGTCGGAGCGGCCCTACACGACCGACAATTCGGTCAACCTCGCGCACCTGCTGGTCGGCAGCGAAGGCACGCTCGCCGTCACCGAA
>Ga0209792_1000843_pt1 | contig 17722 bp, 14 predicted proteins | sample EBPBio142005_DNA_FD_185860 | JGI IMG/M metagenome (GOLD analysis project Ga0209792, IMG submission 185860) | Wastewater treatment Type I Accumulibacter community from EBPR Bioreactor in Madison, WI, USA - Reactor 1_6/14/2005_ DNA (SPAdes)... | ecosystem: Engineered > Bioreactor > EBPR >... | reverse complement strand
TTTGGACAGGCACAGCCGGTATGAAGGTACAGAAAGCGCTGCATCGCATACGTCCCAGGGAAACGCTCAACAATTACTACCTTTTTTATTGGTTGCGGCATTCCGCAGCGGTAGGTTTGCTGGAGCCGCACTTCACCGGAACAACAATTAAGCACCTCACGGGGAAAGCTATCTCGGCGTTGGAAATGCCGTTGCCTCCGATGGCAGTTCAATTGGCAGCAGTCGATGTACTCAAGTCTCTCGACGACCGCATCACCCTCCTGCGCGAAACCAACGCCACCCTCGAAGCCATCGCCCAGGCCCTGTTCAAGTCCTGGTTCGTCGATTTCGACCCCGTGCGCGCCAAGATGGAAGGCCGCACGCCCGACGGCATGGACGAGGCTACGGCGGCGCTGTTTCCCGATGGGTTTGAAACGTCGGAGCTGGGGGAGGTGCCGAGGGGGTGGCGGGTAGGCGCGCTTTCGGATATCGCATCCTTGAACGCACACTCTTGGACTGTGCGCAATGCGCCTCCTGAAGTGACCTATGTTGATTTGGCCGGGGTCAAGAACAACGTCTTCGATATACCGCAGGCTTATGCGTTTTCTGATGCGCCGAGCCGAGCGCGACGAATATTGCTATCAGGAGATTGCATTGTTGGCACCGTGCGCCCGGGAAATCGTTCATTTGGTTTCATTGCGCAAATGGACAACAAATTGACTGGCAGCACGGGATTTGCCGTGTTGAGTCCGAAGCGGGAAGAGGTGGCAGCGTTCGTGTATCTTGGCGCGACACGAGAAGAAAACATAGACCGCCTTGCCTTGCTCGCAGATGGCGGGGCATATCCAGCAGTCAAGCCTGAACTGGTAGCAGCAACAAAGTGCGTTCTGCCTACTGATGACGTGATGAAGGAGTTTGATGGTGTCGCGAGGCCGTTGCTCGATTCCATCAGCGCAAACAGCGCACATGCCCAAACCCTCTCCACCCTCCGCGACACCCTGCTCCCCCGCCTGATCTCCGGCCAGCTGCGCCTGCCCGAAGCGATGGTTGCATTGGAGGCCACAGCATGACGACATTGGAGACTTTGAATCGCTGGTTGGCGGATGCGCCCGAAAACGAGCACCTGGAATTCAAGGAGGCCAAGCAGCAGTACGACACCACCAAGTTGCTGCGCTACTGCGTGGCGCTGGCCAATGAGGGCGGTGGTCATCTGGTGCTGGGTGTTTCGGACAAGCGGCCTCGGCAGGTGGTGGGCACCCAGGCTTTCCAGAACCGGGGCGAAATTACCGCCCGTATCCTGGAGGCCCTGCGCATGCGTGTCGATGTCCAGGAGTTGCAGCACCCCGATGGCCGCGTGCTGGTGTTTGCCGTTCCCCCGCGCCCGGCAGGCACGCCCTTGCACCATGAGGGTGCTTACTTGATGCGTGCCGGTGAAGAGCTGGTGCCCATGTCGCCCGATCAGCTCAAGCGCATCTTTGCCGAAGGTGGGCCAGACTGGTTTGATCGCCCCGCGCGGGCGGGCGCGGGCCCCGAGGATGTGGTGGCGCTGCTGGATACCCAGTCTTTCTTCGACTTGATGCAGCTGCCTTACCCCACCAGCCGTGATGGCGTGCTGGAGCGGCTTGCACAGGAGCGACTGATAGAGCGCCAGGCCGGTGGCTGGAACATCACCAATCTGGCGGCGATTCTGTTGGCCAAGCGGCTGGATGCTTTTTCGCCAGAACTGGCGCGCAAGGCAGCCAGGGTGGTCATTTATGAGGGCACCAACAAGCTGGCCACGCGCTACGACGAACCACAGCCACAAGGGTACGCGGTGGGTTTTGAAAAGCTGGTGGACTTTGTGCACTCATCCGCACCGCGCAACCATTTTGTGGAACAGGCGCTGCGCGACGAGGTGAAGATGTTTCCGCGCCAGGCCATTCGTGAACTGGTCGCCAACGCGCTGGTGCACCAGTCCTTCGAGGCCACCGGGCAGTCCGTCATGGTCGAGATGTATGCGGATCGTTTGGAGGTGTCCAACCCGGGTCTGCCGCCCATCAAGGTGGAGCGCTTTATTGATGAGTTCCGCTCGCGCAATGAGCGCTTGGCTGAACTGATGCGCCGCATGCGGGTGTGCGAAGAAAAAGGCAGTGGCATCGACAAGGTAGTCCATCTGGCGGAGGTATTCCAATTGCCTGCGCCAGACTTCCGTATCAGCGAAACACGCACGACGGCGGTTCTGTTCTCGTACCAGGACTTTGCCGACATGAGCAAGCCCGATCGTATTCGGGCTTGTTACCAACATTGCGCCCTCAAATATGTCAGCAACGAGCGCATGTCGAACCAGAGCTTGCGGGAGCGGTTCAGGTTGCCGGAGTCCAAAGCCGCCACGGCCTCCCAGGTGATTGGCGCCACCAAGGATGCCGGGCTGATCAAGACCGACGAGTCGGACACGACCTCCACGCGCTACGCGCGATATCTGCCGTTCTGGGCCTAGCAAGTGCTTAAACGCAAACCTTCTGCAGGTGGTTGATTGGAAAAATTCTCATACAAATCAATGGCTTGGGTGTTTAAGTGCAACCCCCGTTTTGCTCAGCATGCTGCACCGCCGATGTAGAAAAAACGGTTTCTTCACACATGTTTCAGACCCACCATGCTTTCCGCCCTCCGCGACACCCTGCTCCCCCGCCTGATCTCCGGCCAGCTGCGCCTGCGCGAAGCGGCCTCCTTTGAAGTAGCCATGCCATGACTTCACCGACCCCACCCGCTGCACCCGCCCAGCCACGCAACCCCCTGCATGGCCTGACCCTGGAGGCCATCGTCACGGCGCTGGTGGCGCACTATGGCTGGGAGGAGCTGGGCCGGCGCATTGCGCTGCGCTGCTTTACCAGCGAGCCCAGCGTGTCCTCCAGCCTGAAGTTCCTGCGCAAGACGCCCTGGGCGCGCGAGAAGGTGGAGGGGCTGTACCTGTTCATGTTGCGCGAGCAGCGGCGCGGCCAAGCGCAGCAAAATTCGTAGCCATGCCGCTCTGCTTCAATAGCACCCCATGACCGAAGACCAACTCGAACAAGAAACCCTCTCCTGGCTTGCAGATATCGGCTATGCGGTGCGCTTTGGCCCCGATATTGCGCCCGACAGCGCAGGTGCCGAGCGCGAGAACTACCGCCAGGTGGTGCTCACGGCCCGCCTGCGCCAGGCGCTGGCGCGGCTCAACCCCCAGGTGCCGCAGGCCGCGCGCGAGGATGCGTTGCAGCGTGTGCTGGAGCTGGGCGTGCCGGCGCAGCTGGTGGCCAACCGGGCGTTTCACCGGCTGCTGGTGGGGGGCGTGCCGGTGCAGTACCAGCAGGGCGACGAGACGGTGGGCGACTTTGTGCGCCTGATCGACTGGGGCGACGTGGCGCGCAACGACTGGCTGGCGGTGAACCAGTTCACCATCAAGGGCGCGCACCACACACGCCGCCCGGACATCATCCTGTTCGTCAACGGCCTGCCGCTGGTGCTCATCGAGCTGAAAAACCCCACGGACGAGGCGGCAGATATCTGGAAGGCCTACGAGCAAATCCAGACCTACAAGGCGCAAATTCCCGATGTGTTCCAGTACAACGCGGTGCTGGTGGTCTCCGACGGCAGCGAGGCGCGCATGGGCAGCCTCTCGGCCAATGCCGAGCGCTTTCAGCAGTGGCGCACGATTGACGGCGTGGCGCTGGACCCGCTGGGTGAGTTCAACGAGCTGCAGACGCTGGTGCGCGGGGCGCTGGCGCCAGCCATGTTGCTGGAGTACCTGCGCTTCTTCGTGCTGTTCGAGGACGATGGCACCTTGGTCAAGAAGATTGCCGGCTACCACCAGTTCCACGCGGTGCGCGCGGCGGTGCAGCAGGTGATTGCCGCCTCGCGCCCCGACAGCCCGGCACCGCTGCAGGGCAAGGGCGGGGTGGTGTGGCACACGCAGGGCAGCGGCAAGAGCATCACCATGACCTGCTTTGCCGCGCGCGTGATGCAAGAGCCGGCGATGCAAAACCCCACCATCGTCGTCATCACCGACCGCAACGACCTCGACGGCCAGCTGCTGGGCGTGTTCGGCCTGGCGCAAGACCTGCTGCGCGAGACCCCGGTGCCGGCGCGCACGCGCCAGGAGCTGCGTCAGCTGCTGGCCAACCGGCCCTCGGGCGGCATCGTGTTTGCCACCATTCAGAAGTTCATGCCGGGGGAGGACGAGGATGTGTTTCCGCTGTTGTCCGAGCGGCGCAACATCGTCGTCATCGCCGACGAGGCGCACCGCACGCAGTACGGCTTTGAGGCCAAGCTGAAAACGCGCAAACTGGTTTCAGAACAAAAATCGACTCTAGCGCCTGCTGGTAAAGCGCAAGCAGCTACAAATTTGGTAGTAACGGGGGATGGCGAGCAGCGTGCGCCCATGGCCCGGTTCGAGCCACCGGCCTACACCACCCGCTACCAGGTGGGCTATGCCCAGCACCTGCGCGACGCGCTGCCGCACGCCACCTTCGTGGCCTTCACCGGCACACCGGTGAGTAGCGCCGACCGGGATACGCGGGCGGTGTTTGGCGACTACATCCATGTGTACGACATGCAGCAGGCCAAGGAGGATGGCGCAACGGTGGCCATCTACTACGAGAGCCGCCTGGCCAAGCTCAAGCTCAAGGAGGCCGACCTGTCGCAGCTCGACGACGAAGTCGATGAGCTGACCGAGGACGAGGAAGAGGGCACCCAGGCCCGCCTGAAAAGCCGCTGGGCCGCGCTGGAGCAGGTGGTGGGTGCCCAGCCGCGCGTGGCCAGCGTGGCCGCCGACCTGGTGGCGCACTTTGAGGAGCGCAACCAGGCGCAGGACGGCAAGGCCATGGTCGTGACCATGAGCCGTGACATTTGCGTGCACCTGTACGACGAAATCGTGCGCCTGCGCCCCGACTGGCACAGCGACGACCCGGAGCAGGGCGCCATCAAAATCGTCATGACCGGCAGCGCCAGCGACAAGGCGCTGCTGCGCCCGCACATCTACAGCGCACAGGTGAAAAAACGCCTGGAAAAGCGCTTCAAGGATCCTGCCGACCCGCTGCGCATGGTCATCGTGCGCGATATGTGGCTGACCGGCTTTGACGCCCCCTGCGTACACACCATGTACATCGACAAGCCCATGAAGGGCCACAACCTGATGCAGGCCATCGCCCGCGTCAACCGCGTATTCAGGGACAAGCAGGGCGGCCTGGTGGTGGACTACATCGGCATCGGCAACGAGCTGAAGGCCGCGATGAAGGAATACACCGCCAGCAAGGGCCGGGGCAGGCCGACGGTGGATGCGCACGAGGCGCTGGCGCTGCTGCTGGAAAAGCTCGACGTGCTGCGCGCCATGCTGCATGGTTTTGACTACAGCGCCTTCAAGACCGGCGGCCACAAAACCCTGGCCGGTGCCGCCAACCATGTGCTGGGCTTGCTGTCGGACACCAAGGACAAGAATGGCAAGCCGGTGCGCGATGGCAAGAAGCGCTTTGCCGACGCCGCCCTGGCCATGGGCCGGGCCTTCAGCCTGTGCTGCACGCTGGACGAGGCCAAGGCGGTGCGCGACGAGGTGGCCTTCATGCAGGCAGTGAAAGTCATCCTGACCAAACGCGACATCAGCCGCCAGAAGAACAGCGATGCGCAGCGGGACGCTGCAATTCGTCAAATCATCAACCAGGCCGTGGTAAGCGAGTCGGTGGTGGACATCTTCGACGCCGTGGGCCTGGACAAGCCCAACATCGGGCTGCTGGATGACGAGTTTCTGGCCCAGGTGAAAAACCTGCCTGAGCGCAACCTGGCGGTGGAGCTGCTGGAGCGCCTGCTGGAAGGCGAAATCAAGTCCAAGTTCGCCACCAACGTGGTGCAGCAGCGCAAGTTCAGCGAAATGCTGGGTGGTGTGATTAAACGCTACCAAAACCGCAGCATTGAAACCGCCCAGGTGATGGAAGAGCTGATGGGCATGGCGCAGCAGTTTCGTGCCGCGGCGCGGCGCGGCGAAGCGCTGGGCCTGTCTGAAGACGAGGTGAAGTTCTACGACGCGCTGGCCAACAACGAATCGGCCGTGCGCGAGCTCCAGGATGAGACGCTGCGCAAGATCGCTCATGAGCTCACCGAGAGCCTGAAGAAGAACATCACGGTGGATTGGGCGCAGCGTGAGAGCGTGCGCGCCACGCTGCGGCTGATGGTCAAGCGCATCCTGCGCAAGTACAAGTACCCGCCCGACCAGCAGGAAGCGGCGGTGGAGCTGGTGCTCGAGCAGGTCGAGCGGCTGGGCGAGAGCTGGGGGTGAACACTGTCAACGCAGCGCGGCGCTGGGAATGCCCCATTGGGGGTGGTCAGCCGCCGCGACGCATCTGCGCAAAGGCCGCAAACTCCCAGCTGCGCATGGCCAGCAGCAGGGTGTAGCCCTCGCGCTCCTGCTCGGGCAGGCGCTGGTCGGCCAGGTGCTGCTGGGCAAAGTCCTGGGCCACGCGCTGCAGGCGCTCGACCAGGGACGGCGCCAGGCTGCGGGCGATGGAGCCATGCACCAGCAGCAGGCCTTCGCCCGCACCGTCGAAGCCGCCGCCGAAGTAGTCGAGCAGCGCGTTCTCTCTAAAGAACTGCATCACCGGGCCGTGCGGGCGCCAGCGGAAGGTCTTGGCGAGCTTGAGGCGGTAGCGGTTGAGCGGGCGCAGCTCGATGATGCCCAGGCGATCCAGTTGCGCCAGGTACCGAATGCCCTCGGCCTCGCTCAGGCGGTAGGCGCCGGTGACCTGCTCCAGCGTCCACTGGCTCAGCACGCAGATGGCCATCAGCAGCAGCTTCTTGTCGGCCACCACGGCGCGCTCCTGCTCCTGGCTCAGCTCGGCCAGCAGGGGCTGGCTGTCGGCCACGCGCCGCGCCAGGTCGGCAAAGTCCAGCCGCAGCGCGCGGCAGATGGCGTCTATGCGCGACAGCGGCATGTCGCCGCGTGCCAGCATGCGCTTGACGCTGGATTCGGCCATGCCCAGCGCGCGGGCCAGGGCGGCATAGGTCATCTGGGCGGCCTTGAGTTCCTTCTTCAAGGCGATGACGAGGTCGGCGGTGGTGCTCATACAGTCAATGGTATCGAACGGCGATACCGACAGTGTGATTCAAGCCACAAAGTTTCACAAGTCGCGGCGTTGCCCAGGCTTTTTGCGCACAATGCGCTGCACTTTGATACCGGCAGGCCCCCATGAGCGACACCCATTCCAACCAGTTTGCGCTGCTGCGCCAGCGCCGCTTCGCCCCCTTCTTCTGGACGCAGTTTGCCGGCGCGGCCAATGACAACCTGTTCAAGTTCGCCTTCACGGTCATGGTGACCTACCAGCTCAGCGTGTCCTGGCTGCCGCCGGCCATGGCGGGGCTGGTGATAGGGGCGCTGTTCATCCTGCCGTTCCTGCTGTTCTCGGCCACGGCCGGGCAGCTGACCGACAAGATCGAGAAGACGCGCATCATCCGCTTCGTGAAGAACCTGGAGATCGCCATCATGCTGCTGGCGGCCGCGGGCTTCATGGCGGGCAGCGCGGCGGTGCTGCTGGCCTGCGTGTTCCTCATGGGACTGCATTCCACGCTGTTCGGGCCGGTCAAGTTCGCCTATCTGCCGCAGGCCTTGACCGAGCGCGAGCTCACCGGCGGCAACGGCATGGTGGAGATGGGCACCTTCGTTGCCATCCTGCTGGGCAACGTGGCGGGCGGTCTGCTCGTCGCGCTGCCGGGCGTGGGCCACACCGCCGTGGCCGTGGCCTGCCTTGCGCTGGCGCTGGCCGGGCGGCTGGTGGCGCAGTTCATCCCCGCAGCGCCGGCCACCGACCCGGGCCTGGTCGTGAACTGGAACCCGGTGAGCGAGACCTGGCGCAACCTGAAGCTCGCGCACGGCAACATCGTCGTGTTCCGCTCGCTGCTGGGCATCAGCTGGATGTGGTTCTTCGGCGCCGTGTTCCTCTCGCAATTCCCCAGCTTTGCCAAAGAGGTGCTGCATGGCGATGAGCAGGTGGCCTCGCTCTTGCTCGTGGTGTTCTCGGTGGGCATAGGTGTGGGGTCGCTCTTGTGCGAAGTGCTCTCGCGCCGCCATGTGGAGATCGGCCTGGTGCCGCTGGGCGCCATCGGCATGAGCGTGTTTGCCATCGATCTGTACTTCGCCTCGCGCGGCCTGCCAGAGTCGCCCGTGATGGGTTTGGCCGCCTTTGTGACGCAGGGCGCGCACTGGCGCGTAATGGCCGACCTGCTGTTGCTGAGCCTGTTCGCCGGCCTGTACAGCGTGCCCATGTACGCGCTGATCCAGATGCGCAGCCAGCCCACGCACCGCGCGCGCATCATCGCCGCCAACAACATCCTGAACGCCCTGTTCATGATCGCCAGCGCCGCGCTGGCCGGCGCCCTGCTGTCGGCGGGCTTCACGGTGCCGCAGATCTTTCTGTTCACGGCAATCGCCAACGCCGTCGTGGCCTTCTACATCTTCTTGCTGGTGCCCGAATACCTGCTGCGCTTCGTCGCCTGGGTGATGTCGCGCTGCATCTACCGCTACAAGGTGCGTGGCGACGAACACATCCCTACCGCGGGTGCCGCCATCCTGGCCTGCAACCATGTGAGCTTCGTCGATGCCGTGCTGCTCATGGCCGCCAGCCCCCGGCCCATCTACTTCCTCATGGACCACCGCATCTTCCGCATCCCGGTGCTGGGCGCGCTGTTCCGCCTGGCCAAGGCCATACCCGTGGCGCCGCAGAAGGAAGACCCCGCCACCTACGAGGCCGCGTTCGAGCGCGCCGCAGAGGTGCTGCGGGAGGGCGACCTGCTCGCCATCTTCCCCGAGGGTGGCATCACCCGCGACGGGCAGCTGCAAGCCTTCAAGGGCGGCATCATGAAGATCATCGAACGCGCCCAGGCCGACGGCGTGGCCGCGCCCGTGGTGCCCATGGCGCTGACCCACCTGTGGGGTTCGTACTTCAGCCGCATCGAGCGGGGCGGGGCGATGGTGCGCCCCTTCCGCCGGGGTTTTTGGAACCGCGTGGGCCTGAATGTCGGCCCTGGTGTGGATGCGGCCAGCGTGCAACCCGAGCCGCTGCGCGCGCGCGTGGCAGGGTTGCTGGCTTTAGGGTGATTTGCCGCGCTGGCCGCTGTCGCCGCTGCTGTTAGGCGATGTGTCGCCCTCGCCCATCCCGGGTGAGGGCGATTTTCATTTGGGTGCTGAATTTCCTGGGTTCTGATACCGGGAAAAGTACCGAAATTAGATACTCATAGTCTAAAGAAAATAAAAAGATCAAACAAAAGCCACTTTTGTGTATGGCAGAACGCACCATTGCGGCCATGTCCAACCAACGCCCCAGTGCAGCCGCCATGCAAAAACCCTCCCTCCCCATCCTGCGCGACACGCGCGCCTGGCAGTTCCAGGTCTGGGCCTCGTTCGCCATCGCCCTGGGCCTGTGCGCCGTGGGCCTGGCCTGGCTGCCGGGCGAGCCCCTGGCGCGGGCCTTCATGTTCATGGGCTATGTGTTCTGCCTTTCGGCCGCCTTCGTGCTCGCCAAGTTCGTGCGCGACAACCAGGGCAGTGCCGCTGGCACCACCGGGGACACGCCGCTGTGGAAGCTGGTGGTCTGGGGCGGCTTTGCCACCGCCATGCTGCTGACCGGCTGGGGCCTGTGGGGCATGGCGGTCAACCCGACCTACAAGGCCTTTCTGGGCGTGAGCTGGCTCTACCTCATCACCACGGCCTTCACCCTGGCCAAGATGCTGCGCGACCGCCACGAGGCTGATCTGCTGGATGCCCGCCTGCAGGGGCGCCGCGAGGCCAGCCGTGAAGCCGGTCATGAAGCCTGAGCGTTTCCCACTGCAAGCCGAGGAGCCAACCATGAAGAGGCACGCAATTCACAAGAGCCTGGCGGCCGCGGCCATGGCCTTCTGCCTGGCCTGGGGCGCGCCCGCCCAGGCGCAGAGCGAGGCGTCCGCCGCGCTGTCGCTGCTGCCCGTGGCCTCGATCGTGGCGTCCACGGGTGCGGCGTCGGCCGCGGCGGGGGCGGTGGTGGTACTGCCGGCGGCGCTGTCGGTAGCCGGGGCGGTGCTGACGGTGCAGGCCGTGCAGGTCTCGGCACTCTCAACGGTGTATGTGCTGGAGCGCGCCTCGGACGGGGCGCGCGTCAGCGTCGAGCTGTCCGACCGCGCAGCAGCGGCCGCCGTGCACGGCGTGGGCACGGTGGTGACCTGCAGCGTGATAGCCACCGGCGTCATCCTCTCGGCCGCGGGCGAGGTGCTGGCCTTTGTGCCCAACGCCCTGGGCCGTGCGCTGCTCCACAACGAAAGGCTGTGACCATGCGCGCCATCCACAACATGATCTGGGCCGTGGCGCTGCTCGCGGCCGGGGCCGTGCAGGCCGGCCGCTCGTGCGAGCCGCAGCACCTGGGCGCGCAGACTCTGGGGCGCGGCATGCAGCTGGCGGCCAGCACGGTGCGCGCGCTGGACGACAGCGGCGCCCGCGTGGTGCTGCTGGCGCGTGCGGGGCAGGACCTGTCGGCCTACGGCCTGCGCTATTCGCACCTGGGCTGGGCCTACAGGACGGCCGAGGGCCCGTGGCGCGTGGCGCACAAGCTCAACGACTGCGGCTCGGATCGCGGCTACCTGTACCGCCAGGGCCTGGGCGAGTTCTTCCTGGATGACCTGTGGCGCCATGAGGCCGTGTGGGCCGTGCCCACGCCCGAGGTGCAGCAGCGCCTGCTGGCCCTGTTGCAGGACGGCCGGCGCACCACGCTGCTGCAGCACGCGCCCTACAGCATGGTCAGCTACGCCTGGGGCCAGCGCTACCAGCAGTCCAACCAATGGGCGCTGGAGACGCTGGCCATGGCCATGGAGCCCGATACGGTGCGCACGCGCGTGCAGGCCCAGGCTTGGCTGCGTTTCAAGGGCTATGCGCCTACGGTGCTCAGGATCGGGCCGCTGACGCGGCTGGGCGCGCGCGTGTCGGCGGCCAATGTGGCGTTTGACGACCACCCTAACGAGAAGCGTTTTGCCGACCGCATAGAGACCGTCACGGTGGATTCGGCCCTGGCCTGGCTGCAGGCGGCGCGGCTGGCAGCAGCGCCAGAGCGGCTGGTGCCGTGAGGGGCAGGCATGGTGGTGCGTGAGCGTGCTTTTGGGGGCAGCCCTCTGTCTTGTGTATGCACATATCTCTTTTGATAGCGTGCAACGCGCATTGGGCGCTGGTTTTCACTCCCTCCCCCACTGGGGGAGGGCGGGGTGGGGGCCAGCGGCGCTTGAGCTGTCATGCCGGCAAGATGCCGGCGCTCCCGGCCCCCATCCCAACCTCGGTGCTGGCAGCGAGACGCTGCAGCTCTTTAGGCTGTCCAGTTCCGCGCAGGCGGAACTGGAGCCGCAGCCTTCAGCCCCAGAGGGGGAAGGAGAAACAGCCAATCCTCACCCGCCGGTCTTGCGCCGCGCCAGCTCGGCCAGGTAGCGCTCGGTCACGTCGCGCGCCATCGCGGCCGAGCCCAGGGACTGGCCGGCGCCGTCGGTGACCACGCAAAAGCTCATGTCCACGTAGAGCTTGCGCCCGTCCTTGTGCGTGCCGCGCGTGGTGCGCACCTCGCGGCTGCAGCTGCCGCGCTGGATCGCCCGGTCGAAGCCGCGCCAATGGGCCTCGCGCAGATGCTCGGGGATGATCAGGTCCAGGCTCTGGCCCAGGGTCTCGGCCTCGCTGAAGCCGAACAGCGCCGTGGCGGCAGGGTTCCAGGCGCGGATGATGCCTTCGCGGTCGGCGTAGATCAGCGCGTCGGCCACGTCGGCGACGATGCGCTCCCAGGGGATGGGCGGGGTGGCGGTGGTGTTCATGCCGGCCATTGTGCGCGTGGCCTGCGTGCGGGCAAGTGCATTTCAGATAAAAACTAGCTGCAACGCCCTTGTATAGTGCGCAAACAGCTATCAAACATATAGTAAACAAGCAGGGCATCAATATGGGCAAGGCATTGCGTTTATCGGAAAAGTGGTTTCGTCGCGGCCTGTGGCTGGTGGCGCTGGTGTTCGCCGGCTTTTTGATCGGCCTGGGCGGCACCATAGTCGGCGACCTGCCCAAGGTGGAGCGGCCACTGCTGCTCGACGACTTTCTCGACAAGGCCGCGGCCGAGCAGCTGCGCGACCAGGTCAAGGGTGGGCGCGAGGCCGAGCAGGCCGCGCAGGCGGCGCTGGAGCAAGCCCAGCTGCAGCACGCCAGGGCGCGCAGCGAGACGCTGGCCGAGCGCGAGGGCTATGCCAACTGGCTGGCCGCGCGCAGTGCCACGCAGCAAGCCGAGCATGACCCTGAGGTGCTGGCGCGCACGCGTGCGCTCGACACGCTCAAGGCGGCAGAGCTCAAGGCCCAGCAGGCCGTGCAGGCGCAGCAGCAGGCGCTGCTGGACGCGCGCCAGGGTGCCCAGGCCGCCGAGCAGCGCCTGGGCGTGCTGGAGCAGGACGGCCGCAAGAGGCTGGCGGCTGAGCGGCGCCGCGTGGAGCTGCGCGTCTTTCTCTACCGCCTGGCGCTCACGCTGCCGCTGCTGGTCGTGGCCGGCTGGCTGTTCGTGAAGCAGCGCAAGAGCAGTTGGTGGCCCTTCGTCTGGGGCTTCATCTTCTTTGCGCTGTTCGCGTTCTTTGTCGAACTGGTGCCCTACCTGCCGAGCTATGGCGGCTATGTGCGCTACATCGTCGGCATCGTGCTCACGGCCCTGGTGGGGCGCTATGCCATCGTGGCTTTGGGCCGCTACCTGGAGCGGCAGAAGCAGGCCGAGCAGCTGCCCGACAGCGAACGGCGCCGCCACCTGTCCTACGACCTGGCACAGGCGCGGCTGGCCAAGGGCGTGTGCCCGGGCTGCGAGCGCGGCGTGGATCTGAAGGGTGGGGAGACGGACTACTGCCCGCACTGCGGCATCCACCTGTTTGACCACTGCGGCGACTGCCAGACGCGCAAGAGCAGTTTTGCCCACTATTGCCACCATTGCGGCAAGGCGGCGGCGGCTGCGCTGGCTGGCAGCTGAGGCCCGTCAGACCGCGTCAGACCGCGGCAGACACGGGCGCCTGGTGGCTGCCATAGGCCTGCACCTGGTTGCGCCCCGCGGCCTTGGCGCGGTAGAGCGCCTGATCCGCGCAGGACAGCCAGTGGCTCAGCGTCTCGCCCGCGGCCGGGCAGTTGCTGCCGTGCACGCCAATGCTGCAGGTTACGGACAGTTGCGTGCCGTCGTGCAGCATCACCGGGTGGGCGCCGAGCTGACGGCACAGCCGCTCGCCAATGCCATGAGCGTGTTCCAGCGTGGTGCAGGGCAGCAGCACGGCAAACTCCTCGCCTCCCAGGCGGCCCAGAATGTCCTCGGGGCGCAGCAGCTGGCGCACCTGCTGCACCAGCTGCTGCAGCACCAGGTCGCCCTGTGCATGGCCATGGCGGTCATTGATGCTCTTGAAATGATCCAGATCCAGCATCAGCAGCGACAGCGGGGCCGACTGGTCATGCATGCGCTCAAGCATCTTGCCGCCGCGCTCTATGAGCGCGCGGCGCGAGAGTGCGCCGGTCAGAAAATCGTGGTTCACCCAGTGGTTGAGCTGCACCAGCGCGCGCTGTCGCGTGGCGTAGGTGCAGGCCACGGCCAGCGGCGCAAGCGACAGCATGGCAACGCCCAGCCGCAGTGAGATCACTGCGGCCGTGTTGTCGTGCGTGAAGCTGAAGGCGCCCATGGCGATCGTTGCCATCGTCCAGGTGCCCGTCAGAAAGTTCAGCAAGGCCGCGGCAAACACGCCATAGGCCATGGCGCACCACACCAGAGCCGGCATGGAAAACCCCAGCGAGCCCGGCCCGCCATACCAGGTGGCAAAGGCCTGCAGCAACACCAGGGCCAGCAGCGGCAGGGCGCCGGTCCAGCCATGCTGGCGCCAGTCGGGCCGCCAGTGCCACAGCCAGCCGTCGGGTGCGGCCAGCAGCATGGGCAGGATCAGCATGTAACCAGAGAACTCGGCCGCCAGCCAGATCGTGAAGGCCGGAACATAGTCGTGGCCGAAGCTGCCCAGCGCGACGGCGCTGCCCAGCAGCGCGCTGGTGACGCTGGCCAGCGCGCAGGCGCCAAACAGGTACAGAACCGAGCGCGACAGGCGCAGGCGTATGACGACTGCGGGCTGGCCCGACAGCAGCCACCAGCCCATGGCCACCCCGGCCACATTGGCAAGGTTCAGGCCCAGGGCTGCCACCCAAGCCGTGCCCGTGGCCATGTCGGTGGCTACATAGCCCGCCAGCGCCAGCAGCCAGCTGCGCCAGGAAGCGGCCCAATGCGGCTGCCGCAGCATCAGGCCAAGCAGAATGGCGTTGGTGGGCCAGAACGCGGCCAGGTAGCCGACAGGGCGGCTCAATATGCCCGCCAGACAGGCCAGCACCACACACACCAACAGCACCAGCTGCCCACGCCAGAGGCTGGCGATGGGTGCCGTGGCTTGCTGCGATGGGGGCGCGCGGTCTGTCATCAGTGATTGGTGGTAGACGGGTCAGGGCTTGCGCAGGCCATTGTGCGGGTCAAATTTGACTTTAATCAATGCCGTGTTGTCGCTCCTGTCTGAAACGCGTACGGAATTCGCCAAACCGCCCGGCATCCAGCGCATCGCGCACCTCCTGCATCAGGCTCAGGTAGTAGTGCAGGTTGTGGATGGTGGTCAGCATGGGGCCCAGCATCTCGCCGCAGCGGTCCAGGTGGTGCAGGTAGGCGCGCGAGAAGCCGCCGCGGCCGCCATCGTTCCAGGCCACGCCCTCGCTGCCGGCGCAGGTGTGGCAGGTGCAGCTTGGGTCCAGCGGGCGGTGGTCGCTCTTGTGGCGGGCATTCCTGATCTTCAGGTCGCCGTGGCGGGTGAAGATGGTGCCGTTGCGTGCATTGCGCGTGGGCATGACGCAGTCGAACATGTCCACGCCGCAGGCCACGCCCTCTACCAGGTCCTCGGGCGTGCCCACGCCCATCAGGTAACGGGGCTTGTGTGCGGGCAGGCGGTGCGGCGTGTGCGCCATGATGGCGAGCATCTCCTCCTTGGGCTCGCCCACGCTGACGCCGCCCACGGCGTAGCCGGGGAAGTCCATTGCCACCAGGGCGTCCAGCGACTCCTGGCGCAGATGCTCGAACATGCCGCCCTGCACGATGCCGAACAGCGCGTTGGGGTTGCCCAGGCGCTCGAATTCGGCCTTGGAGCGCACGGCCCAGCGCCGGCTCATCTCCATGCTCTTGCGCGCCTCGTGCTCGGTGGTCTTGTGGCCGTTGGTCTCATACGGCGTGCACTCGTCGAGCTGCATGACGATGTCGGAATTGAGAATCGTCTGGATCTGCATGCTGACCTCGGGCGACATGAACAGCTTGTCGCCGTTGACGGGGCTGGCGAAATGCACGCCCTCCTCGGTGATCTTGCGCATGGGCCCCAGGCTCCAGACCTGAAAGCCGCCGGAGTCGGTCAGTATGGGCTTGTCCCATTTTTCAAAGCCATGCAGGCCGCCAAAGCTTTGCATGATGTCCAGGCCCGGACGCATCCACAGGTGGAAGGTGTTGCCCAGGATGATCTGCGCGCCCATCTCATGCAGGCTGCGCGGCATCACGCCCTTGACGGTGCCATAGGTGCCCACGGGCATGAAGATCGGGGTCTCCACCTGCCCGTGGTTCAGGGTCAGGCGACCGCGGCGTGCGTGGCTGGCGGAGTCGGTGGTCAGCAGGTCGAATTGCAGCATAGGGGGCCGATTGTCCCAGACCCGATCAGGGCGTACGCTGGCCTACACTGGTCTCATTGACGCCACACAAGGAGGAAACCGCCATGCTGAGAATCATGATCGCCGTCGACGGCTCGGAACTGGCGCTGGACGCCGTGCGCCACGGCCTGATGCTGATGCGCCGCGGCGGCCTGCAGGCCACGCTGGTGCTGGGCCATGTGCAGGAGGAGGCCAGCCTCATGGAACTGGCGACGCGCGGCGCCGACATGGTGGCCGCCGCCAGCGTGGAGGCGGGGCAGGATCTGCTGGCCTCGGCCGTGGCCCTGGTCGATGCCGCGGGCGTGCCCTACGAGACCGAGATCGGCCTGGGCTCGCCCGCCGCCACCCTGGTGGACATGGTGGAGCGCTGCGGCTGCGACGCCCTCATCGTCGGCGCCCGCGGCATGGGCGGCCTGCGCGGCGCCTGGCTGGGATCGGTGTCTCAGAACCTGGTGCACCACAGCCCCGTGCCCGTCACCGTGGTCAAGCATGCCGAGGCGCAGGAGCTGCCGCAAGAGGATGACGACGATGAGGAAGATGCGGCCTGATGCTTGAAATCGTCATTCCCGCGCAGGCGGGAATCCAAGTGCCACCCGAGCAGTTGATTCGTCGCGGCTGTGGATCCCCGCGTTCGCGGGGATGACGGTGGTTGGGCCGTCCTGCCCGGGGGCTGTTGCGGCAATGGGCGAGGTTCTTCAGGCCGCTCTCTGCCACTGATCTGCGCCGCGCTGCAGCTTGCCATGCGGCAGGCTCGCCAGGCGCGCGAACAGGCGCCGGCAGTAGCCGCTGATCCACAGGCATTTGTTGAGCTCGTCCACGGGCAGCGGGCCGGAGACGACGACGATGCCGTTGGCCTCGTCCAGCGCCCCTGCGGCGCGCAGGCGCCGGCGCTGGTGCGTGGCCCAGGACTGGATGCGCGCCGGGCTGCCATGCTGGTGCATTTGGCCTGTGCGCCGGTCGAAGGCGATGGCCACGCTGTCGGTCTTGAGCTTGCAGCGGCGCTCGCCCGTGGCGGCGCTGGGCGCCTCGCGCATGTCGTACAGGCAGTAGCTGCCGGCCTTGAGCTGGTATTGCAAATCCATGGTCACCCCCTTCGCCGGGCATTGTTGCGGGCGGGGCCTGCGCGCAAAGGCCGGATAACCGCGAGAAAGCAGCGGCTTATCGGCGCCGTGGCGTCAGAAATCCACCAGACTCAGACCCACGGCAAACATGGTGCGCCGCCGGTTGTAGTCCACCAGGCTGTCGCCGTAGCCGGTGAACAGCTGCGTGTGCAGGCGCAGGTTGCTGCGCGGGCCTATCAGGCCGGTGCCCAGGGTCTGCAGCCATTCCAGGCGCAGCGAGCCGCGCGCCGTGCTGCCCAGCGAGTGGCGCGCGGTCAGTGCCAGGGTGTTGTCGGGGTTGGGGTTCCAGGCTAGGGCCAGCTCGGCGCGGCCGACATAGCTGCTGATGCCGGGGTTGTCATCATTGGCGGCACCCTCGGGGATGCGCTTCCAGATGCGGCCCGTGAGGCGCCAGCGGTCCTCCAGCTCCATGCCGCTCATCAGGTAGACGCGGTTCCAGCTGCGCGACAGCGGCCGGCTCTGGCCGTTGGACTGGTGCACCAGGCCGATGCCGCTGTAGCGCCAGCGCCAGCCCCAGGGCAGGTGGGCCGTGGTGGGGTAGACGTAGACGATCTCGGGCTCGTGGTCGGTGTTGCGGAACGGGCGCGAGATCTCGGGGGAAAACAGCTGCCAGTACGACTGCTGGGTGTAGCCGAACCAGAGCGAGTCGCGCGCCTCGGGGTCGGTGTGCGGCAGCAGCCCCTTGGCCAGCTTGGTGCGCACCGACAGCTGCAGGCGCATCTCGGTCTTGCGGTAGTCCACGGCCGTGCTCGCGTTGTTGAAGGGGTTGGCCGATCGGGGCTGCTGGTTGACGCTGCTGCCCTGCACCGCGGACACGCTCATGGGCCGGTAGCCGCGAAAGCGCAGCGTGCCGCAGTCGCTGCCGGCCTCCAGTTCCCAGAAGCGCGACAGGGTGGTGTGAGCCGTGCCGCGGCAG
>Ga0209792_1000841_pt1 | contig 17770 bp, 15 predicted proteins | sample EBPBio142005_DNA_FD_185860 | JGI IMG/M metagenome (GOLD analysis project Ga0209792, IMG submission 185860) | Wastewater treatment Type I Accumulibacter community from EBPR Bioreactor in Madison, WI, USA - Reactor 1_6/14/2005_ DNA (SPAdes)... | ecosystem: Engineered > Bioreactor > EBPR >... | reverse complement strand
TCAATGCGACATGGGTTGCGTTCAGGTCGACCGCGTCGATGGAGGCCGGCGAGACGGACAGGTAGGCGAGCACATTGCAGCCGCCGGAGGCGATGGTGACGACGCGGTGGCCTTCGCCCAACGCCATGGCCTCCATGTCGATATCCGGGTCTTCCCAGATCTGCGGATAGACCAGCCCGGAAAAGAGGAGGGCAAAGAGCCGTTCCGACAGGCCGGCCCGGCTCAGCGCACCGTGCTGGTAGACGGCGCGGCCGACACGCTTGCGGGTGGGAAGGCTCGATCCGGCTGTGATGTCGGTCATGCGAATCCGTCCTCCGCTTGCGTTCCGACCCGGTTAGCGGCGGCGAATAACGAAGCGATGACGGCCGGATGACGGACGCGTGACGATGATGTCTCGGCCGGCCTCAATTCCTGCTTGACATAACAAGTAGATTATATAACAATATTGTTATTAAAGGATGCTGCCGATGAGAACGCTCGACACAAGTTTCGCCGCGCTGGCCGACCCGACCCGGCGCGCCATCGTAGCCAGGCTGGCGGCGGGGGAGGCGACGGTAATGGAACTCGCCGCGCCCTTCGCCATGAGCCAGCCGGCAGTGTCGCGGCACATCAAGGTTCTCGAAGAGGCGGGGTTGATCGTGCGCCGGGTGGAGGGATCGAAACGTCCCTGCCGGCTGGCGGAAGGGGCTGCCGACGACATCTGGGAATGGATGACCCGGTTCCGGGAAGCGCTGGAAACCAATTATCGCCGGCTCGACGCGCTGCTGGCCGACATGGATCACGACGAAGAAGGAAAATGATGATGAGCAAGCTGACCCTGAAGACCGAAGGCGACACCCATGTCGTCGTCACCCGCCGTTTCGCAGCGCCGCCGAAGGCCGTGTTCCGCGCGCATACGGAGCCGGCGCTGCTGCAGAAATGGCTGCTCGGCCCCGAGGGCTGGACCATGCCGGTGTGCATCAACGAGCCCAGGCCGGGCGGCAAGATCCGCTATGAATGGAGCGACGGCAATGGCAATGGTTTCCACCTCACGGGCGAGTATCTCGAATTCCAGCCGCATAGCCGCACAGTGCATGTCGAGCGCATGCACCTGCCGGACCCGACGCCGGACAATCACGTCGAAACCCGCTTCGAGGCGGATGGCAAAGGCACGCTGATGACCATGCGCATGACATTGCCCGATGCGGCCACCCGCGAGGCGATGCTCGCCACCGGAATGGAGCACGGAATGGAAGCGAGCTATGCGCGGCTCGACCAGATGGCCGACGAGGGCAAAATCGTGGCGTGATCCTCGCAATCTGTAGAATGGCGCAGGCTTGCCTGCGCCATTCGTTTCGACCACCTTCCACTCAAAACAAGGGGGGAGGTCAAATGACCCGACGCGATTTCGATCCAGCGACCGTCAGACCCGACGGCCGACCGCCCTCCAAGGCGAAGCTGTTTAACGCGGGCGCCGGCGCGCATCGTGGTTTCGTCAATGGTGAGACGCTGGGCACGTCAGTCACGGTGCTGACCTATGGAAATGATGAACCGGGAACCGGGCCGGTGCTGCATATCCATCCCTATGACGAGATATTCATCGTCACCTTGGGGCGGGCGCGGTTCTTCGTCGGCGACCAGACGATCGACGCGGAGGCGGGCGAGACCGTGCTTGGTCCGGCCGGGGTGCCGCATCGCTTCATCAATCTCGGTCCCGGACGGTTCCAGACCATCGACATCCATCTGTCGCCGAAATGGATCCAGACGAATTTGGAGTGACGAGGTTGGCCGTCTAGCTAGGACCGAGCGACTTTATGCGGCGACTAACATCCCAGCCCCAAAAAGTGCCAGCACCACATCCATCTGACCGTTGTGTGCTTTTGACTGGTCAATACAAGCGATTTGCCAAAGCGACAGCTTGTGCCGAGCTAAATCCGGACTTTTGCATAGGGCTTTCGAAGCAAGAACAGCGTATTCGCCGTTTCTCGACAGTTCAACTGAACTTGCCCTCGTGACGCCGAGGACGTGGCCCGAATCGCATAGGCCCACAAATGCCCCTCGGGGGCACCCCTTCTGTCGCGATGCGATCTGAGTTGGAAATTCCTGCATGACGGCATGGTCCCACGCGTCATGCGCAGAAATCAATTTGCCAGACTGAAGTGACTTTGCTGCCCTTAATGCGGCATTTCCGTATTTGCCCATTTTCTAATCCTCTAATCCAATCAAGCCGGGCTGCCAAATCCCCCCGCCGTCGGCGTCGTGACGATGACGGCCTCGCCGGCTTCCAGTACCGTCTGGTCGCAGGCTTTCAACGTTTCCATGCGACCGTCGAGACGGCGGACTTCGGTCGTGCCGACCTGCCCGTCGCCGCCGCCATTGACGCCCTGAGGCGGGCGGCCGCGATGCGACGACAGGATGGCGCATTCCATCCTCTCCAGGAACCGGACCGTGCGGCGCGTGCCATCGCCAGCGTTCCACCTGCCCTTGCCGCCGGAGCCTTCGCGGATGTGGAAATCCTCCAGCAGGACGGGGAAGCGCAGTTCGAGGATTTCGGGGTCGGTCAGGCGCGAATTGGTCATGTGGGTGTGCACGCCGGACGTGCCGTTGAAGCCGGTCCCGTTGTTGAACTGGCCGGCGGGCGAGCCTGAGCAGATCGTCTCGTAATACTGGTAGGTCTCGTTGCCGTAGGTCAGGTTGTTCATGGTGCCCTGCGCATTGGCGAGCGCGTCCATCGCGCCGAACATGGCGTTCGTCACGTGCTGCGAGGTCTCGACATTGCCGGCCACGACCGCCGCCGGATAGCTCGGCCGCAGCATGCAGCCGTCGGGGATGACGATCTCGATCGGCCGAAGACACCCGGCATTCATCGGGATGTTGTTCTCGACCATGACGCGGAAGGCGTAGAGCACGGCGGCGCGGGCGACCGGCTCCGGCGCATTGAAGTTGTTCTTCATCACCGGCGATGTCCCGGTGAAATCGACCTTGGCGGTGCGCGCCTCGCGGTCGATGGTGATCTTCACATTGATCGTCTGGCCGGTATCGGTCGGGTAGGCGTATTCGGAACTGTCCGGCAGCCGTTCGAGCACGCGGCGCACGCTTTCGGCGGCGTTGTCCTGCACATGGCCCATATAGGCCTGCACCACGTCCAGCCCGAAATGGTCGACCATTTTCCGCAGTTCCGCCACGCCGCGCTCGTTGGCCGCGATCTGCGCCTTCAGGTCGGCGATGTTCTGGTGCGGGTTGCGGGCGGGGTAGGGGTGGTCGGTCAGCAGCGTGTGCAGTTCCTTCTCGCGGAATTTTCCGCGCTCGACGATGCGGAAATTGTCGAACAGCACGCCTTCCTCGTCGACCGTCGTCGCCAGCGGCGTCATCGATCCGGGCGCGGTACCGCCAACGTCTGCATGGTGACCGCGCGAGGCGGAGTAGAAGAGGATTTCCTTGCCGGCGTCATCGAACACCGGCGTCACCACGGTGATGTCCGGCAGATGCGTGCCGCCATTGTAGGGCGCGTTCAGTGCGAACACGTCGCCGGGATGGATGTCGCCTTCGTTGAGGCGGATGATGGTCTCCACCGAACGGTCCATCGAGCCGAGATGCACCGGCATATGCGGGGCGTTCGCCACCAGCGCGCCGGTGGCGTCGAACACCGCGCAGGAGAAATCCAGCCGCTCCTTGATGTTCACCGAGTAGGCGGTGTTCTGCAGCGTCACGCCCATCTGTTCGGCGATCGACATGAAGAGGTTGTTGAACACTTCCAGCATCACCGGATCGGCTTCGGTGCCGAGCGCGGCGGCGCGGCGCTTCTTCTCGACACGGCGCAGCAGCACATGGTCCTTGGCGGTGATTTCCGCCTGCCAGCCGGCCTCGACCACGATGGTCTGGTGGCTCTCGATGATCAAAGCCGGTCCGGCGATCCGGTTACCCGGCTTGAGGGCTTCGCGGCGATAGACGCCAGCGTCGCGCCATTCGCCGTCCGCGAAGATGCGGCGGGTCTGCGAGGACTTCGCCTCTGTATCGACCGTCTCGCGGTCGGTCTCGTCGCGGCCGGCCACGCGTCCGTCATGGCCCTGCAGGTCGATCGATTCCACGATCATCGGTTTGTTGTCATAGACGAAGCCGAACTGCGCCTTGTGCGCGGCTTCGAAGTCCCGCTTCGCCTGGTCGATCGATCGGCCCGCGAAATTGACCGGAAGCGCGGTATCCGTTCCGTCGTAGCGGATCATCAGGACCGGCCGCCATGTGATCGCGTCGTCCGGGACGCCCTGGCTGCGCAGTTCCTCGAAGACTTTTTCGCCCAGGCTTGCGATCATCGCGTCGATCTCGGGCATCGACGCTGCGGCGAGCGGCTGGATCAGCGCCTGCTGGCGTGAGGCGAAGACCGAGGCGAGGCCGATGCCATAGGCCGACAGCAGGCCGGAGAAGGGGTGCACCAGCACCGCCTCCATGCCGAGCGCATCGGCGACGAGGCAGGCATGCTGGCCGCCCGCGCCGCCGAAACAGTTCAGCAGATATTCGGTGACGTCATAGCCGCGCTGGACCGAGATTTTCTTGATGGCGTTCGCCATGTTCTCGACGGCGATCGTGACGAAACCTTCCGCGACCGCCTCCGGCGAGCGGCCGTCGCCGATATCGTTGGCCAGCGCCTGGAATTTTTCCCGCACGACATCGACGTCGAGCGGCTGGTCCTGGTTCGGGCCGAAGATCGCCGGAAAGAAATCCGGCTGGAGTTTTCCGAGCATGACGTTGGCATCGGTGACGGCGAGCGGCCCGCCGCGGCGGTAGCAGGCCGGGCCAGGATTGGCGCCGGCGGAGTCCGGACCCGCCTGGAAGCGGCCGTCGGCATAATGCAGGATCGAACCGCCGCCCGCCGCGACCGTATGGATGCGCATCATCGGCGCGCGCACGCGCACGCCGGCCACCTCCGTGTCGAAGGCGCGCTCGTATTCGCCGTCGTAGTGCGCCACGTCGGTCGACGTGCCGCCCATGTCGAAGCCGATGACCTTGTCAAAGCCGGCGAGCTTCGCGGTCTCGACCATGCCGACGACGCCGCCGGCCGGGCCGGAGAGCAGCGCATCCTTGCCTTGGAACATGTCGGCGGCGGTCAGGCCGCCCGACGACATCATGAACATCAGCCGGGGGCCTTCGCCGAGCTCTTCGCCGACCTGCCGCACATAACGTTGCAGGATCGGCGAGAGGTAGGCGTCGACGACGGCCGTGTCGCCGCGACCGACCAGCTTGATCAGCGGCGAGACCTCGTGGCTTGTCGAAATCTGGGAGAATCCGGTCTTGCGGCAGAACTTTGCCACCGCCTTCTCGTGCTCGGGATGTTTCCAGGCATGCATGAGCACGATCGCCACGGCGTCGATGCCGTCGGCCCTCGCCTGCTCGATGTCCGCCTTGATCGCCTGAAGGTCGAGCAATTGTTCGACGCAGCCGTCGACGCGCACGCGCTCCGGCACCTCGATGACGCGCTCGTAGAGCTGTTCGGGAAGGATGATCTGCTTGGCGAAGATGTCGGGCCGGGCCTGGTAGGCGATGCGCAGCGCATCGCGGAAACCCCTCGTGATGAGCAGCAGCGTGCGGTCGCCCTTGCGCTCCAGCAGCGCATTGGTGGCGACGGTGGTGCCCATCTTCACGTCGCCGACCGAGCCGACCGGGATCGGTTCTCCGGCTTTCACCCCAAGCAGGTCGCGGATGCCCTGCACGGCGGCATCGCGATAGGCTTCCGGGTTTTCGGACAGCAGTTTCCGGGGATGCAGGCCGCCGTCGGGCGCGCGTCCGACAATGTCGGTGAAGGTGCCGCCGCGGTCGATCCAGAAGTCCCATTGCCCGGCCATCCGACGTCCTCTCTGTCCCGATTTCCCGTTTCACTGACGATTTATCGGGAAAATGTCGTGGCGGCGACCCTGCCCGCGCTTCGCCCACAACGACCCGGACGCCACGACGGCAACGAAAGTTACTGCCTGTCATACAATGTGAGTGAACCACACATCCGTTCGGTCATTAGCCCCATGACCGCTCCGGAAACGGGGCGCGTTCCGAAAGAAAGCAATTTTCTGAAGGAGATTTCGTCATGAAAAAACTGATCCTTGCCACGGTTTCCGCCGCCGCTCTGTTTGGCGTCGCCGCGTGCAGCGACTCGACCGACACCACCACGACGCAGAGCGTCGATCCGCCGGTCACCACGACGCCGGCCCCGTCGGACCCGTCCATGACCCCGACGCCGAGCGCGCCGTCCACCGAGGCTCCGGCTGACGAGATGAAGCCGGCCACCCCGGCCACGCCCGCACCGGCACAGTAACGGAACGATAGAATATTCCTTGGAAAGGCCGGGTTTGCGCCCGGCCTTTTCTATTTGTGAGCCAGCGCGGGTTGATCCGATCTCGCAATTGCGAGAAATTCTGCTTATGGATGCAGACATGTCGATTTGGACCCGACTTGGCGATTTCGTTTCACGGGCTTCATGCGCCGCCCTGTCCGGCGTTATGGAGGCTCTTCGCACCGTTTTCGAGGGCGACCCGGCGCTACGCCGCAAGGTGGCGTTCTCCATCGCGATGATCGCGCTGTCGGCGAAGATGGCCAAGGCGGACGGCATCGTCACGCAGGACGAGGTCCGCGCCTTCCAGCAGATATTCGAGGTTCCGGCGGGAGAGGTGCGTAACGTCGCCCGGCTCTACGATCTCGCCAAGGGCGATATCGCCGGTTTCGAGACCTACGCCGCCAGGATGGCATCGCTCTTCAAGGAAGAGGGCGAGGAGGGCGTTCTGGAAGATATCCTCGACGGCCTGTTCCATATCGCTAAGGCCGACGGCTATGTGCATGACCGCGAGGTCGGCTTCCTGCGTCGCACCGCCGAGATTTTCCGTTTCGAGGAGACCAGGTTCGAGCAGATCCTTGCTCGCCATGCTGTCTCGCCGACCGAGAACCCTTACAAGATCCTTGGGCTGGAGACGTCGGCGTCCTTCGACGAAGTGAAGCGCAAATACCGCTCGCTGGTCGCGTCCAGCCATCCCGACCGCCTGATCGCTCGCGGCGTGCCGCGCGAATTCATCGCCATAGCCACGGAGCGCGTCGCGGCGTTCAACACCGCCTACGAGACCATCGAGCGCGCCTACGCCCGCATATGAGCGGCTTCCTTCCCGACTATTCCGCAGCCGAGGTTCGGGTTTCGCCGAATTTCGGGCCGAGGCGCGACGTGTCGCGCGCCTCCATGATCATTCTCCACTACACGGGCATGCGCTCGGGCGAACTGGCGGAATCCTGGCTCTGCGATCCGGCCAGCGAGGTGTCGTCGCATTATCTGGTCCATGAGGACGGCCGCGTCGTGCAGATGGTTCGAGAGGCCGACCGCGCCTGGCATGCCGGGAAAAGCTCGTGGCATGGCCAGACCGACATCAATTCAAGATCGATCGGCATCGAGATCGTCAATCCCGGAAATCTGGCAGACCATCCGCCCTTTTCCGGCATCCAGATCGACGCCGTGATCCGTCTTTGCCGCGACATCTGCGCGCGGCTGGGTATCGGCCCGAGCCATGTGCTCGCCCATTCCGACGTCGCGCCGGGCCGCAAGATCGATCCGGGGCCGGCTTTTCCATGGGAAGCTTTGGCTGCTGCCGGCGTCGGTTCCGTGCCATGCCTCGACAGATGGCCGGAAGCGCCGCCGATCGCCTCCGGCGACGTCGGGGAGGGTGTCGAACGCCTTCAATCCATGCTGCAAATGTGCGGCTACGGCATTGAAATCACGGGTTTCTTCGACGCGTCGACCAAGGCCGTCGTGGAGGCGTTCCAGATGCACTTCCGCCGGACCCGCGCCGACGGCGTCGCGGACGCCGAGACGCAGGCATTGCTCGCGGCGATGCTGGCGACAGCCGTCAGCTAAGCCGTCCGGGGACACTCGGCCTTTCTCACCATATATGTCGGGATGTCGCGGAAAGTTATTCGCCTCGTCAAGATTGCCCCGAAATCTCCTGCGAGATCGCACGTCGCCATCGCCGGAAGAGAGGGAAAACCCGACCGGCCAATAACAGTATCTCCGGGCGGGTCGATAGTACCCCGGGACAGATAGAGAAACAAATTACATGAGAAAGACTTCAATCGCGGTGGCGTTTGCCGCCGTCGTGACTTCTTTTGCTGTGAACGCGCAGGAAGCACCCTCGGTTGCATCTGCCAATTCGGCAACCGCTCCCGCAGCCAAGCCTGCGCCGGCCAAGGCGGCGAACGGAATGGCGGCCGGTCGCTATGCGACCGGCTTCTCCGATCGGGGCAGGATCGCGATCTCAGAGGCTCCGGAAGCCGGCAAGGCCAAGGCGGCTGTTGCCAAGGACAAGGTCGCCGCGGCGCCCGCCAAGGGCCGCAAGTCGCCGATGGCTGAAAAGGCCTCCAAGCGCGTCAGCGTCGCGATCACCGAGCAGGGCATGATCGAGTTCACGCCGGACGAGGCCGGTGTCGACAAGGCGACCACCGCGTCGATCGCGCCGCTGAAGCCCGCCAAGGCGGCGACCAAGGGCGCCGCGATCGCGGCCAAGGCCGTTTCGGGCAAGGGTCCCTATGGCGCGATCATCGCACGTTACGCGGCGACCTATGGCGTGCCGGTGTCGCTGGCGCACGCCGTCATCCGCGTCGAGAGCAATTACCGGGTCAACGCGCGCGGTTCCGCCGGCGAGATCGGCCTGATGCAGATCAAGCCTGCTACTGCACGCGGCCTCGGCTATTCGGGTTCGGCGGCAGGCCTGTTCAACCCCGAAACCAACATCCGCTACGGCATGAAATATCTCGGCATGGCGCACAGGCTGGGCGGCGGTTCGACCTGCGGAACCATCCTCAAATACAATGCCGGCCATGGGGCGAAGCGCATGAACCCCGTTTCGGCCAACTACTGCGCCAAGGTCCGCCGCCACATGGGCGCCTGATCCTCGGAGGTGGCAGGAGCCTTCCCGCCACATCCTGCCGGAACGATCCGGCCGTGATACAAGCCCGGCATGAACGAGCTTGATTTCGGCCGGCGCGCCTCGGAATTCCGCCATCGGGGCTTCTGGACCATCTTTCGCCAGCGCCATGCGGCGGAGGAGGCGCGGCGCGTGCGCAACGGGCCGTGGTTCTGGCAGCGCTGGCTGCCGGAGCACACGCTGGTCGTGTCGATGTATGTCGCGCCGGAGCGCAATCTGGTCGGCGTCTTCTTCGGCCGCAACGCGCAACTCGGCGTGGTCGACGTCGATACGCGGTTGAAGCCGCATCAGGAGGCGATCGAGGCGGCGCTTGGCGGGTTGCGCGACGAACAGCGCTGGGCGCCCGGCAGTCTCGGCTCGGTTTGGCGCGTCAACGTCTTTGCCGCCGACAACTGGCCGGCCATGTCCGACTGGATGGTCACCGAAGCCGACCGCTTCGAGCGCGCGGTTACCGTCGTGCTGGGCGGAGAGTAGCGCCATGCCACTTGCATTCGCGGCGCAAAGTCCCTTTATGCGCTCTGCCAGTCGGCCGGGTAGCCGCCCGTTCCATCAACGATGGGGCGGGAGGAAAGTCCGGGCTCCATGGAAACACGGTGCCGGCCAGATGCCGGCGGGGGCGACCCCAGGGAAAGTGCCACAGAAAACAGACCGCCCCGCCTGCCGACCGGCTCGTGAGCGAGCCGATCCGCCGGCGGGGTCAGGGTGAAAAGGTGGGGTAAGAGCCCACCGCGCGACCGGCAACGGAAGCGGCATGGCAAACCCCACCGGGAGCAAAACCAAATAGGGATGGCGCGAGGGGCGACCCTCAGGCGGTTTCCGGCCCAGCCATCCGGGTAGGTTGCATCAGGCGCGCAGCAATGCGGGCCGCAGAGGAATGGCTACCACGTTCCCGGCCCGCAAGGGCGGGAGCCTTACAGAACCCGGCTTACAGGCCGGCTGGCGCTTACTTTTCAATGGCTTATGGCGTTTTGTGCCGATCCTGATTCAATTGCTTCGGACATTGAATCAATCGGTAACGCCTTTGCTCAAGTGCCTGCGTCCAGTGATCGGCTGATCGCGTCCCACAGATGCTCAGTCGGCTCGCAGCCGACGGAGAGACGCACGAAGCCCTCGGGCACCGCGTCGCCGCGCCGGGCGCGCCGCTCGGCGGATGTGTGGACCCCACCGAACGAGGTCGCCGGCTGGATCAGTTCGCAGCCTTCGATGAAGCGGTCCGCCGCGTCCGCCGATTCCAGCGTCAGCCCGACCAGGAATCCGAAGCGATCCATCTGGCGGCGCGCCAGATTGTGCGCCGTGTGCTGCGGCAGGCCGGGATAGGCGACCGCCTCGACCTTCCTGTGATCCGCCAGCCGCTCGGCGATGACCTGCGCCGACGAGCACATGCGGTCGAACCGCACCTCCAGCGTTTCCAGTCCGCGATGCACGAGCCACGCATCGAAAGGGCCGGGGATCGCGCCGGCGAGGCTGCGCCACTCCTTCAACCGCGCCAGCAGGTCGGCGTCGCGCGTCGCCACATGCCCGAACAGGGCGTCGGAATGGCCGTTCGGAGCCTTGGTGTCGGCTGCGACGACCATGTCGACGCCGAGGTCGAGCGGGCGCTGGCCGAGCGGCGTCATGGTGGTGTTGTCTGTGACGACCACCGCGCCTGCCGCGTGCGCCGCCTTGGCCACGCCGGCGATGTCGCAGATGTCGAGGCTCGGATTGGACGGCGTCTCGACGAAGACGAGCCGGTAGCCGGCGAAACCGCCGTCCTCGAAACTGGCGGTCGGGCGCTGGTCGGCTTCGATGCCGAGTGGTTTCAGGAAGCGCTCCGCGAAAAGCCGCGTCGTGTAGTAGCCGTCGCTGGGCAGCAGCACGCGGTCGCCGGCCTTGAGCACGGCCATCATCGCCGCCGAGATCGCAGCCATGCCCGATGGGAACGCGATCGCGTCGGCATTCTCCAGATGGCCGAGCAGGGCTTCGGTCGCCTCCCATGTCGCGTTGTCGAAACGGCCATATTCGCGCAGGCCGGTCGAGACAGCGGCCAGTTCGTAGATCGCCGCGGGGATGATCGGCGGCGGGACGGGGTCGCCCTTGGCGCGTGTGGCGCGATGGAGGTGGGCGAGCGTTGCAGCCCGCGAAGCGGCGTCGTCGGTCATGGAAATCCCCGGGAAGGTTGCACGTCGGCTGCGAAGCCTAATGCGCGGTTCTGCGTGCCGCAAGAAATGTCAAACCCGCAACCGTCGGCTGTCGTCCGCCGGTTCCTAACACTTCGTTAGTCTTAATGGCCGATAAACGCGGACAGAGGGTGCAATGCCGGAAAAGCGGACCCGGATGGACCAGATCGTGTGACCATTTCCCTTTGACGCCCATATGATCCCATGCTATCCCATAATTCCAATCAAGACTTCGTTCCGGTGACGGGTAACGCGTTTGGCGGCAGTGCGGCGAACAAGGCCGCGCGCGGCGGCGCAATGTTCGTTCCGGAGTGCGGCGGGGGTCTGGAAAGGCCGCGTTACGGCGCGGACGGGGAAATGTGGAAGGGCGGGTCAGGTCTGGCGTTTCATGGACCGCTTCTTGTCGAGTTCAGTCAATCGGATCGATGCCAAGGGTCGGGTCTCCGTGCCTGGGCCATTCCGTGCGCTGGCGGCGAAGCGAGGCTATCAGGAACTCTACGCGCTGCGCGCGCTGGAGGAACCGGCGCTCGACGTCGGTGGACCGGACCTGCTGGAGCGGCTGGAGAAGCAGATCGCGATGGAGCATCCGTTCATGCGCACGGCGGACGACATGTCGGCCTATGCGCATGGCGAGGGCATGTTCCTCAAGCTCGACGGGGACGGGCGCATCACGATGACCGATTTGATCCGCGAGCATACCGGCATCACGACGGAAGTCGGTTTTCTTGGCCGAGGCCAATTCTTCCAGATCTGGGAACCGGAACGCATGCGCCGGCATTTGTCGGACGTTCGCTCGCGGCTTCTCGACCTTCGCCGCGCCGCGGCGCAGGAGACGACATGATGGCGGGCCCCGGCGTGACAAGCGCCGGTGGCGGACCGGCCCGCCACATCCCGGTGATGCTGGACGAGGTGCTCGAGGCGCTTCGTCCGGCGCCCGGTGATCTCATTGTCGACGGGACGTTCGGGGCAGGGGGTTACACCGCCGCGATCATCGCGACCGGCGCGAGCGTCATCGCCATCGACCGTGATCCCAACGCGATCGCAGCCGGCCGTGCGATCGAGGCAGCTTCGGCTGGCCGGCTGAGCCTTGTCGAAGGCCGCTTCTCGGAACTTGACGCGCATGCCGGCCAATCCGTCGATGGCGTCGTGCTCGACATCGGCGTTTCGTCCATGCAGATCGATGAGGCGGAACGCGGCTTTTCCTTCCGCCATGACGGGCCGCTCGACATGCGCATGGCGCAAAGCGGCGTCTCGGCCGCAGACGTCGTCAACAGTTTCAAGGCCGGCGACCTCACCCGCATCTTTGGCCTGCTCGGCGAGGAGCGTCATGCCGGACGCATCGCCCGAATGATCGAGAAGCGCCGTGCGGCTCGCCCATTCATGCGAACGCTCGACCTCGCCGACGCGATCGAACTGACGGTCGGGCGCAATCCGAAGGACCGCATCCATCCGGCGACGCGTGTCTTCCAGGCGCTGCGCATCTTCGTCAACGATGAACTGGGCGAACTGGCCGAGGCGCTGTTCGCTGCCGAACGCGCGCTGAAACCGGGCGGCCGGCTGGTGGTCGTCACCTTCCATTCTCTGGAAGACCGCATCGTCAAGAAATTCCTGACCGACCGTTCCGGCCAGGCCGGCGGCTCGCGCCATCTCCCGGAAGTGAGAGCGCTCGCGCCGACTTTCGAGCGCGCCGGCCCGGTCGTTGCCGCGTCCGAAGCGGAGGCCGCTCAGAACCCTCGCGCGCGCTCGGCCAAGCTGCGCGCGGGCATCCGCACCGAAGCGCCGCCGCGCGCCGCCGACCCGTCCATCTTCGGCCTGCCGAAACTCCCAGACCCGCGTTCCGAAAGGTAGCCCGCCCCGTGTTCCGTACGTCCGACATCGTCCTTGTCGCCGCCATGGTCGCCGCCGCGGCCTTCACCTACACGACCAAGCATCAGGTCGAGGCGCAGCTTGCCGAGGTGCGCAAGATCGAGGGGCGCATTCGCTACGAGGAAGACACGCTGTCGATCCTCAAGGCGGACTGGAGCCTGCTGACACAGCCCGCGCGCCTGCAGAAACTGTCCGAGCAGTATCAGGCGGAACTGAACCTCGCGCCGCTGGAGGCGCGCCAGATCGTCGGGGCCGACGAATTGCCGGCCCGGCCGGTCGAGATCGAGGACATTATCGCCCCGCGCGGCGAAGGCATGGCGCAGGGCGAGACCGACAAGACGACCACCGGCGGAGTCGTGCAATGATCAAGCGGTTCATCAGGCGCGAAAAGCCAGCCGAGGACGCCGGCGCTGCGCCGATCGTTGTGGATTCCAAGCGCAAGTCGAGCGGCGGCCGCACGCGCAGCCGCGTGGCGATGACCGCAGCCCTGTTCTTCGGCGTCTACGCGGTCATCGGAGGGCGGCTCGTCTGGCTCGGCATCCAGGACCCAAAGGTAGCGACGGCCCTGAACGGCCGCGTGGTCGCGGCGCGCCCGGACATCGTCGACCGCAATGGCGAGGTGCTGGCCACCGACATCAAGACCGCTTCGCTCTTTGCCGAGCCGAAGAACATCGTGGACGCCGACGAGGCGCTGGAACTGTTGTCCACCGTCCTCCCCGATCTCGATCCCGAATCCACCTATGCGAAGCTGAAAAGCGGTTCCGGCTTCGTCTGGCTGAAGCGGCAGCTTACGCCCTCGCAGCAGGCCGATATCATGGGGCTTGGCCTTCCCGGCATCGGCTTCCGCACCGAGACGAAGCGCTTCTACCCCGGCGGGCCGACGGCCTCGCATATTCTCGGCCTCGTCAACATCGACAACCAGGGCATCGCCGGCCTGGAAAAATGGATCGACAATCAGGGACTGGCCGATCTTCAGGCCACCGGTCTCGCCACGGCCGAGAACCTGGCGCCGGTGAAGACCTCGCTCGACCTGCGCGTCCAGCACATCGTGCGCGACGAGATCGTCACGGCGCTGGACAAATACCATGCCATCGCGGCCGGCGCGGTCGTGCTCAACGCCAAGACGGGCGAGATCGTCGCCATGGCGTCCGTGCCGGATTTCGATCCGAATACGGCGATCGGCGCGCATGACAAGGACAAGTTCAACCGCATGACGGCCGGCGCCTTCGAGATGGGCTCGACCATCAAGAGCTTCACCACCGCCATGGCGCTCGATTCCGGCAAGGTCAACATGAGCAGCCGCTTCGACGCGACGCGGCCGATCACCATCGGCCGGCAGACGATCCGCGACTTCCACGGCAAGGGCCGCGTGCTCACCGTGCCCGAGGTCTTCATCTACTCCTCCAACATCGGTTCGGCGCGCGAGGCCGACGTCGTCGGCATCGAGGGCCATCGCGAATTCCTCGCGCGCATGGGCCTGCTCGACAAGGTCAGGGTCGAGCTGCCCGAGATCGCCAAGCCGTCCGAGCCGAAGGTCTGGAAGAAGGTGCACTCGATCACGATCGCCTTCGGCCACGGCATGACCACGACGCCGCTGCAGACCGCGGTCGCTGCCGCCGCGCTGATGAATGGCGGAAAGCTGTTCGATCCGACGCTGCTGCCGCGCTCGCAGGATCAGGCCGACACCAATGCGCGTCAGGTGGTCAGCGAGCAAACCAGCGAGAACATGCGCTATCTCTACCGCCTGAATGCCGAGAAGGGCTCTGGCAAGCGCGCCGAGGTTCCGGGCTATCGCGTCGGCGGCAAGACCGGCACGGCGGAAAAGGTCGTCAACGGCCGCTATTCGTCCGACAAGCGCTTCAACGCTTTCCTGGCCGCGTTCCCGATGGACGACCCGCAATACATCGTGCTGTCGATCATCGATGAGCCGAAGCCCGAAAAGCCCGGCATGGGCGCGACCGCCGGCTCCAACGCCGCGCCGATCGTCGCCAACATCATCCGCCGCTCGGCCTCGTTCCTTGGCGTGAAGCCGGAATTCGGCCATGAAAGTGGTGCGTTGCTCGTGTCGTATCAGTGATTCTCAAGAGGCCGGGGACGGTGCTTCTTGAACAGAGGGACGATGAAGCTCAAGGATTTCCGTGCCTTGCTGCCGGTCGGCGAAGGCTTGCCCGGCGATTTGGACATTTCGGGCGTCACCGCCGATTCGCGCGATGTGAAGCCCGGCTTCCTGTTCGCGGCGCTTGCCGGCTCGAAAGCGGACGGCGCCAGCTACGCGCGTGACGCCGCGTCACGCGGCGCGGCGGCCGTTGTGGCGGCGAAATCCGCGATGCTCGACGGCGTCGACCTTCCCATTCTTCGCGTCGAGGACCCGCGCCGCGCCCTGTCGCTGATCGCGGCGAGACTGTTCGCCGGCCAGCCGGAGACCATGGTCGCGGTCACCGGCACCAGTGGCAAGACCTCCGTCGTCTCCTTCACCCGGCAGATCTGGGCGCATGCGGGCTTCGCCGCCGCCTCGATCGGCACCACGGGCGTCGTTGCGCCGGGCCGCGACGACTACGGCACGCTGACCACACCCGATCCGGTCGCATTGCACAAACTGCTGTCCGAACTCGCTGCATCGGGCGTAACCCACGCGGCGATGGAGGCTTCGAGCCACGGCCTCGACCAGCGCCGCCTCGACGGCGTGAAGCTGTCGGCCGGCGGCTTCACCAATCTCGGCCGCGACCACATGGACTACCATCCGACGGTCGAGGAGTATCACAAGGCGAAGCTGCGCCTGTTCGATACGCTGCTGAAGAAGGGCGCGCCGGCGGTCATCTTCGCCGACGATCCCTGGGCCGAACCGACCGGGAAGGCGGCGCGCAAGGCCGGCCTCGAAGTGCTCAAGGTCGGCCGCAAGGGCGATTTCCTGACGCTGAAGCGGCTTGAGCACGAGCGCCATCGCCAGCGCGCCGAGATCGTCGCGGGTGGCGAACTGTTCGAGATCGACCTGCCGCTGGCCGGTGATTTCCAGATGTCGAACGCGCTCGTCGCCGCCGGCCTGGCCATCGCCACCGGCACGCGCATCGCCACTGCCATGGCGGCGCTGGAAAAGCTCACCGGCGCGCCCGGCCGGCTCGACCTCGTCGGCGCGACGCGCGACGGCGCGCCGGTCTATGTCGACTATTCCCACAAGCCCGAAGCCCTTGAAAACGTGCTGCAATCGGTCCGCCCCTTCACGACGGGCCGGGTCGTGGTGGTGTTCGGCTGCGGCGGCGACCGCGACAAGGGCAAGCGCCCGATCATGGGCGGCATCGCCACGCGGCTCGCCGACGTGGTTATCGTCACCGACGACAATCCGCGCTCGGAGGTTCCGGCGACCGTCCGCGCCGAGATCATGGCCAATGCGCCCGGCGCGACCGAGATCGGCGACCGGCGCGAGGCGATCCGCCATGCGGTCGGCCTGCTGCATGCCGGCGACACGCTCATCATCGCCGGCAAGGGACATGAAGAAGGCCAGACCATCGGCGGTATCACGCATCCCTTCTCGGACCACGCGGAAGTCCGCCACGCGCTCGCGGAGCGCGCTGCATGAGCGAGCTTCTGTGGACCTCCGCTGACCTCGTTGAGGCGCTCGCCGGGCGCCCGTTCGGCACGCTGCCCGCCGGCATCACGGGCATCTCCATCGACAGCCGCTCGCTGAAGCCGGGCGAAGCCTTCTTCGCCATCAAGGGCGATGCGCTCGACGGCCATGATTTCGCGACCGCCGCCGTCAAGGCCGGCGCGGCGCTGCTGGTCGTGTCCGAGGCCAGGCTGCCGGGACTCGGCCGCCTGACCACCCCGATGATCGTGGTCGACGACGTGCTGGCCGCGCTGATCCGATTGTCGATGGCGTCGCGCGCGCGTTCCAAGGCGAAGATCATCGCCGTAACCGGTTCCGCCGGCAAGACGACAACCAAGGAGGCGCTGCGCCATGCGCTCTCCGCCGTCGGCAAGGTGCATGCATCGGATAAAAGCTTCAACAATCACTGGGGCGTGCCGCTGTCGCTAGCCCGCATGCCGGCTGATTGCGCCTATGGCGTGTTCGAGATCGGCATGAACCATCCCGACGAGATCCGCCCGCTGGTCAAGCTGGTGCGTCCGCATGTGGCGATGGTGACGCTGATCGCCGCCGCGCATCTCGGACATTTCCGTGGCCTCGACGACATCGCCCGCGCCAAGGGCGAGATTTTCGAGGGGCTGGAGAAAGGCGGCCACGCGCTGATCAACCGCGACGATTCCCGCTTCAAGCTGCTGGAAAAGCTCGCCATCGCCGCCGGCGTCAAACACATCCACGGCTTCGGCGAACATGCCAAGGCGGAGTTCCGCCTGCTCAAATGCGCGCTCTATGCCGACCATTCGACCATGAGCGCCGCCATCGGCGGCGCCGAGATCGTGGCGCGCGTCGGAGCGCCCGGCCGCCACATGGTGCAGAACGCACTGGCCGTGCTCGGCGCGGCGAAGCTTGCCGGCGCCGACGTGGCCCGTGTCGCGGTAGCGCTCGGCGACCTCCAGGCCGAGGGCGGGCGCGGCCGCCGCCATCTGCTCGCTCGCGGCATCACGCTGATCGACGAGAGCTACAACGCCAACACCGCCTCGATGAAGGCTGCGATCGACCTGCTCGACGCCACGCCGGTGGCGGGCAAGGGCCGCCGCATCGCCGTGCTCGGCGACATGCTGGAGCTCGGCGCACACTCCGCCAAGCTCCACGCCAGCTTGGCGAGTATGATCGAGCCGACGAAGATCGATGCCGTCTATCTGGGTGGACCCGAAATGGCCGCGCTTGCAGCCGCCTTGCCGCCTCAG
>Ga0209792_1000825_pt1 | contig 18032 bp, 17 predicted proteins | sample EBPBio142005_DNA_FD_185860 | JGI IMG/M metagenome (GOLD analysis project Ga0209792, IMG submission 185860) | Wastewater treatment Type I Accumulibacter community from EBPR Bioreactor in Madison, WI, USA - Reactor 1_6/14/2005_ DNA (SPAdes)... | ecosystem: Engineered > Bioreactor > EBPR >... | reverse complement strand
GCGGATCGTCTTGCGATCGATTTCGGTGATGCGGGCAATTTCGCGCTGGCTCTTTCCTGCGGCCAGCAGGGTGAAGACCGTGGTTTGCAGATGTGGCTTCAAGACGTTCACTCCAGACTCCCCTCAAAAAATCGAGGGGGGAAGATAACGTCCTGCCGGGGATGTCCGAAAGCGCTAAAAGCAGAGCCCTATTGCTCCGTCACGCGACCTTCAGGGTGGGGGATTTTGAAGTGACCAAACGTGGGGGAATTTGACCGGCCAACGGGGAAATCTACGAGGAGATATCCGCCGTCTTGTCCGTAGTAGTTTGTCAGATCGTAAGGCTGTCGTTCAGCATGAATTACCGCCGGGCGGGCGACGGCAAACCGGAGCATCGCTGCCAGAGTAAGCCAACCCATTGAGGGGGAAACCCAACATTCGTGTCACCCGCCACCATCTGGCAAATGCTGTTTGGGCGTGATTGTGCGTATTCCAGGCGACCTGCTCAGATGAGCAGCGTCAACATTCGCACGAGCAGAACTGAATCAAGAAGCGCTTATCTGCCCGAGTCGACCTTAGTACGCAGTTCTTTCCCCGCCTGAAAGTGGGGCACAGCTTTCGCTGGAACCTGCACGGCCTCACCGGTTTTTGGGTTGCGCCCAGTACGTGGCGGCCGGTAGTTGAGCCCGAAGCTTCCGAAACCGCGTATTTCAATGCGGTCTCCCTTCACCAGCGTGTTGCTCAGCGCTTCAAGAATGGCCTTGACCGCAAGTTCAGTGTCTTTGGGGGTGAACTGCGGGAAGAGGGCAGCGAGTCGGTGGATGAGTTCGGAGCGGATCATAGGCGAATTTTACGCGGCACTTCCGCTCGGAAGCGGTGGCAAACCACACAACGTCAGGCGCGACAGTATCGATGACACATGGCAACTTCGACGTCCTCCGGATGTTGAGTTCCGCCCCTCAGCTCAAGCACGCCGGCAGGATGTCGCGGTGGATATCAAGCGCCAAACCCCAGTGGACGGCCCTGACTGATAAAGGACGCTAGCATTCTCTAGTAGGCGACCTTGAAGGTCGGACTGTCCTCCGGCCGAGTCTTGCGGTGATCATAAATCCGCGTCGTGGCGATGTTGGCATGACCCAGCCACTCCTGCACCTTGGCAATGTCGGCCTGGTGGTCAAGCGCGTTGGTCGCAGCGGTCGCCCGCAATGCGTGCGCCCCGATCGCGAAACCCAGAGCCGCTGAATATTGCCGCACCAGTTTGTAAACCGCGTCGGGCGTGATCGATTTTTCCAGTGTGCCGGTGCAGTTGTTGCGCAGCGGCCGGAACAGGGCGCCGACATCGTCAGCGCCATGCCCTGCGACCTCAAGATAGTCGCCAATCAAGCCGCTGGCCGCGGGGTGCAGTGGCACATAGCGGATCTTGCCACCCTTGCCGAACACCTTCAGGTGCGGCACCCCGCGCCGCTCGTGTTTGAAGTCCTTGACCTTCAGCCGGCACAGCTCCTCGCGGCGTAGCGCGTGATAGAGCAGGGTGGCCAGCAGGGCGCGGTCACGCTTGCCCTTGAGCGACGCGCCGTCGGGCGCGTCCAGCAGCTTGCGCGCCTGGTGGTCGCCGAGGGCCGGGGTCTTGCCTTCGTAACTTTCCACCGGCGGGCGCTTGACGCCCTTGACCGGGTTATGGGTCACGGCGTTCTTCTCGCACAAGTGCTCGAACAGAGACGACAGCGCCGCCAGGCGATGGCGGACGGTCATGCCGCTCAAGGCGCGCTGCACCAGGTCGTCGCGCCAGGCGATGACATGGGCGCGGGTGACGGTGCGAAATTCCTCGGGCTTCACGATGCCGGTGAACTTCATGAAATCCCCGATGGCGTTTTCGTAGGCGCGACGGGTGGCCTTGTTGCCGAGATTGGCGAACCATTCGATTTCTGGCGGGACGTCGGCCAGGCGCTGGAACCGTTCGGCGGTCAGGAGCCGGGAAGCGACGGCCGGGGGGGCGCTTGGCAGGTCGCTCGTGATCATGGCCGCGCCTGGCTCAAGGAATCAGATCGTCTGGCTGCGGCGGCTCACCGCCCTGGCGCTGCATGAGGCGGTCGAAAGCATCAAAATCAGCCCGCTCCCGACGTTCAGTGAAGAACGTCGCGGTGTTCATGGCCGCCAGCTTCTCGGCGACAGCGGTCGCCACGAACTGGTTTAAGCTCGTGCCGTCGGCCTTGGCGCGGCGCACCACTTCGGCCTTGATCGAATGAGGCAGACGCAGCGGGTAGGTGCTTTGAGAATTTCTCATGGTCTGATCCTCCGTAAAGCGGTGATAGGGGTCAATACTTCGATGCCCAATTGCAGCGGCACAGTGCCGAAATCGCGTTGATTGAAGGTCACGATGGCCGACGCGAGACCGTTGGCGGCGGCTTCGAGCACCAGTTCGTCGCCGGGATCGCGCAACAGCGGTCGCCACAAAAAATGCGTCTCGACCGGCGCGACCATGGCGATGACGGCATCCAGAAAGATGCTCACCTGGGCGGGGCTAAGACCGGCAGCTATGCCGTGTTCAGGTCGACAACAGGTCGCTTCGTATTCGAGCGCCAGCGCCACATTGGCCACAAGCGTAATCTCGCCCCGACGGGCCGCCATCAACAAGGCGGCTGAAGCGCCAGCTGGACTGCGCATAGCAGCAACGATAACGTTGGTGTCGAGAACAAGCCTCATATCACCAGAAATATCATACCGCGGGCGATGTGTCTACAACAAAGCAGGTCATGGTGCCATGACGACCATATTACTCTTGATAAAAGAGGTGATCAATAGTAAAGTGGGCGCAAGGGAAAAGAGGGGGCAGGGGACGCTACGGGGAAAGTTTGGGGGTGACGGGAAGCTCATCCGGGTTGTGGACGACGCGTCGACCGGGATGCACCGGCCTCTATATACTGGCTCACTGAGGTTGCGCGAATTGCGATTCTCAGATGGGATGTGGATCTTCCGTTTCGTCAGCCTCGAATAGCTCGTGTCGATTCATCCAGAAGAGAGCGGGAGGTAACGCGTGGTTGCCACCGTAACACGCCGTCATCGCCCTGGAGGATGAAAGCGGCCCAATAGTAGGGGTGAGTGAACGGGCGGAAGTCATCGGGCATCGCGGCGAGTTCGTCCAGTTTCCGGCGCCGCTTCGCATCGCCTGCCGCCAGGCTTTCGCGCATCGGCTCGCTCAACCAGCGCGGACGCAGTTCCCCAAGCTCCCCTGTGCGCAGATCGTGCTGCGCCTGGCGCAGTGCCTTGCCCTTGGGCGTGCCGTCGAGCAGGCGTTCATAAAAGTGATCGACGAGAATCGCGGTGGCGAGATCCGACACTTTCCACAGAGTCATGATCAGCGTCCTGGCGCCGGCGATCACGAACGCTCGTCGCAGGCCGAACACGCCTTCCCCGACCTGCACATCGCCCAGACCGGTTTCGCAGGCGCTGAGAAACACCAGTTCCGTGTTCAGCAGATCCATGCCGGCCACATCCTCGGCGGTGAGCAGGCCGTCTTCCATCTCGTCGCTGACACTTCTGCGCTCGCGCAGGAAGGTGTTCGCACCGGCCAGGGCGAGCCCCGAGCGCAGCATCGGGTTCTCCTGACCGGCGAGCCGGTCCATGACGCCCATCTCACCGCTGAAGCCGAGGTCGCGGGCTTTCCACGGCTGGTTCTCCAGGAAGAAACCGTGGGTCGCCAGATGCACGATGGCGGGCGAGCGTTGCTTCTTCAGCCGGCCCTCCAGGGCAGCCTCAGCGATGAGCGGCGAAGCGCCCAAGCGCCGGCCCAGGCGTTGTCCCTCCTCCCGGCTACCGGGCAGGGGGTCGAAGCGGATCTCGCCGCGCTCCAGGTCGCGCGAGCAGCGGCCCAGCCAGGCACCTTCCGTAGCAGGTGGTACCTCGCCGCTGCGGCCGGACGCGCGCTCGCCGTCGGCGACTCGTGTGCGGCGTCCCAGCCAGCCGAGCAGGGCGTCCATCACGCCGCCCTTCGGTGCCGCTGCGTGTGCCGGGCGGCTACCCAGGTTGAAGGCCGGGTCGGCGAGTACCAAAGGATCGGTTCCCGCCAGCACCTCGGCCTCGGCGATGCGCACCAGATCCCGGCCGCTGGTGACGTAGCGGATCTCGTAGTGGTCGATCAGGTAGCGCCCATCCGGCATGGTCAATGCCTCGAAAGGCAGGCGGGTCAGTTCGCCGTCGGGGGAAAGAATCAGCGTTCGGCAGCCGCCCAGGGCAGCGACCAGGGGGTCGAAGGTCAGGGCGCGCAGTGGCCGGTCCGCAACCGCCGGCTCCGCTGACGCGGGCGGAGCCGCGTCCTCGGTGGTGGCGATGCCCTTGGGGTCGCCAAGTCCGCCGGTGAGCTTCTGGCGGAACTCTTGAATCGCCGCATCGATCGGCGCCGCCTCACCCAGGTCGACCAGGCGGACCGACTCGGACTCTCCCGCCGGCAACACGAAGGCGACATAGCGCGCGCCTGTCCATGGCGTTTCTCCCTTCGCCTGCACGGCCTGGAAGTCGAACAGGTTGAAGCGGGCGAATTCGACCAGCGCGCCGTTCCCCGTGATGCGCGCGGCCACCGCACGTGCGTCGACACCGGCCAGGCTCCGCTCCAGTCGCATCTCCGGGATCGCGCGAGCCAGCTCGGCTTCCAGCGCTTCGCGCTCGGCCCGCCAGACCGCCAGCGTCTTTTGGTGCGCTTTGGGCGCTTCCTTCGGCCCGGGGCCGGCCTTGATCTTCAGCGCGATCTGTCCGCGCAGGAGGTTGAGCTGTTCCAAGCGATGTCGCAGATGCGGGTAGCGGCCCTCCAGGATGGCGCGCTGCTGTACCCCCGCCGCCTCCGCCGTCAGGGCTTTGCGCCGCAGGACGTAGTCGCAGGCCGAACGTATCGCCTCGGGTGAATCGCGGAAATGCAAAAAAACAAGAGACAAGGCAAAGTCGAGCCATTGTCTGCTGTGAACCGTGAGGCTTAGGCGTCGCGTTTCGCTACTGAATCCAATCGCTTCGATAACAAAACGACCTTCAATTCTTAAGGCTATCGCAATGTCTTGCAAAGCATCATCCTTCTCACCGCATACTGCCTCAGCGTGAGCGAGACGCAGCAGGTGCGGCACCCGCTCGACGTGATCGTCCCCCACGCCTGCAGTGACGCTGTCGAGTGCCTCTCGAAGCAATCGTCTTCCGTCTTCGAAATCGCCCGTGACTATACGCAGATATCCGAGGTTTCCGACGCCTTTCCCGTACTCGGCATTCCTGGTTCCGTACGCGCCTCGCCAAATCTCGACCGCTTCTCGGTAACAGGTCTCGCCTTTCTTATACTCATGCAGATCAATCCATACGCCACCAATATTGTTCAAGGATTGCGCGTAAGCTGGATGATTCGCCCCCAGAGCACGCCTTCTGATGGTCGTAGCTTCTTCGTATAACGGCAGTGCCTGGCCGGGCTGGCCGAACCATTCGTACAATCCTGCGAGGTTATTGAGCGTTCGCGCCACGTTCGGGTGACGTTCCCCTAGCGCTTGCCGCTGTACTTCAATCGCGCGCAGAAAGGAGGACTCTGCTTTCGCAAAGTCATGAAGCGTGCGATAAAGACATCCGAGATTATTCAGGCTGATTCCCGTCGCGCTATGTGTCTCTCCTAAGGTGCGACAAAACATGTTGAACGTTTGAACATGGAGTCGCTCCGCTTCGGCATACTTCCCCAATGCTACAAGGCACTCGGCAAGATTGTTTGTGCGCGAGGCCACGACGTTATGCTCCGGGCCATAAATCTTCTGCGCGAGCGTGAGTGCCTCACTGAATAGTGGCAAAGCCTTCCCGTCGAATCCAAGCTGATGGTACATGCCGGCAAGATTCGATACGCTTTTTGAGTATTCTGGATACTGCCTTCCCAAGAAGCGTTCGGTCAGTGCGCATGCCTTAACCATAAATTCTTCCGCCTCAACGAACCGGCCAATCGTGCGCAAGAGGCTGCCGCGATTGTTGATGGCCGAGGCGTATCGCGGGTCCGATTCACCAAGAGACGCTAAGAGACCTTTTTCGATTCTCTCCTGAAGTGCCAATGCTCTCCCATACCTTGCCTGTGCCTCATAAATCTGGGACAAGTTGCTGATGAGCATCAGGTATTCTGGGGCGTGTTCGCCAACCGCCTTACGAACGATTCGAGCCGCACTGCGAGTCAATTGTTCGGCCTTCGGAAGGTCTCCCCTTTCACGATACAAGGTGGCGAGATTCCCTAGACATCTCGCCGTATTGGGATCGGTCTCACCGTATGCGCACTCCCAGATGGTCAGAGCACGCATGTAATGCGATTCTGCCTGGTGGTAATTGCCAGTTGCTTGGTACAGCACCCCGAGTTGATCGAGGAAAACCGCGACAAGCGGATGCTGGTCTTCGAGTTGATCGGCTATCGGGCCGCGGATTTGTTCCGCTAACGCCATTCCTTCCGCAAAACGCCCAGCCAAATAGAGTTGCTTGACGTGTTGAAGTATGGTGACAATATCCGACATCAGTCGAGTTTCTGCATTCAAACATTCCAATGGCGTTGGCGCAGTATAATGGCATGCGTCTCAGGATCGGGGCTGAGGGGCGATAGAGGAGAGCTCGGATGGCAGCGAGGGTCAGGCCAGACACTGGCAAGGCGACGTCGAAGCAGCGGTATCGGGTGACGAACTGGTCGGAGTACCACCGGTCGCTGGTCAATCGGGGCAAGCCCGGGCTGTACTCGGAGACGGCCATCCAGACCTGTCTGACGATCAAAGCCCTGTTCCACTTGCCGTACCGCGCCACCGAAGGACTGATGAAGTCGTTGATGCGCTTGAGCCAACTGGACCTTCCGGTACCGGACCACACCCACATGTCCCGGCGCGCGGGTGAGATCTCGGTGAAGATTCCGCGGCGGCCGCGCAAAGGGCCAACGCACGTGGTGGTGGACTCGACGGGCCTGAAGATCTTCGGTGAAGGTGAATGGAAAGTGCGCCAGCACGGAGTCGGCAAGCGCCGCACCTGGCGCAAGATCCACCTGGCCGTCGACGAGACCACCAAGGACATCATCGGGCATTGAAGTGACGACGGCCGATTGGGGCGACAGCGAAGTGTTCTCCGCGTTGCTTGACCAGGTCGAAGGCGAAGTCTCTCAAGTGTCCGCCGATGGCGCCTACGACACCAAGGGCTGCCATGCCGCCATTGCCGACCGAAACGCCCGTGCCGCCATTCCCCCGCGGGACGGTGCTGTTCCCTGGGGCGACGATCATCCCCGTGACGGTATTCTCAAAGGCATCGCCGCCAAGGGCAGCGCCGGCTGGAAGAACGATAGCGACTACCACCGCCGAAGCATCGCCGAGAACATGATGTACCGGCTGAAGCAGTTGGGCGACAGCCTGTACTCCCGAACCTTCGAGCGGCAAGTGACCGCAGCGCACGTCAGGGCCGCCATCATCAACACCTTTACCTATCTGGGCATGCCGCAATCCGTCGGGGTTGGGAAAATTGCGCCTGCCGCATGAAGTAGGACGGGGATAGGGGGAGTTCGCGCCCAAAATGGCTGATTTACTCATACCGTATATTAGCAACGCCTAATAGTGCACCAACGCCCATTCCACTGAGATTGCTGCAGCCGTGTCGGCTGAAGCAAAGGCAATTCAAAATACTTCGCACTTCCCAAGAGGGAGGCATCGTGAGAACTACCCATAAGAGCCTGGCGGTTTTCTGCGGTTCTGATACTCACGCAATAGTTTATCTCTTCTGGATTCTAGGTCCGCATAGTTCCTATAGCCTTCGATCGTCAGCCGAACGTCATCGGCGGTCATGTCAATCAGGATGTGGACCCCGCAGAAAGGACACTGGTCGATCGCGACCTCGGATCCAGTAATGACAAGCTTCTGCATCGGCGTCTCATAAAGAATCATTTTCTTGCAGCGCGGACACGCATACCCGATATCTTCGTACACTTCCGTTCCGAATGTGGAATACGTCCATCTTTTTCGCTGAAAAAGTCGCCACATAAATCTTTCTCCTTGATGGCGGCGTTGGTTAAATATTAGCAACCTATAATATTCTAAGGTGCTACGCGGTCTGGAATAGGTTCTCCGACATTCCGAGGCGGCCCTTCCTCATGGATTAGCTGTTGGAATGTCGGAAGACTTTTTCACGACCGCTTATATTTCTCATCTTCCGCATGAAGCTCCCCCCATCCCCACTCTTCTTCATGCAGCAGGCGCAACTTGCCCTACCCGGATACGGCATGCCCAGATAGGTAAAGGTGTTGAAGATAGCGGCGCGGGTGTAGTCGCCCATCGCGGTGTACAGCACCGCCAGGTGGCGTTGGCGCAGTATAATGGCATGCACCCAAGAGTCGGGGCTCAGCGGCAATAGAGGAGAGGTCGGATGGCAGCGAGGGTGAGTCAATCCCGGTCTGCTGGGAATGAACAAGGTGATCAGCGAGGATGCGCTGCGCCGGGCGTTGGTGGCGATCGGCGAACCGGAAGAAGTGGCCTGGCTCGATGAGCACCTGCGCGAGAGTACGGCGCCGCTGCTCGATGCGCCGTGGATTCTTGATATCGACACCACGATCAAGCCGCTGTACGGCAAGCAGGAAGGCGCGGTGGTGTCGTACACCCGCACAAACCGGGTTGTCCTTCGCACAGTTACCACACCTACCTGATGGCCGGGCTGCGCCTGGCGCAGTGCCTTGCCCTTGGGCGTGCCGTCGAGCAGGCGTTCATAAAAGTGATCGACGAGGATCGCGGTGGCGAGATCCGACACTTTCCACAGAGTCATGATCAGCGTCCTGGCGCCGGCAATCGCGAAGGTCCGTCGCAGGCCGAACACGCCTTCCCCGGCCTGCACGTCGCCCAGACCGGTCTTGCAGGCGCTAAGAAACACCAGTTCCGTGTTCAGCAGATCCAAGCCGACCACAGGGGGCACCTTCGTCGAAGTGCCAGAACTGTTCGAGCTTGGCATATGTTCTCCCCAGCACTGATGATGATCAGGCGCCGCCGCGCCACGCTTTCGTCATGAGCCGGTAGCGCCAACTTCCCAAGATTAGCACTTCTAGCCTGGCACGGGCAGACACTCCATATTGATTCAAGTTGAAGCCTTCGTCTTCAACCTGAATCGATTTTCCTCCTCTTTGGCATGCCTTCTACTGGTCCTCGTGAGCTGCGTCTTCGCCGCTCGCTTCCAGAGCAAGGAGACTGCCATGACCCCATCCTGCCTCAAGCGCGTCTGCGAAATGTTCGCCCGTGACCGCCTTCTCAACGGTCCCCTTTACACGGCGTGCACTGCCGTACCCGGCGGTCACGCCGAGGTGCTCGTGTGGGAGCAGAGCGTCCGGTGTGACCCCATCCTACGCCAGTGGAACGGCAATCCGGCGATAGAGCTGGCACTGCTCAAGGGGCTGTATGCACTCAGAGCGCAGGGCCGCGTGGTCCGCAGCGAATCGGCTTCTCTCCCCGGTTCGGCACAGCCCCTGGTGTGCTGGCGTCTGTGTGGCGCGTCTGGCGCCACAACTTGAATCAATGGTGCGCGGAGATTGCGACTTGCAGCATACGACCCATGCCTCCCGTTTTCCTCCGCCCCCGGGTCTGTCGGCGCCCCCGGGGAATTAGCGGAACCCCTGGTGCCGTTTCTTCGTGAAGGAGTTTTGCCATGTTCAGCCTCGTTAGCAAACTGTTGTACCGCTCCACGCTGTTCAAGACCGTCGTCGGCGGCGTGACTCTGGCCACTTCCCTGGCCGCTCACGCGGCGGTCGCCGATGCGCCCGTCGGGCGGTCCGCCGTCACGGACTCCGCCGTCCGGACGCAGGCCTTTGACACCGTCGCCGGACTGGCCGCCAAGCCCCTGAGCGCTTCCGAAGCCGAGGCTTTCGATGGGGAGCGCTTCCGGTTGCGTCGGTGGCGGCTGCCCCCGCAGCCTCTTCCGAAACTACCTCGCTGTATGTTTTTGGCAAAACCAAACGGGTCATTGCCAGGCGGTCCATCAATCTGCATCTGACCATCCTGTATGTCACAGTCGTCATCATCCTCGGGTGTCGCTCTGCAGCGTTCTGTGTTCCCGCCGCCTAAACCACTTCGGGCGGCGGGTTCAGCCTTGGGCGTCCGGGAGGGGATTCGTGACCTTATCCACACCAACCGCTCCGTCCGACCGCAGGGCGGGGCGCTGTACGGCGCGGCCAATCTTCCGACCCTTGCAAGGAGAACACTCATGCCCAGAAGTCTTTCCGGCCGGCCCTTCGAGCTCCGCTCCCTTTGCGGTCACGCCGCTGCGGGCGCGCTGTGGTTTTTCCTGGGCATCTTCCCTGTGTCTGCGCAGGCTGGCGATACCGCCATGCAGGTGGCGTCGCCGCGTCCGTTTGCTCTTGTCTCCTCCATCAAGGCGCGTCGCGACGCCTTTGTGGTGAAACAACAAAACGACAGTGGCACAAGTTGCGGGCCAAGCGCTCTGGCAACTGTCCTATCCTATGGCCTGAGTCGCCCCACCACGGAACCGGAATTGCTCGCGGCCGTCCTGGCGCCACTCGATCAGGCCGGGCGAGACCGTGTGGCGGCTCACGGAGCCACGGTGCAGGAACTCCTGCGTATTGCGCGAGATCTTGGCTTCAAAGCGCAGGCGTTCTGGATGAGCGATGAAGATGTGGCACGACTCAAGCGCCCCGTCCTGGTCTTCCTGCGCGACGGCGACCAGGAACACTTCTCGGTGTTGCGAGGAACAAAGGCGGGTGAGGTCTTTGTGATGGCCGATCCGGCACTCGGCAACATCGATCTGCGGGCCTGGCGCTTCGGAAAAATGTTCAATGTCCGCGACGATGGCCGCGGAATAGTCATCGTCGTCGAGCCCGAGGCCGGGAAAACGTGGCCCGAGCATTACCCTCTTCAGTTGCCACCGACGGACGGCCAGGCTCGGTAACGGACGTCACGGCTAGCGTCCTATAGACACTCCGTTCGCCGCGCCCCGCCAGCGACGTTTCTCGACCGCGCAGACATTCGGAACCTTCGCGATGCGTCGCAGGAAGCGCACAAGCTCCTACTGCGCCCCTTCGCTGGTGGCATGCGTGGGTCGCCAGTTCAGTACTCCGTCATCGCCCTGGAGGATGAATGCGGCCCAGTAGTAGGGATGGGTGAATGGGCGGAAGTCATCGGGCATCGCAGCAAGTTGGTCCAATTGCTGCCGCCGGTTCGCATTGCCTGCCGCCAGGCGTTCGCGCATCGGCTCGCTCAGCCAGCGCTGACGCAGCTTCCCAAGCTTCCCTGCGCGCAGATCGTGCTGCGCCTGGCGCAGCGCCTTGCCCTTGGGCGTACCGTCGAGCAGGTGTTGATAAAAGTGTTCAACGAGTATTGCGGTGGCGAGATCAGACACTTTCCACAGGGTCATGATCAGCGTCCTGGCGCCGGCAATCACGAACGCCCGGCGTAGGCCGAAGACGCCTTCACCAACCTGCACGTCGCCCAGACCGGTTTCGCAAGCGCTGAGAAACACCAGTTCCGTGTTCAGCAGATCCATGCCGGCCACGTCCTCGGCAGTCAGCAGGCCGTCTTCCATCTCGTCGCTGACGCTCCTGCGCTCGCGCAAGAAAGTGTTTGCCCCCGCCAAAGCGAGCCCAGAGCGCAGCATCGGGTTCTCGTGACCAGCGAGCCGGTCCATGACGCCTATCTCATCACTGAAGGCGGAGGTGGGGACTTGTCGCGGCTGGTTCTCCAGAAAGAAACCATGGGTCGCCAGATGCACGATCGCTGGCGAGCGCTGTTTTTTCAGCCGGCCCTCCAGCGCGGCCTCACCGATCATCGGCAAAGCGCCCAGGCGTAGGCCCAAGTGGTGTCCCTCCTCACGGCTGCCAGGCAGTGGGTCGAAGCGAATCTCGCCGCGGTCCAGGTCGCGTGAACAGCGGTTTCGCCAGGCGCCTTCCGCAGCTGGTTCGGTGGTGGCCGTAGCAGGCGGTTCCTCGCCCCTGCGGCCGGGCGCGGGTTCGCCGTCGGGGACCCGTGTGCGGCGTCCCAGCCAACCGAGCAGGACACCCATGAGCCCCTCCTTCGGAGCCGTAGCGTGCGCCGGACGGCTCCCCAAGTCGAAGGCCGGGTCGGCGAGTACCAAAGGATCGGTTCCCGCCAGCACCTCGGCCTCGGCGATGCGCACCAGATCCCGGCCGCTGGTGACGTAGCGGATCTCGTAGTGGTCGATCAGGTAGCCCCCATCTCGCAGGGTCAATGCCTCGAAAGGCAGGCGGGTCAGCTCGCCGTCAGGGGAAAGAATCAGCGTTCGGCAGCCTCCTAGGGCGGCGACCAGGGGGTCGAAGATCAGGGCGCTCAGGGGCCGGTCCCCAACCGCCGGCACGGAGGGGCTTGCCTTCTCTAAGAGGGTGATGCCCTTCGGATCGCTGAATTCGCCAGTAAGTTCTTTGCGAAATTGTTGAATCGCAGTATCGATGGGCATCGTCTCACCCAGATCAACCAGGCGGACCGAATCGAGTTCTTCCGCCGACAGCACGAAAGCCAAATAGCGCTCGCCCGTCCACGGCTTATCCCCCTTCGCCGGTACAGCCTTGAAGTTGAACAAGTTGAAGCGGACGAATTCGACCAGCGCTCCGTTCCCTGGGATACGCGCGGCCACCGCGCGTGCATCGACACCGGCCAAGCTCCGCTCCAGTCGAATCTCCGGAATCATGCGGGCCAAATCGGTTTCCAGAGCTTCGCGCTCGGCCCGCCAGATGGCCAGCGTTTTGTGGTGTGCGTTGGGCGCCTCCTTCGACGCGGGGCCGGTTTTGATCTTCAGCGCGATCTGTCCGCGCAGGAGATTGAGTTTTTCCAAGCGATGTCGCAGATGTGGGTAGCGACCCTCTAGGATGGCGCGCTGCTGTACCCCCGCCGCTTCCGCTGTCAGGGCTTTGCGCCGCAGAACGTAGTCGAGGGCTAACCGCACCCCTCCTGGCATTTCACGAAAATGGGAAAAGACCAAAGAAAGCAGGCCGAAGACCCCGCCCCAAACTAAAGCTACATAATCACTACGTTCGCGCTCCGACGCCAAGGTCAACACTTCCCTGATGACACTATCCTCCATATCGATTGATACCCTGAAATGGGCAAGAGCCTCAGCGTATTTCCCTTGCGCCGCGCTATTGCCAGACAAGTGTTGGAGAACCAGCACAGATCTGTGATTCTCAGCACCGAGGGCGCGATCGAAGATCGCCAGTGCCCGCTGTAAAAAAGGTTCGGCGCGCGTATGGGCCCCCATGTCTTGGTGCACCATCGCTAGACTGTTCAAGCTCACGCCCGTAGCCTGGTGCTCGGCACCGAGCGAGCGCTCGCGGACCGCCAGCGCACGCTCGCACAGTGATTGGGCACGAGCGTACGCCCCTTGCGCGCAGTACACCAGGCCAAGGTTGTTAAGAATTGTCGCTGTATCGGAATGATCCGACCCCAGGACACGCTCACTGATCGCTAAAGCGCGTAGAGATAGCTGTTCGGCGCGGTCGTAGGCGCCAATGGAACGACATACCATTGCTAAGTTGTTGAGGCTTCCCGCTGTATCCGGGTGCTCAGCGCCGAGGGCTCGCTCGCAAATGGCCAGCGCGCGTTCAAGCAGTGGTCTGGCACGATCATGGGCGCCGATGAAACGATAAACCTGTGCTAAGCCTGCCAGGCTCTCCGAGATCCGGGGGTGCGCAGCACCGAGAACGCGCTCGCGAATCGCTAGTGCACGCTGGAATAGAAACTCAGCGCGGGAATAGGAACCCATGTCACTGTACAGCAGCGCTAGGCAGTGCACGCTTGTCGCTGTGTGGGGATGCTCGGGGCCTAAGGTGCGCTCACAGATAGTCAATGCGCGCTGGCATAACGGCTCGGCTCGGTTGTATGCACCAACAACTCGATAGAGAGAACCCAAGTTCGCCAAGCTGGCCGCGGTGTACGTAGGCTCAGAATCGAGAACACGTTCGCAAATCGCCACGACTCGTTGGAATAGCGGTTCAGCTTGGTCATAGGCGCCCATTGCAGCGTACAAAGTTGCCAGGTTGTTCAAGCTTGTCGCGGTGTGGGGATGATCCGTCCCCAGAACACCCTCTCGGATCGCCAGAGCACGCAAGCTTAACTGCTCGGCGCGAGCGAAAGCGCTCATGTTGGTGTACAGCAACCCGAGGTTGTTGAGAGTGGTTGCTGTGTCGACGTGCTCAGGACCAAGAACACGTTCGCAGATTGCCAATGCGCGCTGGTATAGTGGCTCAGCGCGATCATAGGCGCTTATGGCGCGATAAAGCCCCGCCAAGTTGTTTAAGCTCGCCGCGGTATAGGAATGCATCTCACCAAAAGTGCTGGCGGCCTGTTCGCAGAGGCGCTCGGCAATCAAAATTTCTTGCGCATATTGCCCTTGGTCGGGTAGTTTTCTAACTCGATCCGGCCCTGAGCTTGTCGGTTGCTCTGTTCTTTCATCCATTGTCCGCCTGCGCCTCCTGGTCTGACCTTGGCCTAATGAGCTGGCCTTTCATCACTCGCGCAGACTACCGGACAGCGTAGAAAGGCGGCGAGTGGCGCGGAGTCCCCGAGTTCGACAGTAAAACCCGTAAGTCATTGAATGTGCGCAATTCACGTAAGTGAAATTGGCACTACAAACGCTTGGCGGACGGTTCTGGCAGGGCGACGGTCTCGAACAGCTCCTTCTGTTGTGGCGTCATGGCCGACAGGCCTGACGCCGACTGACGTTGATGCAAGGTGACCTGGTGAAACTGGATGCGGCGCGCAATCTCCAGCGCACGCTCCGGTGAGAGCTGGCTATCCCTGGCTTTCAGGCGCATGCGTAGCACCCGATAGAGCACCAGAGCCAGGAAGCAGATCAAGGCATGCGCGCGAATCCGGTTCGGCAAGCGATGGAAGACCGGGGCGATCTCGATCTCCGACTTCAGAACGCGGAAACCCCGCTCGATGTCTGCCAGCGCCTTGTAGCGCGCCACGATCTCGGTAGGCGTGTGATCCGGCATGTTCGAGACCAGGATCAGCTTGCCGTCCATCATGCGCGCACGGCTCAAGGCCCGCTGGTCGATCTCGTAGGTGAATACGTCCGCCGCCAGATTGACCTTGACGATGTTCGCCAGGTGAGCCTCTGTGACAGCACGGTAGAAGCGCGCCGTCGTGCCGGCATCCGACAACTTCCGGCCACGGTGGTGGGTCTGCCCGGAATCCTGACCATCGAGCTTGCCCGCCCATCTTGCCGCGTCGGCCTCCAGCGCCGCGATGCGTGCATCCCGCGCCTGCCCCTGTTCGCTGGCGGTGTCGGGGCGATGCGCCACGATCAGACGAAAGCCCCGCCATTCCACTTCCCCGACGACCTCTTCGGTCGCCGACAGGCAGCGCTGCTGATGGAATTCGGCCAGCAAGGTATCGAAGTCCGCATAGCGGCGGGCCGGGACGGCCAGAATGAATTCCAGTGGCTGACCGCCCACCCGAATCGCCCGGATGGCTTCCAGATTGTCCAGGCTGAGCAAACCCCGATCGGCAACCAGCACCAGCCGCTTGATCGGGTAGCGCGCCAGGACCTTCTCGATCGTCGGCACCAGTGTCGTCGTCTCGCCACTGTTACCGGCGAAGACCTCGTGATGAATCGGCAGGCCTTCGGCGGTCTGTACCACCACCAGCATGACCTGCCGCACGAGCCCGCCGTCCTTCGACAGCCCAAAGCGTCGAACCTCGCCAGAGAGTTCCGTGCCGCCTTCGGTACGGATCGTCGTCAGATCGTAGAAGACGATCGACAACTCCTGATCGATCAAGGGGCGCAGAAGACCGGCCAGTACCTTGTCCATCGTCTCGGCGCAGTCTGCCAGCGTATCCATGGTGCGCAACAGATGCTGATGGGTGACCGACTCGGTGGCGACTTCGGGAACGCGGGTGCCTTCCAGCCAGCGCAGGATGCCCAGCTTCGATTCGGGATCGCAGAGGCGGTTGAAGACCATCACCCGCAACAAGCGCTCGGCGTCGAACTGGCGGCGGTTGCGCAATACCCGGCGGAAAGCATCGGCGAAGCCCAGTTCCTGCCACAGGGCGGTAAGCAGCCAGGTGTCGCCGACCGACAGCGCCGGCGCGAAGGACACGTCACCGGTGCCCTCTTCAAGGGACGGCTTGCCTGCTGCGCGCAACAGGCCATTGACCAGCGAGTCGGCTTCGCCGGCGCGCACGGCTTCGATCCGCCCGAGGGTAGCGATGACTCGTTGGCGGGAGACGCCGCCCGCGTCGCGGTAGGCCTCGACGAGCTTCACGTAGCGCCTCGGCCCCGATGTGGTGATCTTCACGAACATGTCGCTACTGTAGCGGCCAGGAAACTTATAGGCAATAGCCTAAAGGAAATAACGTGTCACTACACGACGGTTTCCGTCAAAACACTAACCGCTTGTTTTTGCAAGCATTGAGGCGCCATTTATGCGCTTGGCACGCGGAAAGTGTCGAACTCGGGGGAGTCTCGTCGTAGGCTCCCAGCCGCTCGCACATCGCCATGGTTACCCACCGACCGTGCAACTCGCCCAGGCTCGCTGTCGACAACCTGTGCTGCACTACGAGCAGGGCCTGCGGTGTCGAGATGCTCAGTACCCAGACAATAGCGCTCAGTTCGCAGAGGGGCTCCACCCCCACCACCGGGAGCGCCTCCGAATACCGTCCTGCCTTGTAGAGCTGTCCGACCTGCTCGAAGCCGGCGTCGATCTCGCGCTGCCTGTACTGATCCATCGCGGTTCCCCTTGTCGTGCCTTGCGTGAATGCGCCCGGCGCTGCTCACGCGCGTTGCTTACTGGACCGCGTAGAGATACCTGAACATCTGCCACTCACCGAGGGTGCCCTGCTTCAACCAGCGCACGTAGCGGTCGAGCAGGCGCTCGTCGAGCGCCCCGTCGGCGACAAAGGTTCGATGGAACTCGCACTCGGCGGCCAGAGGTTGCTCGCTCAGGATGGCATACAGCGCCTGCCGCCCCACCGGTGGCGTGATATGCGGCCATTTCCCGGGCGGCGTGTTCTCGGGCAAGATCGGCAAGCACATCCGTGCTGCCTGTAGCAGACCGAGCTGCATCTGCTGGTGCGCCGAAGGGCACAAACAGGTGGTCTGCTCCCGGTCCTCCGCGAGCAACACCAGGCCGATGCCGGTGTCGCTCGTCGCGCGCGACGCCCAGTCGGTAGCGGCGAGATCCATCTCGATACTCACGTGCTCGCCGAGGCGATAGCCCGGTAGAGGCTCCTCGTCCTCGTCGGGAGCGAAGGCGATGCCCATCCGGTCGCCCAGGAAATCCGCTGGCAGCTCGCGGTGGCGCAGATGAAAGCCAGGGTGCCCATCCGCTTGTGCCGCGAGCGCGCGCCAGGTGAGCGGCGGTACATGCGGGTGCCTCGCTATCCAACTCAAGAAGTCCGGCAGTGGTCCCACGAATATTTCCTGCGGGATGCCGAAGATGTCCTCGCACAACGGGCGCAGGTGCTTGCCGGGGAGCATCTCGGGCGTTCGCTGGGCGTCTTTGACTTCGGCACCTTCGTACTTGACATCGATGCCTTTGACCCAGGTGCTGATGCTCTGTGGGGTTACACCGAGCAGGCTAGCCAGGCGCTGGTCACCGCTCACGGCCTTACCGCCAGGGGACAGCGGTGCTGCCTTCCACGCCCACTCATAGAGTGCACTTAGCTTCCTGCGCAAATTACTGATTCCCACGGGGGGCACCTTCGCCGAAGTGCCGGAACTGTTCGAGCTTGGCATATGTTTTCCCCATCACTGATGATGATCAGGCGCCGCCGTTCCACGCTTTCGTCATGAACCGGTAGCGCGCCAACTTTCCGAGATTAGCACTTCTCGCCCAGCACGGGCAGACACTCCATATTGATTCAAGTTGAAGCCTTCGTCTTCAACTTGAATCGATTTTCCTCCTCTTTGGCATGCCTTCTACTGGTCCTCGTGAGCTGCGTCTTCGCCGCTCGCTTCCAGTGCAAGGAGACTGCCATGACCCCATCCTGCCTCAAGCGCGTCTGCGAAATGTTCGCCCGTGACCGCCTTCTCAACGGTCCCCTTTACACGGCGTGCACTGCCGTACCCGGCGGTCACGCCGAGGTGCT
>Ga0209792_1000824_pt1 | contig 18035 bp, 16 predicted proteins | sample EBPBio142005_DNA_FD_185860 | JGI IMG/M metagenome (GOLD analysis project Ga0209792, IMG submission 185860) | Wastewater treatment Type I Accumulibacter community from EBPR Bioreactor in Madison, WI, USA - Reactor 1_6/14/2005_ DNA (SPAdes)... | ecosystem: Engineered > Bioreactor > EBPR >... | reverse complement strand
AGGACGGTCGGAGGAATAGGGGATGGAGTTGGGCCGCATTGTCACGACGGCAGCGCTGGTGTTCGGCATGGCGGGATCGGCGCTGGCCCAGCAGGCTGCACCGTCGGCGAAGCCTGCCCCAGTGGCCAAGGAATACAATCAGCAGTTCCTGGTGCCGGGCTCGTGGTTCCATGGCGTGCATGGGCTCGCCTTCAACAAGGACGACCAGCTCTTCGCCGGCTCGGTGGTGGGCCAGACGATCTATCGCGTGCAGGTGGATTCCGGCGAGGTCGATCGCGTCATCGATCCGCCGACAGGCATGGCCGACGACATTGCTTTCGCCGACGACGGCACGATGGCGTGGACGGCTTTCCTTTTGGGCAAGGTTTACATCCGTAAGCCCAACGGCAAGACCATCGAAGTCGCACAAGGCCTCAGTGGTCCCAACTCGCTCGCCTTCGGCAAGGACAACCGTCTGTTCGTCACCGAAGTGTTCCTGGGCGATGCGCTCTACGAGGTCGATCTCAAGAATGTCGACAAGCCCGACTTCAAGCCGTTTGCCCGCAACGAGCTGCGCCGCGTCGCCGAGAAGATGGGTGGCTTGAACGGTTTCGAGATCCACAAGGACGATGGCTTCCTCTACGGGCCGATCTGGTTCAAGGGCGAGATCGTCAAGGTGAACCTGGAGACCGGCGCATCCGAAGTGATCGCATCCGGCTTCAAGATTCCGGCCGCCGCCAACATCGATCCGCAGAACCGCGACAACCTCTATGTCGTCGACACGGGCACCGGCGGCATCTGGAGCATCAGCCTGACCAGCAAGGCCAAGAAGCTGGTCGCGTCCATGAAGCCCGGCCTCGACAACCTCGCCTTCGATTCACGCGGGCGACTGTTTGTCACCTCGATGACCGACAACGGCATCTATCTGGTCGACAAGCAGACCGGGTCGTGGCGCACCATCGTCGAAGGCAAGCTCGCCATTCCGGCCGACCTCGCCGTGGTAACGGACGGAACCAAGGAGACTGTGTACGTTGCCGACGTGTTCAGCTATCGCAATGTCGACGGCACGACGGGTGCCGTCACTGACATGCTGCGCGTCCATGGTGAGACGCACTCCTATCCGACAGGCATCTCGGTCGGGCCCAAGCACACGCTGCTTTCGAGCTGGTTCTCGAACACCGTACAAAAGATCGACCGCAAGACCGGCAAGCTGGCGGCCACGCTCGGCGAGTTCGCGGCGCCTGTCGATGCGCTGGAGGCCGCCGACGGCACGATCTATGTCGCCGAACTCGCCACGGGCAATCTCGTGAAGGTGAGCCCCGACGGCAAGACGCGCACGAATATCGTGAAGGAGCTGCGCGGCCCGGTGGCCTTGGCGCAGGGAGCCGGCACGCAGATCTACGTCACCGAGATCGCGGCCGGCGCCGTGACCCAGATCGACGTGGCGTCGGGGGCACGCAAGGTCGTGGCCGACAATCTCGCCGGCCCGGAAGGCATCGATGTCGGGCCGGACGGCAAGCTCTATGTCGCCGAAGTCGGCCAGAAGCGCGTCGTCGCCATCGATCCGGCCAACGGCCACAAGGTCGTGATCGCCTCCAACCTCGATATCGGCCTGGCGCCGTTCCCCGGCGGACCGCCGGCCCTGATGCCGACCGGCGTGGCGGTGAGCCGTTCCGGCGCCGTCTATGTCAGCGCGGATATCCGCAATGCCCTCTACAAGTTGACACCGCCCAGCCCCTAAGCGAGTACGCGATGCCCGGCATTCCCTTCATCAAGGATTTCAAGTTCGACTACGGCACGGCCATGGAGGTGACGCCGCTGATCCGTCGCGTCGTCGCCAACAATCCGAATCCGTTTACCTTCAAGGGCACGGGCACCTACATCATCGGCCATGGCAAGGTCGCCGTGGTCGATCCCGGCCCCGACCAGCAGGACCATATCGACGCCGTGCTGAACGCCCTGCGTGGCGAGACGGTGACGCATATTTTCGTCACCCATACGCATATAGATCATGTGCCGGCGACGCCGGCGCTCGCCAAGGCGACCGGCGCCAAGGTCTACAGCTACGGGCCGCATCCCAAGCCGCCGGAAGGCGATCACGCCGAGGAACCCGGCGATCTGTCCTTCGCGCCGGATATCAAACTGAACGACGGCGATGTGATCCAGGGCGATGGCTGGAACGTCGAAGCCGTCTACACGCCCGGCCATATCTCGAACCATCTCTGCTTCGCCGTGAAGGAAGACAAGGCGCTGCTCTCCGGCGACCATGTCATGGGCTGGTCGACGGCCGTGATCTCGCCGCCCGACGGCAACATGGCCGATTACTTCGCCAGCCTGCGCAAGCTCCTGCCGCGCGACGAGACGCTCTACATCCCGACGCACGGGGCGGAGATCCGCGATCCCAATCCGTTCGTGCAGGCCTATATCGAGCATCGCCTGGGCCGCGAGGCGCAGATCCTGGCGCGCCTGAAGGATGGGCCGCAGACCATTCCCCAGATGGTCGCCAAGAACTATGCCGACACGCCCGTGCATCTGCACAAGGCAGCCGGCCGGTCGATGCTGGCGCATCTCGTTCAGATGGTGAAGGACGGCCGCGTGAAGACCGAGGACGGCCGCGCCGGCATCGACTCGGCCTACCGACTCTAGGAAGTTCAGCCCATGGACCTGAAGTTGAACGGCAAGACTGTCCTGATCACCGGCGGTAGCCGCGGTATCGGCTTTGCCTGCGCCATGGGCTTCGCGGCCGAAGGCTGCACGGTGCACATCGCTTCGCGGTCGAAGGAATCCCTGGAAGCGGCGCGCGACAAGATCCGGGCGCGGCACAATGTGCCGGTCGAGATTCATCCCGCCGATTTTTCCAAGGGCGATACGGCACGCGGCGTCGTCGAAGCCGTGGGGCACGCCGACATTCTGGTGAACAATGCCGGCGCCATCCCGCGCGGCGATATCTTCGGCATGACCGAGCCCAAGTGGCGCGAGGCCTGGGAACTCAAGGTGTTCGGCTATGTGAACGCCACGCGCGCCATGCTGGAGAAGATGTATGCCCGCAAGAAGGGCGTCGTGGTGAATGTCATCGGCCTCGCGGGCGAAAGCTACAACTACGACTATGTGGCTGGCACGATGGGCAATGCCGGTCTCATGGCTTTCACCCGTGCCGTCGGATCGCACAGCGTCGACCAGGGTGTCCGGGTCGTGGCGATCAACCCGCCGGCCACTCGTACGGATCGCATGCTGACTCTGCTGCGCGGCCAGGCCGAGCAAAAGTGGGGCGATCCCGAGCGTTGGCCCGAGCTTACCAAGCACATGCCGTTCGGCCGTGCCGCCGAGCCCGACGAAGTGGCGGACCTCGCGGTGTTTCTGGCCTCCGACCGCGCGAGCTACATCAGCGGCGTGGTGATGACTCTCGACGGCGGCCAGGCGGCCCGACACTAGGCTGCGGCGGCCTTTCCGCGCGGCGTCGTTGTTCCACATGACGGGGCCAAGTGTTGGCGTACAAGTGCTGGTGTAATAGTGCCGCCAACCAAGATGAACGACCCCCTCTCCCACGCGCGCGACCTGCTGCATTCGGTCTTCGGGTTCAACGAGTTTCGCCCCGGACAGGAAGAGATCATGCGTGCCGTGCTGGCGGGCGAGAATGTGCTGGCGGTCATGCCGACCGGCAGCGGCAAGTCGCTGTGCTACCAGCTTCCGGCGATCGCGCGGCCCGGTCTCACCCTGGTGATCTCGCCGCTGATCGCGCTGATGCGCGACCAGGTTCGCGCCCTGACGGCGGCCGGTGTGGCGGCGGGCAGTCTCAATTCGAGCAACGAACCTGCAGAGAATGCGCGCGTCATGGGTCTGTTGCGTCGCGGCGAGCTGCGGCTGCTCTATGTTGCGCCCGAACGGCTGGCGCGGCCCGATACCGTCGAGATGCTGGCCGAGGCCCACGTCTCGATGATGGCGATCGACGAAGCGCATTGCGTCTCGCAATGGGGCCACGATTTCCGCCCCGAGTATCTGACTCTGGGCAATCTGGCGCGCCAGATCGGTGGTCGCCTGCAGACACTGGCCTTCACCGCCACGGCCGATGCGCCGACGCGCGGCGACATCGTCGAAAAGCTGTTTGCCGCGTCGCCGCGTATCTTCGTTCGGAGCTTCGACCGGCCCAACCTCAAGCTCGCCTTCAAGCCCAAGGAGCGCTCGACGCGGCAGGTCCTGTCCTTCGTGCAGGCCCATCAGGGCGAGAGCGGCATCGTCTATTGCGCCTCGCGCCGCAAGGTCGAGGAGCTGGCCACTGCCCTGGCTGCGGCAGGCGTACGGGCGCTGCCCTATCATGCCGGCCTCGACAAAGCGGTACGCGACGCCAACCAGGATGCGTTCCAGCAGGACGATGGCGTGGTGATGACGGCGACCGTGGCCTTCGGCATGGGCATCGACAAGCCCGACGTGCGTTTCGTCTGCCATGCCGACCTGCCGGCCAATGTCGAAGCCTACTATCAGGAGATCGGCCGCGCCGGACGCGACGGTCTGCCCGCCGATACCTTGACGCTCTATGGCCTGGGCGACATGCAGCTTCGCCGCCTGCAGATCGAGCAGGGTGAATCATCCGACGAGCGCAAGCGTATCGAGCGTCAGCGGCTGGGGGCGCTGCTGTCTCTCGCCGAAGCACCGCGCTGCCGTCGCCAGACCCTGCTCGCCTATTTCGGCGAGCCGTCGGAGACGTGCGGCAACTGCGATCTCTGCCAGGAGGGCGTCGAGCTCTTCGACGGCACGATCGACGCGCAGAAGGCGATGTCGGCCATTGTCCGTACCGGCGAGCGATTCGGCATGGAGCATCTGGTCGCCATCCTGATCGGCGACCTCACCGACAACGTTCAGAAGTTCAATCATGAAAAGCTGCCGACCTTCGGCGTCGGCAAGGATCGCAAGGCTGCCGAGTGGCGCTCGATCTTCCGTCAGCTCTCGGCGGTCGGCCTGATTGCGCAGGACCTGCTGGAGCACGGCCGGTGGTGGGTGACAGACGACGGCTGGCGCGTCCTGAAAGGCGAGCAGAAGATCGAGCTGCGCAAGGACCTGACGTCCGGCGCGGCCGGCAAGGGCTCGCGCCGCGACCGACGCGCCGCTGCAGCGACGATCGTCGGAGACGGCGACACGGTGCTGCTCGATGCGCTGAAGGCGCTGCGCACCAAGCTCGCGCGTGCGCAAAATGTTCCGGCCTATGTCGTGTTCTCGGATCGGACTTTGGCGGAACTGGCGACCCATCGACCGGCCAGCGAGCGGGCCATGCGGGAGATTCACGGGGTCGGCGACGCCAAGCTGGAGCGCTACGGCGCCGCCTTTCTGGAGGTCATTCAGGGCGCCGCAGCGTAGCAGAAAGGCCGGTCTTCGGAACTTCCGCCTCCCGGCACCGTTAAACCAGTCGCTCTCCTCGCTGCGACCCTTTCGCTGCTCATCGAGAGCATAGGCGAGGTGGAGAGGGACGATGGACCGCCAGAAGGAGAAGCCGAAAGCCCAGACCGGGGTTCCGGGACTGGACGACATTCTCTTGGGTGGCCTTGCCGTCGGAAGGGTCTTTCTCCTCGAAGGCAGCCCAGGCACCGGCAAGACGACGATGGCCCTGCGATTCCTGGTCGAGGGCGCCCGGCAGGGCGAGCGCGGCCTCTATGTCACGCTATCCGAGACGGAGCAGGAGCTGCGCGGCGCGGCCATGGCTCACGGCTGGGAGCTCGATGAAAAGATCGACATCTTCGAGGTCGTGCCGCCGGAAAGCCTGCTCGACTCCGATCAGCAGCAGAGCCTTCTCTACTCCTCCGACCTCGAATTGGGCGAAACGATCAAGCTCATCTTTCAGGCGGTTGAAAGGAGCAACGCCCAGCGCATCGTCCTCGACTCGCTGTCGGAGATTCGCCTCCTGGCACAAAGTTCGTTGCGTTATCGACGGCAGATCCTGGCGCTCAAGCACTATTTCGCCCGGCATGGCGCGACGGTGTTGATGCTCGACGATCTTACGACCGATACGCTCGACAAGACGGTCCATTCGGTTGCCCATGGTGTGATCCGGCTGGAGGAGCTCACTCCGGACTACGGTGCGGAGCGCCGCCGTCTGCGTGTGGTCAAGTATCGCGCCCAACCCTTTCGAGGTGGCTACCACGACTTCATCATTCGCACCGGCGGTGCGCAGGTCTTTCCACGTCTTGTCGCGAGCGAACATCGACTGAACTTCAAGCGCGGCCGGGTCACGAGCGGTATCTCGCCCCTCGACAGGTTGCTCGGCGGCGGCATCGAGCAAGGTTCGAGCACGCTCATCCTGGGCCCCTCGGGTTCCGGCAAATCGACGCTTTCCTGGCAGTTCGTGGCGGAAGCCGTGCGCAAGGGTGATAAGGCTGCAATGTTCGTCTTCGACGAGGAGCTCGGCCTTCTGTTCGATCGCGCCAAGCCGCTCGGCTTCGACTTCGAGGCGATGCGGGCCAGCGGAAAACTGTGCATCGCGCAGCTCGATGCGGCAGAACTTTCGCCCGGTGAATTCGCCCACGCCGTTCGTTCGGCAGCGGCAGACCAGCAGGTAAAGGCGGTCGTCATCGACAGTCTCAACGGATACCAGACGTCGATGCCGCAGGAGAACTCTCTGATCCTGCACATGCACGAGCTTATCCAGTATCTGAACCGCACCGGCGTCTCGACATTCCTGACCGTGGCGCAGCATGGGCTGGTCGGCGAGATGAAATCACCCGTCGACATAACGTATCTAGCCGATGCGGTAATTCTGCTGCGCTACTTCGAAGCCGAGGGGGCCGTCCGCCGCGCGCTCTCGGTCATCAAGAAGCGAGGCGGCGAGCACGAGGACACGATTCGGGAATTCTGGATCGAACGCGGCCTGAATATCGGCGAGCCTCTCACGCAGTTCCACGGTGTGCTGCGCGGTACCCCTGTCTTGCCGAACAACGCTTCGCCGCGCCGTGCCGAGAAGGGCGAGTGACTGCGCCCCTCGAACGGTCGCTGCGCGCGTTGGTGTTGGCCCCCCGCGGTCGCGACGCAGCGGTGGCCTGTTCGCTCATCGAGCAGACACATGTGTCATGTGTCATCTGTCCAACTCTCAACGTTCTGGTCGAGTCTCTCGACGACGACGTGGCCTTTTTCCTCATCACCGAAGAGGCAATCCGCGGCGCCGACTTGAAGCATCTCGCGGCCTGGTTCGCCAGTCAGCCGGCGTGGTCGGACCTGCCGGTGTTGCTGGTGACGGATCATGGGGGCGGCCCGGAGCGCAATCCGATCGCATCGCACTGGCTGGATACGTTGGGCAACGTCTCGTTCCTCGAGCGGCCTTTCCATCCCACCACGCTGGTCAGTGTCGCCCGTGCCGCCGTGAAGGGCCGTCGCCGGCAACACGAGACGCGGTTGCTGCTGAAAGATCTGCGCGAAGGCGAGGTCCGGCTGCAGCAAGCCAACGACATCCTCGAACGACGTGTCGCCGAGCGGACGGCGCAGCTTCAGTACGCCCACGACGAACTCCTGTCGCAGATCGCCGAGCGCGAGCAGACCGAGGCAAAGCTGCGCCAGGTGCAGAAGATGGAAGCCATCGGCCAGCTAACCGGCGGCGTGGCGCACGATTTCAACAACCTGCTGACGGCGGTGATCGGCAACCTCGAGCTTCTCCGCAGGCGCTTGCCGGCCAACCCGGTGAGCGATCAGCTCATCGACGGCGCCATGCAAGGCGCCCAGCGGGGCGCCGCGTTGACGCAACGGCTCCTGGCCTTCGCGCGTCACCAGTCGCTGGAGCCGATGCCCGTCGATCTGGCCGATCTCGTTCTGGGAATGGGAGATCTCTTGCGGCGATCCATCGGCCCCTCGGTGGAGATACGCTTCGACCTGCCGCCAGGACTGCCGTCGGCTTATGTCGACGCCAACCAGGTCGAGCTTGCACTTCTCAATCTCGCGGTGAACAGCCGCGATGCGATGCCCACCGGCGGAAGTCTCACGATTGCCCTCGATGAAGTCGAGAGCGCAAACACGAGAGATCTGGATGCAGGTCGGTATCTCCGCCTCACGGTATCGGACACAGGTGTCGGCATGGATGGGCAGACCTTGCAGAAAGCGATCGAGCCCTTCTTCTCCACGAAGGAGGTTGGCAAAGGCACGGGCCTCGGCCTGTCCATGATCCATGGCCTCGCCCAACAGCTCAAAGGGGTCCTGCGCCTGTTCAGCACGCCCGGCCGCGGCACGCGTGCGGAACTGTGGCTGCCTGTTGCAGACGGCGCTCCGGCGGCGGCTGTCGCCCGGTCGGAATCGGTGACGCCCGCGGCGAAGAAGCACGCGACCCTGCTCTTCGTCGACGACGACTTTCTGATCAGCCTGTCGACGACGGCGCTTCTGGAGGATCTAGGGCATACGGTGGTGACGGCGTCGTCCGGCGGGGAAGCACTCGATGTTCTGCGAACGGGCAAGCCGATCGACATGATGATCACGGACTATGCGATGCCGGGAATGACCGGCCTGCAGCTTGCCGAGCAGGCACGCTCCTTGCGCCCCGGGTTGCCGATCCTGCTGGCGACCGGCTACGCGGACCTGCCGGCACGCGCCAACCTCGACCTGCCACGGCTCAACAAGCCCTATCAGCAGACGGAGCTGGCCGAGCAGATCGAGGCTCTGCTCGGCTAGCGCCTCGGCCTCGCCGCAGAAGCGGCAGGACCCTGTGCACCCGCTGGCCGTGCGGTCGCAGGCCCTTTTCAGGCCTTCTTGATCGGCGCACCCATCGACCACAGGACGCCGAACGGGTCACGGAACTGGCCGTAGCGGTCGCCCCAGAACATGTCCTGCACCGGCAACACGACTTCGGCGCCGGCCTTGATCGCGTGATTGAACGCGGCGTCGACGTCGTCGACGGCGAGATGCAGAGTGAAGCCCGCCGGCTTCTCCCATGGGTGGCCATGCTCGGGAAAGGCATCGGCCAGCATCAGCGAGCCGCCGTTGATCACGAGATGAATGTGCAGATGCCGGCCCTTGTCGTCGGGCGGCATGCGCATGACTTCCTTGGCGCCGAGAGCCTTGACGTAGAAGTCCGCAGCCTTCGCTGCACCATCGACTGACAGATAGGGGCAGGGACCGCCGAGAACCGGCGGTTGGACGTTGGTCATGACAGTCTCCTTGGCTGTTGTCACACGCCAAGGACGAACGAGCCTGGCGCAATCCGACATCGCGATCGGAGAAAGTTTTCTCAATCCCCCACGCGGTAACCACGGAGGAATGATTGCTGCGCGGCGGAGGTGGTTACGAGGAAAGCCGGTCGAGATGCTGCCGGATGTGCGCTGCTTCGGCCGGTGTGTTGGCCAATGCGATTGCGCGGCCGAAGGCTTCGCGTGCTTCGTCGGCCCGTTCGAGCTGCTGCAGCAGGGCCCCTTTGACGCCGTGGAAATAGAAGTAGCCTTGCAGCCGGGTGCCCAGAGGTTCGATCATCTCCAGAGCGGCTTGCGGGCCGCTGACCTTGGACACGGCGACGGCGCGATTGAGCGTCACCACGGGCGAGGGCTGCAGGCGTTCCAGATTGGCGTAGAGCAGGTCGATCTGCTGCCAGTCCGTGTCTTCGGCGTGGCGGGCCCGGGCATGGAGCGCGGCGATCGCGGCCTGGATTTGATAGGGGCCGGGTTGGCGATGGCGCATGGCCTTGTCGATCAAGGCCAGGCCTTCGGCGATGTGGTCCTGGCTCCATAGGCTGCGGTCCTGATCCTCGAGCAGGACGATGTTGCCGTCCTCGTCGAAACGCGCCTGCGCTCGTGACTGTTGCAACTGCATCAACGCCGTCAGGCCCATGATTTCGGGCTCGGTTGGGAAGAGGCGCAAGAGGAGGCGCACCAGTCGGATCGCCTCTTCTGCGAGCGGCGCGCGGGCGCGCGCTTCAGCCTGGCTGGCCGAATAGCCTTCGTTGAAGGTGAGGTAGACCATGGCGGCGACGGTGGCGAGCCGTTCGGCCCGTTCCGGTGCCCCGGGCGTCTCGAAGGCCATCTTGGCGTTGCCGACGCGGGCCTTGGCGCGCGTGATGCGCTGCTCCATGGCCGCTTCGCTGACGAGGAAGGCGCGCGCGATCTGCGTCACGGAGAGGCCGCAGACGACGCGCAGGGCCAGCGCGATCTGCTGGGTCGACGGCAACTCGGGATGGCAGCAGATGAAAAGCAGCCGCAGGATATCGTCGCGGTAGTGATCGCCGTCGAGCCGTTCGGCCATCGAGGCTTCGGCGTCGTCGAGGTCGGAGAGTTCCGCCTCGTCGGGCAGTTCGGTCTGCCTGGCGCGCTTGCGGACATCGTCCATCGCCGCGTTGCGTCCGACCAGGATCAGCCAGGCGGCGGCGTCACGCGGCGGACCGTTCTGCGGCCAGGTCTTCAACGCCCGCAGGCAGGCTTCCTGGAAGGCTTCCTCGGCCGTATCGAGATTGCGGAAGTAGCGCAGCAGGGCCCCCATGACCTGAGGCCGCGCCGCGCCGACAACCGCATCGATCCAGCCGAGATCGCTCATGCCGCGGGCTTCTTCTCGGCAGGCAGGTGGCTTTCATGGATCTGCGCCACCGGCCGGATCTCGTAGCTTCCGGTGCCGGGATTGGCCTTGGCGAGGTCCCTGGCGACGTCGATGGCGCCGTCCAGCGACTCGCAGTCGACGATGTAGAAGCCGAGGAGCTGCTCCTTGGTTTCGGCGAAGGGACCGTCGATCACCATTTCCTCGCGGCCCTTGCGCAGGGTGGTCGCGGCGGTGGTCGGCAACAATCGCGCGACGGGGCCGATCCGGCCCTGCTTGGCCAGCTTGTCGTGGACCGTAAGCAGCCGGGCCATCGTTTGATCGTGATACTCCTTGGACCAGGAGCCGACGGCGTCCTCGGAATTGTAGCAAAGGATGGCGTAGAGCATGCAAAAGGCCCCTCTTGTTACCCAGGACGAAGAGATAGGGGCTCTGCCGACAGTTCGGCACAAATAATTTACCCCTCGGAGGGGAGGGGATTCGGGAAAGGCGTGCCGGCCTTGAGAATCCGATAACGGCCGTCCTGGATTTCCGCTGCCGTCACGATGCCGGTGCGGGCGCTGCCGCCGTCGAGGCCGAGCCGGTCGCCCTCGAACAGGTGCGGGTCTTCGAGGCCACTGATCGCGCGGTGCTTGTCGGGCGGGGTGTGGCCATGGACTACCAGGGTACCCCCGAATCCACCCTTCCAGTCGAGGAAGCCATGGTTGATCCAGGCCCAGCGCGCCTCCGTGAAGAGGGTCCAGGGTCGGGTCAGGAACTCGTCCGGCTCGGCGTGCGGATCGAGGCCGCCATGGACGAACAGCGTATTGCCCAGCCGGACATGGGACCGCATGCCCTGCAGGCGATGTACGACGGCGTCGCCCAGCGCCTCGGCCAGCAGCTCCTGGCTGGCGTGAGCGGCGGGATGGCCGGCTTCGGCCGCCATTTGATCCAGCAGGACATGGCCGCCCATGCGCTTGGACAGCCACATGGTTTCGGCCTTGTGGGCGTGCGGCCCGCCGATGACCGCCAGCATCATCATGATTTCGTGATTGCCCATCAGCCGGTCGACATGGTCGACGCCGTGCGCCTCATCGTTTTGGGCCCACAGCTTGAGGACGCGGACGCTGTCCGGCCCGCGATTGATCATGTCGCCGAGGTAGATCAGGCGCCGCTTTCCAGTGGCATCGCGCGCCAGCCCGGCAATTGCGCCCAGCGCCCCCGCCAGCTCGTCGGCGCAGCCATGGACGTCGCCAATGGCGAACACCGTCTCGCCCTTGACGTCGAACGGGGCGGCTTTCCAGTCGGAGATGGAAACGGGGATGGACATGTCCGGAATGCTAGCTCCATTCCCGGACCAAATCCCGTGCTATGCTGGGACATCCGACGCAGATCGGAAGCACTGGGAGGATGACGATGACAGGCTTGAACCGCCGTCGCGTTCTGGCGTCCATGGTGGGGGGTGCGCTTGCTGCACCGGCGTTGGTCCGTGCCCAAGGATCCTGGAAACCCGACAAACCGATCACGATCTACAACCCGCTGGCGGCCGGCGGTGTGTGCGACGTGCACTTGCGTTTCCTCGGCGAGCGGGTCAGCCGCAAGTGGGGCCAGCAGGTCATCGTCGATGTGAAGGCGGGTGCTGGCGCGACACTCGCGGCGGCGCAGATGGTGAACACCAAGCCGGACGGCTACACGATCGCCTGCATGACCATCAACAGCCTGCGCTACCCGCATTACCAGGCGGCGAACTGGCATCCGCTGCGAGACTTCTCCTACATCATCGGTCTGTCCGAATTCACCTTCGGCGTCGTCGTCCGCGCCGACGCGCCCTGGAAAACGATCGGTGACCTGATCGATGCCGGCAAGCGCGACCCCGAGAAGCTGAACTACGGCACCAGCGGCGTCGGCGGTACGGGCCATTTGCTGATGCTCGAAACCGAGCAGGCCACCGGCGCCCGCTTCACCCATATTCCCTACAAGGGTGGCGCGGAATGGATGCCGGCGCTGCTGGGTGGCCATATCCAGTTCGTACCCGACGGCGCGGCATGGGCACCTTTCGTCGAAAGCGGAAAGGTGCGTGTGCTGGCGATGGCGACGGAGAAGCGCTTCGGCCTCTACCCCGACAAACCGACCCTGATCGAAAGCGGTATCAATGCCGTGGCCGTCAGCCCCTACGGCCTGGTCGGACCCAAGGACCTGCCGCCGCAGATCATCCAGGCCCTGCACGATGCGATCAAGGAAGCGATGGCCGATCCCGGCCATCAGCCGCTTCTGGACAAGTACATCCAGGAACCCTGGTATCGCGATCCCGCCGGTTATCGCGCCTTCGCCGAGAAGTACTATGTCGACATCAAGCCGACATTGGTGAAAGCAGGGCTGGCGAAAGCGTGAAGACTGCCGCGAGGCGAACCCGGCCTAGCGAGAGTCGTTCTCGCGGATGAAGGTGCGTACGCGCGGCATGATCTGCTCGCGCCACTTGCGGCCGTTGAAGATGCCGTAGTGGCCGACCCGCGGCTGTTCCCAGTGCGCATGGCGGGCGCCGGGAATGTTGGGGGTCAGTGTATGTGCGGCCTTGGTCTGGCCGACGCCAGAGATGTCGTCGAGCTCGCCCTCGACCGTCATCAGTGCCGTTTCCATGGACGACGGATCGATCTTGCGGCCGCGGCTCACCCAGTCGCCGCGCGGAAGCAGATGCTCCTTGAACACGACCTGGATGGTCTGCAGGTAGAACTCGGCGGTGAGATCCATCACCGCGAGGTATTCGTCGTAGAAGGCGCGATGGCCGGCCGATGAATCGCCGTCGCCTTTGATCAGGTGCTCGAACTGGCGCATGTGGGCGTTCACATGCCGGTCGAGGTTCATGCTGATGAAGCTGGTGAGCTGCAGGAAGCCGGGATAGACCCGGCGCAGCGCACCGGGATAGTTGAGCGGCACCGTCGAGATGACGTTCTGGCGGAACCACATCATCGAGTTGCGCATGGCGAGGTCGTTGGGGACCGTCGGGCTGATGCGTGTATCGATCGGCCCTCCCATCAGGGTGATGGATTTGGGCTGACGCGGATCCTTCGCCTCGGCCATCAGCGCCGCCGCCCCCATTACCGGCACCGAAGGCTGGCAGACGGCGATCACGTGAACGTCAGGGCCGAGGTAGCGGCAGAACTCGATGACGTAGTCGATATAGTCGTCGAGGTCGAAATTGCCCTGGGCCAGCGGCACCTCGCGCGCGTCGATCCAGTCGGTGATGTGCACGTCGTGGTCGGGCAGCAGCGCTTCGACCGTGCCGCGGAGCAGGGTGGCGAAATGGCCGCTCATGGGCGCCACGACCAGGACCTTGGGGTCGCGCCGTGTCGTGTCTCGACGGAAATGCAGGAGATGCCCGAACGGCTTGCGCAGCAGGATCTCTTCATTGACCGCGACGGTTTCGTCGCCGACCTGCGTCGTGTTCAGCCCGAAGGCAGGCTTGGCATAGGTCTGGGTGAGGCGGGCCACAATCTCGGCGCCGGCCGCGACAGACTTGCCGAACCATGTATCAGCCCACGGATTATAGGGGCTTGAATAGGCCTGCTCGAGCACGTTCGCCCAAAGGCGGACCGGCGTCGCGAGCTGCCGCTGGAATTCATAGGCTTGATAGAGCATCCGGCCAAGATTGTACGCTTGGCGGAAGGGTTGTCACTTTAATAGTGCACTGCACAAATAAGGCAGATTCAACGACTTAGGTCGAATTTACAGTAAACGGCCCACAGTATTGGCGATCTGTTCGGCTTTGGCATCGTGCGTGAAGTGGGTGACGAACCGGCCATTGCGGTCGAGCAGATAGACGATGGACGAATGGTCCATCAGATAGGGCCCGCCATCCTTGCCCGGGACCTTCTGATAGTAGACGCGGTAGGCGCGCGCCACGTCGGCAACCTGCTGGGGCGTGCCGGTAAGGCCGATGAAGGTCGGCCCGAAGTTGGGCACATACCCCTTGAGCAGCTCCGGCGTGTCGCGTTCCGGATCGACGGTAATGAAGACCAGATTCACCTTCTTGGCCGCATCGGGACCGAGCTTTTCGACGGCCGTTTCCATCAGCAGTAGCGAGGTCGGGCAGACATCCGGGCAGAAGGTGAAGCCGAAATAGATCAGCGTCGGCTTGCCCTTGAGGCTGTCGCTGGTGACCGTGCGGCCGTCCTGGTCGGTGAGCGTGAAGGGGCCGCCGATCGTCTGCCGCTCGTCGCCCTTGACGACGTCCCAGGCAATCCAGCCGGCGGCGGCGGCAAGAGCTGCGATCCACACGCCCAGCAGCGTCTTCATAGTGGCTGACATGGACCCGAAGATGGTCCGAGCCGGGTCGCTCGACAAGCCGGACGCCTCGTCGCACAACAGGATGTGACCTCAGCCCGACGCATCCTGGTCCTGGGCGGCGGTTTCGCCGGCCTCTGGAGCGCGCTTGCTGCAGCCCGAACGCGCGAAGCGTTGGGTGCGCAGCAGATCGAAATTGTGCTGCTGAACGACACACCCTGGCATTCGATCCGTGTGCGCAACTACGAGGCCGACCTTTCGCAGACGCGGGTGGCGCTCGACGAGGTATTGATGCCCGTCGGCGTGCGACGCCTCGAAGGCAAGGTGACGGGCATCGACGTCGCCACGAAGACCGTGACCTACGAGGCCAGGGGATCGCAGACCCTCGGTTACGACCGGCTGGTATTCGCTCTGGGCAGCCAGCTTTCGCGGCCCAACCTGCCCGGATTGGCGGAACATGGCTTCGACGTGGATACCTACGGCGCCGCGATGCGGCTCAACGAGCATATCACCGGCCTGGGCTCTCGGGCCGCGTCGACGGTGCTGGTGGTGGGCGGAGGCCTGACCGGCATCGAGGCTGCCGCGGAGATGCCGGGCAAGCTGCGGGCAGCAGGCGTGACGGCGCCGCGTGTTGTCCTCGCCGACCATGCGCCGCGCATCGGCTCGGACATGGGCGAGGGCGCCGTGCCGGTAATCGAAGAGGCGCTGGCTGCGCTCGGCGTCGAGAGGCGCGGCGGCGTTTCGGTGGCGTCGGTCGATGCCGCTGGTGCGACCCTGGCGAGCGGCGAACGCATCGAAGCGGAGACCGTCGTCTGGTGCGCCGGCATGCGGGCCCATCCGCTGACCGCGGCCCTTCCTGTTGCGCGCGACCGACTGGGGCGGCTGCCGGTCGATTCGTTCCTGAAGATCGAGGGGCTGGCGGCGGAGTTCGCCGCGGGCGACGTGGCGTCGTTTCTGATCGACGGCACGCATTCCTGCGTGATGTCCTGCCAGCATGGCCGGCCGATGGGCCGCTTTGCCGGTCACAATGCCGTCTGCGATCTGCTGGGCCAGCCGATGCTGCCGCTGCGGATCGACTGGTACACGACCATCCTCGATCTCGGGCCCTGGGGCGCGCTCTATACCGAGGGGTGGAACCGCAAGGTCGTCTCGCAGGGCCAGACGGCCAAGCGCACCAAGGAAACGATCAACCGCGAACGCATCTACCCGCCGCGGACTGGCGGCCGGCAGGCGATCCTTGATGCGGCGGCGCCGACGGTGCAGACACCACCAGTTCGTTACGAGTAAGGGGAACGATGTTCTACGATACCGCCAAGCGCGATCATGGATTGCCGCAGGATCCCTTGAAGGCGGTGATCGTGCCGCGGCCGATCGGCTGGATTTCGACGGTCGACAAGCAGGGCCGCGTGAACCTGGCGCCTTACAGCTTCTACAACGGCGTCGGCGAGTTTCCGCCGATGGTCTACTTCGCCATCACCGGCACCTATGGCGATACGCCGACCAAGCATAGCCGCATGAACGCCGAGGAGACCGGCGAGTTCGTCGTCAACATGGTGGCGGGCACGTTGAGCGAGAAGATGAACATCACCACGGCGATGGTGGCCTATGGGGTCGACGAGATGAAGCTCGCCGGTCTGACACCCGAGCCGTGCCGTTTCGTGAAGCCGCCGCGGGTCAAGGAATCGCCGGTGGCGCTGGAGTGCAAGTACTGGAAGACGATCGAGCTGCCGGTCGAGAAGGGCCACGAGGAAAAGCGCGGCTCGATCGTGCTGGGCCACGTGGTCGGCGTACACATCGACGACTCCATCCTGAAGGATGGACGGGTCGATATCATGGCCTTCAAGCCGGTCGCGCGGCTGGGCTACAGCGAATACACCACGACGGAGAATGTCTGGCGTATGCGGCGTCCGGACGACCCCCGGTATCAGTGAACTGAAACGACCGGCGCTACGCTCCGCGCCATCGCCAGCACGCGCCGGTCAGCCATCGCCTCGCCCATCAGCATGAAGCCGACCGGCAGTTCGCCGGCGGCATGGCAGGGCAGGCTGATGCCGCAACGGTCGAGGAAGTTGCCGACCGTCGTGTTGCGCAACAGCAGCATGTTCTTCGTGGTGAAGCCATCGGCCGTCGAGACCTCGTCGAGGGTCGGCGCCACGATGGCGCAGGTCGGCATGATCACCGCGTCGTAGTTCGCCGTGATCGCCGAGACGCGGCGCTGCAGGTCGGCACGCTTGCCGAGAAGCTCGATATAGTCGGCCGCGTTCATGTCCTTGCCCCGCAGGATGCGCGGGGCGACGAGCTGGTCGTAGTCGTTGTGACGGCGGGCGATCAGATCCTTGTGCCAGGCATAGGCCTCGGAAGCGGCGAACCCGCCTTTAGCGTTGAGGACCGGCAGCTCGTTCAGTTCGACGAGATCGATCTGCTCGATCTTCACGCCCTTGGCCGAGAGCGCCTTGCAGGCACGCTCGAAGGCCGTGGCGACGACAGGGTCGAGTTCGTCCATCACGAAGTGTTTGGGGATCGCGAAGCGCAGGCCCGAAAGCGGGGCGGCGGCCGGGACCGAAATCGGCTCGCCGGCGAACACGGCATCGACGATGGCGCAGTCTTCGACCGAGTTGGCGAGAGGGCCGATTGAGTCGAGCGAGGTCGACAGCGGTACCACGCCGTCGATCGGCACGCGCCGCGCCGTCGGCTTGAAGCCCGTGAGGCCGCAGACCGCGGCAGGGATGCGGACGGAGCCGCCCGTATCGGTGCCCAGGGCGGCTACGGCCATGCGGTCGGCGACCGAGACGGCAGCGCCGGAGGAGGAGCCGCCCGGCACGCGCTTGCGGTCCGCAGGATTGCCGGGGGTGCCGTAATGCGGGTTGAAGCCGACGCCCGAGAAGGCGAACTCGCTCATGTTGGTGCTGCCGACGATCACCGCACCGGCGGCCCGCAGGCGCGCAACGACAGGCGCGTCCGTCGTGGCCGGCTTGGCATCGTCGAGCGCTTTGGACCCGGCAAGCGTCGTCTCGCCGGCAACATCGCAGAGGTTCTTGATCGAAACGGGAATGCCGGCGAGCGGCGAAGGAACGAGCCCCGCCTTGCGCTGGATGTCGCTGGCCTCGGCGGTGGCGAGAGCCTGCGCCCTCCAGACCTTGACGAAGGCGCGCTTGCCTTCGCCCTTGGGATCCTCGATGCGCGCCAGCGCCTCTTCGGTGAGCTGGCGGGAAGTGGTACGGCCGGCGGCCAGATCCGCGGCGAGCTGCCCTATGGTGGGATTCTGCGTCGGGTTGGCCATCGGACTCCTTACCTTCCTCGGTTCTTCACCAGATCGT
>Ga0209792_1000823_pt1 | contig 18037 bp, 19 predicted proteins | sample EBPBio142005_DNA_FD_185860 | JGI IMG/M metagenome (GOLD analysis project Ga0209792, IMG submission 185860) | Wastewater treatment Type I Accumulibacter community from EBPR Bioreactor in Madison, WI, USA - Reactor 1_6/14/2005_ DNA (SPAdes)... | ecosystem: Engineered > Bioreactor > EBPR >... | reverse complement strand
GGCGGTGACCCCACCACCATCCAGTTCGTCGAGGTGCCGTTCCCGGATGTCGCAGCGCAGCTCGACGCCGGCAACATCGATGCCGGCTGGGTGCCCGAACCGTTCGTCTCGCAGGTCGTGGCCAATGGTGGAACCCTGGTGATGCACCCGTACCAGGAGACCATCCCCGGCCTTCCGCTGCTCATCACGTTCACCACCGCGGACCTGATCGCCTCGGACCCGACCCTGGTGGATGACTTCACCGCGGCCATGACCGAAGCTCTCGCGTGGGCGACGGACAATGAAGATGCCGTGCGTCAGGCCATCAAGGACAACCTCGAGGTTCCTGATGCGGTTGCCGACAGCGTTCCCCTTCCGGTGTTCAGCGCCGATCTCGATCGCAAGAAGATCGAGGAGTTGGCGAATCTCGCTGTGAAGGTGGGAGTGCTGGACGCGGCTCCCGACTTCGCCAACCTCTACCGCTGATCCGCTCTCGGCCGCGACCGGGCATACCTGCCCGGTCGCGGCCCTCTCTCTGAAGAAACGCGAGGAGTAGCCGTGCGTGCCGCCCGTCGAAGGACCATCTCCGCGATTCTCGGGGTAGCCGGAGTCGCGACGTTCCTGCTGGTCTGGCAACTCGCACCAACGGTCGGCCTCGTGGACGCACAGTACCTTCCGCCCGCATCGGAGGTGATCGGCAAACTCGTCGTCAACCTTGGCGAGCCGCGCTTCTGGCAGGCTCTCGCCGACACCATGCTCACCTGGGCCATCGGTCTGGCGCTCGCGACGATGCTGGCGATCGTTCTGGGTACGGGCATAGGACTGTCTCGCATCCTGCGGCGGGCGACGAGAACAACGATCGAGTTCCTCCGGCCGATTCCGTCAGTGGCCCTCATTCCCCTTGCGGTTCTGATGTACGGCCTGCAGCGGGAGGCTGCGCTGGTGATCGTCGTGTGGGCCACCTTCTGGCAGATCTTCATCCAGGTGCTCTACGGTGTCGCCGATGTCGACACTGTCGCGCGGGACACGGCCCGCAGCTTCGGTCTCGGTACCGTTGCGCGACTGCGCTACGTCGTGTTGCCCACGGCACTGCCGTACCTGTCCACCGGGCTGAGGCTCGGGGGTACCGTCGCCCTGATTCTTGCGATCACATCCGAGATGGTGATCGGCAACCCGGGGCTGGGCACGCTTCTCCAGCTCTCGCGCTCTGCGGGCGACACCGTCGGGCTGTACGCCCTCGTCGTGGTCGCGGGCATCATCGGTCTCGTCATCAATCTCGTGCTGCGCGCGGTCGAACGCCGCGTGCTGTCCTGGCACCACACGGTTCGAGCGGAGGTCGCCCAGTGAGCCGCCCGATCACCGCCCGGCGACGCGCACTCGAGTCCGTGGCGTACGCCCTTGCCTTCCCGGCGGCCCTGATCGCGCTGTGGGCCGGATCCGCGCTGATCACCCCGAACCGTTTCTTCCCCGGTCCGGCGCGGGTGATGGAAGCGTTCGTCTCGACCTGGCTCACCGACGCGTTCGTCGTTGACGTGCTCCCCAGTCTCGTGCGTTTGGCGCTCGGAATCGTGCTCTCGATCGTGCTCGGGATCTCCCTGGGCGCTGTCATCGGCTCGTTCTGGGTGGCCCGGTCGTTCCTCGAGCCCATTCTTGAGTTCTTCCGTGCCATCCCGCCTCCCGTGCTGATCCCCGTGCTCATGCTGTTGCTGGGCATCACCGACGAGATGAAGATCGTGGTGATCGTGTCTGGCGCGATCTGGCCGGTGCTGCTCAACACCATCGAGGGCGTGCGAGCAATCGACCCCGTGATGCGCGAGACCGCTGCGACCTACCACCTCACCCGGGGGAGCAGGGTCTTCTCGCTCGTGCTACCCGGTGCCGCGCCGCAGATCATGGCCGGGGTGCGCCAGAGCCTCTCGGTGGCGCTGATTCTCATGGTCATCTCAGAGATGTTCGCCTCATCCTCTGGACTCGGCTACCGGATCTCCTACTTCCAGCGCAATTACCTGATCGCCGAGATGTGGAGCGGGATCGTCCTGCTCGGCCTCATCGGCATCGCGCTCTCGCTCATCTTCCAGGCCGCCGAACGGGTGGTTCTGGCGTGGTACCACGGCCTCAAGGAGATAGAACGTGCCTGACTCCGAAGTCCTGCTCCGTGTCGAGCATCTGACCAAGAACTACGAGACCCCCCAAGGGGTGGTTGAGGCCATCGGTGATCTCACCTTCGACGTACGTCGTGGCGAGCTCGCGTGCATCGTCGGTCCGTCGGGCGCAGGGAAGACGACCCTGCTCAAGTGCATCGCAGGCCTGTTGAGTCCGACATCCGGTGTGATCGAGTTGGATGGTGTCCCCGTGACGTCGCCGCCTCCGAAGATGGCCCTCGTGTTCCAGGAGTACGGCAGGAGCCTGTTCCCCTGGCTCACTGTCGCGGCCAACGTCGGTCTGCCGCTGAAGAACCAGGGGCTGTCGCGCGATCGCCGGCGCGAACTGGTTGAACGGACGCTGGAATCGGTGGGCCTCGGCGGAGTCGGCGGCAAGCATCCCTGGCAGTTGTCCGGCGGTATGCAGCAGAGGGTCGCGATTGCCCGCGCCGTTGCCTACGGGCCCGAGATCCTGGTCATGGACGAGCCTTTCGCGGCCGTTGACGCCCAGACACGGGCGGATCTCGAGGACCTCGTTCGCACGCTGTGGTCCCGCCTCGGTGTGACGGTGCTCTTCGTGACGCACGACATCGATGAGTCCGTCTACCTCGGGCAGCGGGTTCTCGTGCTCTCCAGCGCCCCCACCTTCGTGCAGGAGGATGTCGCCATCGATCTGCCGGCCGAGCGCGACCAGCTGAGCACGCGGGCGGACCCCCGCTTCACTGAGCTCCGAACCCACATCTACAGCCAGATCCAGCTCGCCAAACGCGGGAATTCAGCGACGACAGTCAAGGAGAACTAGTGGTGTCCCTCGCAGGAAGAGTCGCCGTTGTCACGGGTAGCGGGCAGGGTCTCGGGTTGGCCTACGCTCGCGAGCTCGCCCGGGTGGGGGCGAGCGTGGTCATCAACGATGTCGACGCCGAGGCCGCCGCCACCGCGGTCGACACGATCCGTGCCGATGGCGGAAAGGCCGTCGCCGTCGTCGCGGCGGTGGGACCGACTCAGACGGCCGTGACCCTGGTGGAGAAGGCCCTCACGGAGTTCGGGCGCCTCGACATCCTCGTGACCAATGCGGGGATCCTTCGGGATGCCGTGCTCTGGAAGATGACCGACGATGACTTCGACGCAGTCATCGGGGTGCACCTCCGGGGCACCTTCACCTGCGTTCGGGAGGCAGCGAAGCACTTCCGCGAGGCGGGGCACGCGGGACGCATCATCTGTATCGGCTCTCCGACGGGCCAGCGCGGCAACTTCGGCCAGACCAACTATGCGGCGGCCAAGGCCGGCATCGTGGGGATGGTCCGAACGTGGGCCATGGAGCTGCGCAAGGCGGAGATCACTGTGAATGCCGTGATCCCGGTCGCCGCGACCGCCATGACCGCAACGATCCCCTACTTCGCCAAGGCCGTGGAAGCGGAGGCACAGGGAGCGCCCATGCCCGATTTCTTCCGCCACGACCTGGGCTTCGGCACATCCGATGATGTCGCTGGCCTCGTCGCCTTCCTGGCGTCGGATGCCGCGGCCACCGTCACCGGGCAGGCGATCGGCATCGGCGGCGATCGCCTTCAGCTGTGGTCGCACCCGGAGGCTGTCGTCACCGAGTACCGGGACGGCGGCTGGACTTCCGAGGCGCTGTCAGAGGCGTTCATGACTCTCTTCGGAGAGCGCTTGCAGAGCGTCGGCGAGTCCTTTCCTCCCCTTCCACCTGACCTTCAGCCCGAGATCATCGCCCAGTGACCGTGCGCTAGCGCCCGCGCGACAGACAACAGGAGACGAACACCCCATGACGACCATCGACTACTCGAATCTCTCTGAGCTCGCCGGCCGCGACCTCGGATACTCCGACTACCGCACGGTGACTCAGGCCCAGATCGACACCTTCGCCGACGCGACGGACGACCACCAGTGGATTCACGTCGACCCGGTTCGCGCGGCCTCCGGCCCCTTCGGCGCACCCATCGCGCACGGCTTCCTGACCCTGTCGCTCGCGGTGGCGTTCTGGACAGAACTGCTCGAGGTCGACGGAGTCGCCACGAAGGTCAACTACGGCCTCGACAAGGTGCGCTTCCCCGCACCCGTGCCGGTCGGCTCGCGCATTCGGATGTCGGCGACGGTCGCGGAGGTCACGGAGATCCCGGGCGGTTACCAGCTTGCCGTCGACCAGACCATCGAGATCGAGGGCGGCGCGAAACCGGCCGTTGTTGCCCGCGGGCTGTACCGCTTCTACGAGTGACCGATGGAGGTCGGAACCGATGACTAGCCGGGGCCTGGGAGCGTGGCTGGCTTCACGCCGACAGGCATCCCCGGATCGAACGGCCCTCATCGTCGGCGACGCGGAGCGGGTCACCTACCGCGAGCTGGCCGATCGCACCGAAGCCGTTGCGGCAGCACTGGCGGCCGACGGAATCGCACGGGGCGATCGCGTCGCCTACCTCGGCGAGAACCAGCCGGCATTCGTGGAGACGCTGTTCGCCTGTGCGATGCTCGGGGCCGTCTTCGTGCCGCTCAACACGAGACTGGCCGTGCCGGAGTTGGCCTACATCCTGGACCACTCGGGCGCCGCCCTCCTGATCTACGAACCCATGATGGAGGGCACTGCGGTCGCCGCCGCGGCCGAGCGGATACCGACGCGGCTTCAGGGTGCGGCCAGTGGCCAGGTCGTGGCCAACCGACCCGAGCTGGCCGACGTCGGCGAGGACTCACCGGCCGTGCTCCTCTACACGTCCGGTACGACCGGGCGACCGAAGGGCGCGGTGCTCACCCACGGCAACCTCACGTGGAACAGCGTCAACGTGCTGGTCGACGTCGATATCGTCTCGACCGATGTCGCACTGATCATCTCCCCGCTGTTCCACGCCGCGTCCCTCGGCATGGGTCTGCTTCCCGTTCTTCTGAAGGGCGCGGCGGCGATCCTGGAGAGATCGTTCGACCCAGGGCGGGCGCTGCACCTGATCGAGCTGCACCGGGTGACGATGCTGAGCGGCGTGCCCACCACGTTCCAGTTCCTGTCGGAGCATCCGGACTGGGGGACGACCGATCTGTCGTCGCTGCGCAAGCTGACCTGTGGGGGATCCCCCGTGCCGACCCGCGTTCTCGAGGCGTACGAGGCGCGCGGGCTGAGCTTCTCCCAGGGCTATGGCATGACGGAGACATCGCCCGGGGCGACCTATCTCCCCGCGTCGATGTCACGGGACAAGATGGGTTCGGCGGGCATCAGCCACTTCTTCACCTCGGTGCGGGTCGCCGACGGCACCGGCAGCGAGGTGGAGAGGGGGGTGATCGGCGAGATCCAGATCTCCGGACCCAACGTGACGCTCGGCTATCACGACGACGAGGCTGCGACAGCGGCGGCGTTCACGACCGACGGGTGGTTCCGATCGGGCGACCTGGGCTACCTCGACGCCGACGGGTTCCTCCATGTCTCCGACCGAGTCAAGGACATGATCATCTCGGGCGGCGAGAACGTCTACCCCGCCGAGGTCGAAGACCTGATCATGGGGCTCGACCAGGTCACGGGAGTGGCCGTGGTCGGTGTGCCCGACCAGAGATGGGGGGAAGTGCCGTGGGCCGTGGCCACCCTACAGCCGGGCACCACACTCACCTTGGCGGATGTCGCCACCCACCTCGAGGGTCGGCTCGCCCGCTTCAAGATCCCGAAGAAGCTGCTGGTGGTCGAGACCCTTCCCCGCACCGCATCCGGGAAGGTGCGCAAAGTGGACCTGCGGCGCTCGATCGCAGACACCCCGGAGTGACGGGGCGGCACCGCTCCAGTCAGGCGCTGAAGCCGCCATCCACCGGCAGCACGACGCCGCTGATGTGACTGGCCCGGTCGCTGAGCAGCCACGCGGCCGCATTGCCCACCTCGGTTCCGGTTCCGGCCTTGCGCAGCGGGGTTGCGGCGATCCGGGCTTCCACCCCGCCGGGGATCGCCTCCCGCGTCTTGTCGAGCATCGGGCTCTCGGTCGGGCCGGGGGCGAGCACGTTGACGCGGATGCCGAGCGGGCCGTTGTCGTGGGCCGCCGTGCGGGTGAGACCGATCACGGCGTGCTTCGTCGCCTGGTAAGCGCCGAGACCCGAGCTTCCGCGCACACCGCCGATGCTGCTCACGTTCACGATCGAGCCGCTGCCCTGGGCCCGCATGACGCGGAGCTCCTCGCGGAGTGCGAGCCACACGCCCTTCACATTCACGGCGAAGAGGCGATCGAAGTCCTCCTCGCTGACCTCGTCGAGGCGCCCTCCCTGGGTCAGGCCGGCGTTGTTGAACGCGCCGTCGAGACGGCCGAAGCGTTCGACCGTCGCATCCACCATGCGTGTGACGTCGCGCGCGACGCTCACGTCTCCGCTGACCATGTCGACGCTCAATCCCTCGGCGGCGATGGATTCGGTCACCGAGCGCAGGGGGCCTTCGCCCCGGGCGACCAGCATGACGGATGCTCCCTCCCGGGCGAACACGCGGGCGGCGTCGGCGCCGATCCCGACACTGGCGCCGATGACGAGTACGACCTTGCCGTCGAGGAGTCCTTGAGGTGGGGTGGGGGTGGGCATGCCGGGTGTTCCTTTCACTGTCGTTGGATGCTACGCCCGATGGGCTCAGCGGAAGTCCACGGCCGGGCCGAGGTAGCGGGCGAGGTGCGCCGACTCCGTGTCGGTGAGCGCGCGAGGGCGGCGGGCCGCGGCATCCATGATCACGATGGTCACCGTGGCGACGAGGAATTCGACCGTGCGCGACAGGTCGAGGAGCCGACACGCCAGCGTCACGCTGCGTGAGCCGATCTGGCTGAACCAGAGCTCGGCCAGCACGCGCTGACCGTGGTAGCCCAGCTCCTGGCGGTACTCGAAGCGCTGACCCGCCACGATGGTGAAGGTTCCGGGCTCGAGTGCGGCGAGCACCGGCGGCGGGTTGCCGAATCCGGATGGCTGGTCGGGAAGTCCGATTGCCCGGATTCGCGCCTCCTCGACCAAGCGCACGAGGCTCACGTTGTTCACGTGGCCGTACTGGTCGGTGTCGGCCCACCTCAGATCGAGTTCGACGGTGAGCACCTCAGCCATAGGTCACGGTCCGGCCGGCCGCGACCGCGGCGGCTGCGGCGCTGCCGAGCATGGTCGCATCGTTGCTCATGATCGTGAAGCAGTAGCCGGCGTCGACGGCGGCCTGCACGGATGCCGCGGTCGCACCCCCCGCGTTGCCGATCGGCACCCCGGCCGCCGTCGTCGCGGCGATCGCATCCGCGATCAGGGACACCACGTGCGGGTCGGACTCGCTGCGCCCCTCGCTCGTCGACAGGTCGGCCGCGCCGATCAGGAGCGCATCGACGCCGTCGACAGTCGCGATGGCGCCGGCGTTGCGGGCCGCCTCAGCGCTCTCGATCTGGGCGATGAGCACGACCTCCTCCTGCCCGTAGCGGAGGTAATCGGCGCGACTCATCGCACCCCAGCCCCCGGCCCTGCTGGTGCTGCCGACGCCCCGGGTGCCGCGAGGCGCGAACCGCACGGCGGCGGCTGCGGCCCGAGCCTGGTCGACGGTGTCGACGTGCGGCAGCATGATGCCCTCGGCGCCGGCGTCGAGCACCCGCTGCACGATGCCCGCGTCGAGCCCGGGCACGCGCACGATCGGTGAGACGCCGGCGAGCAGGGCCACACCGATGTGGCGGTGCGCCGACTCGAGGCTCATGGCGGAGTGCTCGAGGTCGATGACGGCGAAGTCGAAACCGGCGAGTGCGACGAGCTCCATGCTCTCCATCACGGGTAGCTTCACCCAGGTGCCGAGCGCCGGCGCGGACGGGTTCGCTATCGCCGCCCGGAACAGGCTGTGCGGTCGAGTCGTCATCGCGCCGGGTAGTCCTCGGCGTTGAGCACCCAGCCCGAGGCGGAGAAGTCCTCGCGCGGCGGCGAGAAGATGTCGATCAGCTGCTGGTGGGCACCGATCCCCTGCGTGGTGTGCACGGTGGGCGGCGGGATGATGCAGATCGACGGTGTCGCGATCTGCCTGCTCTCGTCGGGGCGCCACTGGGTGGAGTCGGGGCCCCAGGGGTAACGGATGTGGTGCACGAACTGCCCCTTCACGGCGAGCGAGATCTGCTCGAAATCGTCGTGGAAGTGGGGGGAGAGCTTGTGCTTGTCGCGGGGCGCGGGCTCCTCGGCGAGGAAGTTCACCATCACCGTGGTGGTGCGGAAGATGCGGCCGAACCGGCCCGGCGCGATGGGAGTCTCGGCCAGGCGGTACACCCGGAGCCTGAATCCGCCCACCGGATCGGGCCAGGGCACCAACGGTGCGGCACGGAGGTCGGGTTCGGCGTACGCGTCGGAATTCAGCGCGGCATCCCTCAGATCGGCGGCGACGGTCGAGAACAGCCGGATCAGCGGACCGTCGGCGAGCACCTCGATGGCCGAGTCGCCGGGTGGCACGACCACGAACGCCTCCTCGGCGACCTCCGCTGTCTCGCCACCGGCGGTGACACGGATCGGGGCGCTGTCGGAGTACATGAGCACGGTGTACTCATCGGGCTGCCCGGCGCGCACGAACGAGTCGCCCGCCTTGGCGTCGGTATACGCGATCACGAGGTTGGCCGCGCGCGCGAGCCAGGTGCGACTGCCGTCGGGACTCACCTCGGTCGGCTCGTTCGCGAGGAACTCGATCCACTGCGAGCTCTTGATGGGCGTCGACGGATCGACCTCCTGCGCGGGTGTCGCTGAGGCGAGCGTCGAGCGGATGTCGTCCTTGGCGTAGGTGCTCATGAGGGTCTTCCTTCGTCGTCTAGAGCGTGACGTGCTCGACACCCTTGAGGGCGAGCATCCGTCGGGCGTCCGCGGGGGTCGCGATAGCTTTGCCGAGGTCCTCGACCACGGCCCGGATCTTCGTCACCTGCTGCGCGTTGCTGGTGGCGAGGGTGCCCTTGCCGATCCAGAGGCTGTCCTCGAGACCGACCCGCACATGACCTCCCAGCCACGCGCTGTGGGTACCGAACTGCATCTGGTCGCGCCCCGCGGCGAAGGCCGAGAACGAGTAGTCGTCGCCGAAGAGCTTGTCGGCGATCGCGACCATGTGGGTGAGGTTCTCGTGGTCGGCTCCGATGCCACCGAGGATTCCGAACACGCCCTGGATGAGGAAGGGCGCCTTCGCGAGACCGCGGTCGGCGAAGTGGGCGAGCGTGTACAGGTGCCCGATGTCGTAGCACTCGTACTCGAACCGGGTGCCCCGGACCTCCCCGAGCTCACGCAGGGTGTACTCGATCTTGTCGAAGGAGTTGATGAAGGGATGCGAGTACGTGTTCAGGACGTACTGCTTCTCCCAGTCGTACTTCCAGTTCGTCACCTTGTCGGCGATTCCGGAGTACACGAAGTTCATCGACCCCATGTTGAGCGACGCGAGTTCCGGGCTGAAGCGGATCGCGCCGGCGAGCCTCTGTTCCATCGTCATGGCTGATGATCCGCCCGTGGAGAGGTTGAGAACCGCATCGGTGCGGTCCAGGATCGCGGGCACGATCTGCTCCCAGACCTCGGTCTCCCACGCCGGTCGTCCGTCGGGGTGGCGGGCGTGCAGGTGGATGATTGCGGAGCCCGCCGCCACCGCCTCCACGGCCGACTCGACGACCTGCTCCGCGGAGAGCGGCAGGTAGTCGCTCTGCGACGGCACGTTGACGGAACCGGTGATCGCGGTGCTGATGATCACCTTCTCGGCGGCGCGCATCAGTTGGTCTCTTCGAGCCCGAGCAGGTAGGCGGTGTTGCGGCAGATCATCTGCCGGATGTCCTTCTCGGAGATGCCGTGATCGAGCAGCTGCTGCATCAGAAGGATGTAGCCGTCGACCGGCAGCGGATTGGCCTTCTGGCCCAGATCGGAGTCGATCACCGTGCGCTCGGGGCCGATCTTCTGGATCCAGTCGACGAGCTGGGTGATCGGCCAGGACGGCGCGGGCACCTGCGGGTGGTACATCGCGAGCTCGTGCTCGACGAAAGCACCGTAGCCGAGCATCTCCTCGATGTCGGTCTCCGACGCGTTGACGATGAAGTCGGGGTGGTGCAGCAGGATGCGCTTGACGCCGTTCTCGTGGGCGGTCTTGAAGTACGCCTTCATCGACTCGCTATCGAGGTGCCCGCCGGTCATCATGATTCCGGCGTCGGCGACGAGCTTCGTCACCGTCACCGCGTCGTCCGAGATGTTGCCGTCGGCCGCGAACACCGACTCCTCGCGCTCATACAGGTTGCCGGTTGCGCTGGGGAAGCCGTCGTCGTGACTGTGGGCACGGATGTGCTGGCCCGCAGACACGGTCGGCCCCCAGATGCAGCGGCCGCCCATGTTGATCGCGACCGCGACCGCGGAGGGGTTGATGCCGCCGACCTCGGAGTTGAGCGCGACGCCGCCGTAGACGGGTGTCGGGGCATCCTTCAGCTGGTCCTGCATGGCCAGCAGGTCCATGACGGTGTTGTGGTGGTGTGACTTGACGAGGATGGCACGCATGTTGATGCGCGCCCCGTCGTAGGAGGCCTCGACGTGGTTGAACCGCCGCGGGAAGGGGCTGGGGCCGGAGTGGCAGTGCAGGTCGACGGTTCCGTCGAGCACCTTGAGCAGGGCGGGCGTCGGGGTGAGCGCGTCTTCGGCGACGAACATCCGATATTCTCCAATTGTTCAAAATGTGGGTTTCGTGTTCAGAGTACGGACAAGAGCAGAGCTTGTCCACCCGAACGGGCCAATTCACTGCGAGACTCGTGCAATAGTGTTCATAATCTGAATGGGGAGATTGCACTATGAACATTCAGTTGCTTTACTGAGTGCGCACAGAGCCGAACCCCGACCCTCAACGAGGAGGTGACACATGACCGCCGAACCCGTGCTCGATCTCATCGATGCGGATGACGCCCCCGGCGACCCGCGCGGAGCCGACCGTGGCTCGATCCAGTCCATCTCCCGAGCGGCCGACGTGCTCGCCCTGCTCGATCAGGACACCCGCGTGCTGACGCCGGCGATCGTGGCGGCGCGGCTCGGCCTGAACCGGACCACAGCGCATCGCTACCTGCAGTCGATGCAGTCCTCGGGCTTCCTCAGCGCCACCTACGGCCCCGGCCCGCTTCTCGACCAGCTCTCCGCACTGGTGTCGGAGCGCCAACAGATCCTCGCGCTGGCGCCCGGCATCATGCGCCAGCTCTCCGATCTCACCAACCTCACCTCGGTGTTGAGCTTCCCCGGTCGCTCGGGTGCAGTTGTCACCCTCGTCGAGGAGGCGAGCCGGGGAACGATCGTTCTCACCGTTCGCGTCGGCACGGTGCTCGAGCTCAAGGCCGCGCAGTCGCGCGTCCTGGTCGCGTTCCAGTCCGACCCCACCCTCGGGTCGCGCATCCACGCGGGCATGACGCCGAGCGAGCTGCGAGCTGAGCAGGCCGAGCTCGCGAAGGTGAGGCGGGACCGCATCGCGTGGGCCGACCTCGACCGCGTGGGACTCGCATCCGTGGCGGCCCCGGTCTTCGGCGGTCGCGACGTGCAGGCAGCGATGGCCCTTCTCGGCACCTCCGCCATGCTCTCCCCGACCGACCCCACCGCCGAACGTGTCAGGCAGCTTCAGGATGCTGCCGAGAAACTGAGTGCGCTCCTCGTGACCGAGCGCTGAGAGGCTCCACCATGACCACACCCCGACCGCGATCGCTCCCCAGGCCGAGCTGGCTATTGCTCGTGCCCGCCCTGGCACTGCTCGCGGGAGTCCTGCTCGTGCCGCTCGCCCAGAGTTTCATCCGCAGCATCGGTGCTCCCGACTTCACCCTCGAGCACTACACGGCGCTGTTCACCGACGGGGTGACGATGACCGTGCTCGCTCGAACGGCAGCCACGGCGGCGGTCGTCACCGTGGTGACGTTCCTGCTGGGGTATCCGTACGCCTACCTGATGACCCGGGTCGGACCCCGAGCGCGCGGAGTGCTCCTGGTGATCGTCCTCATCCCGTTCTGGACATCGGTGATGGCCCGTAACTTCGCGTGGATCATCATCCTGCAGCGGGGCGGGCCGGTGCAGAGCGTGTTCGAGTTCTTCGGCGCCGGAGACATCCAGTTCTACGGCAGCGTGATCGGGGTGACGATCGCCATGAGCCAGGTGCTGCTGCCCTTCATGGTGCTTCCGCTGTTCAGTGCGCTCAGCGGCATCGACCGCAAGCTGCTGCTCGCGGCGCGCGGGCTGGGATCCTCGCCACTCGTCGCGTTCTGGAAGATCTATTGGCCCCTGTCACGCGGTGGCGTGGTGTCGGGCATCATCCTGGTCTTCACCCTGAGCCTCGGGTTCTACGTGACTCCCGCTCTGCTCGGCTCGCCGCAGCAGTCGCTCATCGCCCAGCTGCTCGGCCAGCGCACGACGCAGCTGCTCGACTTCGCGGGCGCCGGTGCGCTCGGGATGCTCGTGCTCGTCGTCACGCTGGTGCTCGTCGCCTGGGCGAACCGCCTCGGCGGCACCATCTCCGCCATCGGAGTCGTGGCAACCAACCGAACGAAGGACAGCTAAGTGACCACCGTACTGACGGAGATCGAGGACGAGACGGTGGACGCCGTCGTCCCCCGCCGACCACGTCGTCGCGACCGCGGCGTCGACCCCATCCCGTGGTGGCTGATCGTGGTCGGCGTGATCGTGGCGCTCTACTTCATCCTGCCCACCCTGTTCGTGATCCCGATGAGCTTCAGCTCGGCTTCGACCTTCCAGTTCCCGCCCAAGGACTTCTCGCTCAAGCTCTACGAGAACTTCTTCACCAACCCGGTCTGGCTCGGCTCGCTGGGCAACTCCGTGCTCGTGGCGACGCTTGCCTCACTTCTCGCCACCATCGTCGGCACCGCCGCGGCCCTCGGCCTGCACCAGCTCACCGGCAAGCTGGCCGGCTTCGTGCGCACCCTCCTCATGGTGTCGATCGTCACCCCGTCCATCGTGATCGCCGTCGCGGTGTACATCTCGTTCCTGCAGTGGCACCTCGTGGGATCGCTCGGCGGGTACGTGCTCGCTCACGCGGCCATCGGCGTTCCCTTCGTGCTGGTCTCGGTCACGAGCGCCCTCGGCGGGTTCGATCCCAAGCTCCTGCGGGCATCCGCCTCCCTCGGCGCGACGCCGCTGCGCACGTTCCTGCGCGTCACCATGCCGCTCATCAGCCGGGGCATCCTGACCGGCGCCATCTTCGCATTCGTGACCTCGTTCGACGAGGTCGTGATCGCGCTGTTCCTGCGTTCGCCCACGTTCCAGACGCTGCCGGTGCAGATGTACAACAGCGTCACCGTGGAGATCGACCCCACCATCGCCGCATCGTCGAGCCTCGTCGTCGTCGCGGTCACCATCATCTTCCTCGTGCCCCAGCTCATCGGGGCGCGGAAGAGAAGCCGTTAGGAGAGCCCCATGACCACCTCGACGAAGAACGCCGCGACCCCGGTCGCACCGAGCGACGCGGCCGCCAGACAGGGCACGCGCATCCGTCTGGAGAACGTGACCAAGGACTACGGGCTGGCGATCCCCGCCGTCTCGAACATCAGCCTCACGATCGAGCCCGGCGAGTTCATGACCCTCCTCGGGCCCAGCGGCTCGGGCAAGACGACCACGCTCAATCTGATCGCCGGATTCGAGACGCTGACGACGGGCAGCATCTCCTTCAACGGCACGGATGTCGGCACGCTGCCGCCTCACAAGCGCAACCTGGGGATGCTGTTCCAGAACTACGCCCTGTTCCCCCACCTCACCGTGGTGCAGAACGTGGCCTACCCGCTCAGGGAGCGTCGGATGCCCAAGGCGGAGATCGCCCGCAAGGTCGCCGAGGTGCTGCAGCTCGTGCAGCTGACCGGTCGCGACGACAACTACCCGTCGCAGCTCTCGGGCGGTCAGCAGCAGCGTGTCGCCCTGGCGCGAGCGATCGTGTTCAACCCCAACGCTCTGCTGCTCGACGAGCCGCTCGGCGCCCTCGACCGCAACCTGCGCGGGGCGCTCCAGATGGAGATCCGGCGCATCCACCGCGAGGTCGGGTCGACGTTCGTGTTCGTCACGCACGACCAGGAGGAGGCGATGAACCTCTCCGACCGCATCGCGCTGTTCAACAACGGGCACATCGAGCAGGTGGGCAGTCCGGAGGAGCTGTATCGGGCACCGGAGACCCTGTTCACGGCGCGGTTCCTCGGTGACTCCAACGTGTTCGAGCTGGGCGCGGCCGATCTGGGCACGAGCGTGTCGTGGGAGGGCCGCACGTGGGCCGTCGCGGAGGGCACGGTGTCGTCGCATCCCTCGGTGCTCTCCGGCAGCGCGATCGTCGTGCGCCCCGAGGACATCAGCATTGCTGCGGACCTGAAGTCCGTTCCCGCGGGCGCGAACGCGGTGCAGGCGCGCATTCGTGACCTCGAGTACATGGGGTCGTACCGCACGGCCATGCTCGCGTTCGGGGAGAAGGGTCTCACCGGGCGTGCCCGCATCGATGCCCTCGACGCGACGCATGCGATCGGCGACGACGTCGTCGCGTGGTGGAGGCCCCAGCGCCAGCGCATCGTGGCCGCCTGACACCGTGTGCCCGCAGGGCGGGACTGCGCGTCTTCGGACGCGTGGTCCCGCCCTTTCGCGCTCCTGGAGCGGCTGCGGGGCATCCTATCTGTCCGCAATGCGAACCGGAACCGCTGAATGCGCACAAATTGGTAACAAAGTGCCCCGATCCCCTTGTCTGTCGGATCGACGCATGGCTATTGTTCGAATACCGAGATTCGGAATCGTATTCTGAACAATCACTGTCCGGCTAAAATCGGACTCATAACCCGGAGGAAATGACAATGGTGTCCAGATCAACAGGCGTCCGCTTGGGCGTCAGCATGATCGCAATCTCTGCCCTGCTCGTCGGCTGCGCCGGCGGCGGGACGACCCCCACGGATGACTCCAGCGCTGAGCCGCCCGTGACCCTCACGTTCGTCGCCTACGGTGGCGTCGGGCAGGAGGCGATGATCCACAGCTACCAGCAGCCCTACACGGCCGCGAACCCGAGCGTCACCTTCATCAACACGTCGCCGCCCGACGTCGCGCAGGTGAAGGCTCAGGTCGAGGCGGGCGCAGTGCTCTGGGATGTCGTCGCGACCTCGCCGGCCGCCGCGACCCAGAACTGCGGAACGCTGTTCGAGCCGCTCGACTTCTCCGATGTCGACACGGCCGACCTGGTGGAGGGCACGGTGGGCGAGTGCTACATCGGCAACTTCATCAACGCCACGCCGTTCGCATACCGCACTGACGCCTTCCCCGACCCGGCGAAGGCACCCAAGACGATCGCGGACTTCTTCAACGTGGCGAAGTTCCCCGGCCAGCGCGGAATCATCACGAACCTGCAGAACGGCATCCTCGAGTACCCGCTGCTTGCTGACGGCGTCGCTCCGGATGACCTCTACCCGCTGGATGTCGACCGCGCGCTCGCGAAGCTCGACACCATCCGCGACGTCACCACCTTCGCCCCGAACGTCGGTGCGCTGCAGCAGGCCGTGGGCTCCAACCAGGTGGACCTGTTCCTCCTGTCGGACTCGCGTCTGGTGCCGCTCATGAACGACGGTGCCGACATCACGGTCGTCTGGGATGTCACGGTCGCCTCGATCAACGCGTTCGCGGTGCCGAAGGGCAGCCCGAAGGCCGCGACGGCCAACGAGTTCCTGAAGACCGTCGTCAGCCCGGAGGCCGTCAAGGGCATCACCGAGGCGCTCGGAACGGCCCCGGTCAACCTGTCGGCCACGCTCGATCTCTCCGAGAACGCCAAGAAGGTTGAGGTCTTCGGAGCCGCGAACACCGGCGAGACTGTCGTGCAGGACGTGTCCTGGTACGCGGACAACTTCAACGAGGTGAGCACCAAGCTCACCAACTGGCTCGCGGGTTGACCCACGGGTCCACGCTCGAGCCGAGCCCCGTCACTGTTCCCCATCTGAACTACAATTCAGCGATGGCGAACATTGACGGCGGCGAGGCATCGAGTTCCGAGATTCAGGCGGTGGCCCGCGTCGGTCAGATCTGTTCGCTGTTCGGCCCGCACACAGCGGAGCTGTCGGCGACTGATGTGGCCGAGCGGCTCGGCCTGAACCGCACCACGGCGTACCGCTACTGCGCGTCGCTCGTGACGGCCGGAATTCTCGAGCGTGGACCCCGGCGGGGCACCTTCGTGCTGGGTGGACTGATGCTGCAGCTCGGCATCCACGCCCTCAGTCGGCGTCCCGTGGTCGAACTCGCCCCTGCCTATCTCTCGGAGCTGAGCACCGCCCTCCATATGACGGCGGTGCTCGGCCTCTGGGGAGCGCAGGGTCCCGTGGTCGCCCTCGTGCAGGAAGACATCTCCCGGACCGTCGTCGTGACGGTGCGCACCGGATCCCAGTTGGATTCGACCGCAGCGCAGACCCGGGTCTTCCTCGCCTACCTGAGCGACCAGCACGCGATCGAGCGGATGACGACAACCCTGTCACCCGCGGAGCGCACCGAACTCGAGGCGGCGGTCTACGCCGCTCGCCGCACCGGCTACGCCATCGTCGGACATTCCGGCGGCGTATTCGGTGCGGCAGTTCCGGTTTTCGATGAGAACGGGATCTGCGCGACAGTCGCAGTGCTCGGCGCCGATCAGATCGCCAATTTTTCGCCGGGTTCGCCCGCGCTACAGAAGCTTATGGATACCGCCGCCGCGCTCAGCGATCAGCTGGGTGGCGGCCAAGAAGGACTGAGACGTGCCGAATTATGACGAGCTTGCGACCGCAGAGCCCGCTGGATCCAGTTGGCAGGTCTTCGGACCCGACGACCAACTGGGGACCATCAACTTCCTCACGCCGGAGCGCGTCGCCGCTGCGGCACGCCTGATCCGCACCGGTCGGCGATTCAGCCTCGACTACCCGATCAACGCCTTCTCGCCGTATCCGACCGGAACCCGTCCGGACACCCGGCACACGATCTTCGCGAACAACGAGTTCCATCGCGACGACTGGCTCGATTCGTTCTACCTCCAGTCCACCTCGCAGATCGACGCCCTCCGGCACATCGGGCATCCGGTGCACGGCTTCTACAACGGGCTGTCGGCCGACGACAACACCCAGGAGTCCACCGCCCTCGGCATCCACACCTGGGCCCAGTCCGGCATCGCGGGGCGAGCGGTGCTGCTCGACGTTCCTCGCTTCTTCGCGAGCCGCGGCATCCCTTACGACCCCGGCTCGACCGTGGTGATCGATGCGGCGATGCTCGACGCGATCGCCGACAGCCAGGGAGTCGACTGGCAGGGCGGCGAGATGGTGCTGCTGCGGACCGGTTGGGCGGAGCAGTTCCTGGGCAAGACCCTCGAGGAGCGGCAGGCCACGCCCTGGCGGCAGTCGCCGGGTCTGGCCCAGCGCGAGGAGATCCTGCGCTGGCTCTGGGACCACGAGATCGCACTGGTGGCGGCGGACAACCTCGCCGTCGAGGCCGATCCGGTGATCGAGTCCGACTTCCGCATCGAGGGGGAGTCGGCGCCGGCCAAGGGCGTCAACCACAGCGGCATGCTGCACCGGCCCCTGATCGCCCTCCTCGGCATGGCACTGGGCGAACTGTGGAAGCTCGATGAGCTCGCCGCGGACTGCGCCGCCGACGGCGTTTACGAGTTCTTCCTGACCTGCAAGCCCCTCAACCTCATCGGCGGGGTCGGCTCCCCACCGAACGCGATGGCGATCAAGTAGCGCCTAGGCGGTCAGGGCGATGTACTTCTCCTCGAGGAACTCGAGGATGCCCTCCGAGCTGCCCTCGCGGCCGAGACCGCTCTGCTTCACCCCACCGAACGGTGCGGCGGGATCGCTCACCACGCCCCGGTTGATGGCGATCATGCCGGCCTCGAGACGGCGCGCCACGGCCATGGCCTCGCGCTCCTCTCCGAACACGTACGCCATGAGGCCGTAGATGGTGTCGTTGGCCATACGGATTGCGTCGTCGATGTCGTCGTACTTCACGACCGC
>Ga0209792_1000822_pt1 | contig 18089 bp, 16 predicted proteins | sample EBPBio142005_DNA_FD_185860 | JGI IMG/M metagenome (GOLD analysis project Ga0209792, IMG submission 185860) | Wastewater treatment Type I Accumulibacter community from EBPR Bioreactor in Madison, WI, USA - Reactor 1_6/14/2005_ DNA (SPAdes)... | ecosystem: Engineered > Bioreactor > EBPR >... | reverse complement strand
GGATGACCGGAAGCATAATAACAACCCCGACCAGCATCAGGGAGAGGGACGTTAGAGAAGCCGCCGCCTGATGCAACGTAACATCGTACGGCACGATATTCGGCCACAGGCTGATCGCAAGGCCGATATATCCCATCAGGAAAATTCCGTGTCCGAATAGGAAGGGCTTCCAGTCCGCCTTGCCAGCATGTGGCTTGGCCAGCGTACGCCACAGCCCGACGAACAGAAGGGCGGTCAGGAGCGGGATGGGGGCCAGATAATACATGTTGCTGCCACCGAACCAACGCTCGTGCAGATGCTCGTTCAGGAACGGCACCCACAGGCTGACGATGCCCATGAAACCGAGGACGAAGATAAACACATATTTCGCGCATTTGCGGGCCCAGTCTTGCAGCGCCCCTTCCGCCTTCATGTAAACCCATGTCGCGCCGAGCAGGATATAGCCCGCCGTCACGCCAAGCCCCGTCATCACGGTAAACCCTGTCAGCCAGTCGAACGGATGTCCGGCAAAAGCGCGGCCTTCAACCTCGATCCCCTGAACGATGCCGCCAAGGATCATCCCCTGCAGGAACGTGGCACCAAGGCTGCCGAAATGGAAGGCATAATCCCAGAGCCGTTTCGACGTATCCGCCTTGAAACGGAATTCAAACGCAACGCCGCGGAAGATCAGGCAGACCAGCATCAGGATAACGGGAATATACAGCGCCGGCATAACGATGGAATAAGCGAGGGGAAAGGCCGCGAACAACCCGCCGCCGCCCAGAACCAGCCATGTCTCATTGCCGTCCCAGAACGGCGCGATGGAATTCATCATCCGGTCGCGGCATTTATCGTCCGGCGCAAAGGGAAAAAGGATTCCCACACCCAGATCGAACCCGTCGAGGAGGACGTAAAGCAGCACCGCCGTCGCGATAATCGCTCCCCAGATCAGGGGAAGGTCGATAATATGTTCGAAGGTAAACATTATTTTCCTCCTTTCGAAGCGTCGTCATCGCCGACGATGGCGGGGTCTTCCACACCGTGCGATCCATAGGTTTCCTTGCGGTCGGAGGCATGCGCGATGGCTTGCGGTCCTTTGCCAATCAGTTTCAGGATGTAATAGCTGCCCATCCCGAAGATAAAGATATAGGCCACGATAAAGATCATCAGTGAGATCGCGATATATTCCGGCAGAACCGGGGATACGCTGTGCTGCGTCCGCAGAACGCCATAGACGGTGTAGGGCTGGCGTCCGACTTCCGTAACGAACCATCCGGCCAGCACGGCGACAAACCCCATCGGCATCATTCCCATAGCCAGATACTGGAACCATGTCGTGTCATAAAGCCTTTTGCGCCAGTAGAGGAAAACACCCACAAAGGCGGTAAGCATCATCAAAGTGCCGATCACCACCATCACGCGGAAAGACCAGAAAACGATGGCGACAGGCGGCCTGTCCTCCTTCGCCCATTCCTTCAATCCCTTGATTTCGCCTTCGGGGTCGTGCGTCAGGATAATACTCGCCAGTTTCGGTATTTCGATTGCGTATTTGGTGACTTCCTCTTCCTGGTCCGGCCATCCGAACAGGCGCAGGGCTGCGCCCTTTTCCGTCTCCCAGATGCCTTCCATCGCGGCAACCTTCGCCGGCTGGTGCTTCAGGGTGTTGAGCCCGTGCAGGTCGCCGATGATGATCTGCAGCGGCGCGAAGATGGCGGCAAAAAACACAGCCATGGTCAGCATGATGCGGCCATGTTCGACATGGCGCTTGCGGAACAGATACAGCGCGCCTATGCCGCCGATGACGAAACAGGTCGTCAGATAGGCGGCCGTGATCATATGCGCGAAACGATAGGGGAAGGAGGGGTTGAAAATAATTTCGATCCAATTCGCGGGATGAAGAATGCCATCGTCCCCAATCGTGAATCCCTGCGGCGTCTGCATCCAGCTGTTGGCCGACAAAATCCAGAAAGCGGAAACGCAAGTTCCGGCCGCCACGATAATCGTCGAGGCGAAATGCATTTTTTCCGAAACGCGGTTCCACCCAAACAGCATGATCCCGAGAAAAGAGGATTCGAGGAAAAAGGCGGTGAGGACTTCGTATCCGAGCAGCGGGCCGATCACATTGCCCGTACGGTCCGAAAACACCGACCAGTTCGTACCGAATTGGTACGACATCACCACGCCCGACACGACCCCCATCCCGAAGCAGACGGCAAAAATCTTGGTCCAGAATTTATAAAGTTCCTGATAGACTGGTTTGCGTGTCTTCAGCCACAGACCCTCGACAACCGCGAGCCAGCTCGCAAGCCCGATGGTGAAGGCTGGAAAAATAATGTGAAAGGAAATGGTGAAGGCAAACTGTATTCTTGCCAGTAAAATCGGGTCCAGATCGGCCATTTTTCCTCCGATTGCATGTGGTGCTGCGCAACAAATACTCCCGCTTTCTCAACTTTTCAATAGTCGTTTAAGTATTTTGATCTATTATCATTTATGACCGTTTCGGTGCTGATTCCTTAGGAGATTGATATGCCTGTCTATAATGCCCCTCTCGAGAATTTGAAATTTGTTTTGCACGATGTGCTGGGCACGGAAGATCTGTCGGCATTGCCGGGTCACGAGGATGTTACGCCCGACCTGATCGATTCGATTCTCGAAGAAGCCGCGAAGGTGTGCGAGGAAGTTTTGTTCCCGCTGAACCAATCCGGCGACAAGGAAGGCTGCACTTGGGAGAACGGCAATGTCCGCACGCCAAAAGGCTTCAAGGAAGCCTATGATGCCTTCTCGCAGGCGGGCTGGTGCGGCGCGGTCGCCGATCCGAAATATGGCGGCATGGGCCTTCCGGCGACTGTGGGCTTTGCGATCAATGAAATGGTTTGCTCCGCCAACATGTCTTTCGGCATGTATCCGGGCCTTTCGGAAGGCGCTTACAACGCGCTCTATCTGCACGGCACGGATGAGCAGAAAGACACCTACCTGCCGAAAATCGTCACGGGTGAATGGTCCGGCACGATGTGCCTCACGGAACCGCAATGCGGCACCGATCTCGGCCTTATCCGCACCAAGGCCATTCCGAACGGTGATGGTTCTTACAACATCACCGGCACCAAGATTTTTATTTCCGCCGGCGAACATGACCTCACGAAAAATATCATCCACCTCGTGCTGGCAAAGCTCCCCGATGCACCGGAAGGGGTGAAGGGAATCTCGCTCTTCGTCGTGCCGAAATATCTGCCGGACACGATGGGCGTGAACGCCGTCACCTGCGGCTCCATCGAACACAAAATGGGCATCAAGGCCTCCGCCACCTGCGTCATCAACTTCGAAGATTCGAAAGGCTGGCTGGTGGGCGAGGCGCATAAGGGTCTCCGCGCCATGTTCACCATGATGAACACTGCCCGCCTCGGTGTCGGCATGCAGGGTCTCGGCATTGCCGAGGTCGCGTACCAGAATGGGTTGGCCTATGCCAAGGATCGTTTGCAGATGAGATCGCTCACCGGCACCAAATCACCCGACAAACCGGCCGATCCGATCATTGTCCATCCCGATGTCCGCCGCATGTTGCTGATCTCGAAGGCCGTAACGGAAGGCTGCCGCGCCATGTCGCTCTGGGTCGGCATGGCCCTCGACAAATCCGAAAAACACCCCGATCCGCATGTCCGCGAGGAGGCCGAAGATTTGGTCGCCCTCATGACGCCGATCATCAAGGCCTACCAGACCGATATGGGGTTTGAGATCGCAAACCACGCGATCCAGATCCATGGCGGCCATGGCTATATCTGGGAATACGGGGTGGAACAATATGCCCGCGACGCCCGCATCGCCCAGATTTATGAGGGGACGAACGGTATCCAAGCCCTTGATTTGGTTGGAAGAAAAATGGGCCAGAATATGGGGCGCCTGCTCCGCCGGTTCTTCCACCCGGTCGGCGATTTCCTGCAATGCAACATGGACATACCAGACATGCAGGAATTTATTTTCCCTCTTTCTAAAGCGTTCGCTAAATTACAACAGTCGACGGCAATGATTGCCCAAAAGGGTTTGAAGAACCCTGATGAAGCAGGCGCAGCCTCCTCCGACTACCTTCGCCAATTCGCCCTGGTAGCCTTGGGATATATGTGGGCCCGCATGGCAAAAGTTGCCGCCGCTAAATTAGCGACGGACACCGACCCCGGCAAAAAAGAGTTTTACGAATCCAAGATCAAAACCGCACGGTTCTTCTTTGAACGTATGCTCCCCGAAGCCGATGCCCGCCAGAAAATGGTGCTGTCAGGATCGAAAACCCTGATGGATTTGGAAGAATCAGCGTTCTAGAGGCGCTTTAAAAAAGAAGAAACTACAATGGTCATGAGGGAATCTACGAGCGGTGAGGCGCAAGCCTGCCGCGAAAAAGCGCTTCGTCATATCGAGCGTATCAGATCGACATTCAAAGAAACAACGACAGACGAAGAAAGATTTCAGGCTTTTCTGAATTTGTTCAATGGCGCTGCCTATGGAACAGGCCGTTGCCGCGAAAATTTCGAAAATGGCAATCACTGTCGCTGGGACAACGATAAAGTAACGGCGAAAGCTCTTTACAACAGCAACCGTGAAGGTGTTGTTCTCATGCAACTGGTTATGGAGGAAATGAAGCCTCTTATATCCTCCTTTGAAAAGAAACCCCTTATGGCTGTCAATGGTACCAGTGTAGCCTTCATGGAATGTTGTCAGAAAGCAGCCAAGGCTGAAGCGGACTTTGAAGATACTGATATGGTATATCGTGAAAAGGTCCTTTGTGACAGACAGCCAGACTCTAGCAAGCCAATTCTGATACAAAAACTTGAGGCCGTGATCGCCATGATCGTGGCCCAATTCATTTTTGTACCCGAAGGCCTTCTGTCGTAAGCTCGCCCTATGCGCACGCTAGATTCGATCCCCGCTTTGCGGAGCTTCGTGAAAGACGCCCGCAAGTCGGAGAAGACGGTTGCCTTCGTCCCCACGATGGGCGCGCTCCATGACGGGCACATCGAACTGGTGCGGCAGGGGCTGGCAAAGGCCGATATCTGCATTCCCTATATATTCCTGAACCCGAAACAGTTTGCGCCGACGGAAGACCTCGCCGCCTATCCGCGCACGCTTGAATCCGATCTCGAAAAACTCCGCGCCGTGAATGCCAGCGCCGTGTATCTTCCGCGCGCCGAAGATATTTATCCCGAAGGCTTCGTCACGAAAATCACCCTCGGCGGCGTTGCCCTGCCTCTGGAGGGCGAACACCGCCCGGTCATGTTCGAAGGGGTTGCGACAGTTGTGGCAAAGATGCTCCTGCAATGCCTGCCCGATATCGCGCTCTTCGGCGAAAAAGACTGGCAGCAGCTTCAGGTCATCAAACAGATGGTGCGTGATCTCGATATACCGGTAGAGATTATCGGTGTTCCCACCGTGCGCGATGAGAACGGGTTGGCCCTGTCATCACGAAATGCCTACCTCTCCGCAGGGGAATACAAGATCGCCATCCAACTGAACAAAATTCTTGGCGCTCTGGCCTCGGATGTAAAATCCGGATTGTCCATTCCCGACGCGGAAGAAAAGGCGCGGATCGCGCTGCGTGACGCGGGTTTTCAGGCTATCGATTATATCAGCGTGCGCGACGCCACAACGCTCCAGCCGTCCCAAAGCGGCGCAAATCTGCGCATACTGGCAGCTGTCCGGCTTGGCAAGGCGCGGTTAATCGATAATATACCCCTCTAGGATAAACTATAATTTTACAGAGGAGGGCCTCATGTCGCTCGAAGACATCGCCGAAAAACTGACCACGCGCCTGAACGGATTCAATCACACGATGAAGGTCGATTTCGATGGCGACGGCTTCGTCCATGTCGATGCCACGCAAAATCCGCCCGTCGCGAGCCTCGAAGACAAGGACGCCGAAGTCACGCTGGTAACGAGCATCGAAACCTTCGAAAAAATCCTGAACGGCCAGCAAGACCCGAATATCGCCTTCATGATGGGTAAATTGAAAGTGCAAGGCTCCATGGGCCTTGCCCTGAAACTCAACGGAATGCTGGAAGAATAGGCGATCAAAAAAACAATAAAAAACCCCACAATGTCTGCGGGGTTTTTCTTTGATTTCGTTCTCTTAGAATTTGTATTTCAGCGACGCGCCGAGAATACCGACACTGCCGTCGGAATCACCGCGCGTAACGACGGTGCCGGAGTCGTATGTGTCTGTGACTTCGATTTTCTCTTCCGACACATTGACAAACGCGGCTGCGAGGTCAAGGTCGATGTCCGGTGTAAAGCTGTAGGTCGCGCCGGCGGCCACCCAGAAGCGGTTGCCGTCCGGAATACGGGTGGAACGGTCGAAATTGACGGTCGGCGTCTGGTCGAACTGTATACCGCCTTTCAACAGCCACTGGTCGTTCATGCGGTAACGCGCACCGAGGGCAAGACCCCATGTGTTTTCATAGCTCTGCTCGGTTTGCGAATTGCCGAATGTCGCGCTGGTGACGGGGATGTTGTCGAACTTCGACCATCCGTACCAGTTCACGCTTCCCAGCAAGGTCCATTTCTCATCAACCTGCTGAGAAATTGCGAGCGATGCGATGTCCGGCGTGCTGAGTTTTGCAGAACCGGAACCCGTAAGTTCCGCGCCCGATACGAATCCGGGGATCGGCAGCGGGCTGGTCGGGTTAAGAACGTCGATATCGCCTTCCAGACGGTGGTTGATCGACGATCTGTAGGTCAGGCCGATCTTGGTCATGTCGGTCGGCAGGAATTGCAGGCCGATATTATAGCCCACGCTCCAGTCGTCACCGGCAAGTTTGACGGAACCGTCATTGGCGGGGTCGTTCGCGCCGCCGATGGTCGGGGCCGGAACCTTGTTCTTCAGGTTCGCATAAACATACTGGATGTTCACGCCGCCGCCGATATTCAGCCATGGCAGAACATTCGCGCCGATCGTCGGCTGGATGTCGATGGTTTTCAGCTGGCTGTCCGTCGAGTTGTAACGGCCCGTGAAGTCTGAGTCATATTTGTCGGCAAGGCCGAACGGCGCGCTGATGCCAAGACCGACGGCAAGACGCTCGTTGAGCGGCATAACGCCGTACAGGTGCGGGACGATTTCAGGATCGAACGGGTTGCCGGAATCATCGCCGGCAACAGCGCCCGTCGCACCGCCGAGAGCGGCAGGGGATGTATAGGTCGAACCCGTGTCATCGAAATCCGCGCGGGGGAGCAGCAGCGATCCGCCCACCAGAACTTCGGGGCGGCGCAAATTGACGATACCGGCCGGGTTGTAGAAAACAGTGGAAGCATCCGGTGTGTCGGCGGCGGCGCCGGCAAAGGCGGTTCCGAGTCCTGAGACGGATTGTTCCTGAAGATAAAAGGACGCCGCGCTCGCTCCACTCGACAAGGCAGTAAGGCAAAGAGCGGACAACAGCGATACGCGAAGAATGTTTGAATGTCTCATGATATCTCCTGAAACTGATTGAAGGGGGCAGAAAAGAAACCCCGTTACCCTGATGGAAAAAAGTTTATAGAATCCTAATGCACACGCAAAGTTATTCTCTTTGCGCGTTGCACAAAACACACGGCGTTATGTTTTTTAACGGGCGGCCAGCCAAGCATCGATGGTTTTGGCCATATCCTTCGCCGAATCCTCCATACGGAAAATACGGAGCAGGCGGTCATCGGGGCCGATGAAGTAGATGAAAGACGAATGATCCATCGTGTAATCATTCATCGATTCATCCTGCACCTTGGCGAAATAGATTTTGTAAGCTTTGGCCGCCGCTTTGATTTCCTCCGGCGTACCGGTCAGCCCGACGAGCGAGGGATGGAACATTTCGACATATTTGCCCATCGCCTCTACTGTGTCGCGCTCGGGGTCGACGGTGATGAACATCGGCTGGATGTCTTTACTTTTCTCGCCGACCAGCTTCATCGCGCTGGTAATTTTCGCCAGCTCCGTCGGGCAGATGGCGGGGCAATAGGTGAACCCGAAATAGATCAGGCGGTATTTGCCCGCGAAATCCTTCTCCGTGACTTTTTTGCCTGTATGGTCGGTCAGGGTGAACGGCCCGCCGAACGCGTCCTCGGTCACAGGGATCAATTCGCTGCCTGTACTTTGCGGCATGCCCGTCTGGTGCTTGCTGACAAGGAAGAGGGTCGTGGCAAGGCCAAGGCCCGCGATAACGGCAAAAAGAAGGGTAAGGATGCGCTGTTTGTTCATGCGCCCTGTATAGCCCACGCCCTGCCGCTTTTCCATGGAAAAAGGCGCCGGGGAGCTAATCCGGCGCCTTTCCGCAGAAGGAAGAAACAAAGAGCGACGTCTACAAAACCTCAAGCATTTCCGCGACCAGCGGGTGGCGAACGATATCCGCCTGCTTCAACCGGACAACGGCGATATTGGGCAGCGCTTCGAACTTCGTGGAAACTTCGTCCAGCCCCGACACGCCGGGAAGAAGGTCCGATTGCCCCGGGTCGCCCGTGACAACCATTGTGGAATTCCAGCCGAGGCGGGAGAGCAGCATCTTGAGCTGTCCATAGGTGCAGTTCTGCGCCTCGTCGATCACGATGAAGGCGTTGTTCAACGTGCGTCCGCGCATAAAGCCGACAGGCGCGATCTCGATCGTCCCTTCGTCCATATACTGCCGCACTTTCTTGCCGCCCAGACGGTCGCCCAGCGCGTCGTAGAGCGGGCGCAGATACGGCGCCATCTTTTCATGCATGTCGCCGGGCAAGTAGCCGAGAGACTCTCCGGCCTCCATCGCGGGGCGCGAGAGAATGATCTTGTCCACTTTCCCTTTTTCCAGAGCCTCGACGGCGGCGCAGATGGCAAGATAAGTCTTTCCCGTACCGGCGGGGCCGATCGCCATGGTCAGGTTGTGGGAAGCGATGGCTTCCATCAAATCGCGCTGCCCGTCCGTTCTCGGGCGCACTGTCTTGACATAGCTTTTGTCGCGCGCGCGGTCTATCTCGTCGTCGAGTGGGTGCCAGTTCGTATCGTCCATGAATGTCGGATGAACGACGTTCCCTTGCTTGTGCATGCGGCCATTTTCTTTAAAATTTTTCTTGGTCTTTTTAGACATGCAAATTCCTTCCTGTTCGGGTTGAAGTAAACGCTGGAAAAAGGTGCAAAAAAACCGCTCGGCGGAGGGGCCAGCGGCTTGTGAATAAAGGAACGGTGGAAAACCGTGTCTAGCGCAGGGGGCGCAACGGGCGCGCCTGCTATGTCGTCGGGATGTGTCGTTCTGTGTCTGATCAAGGAGAACCCTTGGTGGAGAAAGAGGGGACGAACTACCTGATGATGATTCTATCAGAGATTTCGCATCTGCGGTAAGAAATTTCTGGACGTTTGGAAAAAATGCACCAGATTGAACCATACGCGCCGCTGGCCGTTATTTTTCAAAGACATGATTCATTTTAAGGAGCCTTCCATGCAAAACGCCCCGTTATCAAAAAGAACCTTCCTCGGCTATCTGGCCGCTGTGCCTGTCGGCCTTGCCGCTTTGAAAGGGCTGGATCTGGGCTTTGTCTCGACGGCGTCCGCTGCCGCCCCCGCCGCCGCACCGGCGCCCACGGGGCCGTTCGCGCTCCCCAAACTACCCTACGCCACGGGCGCTTTGTCCAAAGCCATCGACAAACAGACGATGGAAATCCACCACGGCAAACACCATCAGGCCTATGTCGACAATCTGAACAAGGAAGTGGCAAAGGATGACAAGCTGAAAGGCAAATCGATCGAGGACATCGTTTATTCCGTCTCCAAATATCCGGCGGCTGTCCGCAACAACGGCGGCGGCCACTGGAACCACACTTTCTTCTGGAACATCATGACGCCGGACAAAACCGAAATGTCCCCCGAACTTTCGGCTGCGATAACCACAGCGTTCGGTTCCGTCGAAGACTTCAAAACGAAATTTGAAGAGGCAGGGACAAAACAATTCGGCTCCGGCTGGGCATGGCTCATCGTGAACAAATCCGGCAAGCTCGAAATCACCTCCACCCCCAATCAGGACAACCCCCTGATGGACGATGCAAAGGTCAAGGGCACGCCGATCCTCGGCAACGATGTCTGGGAGCATGCCTATTATCTGCGCTACCAGAACAAACGCGCCGACTATCTCAAGGCATGGTGGAGTGTCGTCAACTGGACAAAGGTTTCCGAGTTGTACAAGCAAGCCAAAGCCTAGCCGCTCGATTGACAGTCTAAATCCTTCCTGCAATAACCGCCGAATGTCATCAGCGGTTATTGCTTTTCTGGCCTGCGTTGTTTTTGTCACCTCCATGATCTCCGGCACGTTCGGCATGGCTGGCGGGATGATTTTGATGGCCGTGATGCTCACATTGCTGCCCGTCGCGGCGGCGGTGACGCTGCAATCCTCCATCCAGCTTGTCTCGAACAGCTATCGCTGCTTCCTCTGGCGCAAACATATCGTCTGGCATGTTCTGCCTTGGTATCTCGCAGGGATCGCGGCGGGGTTCGCGCTGATGCTCGCCGTGCAATTCGTGCCGGATAAAAATCTCGCCTTCATCATGATGGGTTCCGTCCCGCTGCTGACCATGGCTTGCGGCAAATATCTGCGCCTCCACATCGAAAACCCGTATCATTCTTTTCCGGCGGCAACGCTTCTCACCTTCGTCCATATGACGGCGGGTGTCGTCGGGCCTCTGGTCGATCTTCTCTATGTGAATGCCGCGCTGACGCGCCAGCAGATCATCTCGACCAAGGCCTTCACGCAGGCGCTGATGCATATCGTGCGCCTTGCCTATTTCGGTGCGCTGATACCGCTCCTGACGGGGCAGGGGGGATGGCCGGAAGAATTGTCTCTTCTGTGGCTGCAACTTTTGCTCGGCGCCTCGATTGCGGGGACCAGCGCGGCGGCGTGGTTCGTCCACCGCATGCAGGATCACCAGTTCAAATTCTTAAGCAAAATCCTGATCGTCTGCATCAGCCTCTATTGTCTTTTTAGAGGCATCGGCGGCTATTTTATGCTATACTAGGAATCGTAAGGGGAGTGCTGCGTGCGCTCCCTTTCTGCTTAAAGAGAGACCCAAAAAAATGCTGACCAGCTGACCAGCATTTTTCTGACATTGTTGCTGCGGGAAACAGTGTTAAAGCTGACCAGCTTTGCTCTTTAAGCGGCCTTGCCGAGCGTTTCGGCGTTCTTCACATTCTTCTGGATCAGCCACCATGCCGCTCTCGAAATCATCTTTCCGGCGGCACCTTTCGGGTCGAACCCGCAGGCTTTGAACACCATGGCGACGGCGCGGTCGACCTGCGGCTCCTGATAATAGGAATAGGCGCGTTTCATATATTCGCGGCTCCACACTTTGCGGTCATATTGCTCGTTGTCGTTCGCGTTGGCGGCGAAGAAAGCGTAGGACAGCTCGTCATCCTCGCTCTCGGCGATGCGGCCGAGCGCCACTTTCAACCGCTTGAAACGGCTCAGATTCTCTTTTTTTACGTAGCGGTTTAGGGTGTCGTAGAACAGCTTGTAATGGCGGAATTCGTCTCCCGCTATCTTGGCGCAGATCTCTTTCAGCACAGGCTCGTCCGTGCTCGTCCCGATGGCGGTGTAATAGCTGGAGGTGCCGGTTTCCACCATGCAGCGTGCGACCATCTCGCTCGCGCGGCTACCGCGCACGGATGTATCGCTGTTGATGTGCTCGATCTGGTAACCGGCGCGAAACTTCGCCATAGCTTCCTCGAGGTTCCAGCTCGGGTCCACCGTCTCCGCCCATTTGCCGAGCGATTTCCCGTGCTGCACTTCCTCCGTCGCCCAGCAACGCGACATCGCCTGGAATTCAGGGTCGTCGTGGAAGACGCGCTCCAGATAGGCGGAGTAGGCGACCGCGTTGTATTCGACGAGCGCCGCCGCTTTAACCACTTTGATCAGGTCGGGCGTGACTTTCGACATGTCGATTTTGCCGTAGTCGATCTCGTTCATATCCCAGTGCGGCAGGCTCATAAGCGGCTCCTTCGAAGCTCGGTGAAATAAGGCTCGGATGGTTGTACGCCCATTTGCCGACTGTTGCAAGAATATCACTTAACAGAGGTGAATCAGGAGCTTGTAAAATAATTATTGATATCGCGGAAAATAATGCTACATACTCAATTTAACGCACGTGTCTATGGCCCTTCCCACATGGAAGTTATGGTTATGCTACGACGGGAAACTTGATTTAACAGGGCGATTTGGGCCCACTTAGATAGAAGGTTTTTACGATGTACCACAACCAGCCTGACGGGGCGCTTGCCTCGTCGCACATCTCCGCACCAGCAAAAATCGACAATCTCGATGCTTTCATCAAGCAAACGCGCCCGCGCTATCCGGTGACCGTTTTGCGTCCCGAAAAGCTGACCACACGCGCCGCCGAGTTTGTCTCGCTGTTCCCCGGCCGCATCCTTTACGCCGTCAAATGCAACCCGGATGAGCGCGTGCTCCGCGCCCTGATCGCGGGCGGCCTCGACAGCTTTGACTGCGCCTCGATCGGCGAAATCCAGTTGATCCGCTCGATCAAGCCGGACGCCACCATCTATTTCATGCATCCGATCAAGAGCCGCGAGTCGATCCGCGAAGCCTATTTCGATCACGGCATCCGCGCCTTCGTCCTCGACACGGCGGACGAGCTGCAAAAGATCGTCGAAGAAACCAAGAAGGCGAAAGACCTGACCCTGTTCGTCCGCATGGCGGTGCCGAAACAGAAAGTCACGACCGACTTCTCCGCGAAGTTTGGCGCGAACCCGATGCTGACCGGCGAGCTGCTGCGCATGGCGCGCAAGCATGCGGCGCATCTCGGCCTGTCCTTCCACGTCGGCACGAACTGCGTCGATACGGGCGCCTATGGCCACGCTGTCAAGGTTGCGACGGATGTGATCAAAGCCTCCGGCGTCAAGGTTGAAGCCATCGATATCGGCGGCGGATTCCCGGCAACGCTCGACCCCGCAAACCCGCCGCCTCCGCTGTCCGAATTTATCGGCGCGGCGCAAGGCTCGCTGAAAGATGCCGGCATGGAAGATATCCAGATGCTGTGCGAACCCGGACGCGGCATGGTTGCCGCTGCTGGCCAGCTGGTTGTGCGTGTCGAAGGACGCAAGGGCGACCTGCTGTTCCTGAACGATGGCACCTATGGCGGCATGTTCGAAGGCGGCCCAAGCTGCGACCTTCCATACCCTGTCCGCATGATCCGCGCGAAGGGCGCGAAAGCATCAGCGAGCGTGGCACCGTTCCGCTTTGCCGGACCGACCTGCGATTCCGTCGATATGCTCAAGGGCCCGTTCATGCTGCCCGACGACATCAAGGAAGGCGACTTTATCGTGATGGACCAGCTGGGCGCCTACGGCGAAACCACCCGCACGAACTTCAACGGCTTCACCGAAGTTGTAAAGGTCGAGCTGACGGAAAAGAAAGCCAAGACCAAACTGCGTAAAGTCGCGTAAGGCAAAAATCATTTCAAGAAAAACCCGCCATCTCGGCGGGTTTTTTATTGCTGCTGTTTCATTTCGTCGCGGAGGATATCCTCTGATTCCTTCCATTTCTGGATATGTGGGGGCGTTGCGGGTGTTTCCCCATCGAACCCTATGGCACGGAGAAGTTTATCCGTAGGCACGGTGGCTTTTTTCTTCTTGTCGTAGAAGGCGCCTTTGACGATAGCGATAGCGGCGACTTCGCCCGCCTTCTTGCCCTTCGTGATGATGAAACGCTGTTCCATATACGCCCATTTTTCGTCCCAGCAGACGATGCGTGTGGTGAGATCGTATTCGCGGAACGGCTCCAGCTGCACGCGGAAGCGGATGGTGGCAGCAGCGAGAACGGGGATCTGCCCCGCACGGATCACCTTTTGAAACATGCCGGTGCGAATAACGAAATCCGTGCGGCCGATATCCATGATGGTTAGGTAGCGGCCGTTGTTCATGTGCATGTTCAAATCAAGATCGTTCGGCATAACGCAAAAGCGCAGCGTCGTGGTGTCGAGAACGCTTTGCGCCTTATCTTTGAAAAAGGCGGTGATCAGATGCCAGAAAAAACGGATATACAAATTCATGCCATCCAGCGTAACAAAAAACCCGCCTCTCTCGAAGCGGGTTTTGTTGCATGTATGTGCGGTATGCTAGCGGTTGGCCTTCATGCCGTCGACCAGTTTGGTGTTGGCGTTGGCCAGAACCGATTTGGAGACTTCGGCGTACTTCGCAGGATCGGCCTTGAAGTTGAAGGCGCGGCTTGCGCGTCCGCCTGCACCAAGCAGGCCCGTCAGGACGTTGGTCGCTGTTTCAAGGGCAACATCGCCATCCGTCGTCGTTCCCTCGACCGTGGCGAAGGTTTGTTCGGAGTAGACAGGCTGGCCGAGTTTTACCGACCCGACATTGTTGCTGAAGGTTCCCATCTGTCCGCCATACAAGGTTACGCCGCTGCCCGGGGGAATGGAAATGCCCTGGCCAACTTCAACGGTCGCCACGCTCCATCCCGCGCCGCTGCCATTGGCAAAGTTCACCTTGTAATCGACATCGAGGATCGGCACGCCGAGTTTCTCAGCCGATGCCGCGAGGGCGGTTAACGGCATGGAGAAGGCAAAGCCTGTTCCCTTGAGCGGAATTCCCGCAGGGGTGAAGTATGTCAGGTCCATCCCGCCTTCATCCGTTTCCTGCGGTGCTTTCACCGTCGACATTCTTTGATATTCGGACAGCGCCGCCAGTTTTGAATGGTCGATGACGTTGTATCCATTCGCCTTCAGCTTGCCCACGAAATCGGCATAGGCCGCATCGGTGATTTTTTGCATATCAGCCGCAGAAACGCCGACGAGTGTGCTTTTCGCGGAAGCGCGGCCAGCGGAGCCTGCGCTGCCCAGAAGGGATGTTCCCGTCGAATGGCTGACTTTGTTATAGGTGACAAATCCGACGCGGAAGGCACCGATAACGACATCTTTCTTGCCCGCGAAGGCCTTTGCCGTATCGACCTCGATATCGCTTTTCGTCGAGCCGAGAAAACCTGTATTTTTCTCCGGAGCCTTGCTGCCGCCCGCGGCCGAAATGCCGGAGCAACCCGCCAGTGCCACCGCCAGCGCAAGGCATATAAATCTATTCATAAAAAAATTCCCCTATGTTGAGTTGTTATGTAACTGATCAACATCATAAAAAGGCCGCTTCGCTTTACAATCGAAAGTCATGAAAAAAGCCCGCTTATCCAGCGGGCTTTTGTATTGCGTTGCGAAGGGGTTATTCAGCCGCGAGGATATCTCCGCCTTCGTCCGTGCCGCCGATCTTCTTGCCGTAGGTGCCCGTGAAAACGCCCTCTGAGAAGACTTCTTCCCATGTGCCGCCTGTGGAGGCTCTGGAATATTCCGTCGCGCGGTTTTCGAAGAAGTTGGTGTGTTCCGCGCCGTTCAGCATCTGGTCCATCCATGGCAGCGGGTTTTTCTCGATGCCGAAGATCGGCTCGAGGTTCAGCTGCTGCAGGCGGCGGTCGCCGATGTAGCGGATATAGTCTTTTACTTCCTGCGGTGTCAGACCCTGGATTTCTCCAGCGCCGAAAGCGAGGTCGATAAACGCATCTTCGAAGCCGACGATCGTGCGGCAGCAATCGGTGATTTCGTTTTTCAACTCGTCATCCCAGATATCGCGGTTTTCATCAATAAAGGAATTGAAAAGCTTAATCATGGACAGGCAGTGCAGCGTTTCATCGCGGACCGACCATGTGACGATCTGTCCCATGCCCTTCATTTTGTTAAAGCGCGGGAAGTTCATCAGGATCGCAAAGGACGCGAACAATTGCAGGCCTTCGGTGAAGGCGCCGAACATGGCCATCGTTTTGGCGATGTCGCGGCGGCTGTTCATCGATGCATTTTGCATGTAGTCGAATTTGTCCTTCATTTCCTTGTATTTCAGGAAGGCGGAGTATTCGATTTCCGGCATGCCGATGGTGTCCAGCAGGTGCGAGTATGCGGCGATGTGCACGGTTTCGATGTTCGAGAAGGCGGAGAGCATCATCTGTACTTCGACGGGGCCGAAGACTTGGGAGTAATGCTTCATGTAACAGTTGTTTACTTCGACGTCCGATTGGGTAAAGAAGCGGAAAATCTGCGTCATCAGGTTGCGTTCGGAATCGGTCAGGTTCTTTTTCCAGTCACGGACGTCTTCGGCCAGTGGCACTTCTTCCGGAATCCAGTGGATGCGCTGCTGTGTCAGCCACGCCTCGTAGCACCATGGGTAGAGGAATGGTTTGTAAACGTGACGCTCCTGCAGAAGGGGCGAATTCGCCTTTTCGACGTCGTTGATGTGCTCGGCTTTGGCCATTTTTCTTACTCCTGATTTCTCTAATGAATTGCGAGTTCGACTCTAGTGTTCCCCCCTGTGAATCCGAGTCATTTCGGTAATTCATCCACAGATTCTGATTCCATATTAGGGGTGATAACCACGCCGGGCAGGTAGGTCTTTGAAATTATTCAAAAATCTATATTTAGCGTAATTACTATCAAAATAATACTAAATGTAGTGGTTTTGTCTAGTGCTCGTGATGAAATTTTCGGTCTTTTCCGAGAGGGTTTTTAGCCCTCTCTTTCACCCTGCGTCGCAATTGTGTAGAGAGAGGGGAACAACCAAAAAAAACAGAGGGTCATTTATGAGCTTTTTATCGAACCTGCTTCCCCGCGAGGACAAGTTTTACGTGCTGATGCGCGCACTTTCGGAACAGGCGAACATCTCCACCTTGCTGCTGAAAGACTTCATCGAGGCCAAGGGCGCGGCGCGGGACGAGGCCGGCCGCAAGATCGCGGCGAGCAAGGCCGAGGCGAAACGCCTGATCGAAAAAGTCACGCGCGATGTTTCGCTGTCCTTTGTAACGCCCTTTGACCGCGAAGATATTCAGGAATTCTCTGTTCATCTTTACAAGATTCCGAAGACGATCGACAAAATCCGCGAGCGTTTCGAACTGCACGATATGAACAATGAAGGCGGCGAGTTTTCCCGTCAGGTCGACCTGATTGTGCAGGAAGCTGCCGAGATGCAGCAGATTGTCGAGGCGCTGACCAAGAAGGGAGGCGAAAAGGCGATCATCGCAAAGGTCGATGTCCTGCATGATCTTGAAACCCGTGGCGACGAGGCGCTGGGCGAACTGCTGAAGAAACTGTTCCATGAAACGAAGGATGCGCGCGAACTGATCCTGCGCAAGGATATCTACGACATGCTAGAAAAGGTTCTGGACCGTTACCGTGACGCATCTGCCGTCGCGCTCCAGATTGTCCTGAAATACAGCTAGGGTTGAATTTGTGGAACCGATATTCCTGCTCCTGATCGTCGTCGTAGCACTGACGCTCATATTTGACTACATCAACGGATTTCACGATGCCGCCAACGCGATCGCGACGGTGGTATCCACCCGCGTCATGCGCCCTGTTACGGCCGTTGTCTATGGTGCCGTTTTGAATTTTGCAGGCGCGCTGATGGGGACGGAGGTTGCGGCAACGATCGGCAAAGGATTGGTCGATGCGGAATCCATTACAATGCTGACGGTGCTCTGCACCGTCCTGGCCGCTATCGTTTGGAATCTTATTACATGGTGGAAGGGACTTCCCACCAGCTCCTCCCACGCGCTGATCGGCTCTCTTCTCGGCGCCACGTTCTTTTCGGGGGCGGGCGGACTTGACCATATTCATGTCGACAAGGTTTTTGAAAAAATCGTCATTCCGATGGTTACGTCGCCGATGATGGGTGTGTTCCTCGGCTTTACAATGATGGTTCTCCTGACATGGCTTGTCTGGAGGACGAAGCTGCCCAAAACCAACCGCCGTTTCGGACGCCTGCAAATCCTGTCCGCAGGTTTCATGGCGCTGAGCCACGGGCACAACGATGCGCAGAAATCGATGGGTATCATCGCGCTGGCGCTGGTGCTCGCCTATCCGGGCGAGGAATTTACCGTTCCGCTCTGGGTGATCCTGACCTGCGCCATTGCGATGGCGCTCGGCACGCTTTCCGGCGGATGGCGGATTATCCGCACACTGGGCACCAAAATGATCAAACTTCAACCCATTCACGGATTTGCCGCGGAAACGACGGCATCGATCATCATCACGGGCGCCTCGCAGCTTGGCATTCCCGTCTCGACAACGCAGGTCATCTCCAGCTCCATCCTCGGCGT
>Ga0209792_1000821_pt1 | contig 18095 bp, 11 predicted proteins | sample EBPBio142005_DNA_FD_185860 | JGI IMG/M metagenome (GOLD analysis project Ga0209792, IMG submission 185860) | Wastewater treatment Type I Accumulibacter community from EBPR Bioreactor in Madison, WI, USA - Reactor 1_6/14/2005_ DNA (SPAdes)... | ecosystem: Engineered > Bioreactor > EBPR >... | reverse complement strand
GACCTCCGGCACGCGCACCGTGACCTTCAGCGCCACGGCGACCGACACATCCGTGATCAGCGGCAATCTGGCCACCGTCACCGTGGCGCGCGCGAACGATTCGCCTGTGCTGGCGGACGTCAACCTGACGCTGCCGCACCAGACCGAAGACAATCTCGGCGCGCCGACGGGTGCCGTCGGCTTCCTGGCCTCGACCCTGATTGGCAACGGCACCGGGCCGAGCAATGTCACCGATCCGGACGGCCCCTCGACCACCCCGTCGATTGCCGGCATGGCGATCACCACGGCGGATACCACGCAAGGCAGCTGGTGGTACTCGACCGATGGCGGCAACAACTGGTCTCTGTTCGCGTCGAGCAGCCTGACGGCGGTCTCGAATGCGAATGCGCTGCATTTGGTGGCCGACGGCAACACGCGGATCTACTTCCAGCCCAAGACGACGGATTGGAACGGCACGGTTCCGACCGCCCTCACCATCCGGGCGTGGGACCAGTACAGCCCGGCGGCGCCGATCGCCAACGGCACCCTGGCCAACATCGGCAGCAGCGGCTTCGGCACCGGCATCAACACGGCAGCCAGCGCTTATTCGTCGGCCGTCGATACGGTGGCGCTGACGGTCGATGCGGTGAACGACGCGCCGGTTGCGACAGGCACGGCAACGTTCCCGTCGGTCAACGAAGACACGACGCCACCGGGGCAGACGGTGTCGAGCCTGTTCACGCCGACCTTCGACGACACGCGCGACACGGTGACGGGCGGCTCGTCGGCGAACACGCTGGCGGGTATCGCCATCACCGCGAATGCGGCGACGGCGGCACAGGGGGCGTGGCAGTACACGCTGGACGGCACGACCTGGGTCGACGTCCCGCGGACGGGCCTGGGCGACACGACGGCGTTGATCCTGCCGTCGACGGCATCGCTGCGGTTCGTGCCGGAGCCACAGTGGAACGGCACGCCGGGTGGCCTGACGGTGCGCCTGATCGATGGGTCGAACACGAGCAACAATCCGGTGGCGTTCTCGGCGTCGTCGGACGTGTCGACGAACGGCACCACGACGGCGATCTCTGCGGCGACGGTGCCGCTGACGACGGCGGTGGTTGCGGTGAACGACGCGCCGGTGGTGAGTGGCACGGCGACGGTGCCGCCGAGCAACGAGGACACGCCGAGCACGACGGGTACGTCGGTCTCGACCCTCCTTGGCCAGGGCACGGTCAGCTACACCGACGGCACGGACACGATCCCGAGCGGCTCGACGGGCACGCCGTCGGCGGGCATCGCCATCACCGGCAATGCGTCGACGGCGGCGCAGGGCACGTGGCAGTACTCGACCAATGGCGGGACGACCTGGATCGACATTCCACGTACGGGCCTCAGTGATGGCAATGCCATTGTCCTGCCGAACACGGCGACGCTGCGCTTTGCGCCGAACGGCGACTGGAACGGCACGCCGGGCGCGCTGACGGCACGCGTCTCCGACGGCGACACCGGCCTGCCGACGACGGGCGCGCAGAACCTGGGCGCGGTCGGTGGTACGAGCCAGTGGTCGGCCGGCACGATTGCCATCGGCACGGTGACGCCGCCGGTCAACGACGCGCCGGTTGCGACGGGTACGGCAACGTTCCCGTCGGTCAACGAAGACGCGACGCCGCCGGGGCAGACGGTGTCGAGCCTGTTCACGCCGACCTTCGACGACACGCGCGACACGGTGACGGGCGGCTCGTCGGCGAACACGCTGGCGGGTATCGCCATCACCGCGAATGCGGCGACGGCGGCACAGGGGGCGTGGCAGTACACGCTGGACGGCACGACCTGGGTCGACGTCCCGCGGACGGGCCTGGGCGACACGACGGCGTTGATCCTGCCGTCGACGGCATCGCTGCGGTTCGTGCCGGAGCCACAGTGGAACGGCACGCCGGGTGGCCTGACGGTGCGCCTGATCGATGGGTCGAACACGAGCAACAATCCGGTGGCGTTCTCGGCGTCGTCGGACGTGTCGACGAACGGCACCACGACGGCGATCTCTGCGGCGACGGTGCCGCTGACGACGGCGGTGGTTGCGGTGAACGACGCGCCGGTGGTGAGTGGCACGGCGACGATCCCGAGCACCGAAGATGCCTCGACGGGCGCGACGGTCGCCAGCGTGCTGACGCAGGTGAGCTACAGCGACGGCATCGACACGATCCCGAGCGGCTCGACGGGCACGCCAGCGGCGGGTCTGGCAATCACCGGCAATGCCTCGACGGCGACGCAGGGCACGTGGCAGTACACGACCGACGGCACGACCTGGGTGGACATCCCCAACACCGGCCTGAGTGACACGAATGCGATCGTGATCCCGGCGACGGCGTCGTTGCGGTTCGTGCCGGCGGCCGACTGGAACGGCACGCCGGGCGGGCTGACGGCGCGCATCTCGGACGGCACGACCGGCCTGCCGGCGACGGGCGCACAGAACCTGGGCGCGGTCGGCGGCACCAGCCAGTGGTCGAACGACACGATCACCATCGGCACGGTCACCGCACCGGTTAACGACGCGCCGGTGGTCAGTGGTTCCGCGACCCTGCCGCCGAGCAACGAAGACACGCCGAGCCCGACAGGCACGCCAGTGGGCACGCTGCTAGGGCAGGGTACGATCAACTACACCGACGGCACCGACACGGTGTCGGGTGGTTCGACGGGCACCCCGTCGGCGGGCATCGCCATCACCGGCAACGCGTCGACACCGGCACAGGGCACCTGGCAGTATTCGACTGACGGTGGGACAACCTGGGTCGACGTTCCGCGCACGGGTCTCAGCGACACGAATGCGTTGGTGCTGCCGAACACGGCCACCCTGCGCTTCGAGCCGGCGCCGAACTGGAACGGTACGCCGGGCAGCCTGACGGCACGCGTCTCCGATGGCGACACCGGCCTGCCACCGACTGGCACGGGCGATATCTCGACGAGCGTTGGTGGCGCCGGCCAGTGGTCGGCCGGCACGATCTCGATCGGCACGACGACCCCGCCAGTGAACGACGCTCCTGTCGTGAGTGGCGGTGCAACGCTGCCTCCCAGCAACGAAGACACGCCGAGCCCGACGGGCACGCCGGTCAACGATCTGCTGGGCCAGGGTACGGTCAACTACACCGACGGCACCGACACGGTGCCGGGCGGTTCGACGGGCACGCCGGCGGCCGGCATCGCCATCACCGGCAATGCCTCGACGCCGGAGCAGGGCACGTGGCAGTACACGACCGATGGCGGCACGACCTGGGTCGATGTTCCGCGCACGGGTCTCAGCGACAACAATGCGATCGTGATCCCGGCAACGGCGGGCGTGCGCTTCGTGCCGCAGCCGGACTGGAACGGCACGCCGGGTTCGTTGACGGCACGCATCTCCGACGGCACGGGCGGCCTTCCGCCGACCGGCGCCGGCGACATCTCGACGAGCGTTGGTGGCACCGGCCAGTGGTCGGCCGGCACGATCTCGATCGGCACGACGACGCCTCCGGTCAACGATGCGCCGGTGGCCACGGGCGAGACGAAGCTGCCGCCGGTCAGCCAAGGCACGGGCAATCCGCCGGGCGCTTCGGTGAAGGACCTGTTCAAGGACAACTTCGACGACTCGCGCGACGCAGTGCCAGGCGGCTCGTCGGCGAACGACCTTGCTGGCATCGCCATCACCGGCAATGCGTCGAACTCGACGCAGGGCGAATGGCGCTATTCGCTCGACGGCGGTTCGACCTGGATCAGCGTCCCGACCTCCGTCGGCGATGGAACGGCGATCATCCTGCCAAAGGAGGCCGCGCTGCAGTTCGTGCCCAACGACGGGTTCTCGGGCACGCCTGGCGGGCTCACCGTACGGCTGATCGACAGCTCCGCCGGTCCGGTGACGTTCTCGCCCAGCACGGACGTGACGGTCAACGGAGGCACCACGCCGTTCAGCAACTCGGTCGTTCCGCTTTCCACGAGCATCACGCCGGTGCCTCCGACGGGTCCGTCGGTGCTGCCGAATGTGGTGGTGCCGTCGGATTACCTGTCGAGGGACCTGTTCGGCTTCAACCGGCGCGACATCGGCGGCATGCCGTCCGACTGGCTGGTCGGCTCCAACGTCTACCGCACGATGCTGGCCAACCAGCCCGGTACGGCGGCGGTCTCGACCGACGTCTTCTACGGTACGGCGCCGCGCCAGACGCTGCGCTACGAGGCGGCGTCGATCAGCGGTGGTCCGATCCCGCCCTGGCTGTACTTCGATCCGACCATGCTGACCTTCTCCGGCACGCCGCCGGAGGGGTCGGAAGGCTCGTACGACCTGCGTGTCGTCGCGACGGATCGTCATGGCCGGCAGGCGACTGCCGATGTGCACATCGTCGTGCTGCGCGAGCCGAAGGACATCCTGGGGCTGCTGCGTCCCACCATTGTCGTCGACGACGTCATGCGGACGCCGGCCGTTGCGCCGCCACCGCCGCCCGAAGCGGTCACGCCGCCCGAGGAAATGCCGCCAGCTGTCGATCCACAGCCGCCGGAAACACCGACCGGCGATAGTGCGCTCCCGACTGCGCCCTCCACCCCGTCGGGAGACGGCGCGCAGCTCCACTCACCGCCTGCAGCCGATCCGGCGAACGGGCAATCAATCCAAGGTTTTGGTCTCTCGCCGCAGCTGCGTGAGCAGACCCAGGCCGGCCGCCTCGCCCGAGCAAGAGCGCTGCTCGACGCATTGGCAGCCTGATCGGCAAATCGAACTGCGTTTCGCGTGGCCGCTGGGGGCGGCCACGCTTTCAATGTTGGTGGGAGATGTGGGAATGAGAACCGTTGTTGTTTCCGTGGTCGTTTCGTTGACGGCCTTGTTGGTCGCCGGCTGCGGCAGCCTGCGGCCCGACGCGATGACGATGGAGGAGAACGTCCAGCGTGCCCAGGCCGATCGCAAGAAGATCGACCAGGCCTACGTGCCGGTGAGCGGCCCGCTCAGCCTCTCGGAGGCAATCGCACGTTCGCTAAAGTACAATTACGACGGTCAGCTCGCCAAGACCGAGATCAACATGCAGGAGAAGCAGCTCGATCTCGCTTTGGCGCAGATGCTGCCGAGGCTGGCGGCCGGCGCCGGATACGATGGGCGAACCACTTACAATGCCGCGCAGAGCATCGACGTCTTTACGCAGCAGCAAAGCCTGACCTATTCGTATTCGCAGCAGCCGCAGTTCTCGACCGCCGACCTGACGCTGACCTGGAACGCATTGGATCTGGGCCTGAGCTTCTTCCAGGCGCGCCAGCAAGGCTATCGCGTGCTGATTGCCATCGAACGCCGCCGCAAGGTGATCGACAACATCGTGCGCAGCACCGCAACGGCTTACTGGCGCGCCAAGACGGCGTCGGAGCTGCTGCCGCGCATCGACCCCATGCTGAAGACGGCACGGCAGATCCTCGAGGCGTCGCGTGCGGCGAGCGCGCAGAATCTGCAGTCGCCACTGGCGCTGCTCGACTTCCAGCAGAACATGGTCATCGTGCTGAGCGAGCTGGAGCGTATCCGCAACGAACTCTCGGCGGCGCGCATCGAGCTCGCGACCCTGATCAATATCCCGTCGAGCACCAACGTGGTCTTCTCGGGCGGGCTGGCAGACAATATCGAACCGCAGTTCGGTCTGAACAACCATCGCCTCGAGGATATCGGCCTGACCTTGCGTCCGGAGCTGCGCATCGAGGCCTACCAGAAGAAGATCGACCAGCAGGACATCTACAAGGAGATCCTGAAGATGCTGCCGGGCATCGGCATGATCGGCGGCTTCAACTTCAACTCCAACAATCTGCTCTACACCAACACCTGGGGCGAGATCGGCATTCGCGCCACGTTCAACCTGATGAGCATGATCCAGGGACCGCGCGCCATCGCCGTGGCCAAGCAGGCGGTGGATCTGTCGGAAGAGCGGCGGATTGCGCTGAGCGTGGCGATCCTGAGCCAGATCAATCTCGCCATCAACGAGTATGCCAACTCGCTCGACACCTATAAGACAGCCAAGGATGTCGATCGCGTCGGCGTGCAGATCGGCCGCGTTGCCGACAGCGTATCGGAAGCCGGCGCACAGTCGGAAGCCGACCGCATTCGCCGTCAGCTCACCGTGCTGACAACGCGCATCGCCCGCGACCGCGCCCAGGTCCGCGTGTTGTCCTCGCTGGCGTCGGTCTACTCGGCGACCGGCATGGATCTCGTGCCCGCCGGCGCCGAGTTGCAGGATCTGCCGACGCTCACCTCTCAGGTCGAGCAGGCGATCATCCGTTGGCAGGCAGGCCAGTTGCCGGAGCTGCCCGCAGCGGCGCCGGCTCCCGAGCCCGCACCCTCCACCTCTGAGGCTCCCGTGGCGCCTGTGCATACAGCAAAAGTGGACTGATCATGACCAAATCCATGCTCTCCGCCGTGGCGCTCGGCATGCTCTCCATCGGCCTGACCACTGGCGCCGCCGGGCAAAACGGAGCTGGCAACGGAGCGGCCAATCCGGCGTCCAATGGGGTCTCTTCCGCTGCACAGCCGATCGGTGCGCAAGTCACGGCCCGGGCGACGGCCGTGATCGCTGCACCGATGGCCGGTCAGCTCGTGGAGTTCCCGGCTGCCGACGGCGACAGCGTCAAGGAAGACCAGGTGCTGGTCCGTTTCAACTGCTCCCAGCAGGACGCAATGCTCGCCCGCGCCAAGGCGGAGCTGACGAAGCGTCAGGACCTCCTGAAGACGCAGCAGGCGCTGAAGGCGCTCAATGCCTACTCCAAGGCCGACTTTGCGACGGCGCAGAACGATGTGGGTGTGGCTACCGCCGATGTCGCTGTGGCCCAGACGGCGGTCGAGAACTGTGTGATCAAGGCGCCCTTCAGCGGACGGGTCGCCGCAACTTCGGTACGTAACTTCCAGTTCGTCCAGGCCGGCGCGCCGCTGCTCGATGTCGTGGACGACCGCGACCTCGAACTCGAGTTCATCGTGCCCTCGCTGTGGCTCGTCTGGCTGAAGCCGGGCGCTGCGGCACGGCTGCATGTGAGCGAGACGCGGCAGGACTATGACGCCAAGATCACGCGCATCTCGGGCAAAGTCGACGCCGCCAGCCAGACGATCAAGATCTATGGCCGCATCGAGGGCGATACCGGGAACCTGCTGCCCGGTATGAGCGGGACCGCCCAGTTCGCCGGCGCGTCGCGCTAGGCCATTCGTAATGGGTCCGGTTCCTCAACCGGCGCGACCGGCTCAGGGGCAGACGCCGCCGCAGGCGCCACTCTCGGCGCCTGCTCAAGTGGGCCGGCTGAACCAGCAGCTCCTGCGCATGACGGAGGTGCTGCAGCTTGCTGCGCGGGCGCGGGACGCCGGTCGCGAAGAGCTGCCGTTTGTCATTGTCAACGAGACGGTACGGGCCGTGGCCTACGACCAGGCCGTACTGTGGGATGCCCGAACCGAACGCGTGGTGGCGCTGTCGGGAGCGGCGCGGCTTGAAGCCGGCGCGCCCTATGTTCTGCTGCTCGATCGGCTCTATCGCGGCGTCGTCTCGTCCGGCAAGCGCGACCAGGTTCAGAAGCTCGGCCCGGAGGCCGTGAAGGGCGATGAAGAGGGCGCCAAGGCCTGGCTGGCGCCGCATCTCCTGTGGTGGCCGCTTCGCGTACGCGGCAACACCGTGGCGATCCTGATGCTCGGTCGCCGCACGGCCTGGCAGGACAACGAACAGCCGCTCCTGAACGTGCTCTGCGGCAGCTATGGCCAAGCCTGGGAGCTCGCGCGGGCGCGGCTGGCGCCGGTGAAGCTGGGCGGTCGCCGCAAGATCAAGCGCATCGCCATCGCCGCGGCCATCGCCCTTCTCGTCGGCGCAGGTCTGGTGCCGGTCCGTTCCAGCGCGATCGCGCCGGCCGAAGTCGTGGCCGAGACGCCGGCCTTTGTGCGTGCGCCTTTCGCGGGCGTGGTCGATGCCATCGAAGTGGCGCCCAACGCCGCGGTCAAGGCAGGCCAGCTCATCGTGCGCCTGGAGCGGCGGCAGCTCGATGCCGAGTACAAGGTCGCGGCCAAGGTGCTGGAAACGGCAACGGCACAGTTCCGCCAAACCTCGCAGGAAGCCATCACCGATCCGCGGGCGCGCGAGCAACTCGCCACCCTGCGCGCCCGTCTCGACGAGGCGCGCGCCGACTTCGACTACCGCCAGGCACGACTGGGGCGGGCCGATATCCTCTCTCCGGCCGATGGCATCGCCGTGTTCAACGATCCGGCCGAATGGATCGGAAAGCCGGTCGAGGTCGGCGAACGCATCCTTCAGGTTTCACCGCCGACCTCCTCGCGCGTCGAGATCGAGTTGCCGGTGACCGAGGCGACAAGCCTGGAAGAGGGCGCCGAGGTGACCTTCTTCAGCAACCTCACGCCCGATCAGCCGGTGACCGGCAAGGTCGTGTTCGTGAGCTACGCCACGACCGTGACGCCGAGCGGCGTTCTGGCCTACACCGCGCGCGCCGACCTTTCCGGTGGTGCCGACTTGAGGCTGGGCCTGAAGGGCACCGCGAAGATCTTTGGACCGCCGCGGCCGCTCGCCGTCTGGCTGTTGCGCCGACCGCTGGCTTACGTGCGCCAGCTTCTGGCGTGACCGCCGCGGCCGCTGTCCTGCCGCCGCTGCGGGAGGACCTCACCCTTACGCCGGGGCCGCTGTCGGAAGGCCAGCCGACCTGGTCGATCTACGATCCGGCGCGCCATCGCTTCGTGCGGTTGGGCTGGCTCGACTTCGAGATCCTGAGCCGCTGGGGCCTGCGCGCGCCCGACGCGATCCTGGCCGCGATCGCCGCCGAAACGACCTTGCGACCCAGCACCGACGACATCGTGCGCTTCGCCAAGTTTGCGCGCGGGGCCGGTCTCTTGCAGGCGACCACGGCGGCCGAAACGCAGCAGATGGCCGCGGAGCGCGCGTTCGAGCGCAAGTCCGCCGCCTCGTGGCTGGTGCACAATTACCTCTTCCTGCGCCTGCGGCTGGTCAATCCGGATCGCTTTCTGACCGCCGCGCTGCCGCTGGTCCGCTGGATATTCACGCGCGCCGGCATGATCGGCATTGCCACCTTGGGCGTGCTGGCGCTGTTCCTGATCTCGCGCGACTGGGAACGCTACAGCCACAGCCTGATCGAGCAGACCACGGTCGACGGGCTGATCCAGATGGGCATCGCCATCTCCTTCGCCAAGGTGTTCCACGAACTGGGGCATGGCTTCGCGACCAAGCTCTATGGCTGTCGCGTGCCGTCGATGGGCATTGCCTTCCTGGTCATGTGGCCGGTGCTGTGGACCGACACGACCGACGCCTGGCGGCTCACCGACCGGCGGCAACGGCTGGTGATCGACTCCGCCGGCATGGGAGCGGAGATCCTGATCGCCGCCGTGGCCTCGATCGCCTGGGCAGTGCTGCCGGACGGGCCGACGCGCAGCGCCATGTTCGTGCTGTCGAGTTCGACCTGGCTGCTCACCTTGCTGGTCAACATCAGCCCGCTGATGCGCTTCGACGGCTACTACATCCTCTCCGACCTGCTGGATTTTCCCAACCTGCAGGAGCGTGGCTTCGCCTATACGCGCTGGCTGATGCGCGAGATGCTGTTCCGGCCCAATGTCGCACCGCCGGAGCATCTGCCCCCGCACCTCGTTCGGGTGATCGTCGCCTGGTCGATCGCGACCTGGATCTACCGCTTCTTCCTGTTCATGGGCATCGCGGTGCTGGTCTACCACCTCACCTTCAAGGTCTTGGGCGTGGTGCTGATGGTGGTCGAGATCTGGTTCTTCGTCGCCCGGCCGATCGTGAAGGAGCTGGGTGTGTGGGCCAAGCTGCCGACGGTTCGCAAGCCCAACCGCTACACCTGGGGGACGCTGGCGCTGTTCGCTTTGCTGATGCTGGCGTTGCTGGTGCCGTGGCGGGGCCGGGTCGACGCGCCGGCGCTGCTGCGGTCCGAGCGCCAGATGGTGCTGATGGCGGCCGAGCCGGGCCGGCTGGTCGAGATGGTGGCGGAGAAGGCGCACGTCGCCGAAGGGCAGGTCCTGTTCCGAATGGACTCCGTCGAGATCGACCACGATATCGCCGCGGCTCGTGCCCAGCTCGAAGCGGCACAGGCGGAGCAGACGGCGGGGACCTACAATCCCGAACGCCGCCGCGCCCAGCAGGCTACCCTGGCGCGGACATCGGAGGCGGCCGCCGCACTCGCCCGTTCGGAAAGCCGCGCCGGCAGCCTGGAGGTTACGGCGCCCTTCGCCGGCGAAGTACGGGACATCCCGACAGATCTACATATCGGCGCGCAGATCCGCCGGCTGGAGCGCTTGGGCGTGCTGGTCGCGGCCGACAGCTCGGTGGTCGAAGCGTTCGTCTCCGAGGCCGATCTCGATCGGGTCCAGCTGGGCGCTGCTGCGCGTTTCATCCAGGTCGATGGCGATACGCTTGTGCTCAAGGTCGCAGAAGTGGCTCATGCCTCGACGCGGGCGCTCGAAGTGATCGAACTGGCCTCGACGCACGAGGGCCCGATTTCGGTCCGTCGCGGGGCACAGAACACGCTGGTGCCGGAGCACGCCCTCTATCGCGTCCTGCTGGTCGGCGAGCGGCCGCTCGGCACGACGACATCGCGCACGGTCGGCACCGTCGTCATCGATGCCCCGCCGCGCAGCATCGCCGACATCATCTATCGGCGCGCCGTCGCACTCTTCCTGCGCGAGGCGTCGCCCTAGGCGGCGACGCGCCGCTCGAAATAGGCATCGAGCCGGCTGGCCAGGCCGTCCGAAATCCGCGTCAGGGGCAGCCGGCATTCCGGCGAGGCGATCAGGCCTTGGCGCCACAGCAGGTACTTGATCGGCATCGGATTGGCTTCGGCAAAGAGCAGCGGCACGAACTGCGCGAGCGGTGCCCAAGCAGTGCGGGCGCCCGCCACGTCGTTGGCCGCGAAGCGGCGGCCGACCTCGATGAACCGCTCGGTCATCAAATGGCTGGCCGCCAGGATGCCGCCCTCCGCACCGTGCGCCATCATGGTGAAGTAGAGCGCGTCTTCGCCCGTCAGCACGGAGAAGTCCACCGGCTTGCGGGCCAGCAGTTCGAGCGACTGCGCGATGCTGCCCGAGCTGTCCTTGGCGCCCACGATGTTCGGCACTTCGGCGAGTTCCAGCAGCGAGTCGTTGGAGAGGTTCACGGCCGTGCGATAGGGGATGTTGTAGATCAGCACGGCGCGGTCGGTCGCCGCCGCAATCTGCCGGAAGTGGGCGATCAATCCGTCCTGGCTGGGCCGGTTGTAGTAGGGGCAGACCGAGACGATGCCCTCGAAAGGAATGCGTTCGAGCCGCTTCAGCGTCTTCTCGACCTTGCGCGTGGCATTGCCGCCCACCCCGACCAGGATCGGAACGCGGCCGCGCGCAACGGCAGCAGTGCGCTCGACGACCGCGTCGATCTCCGCTTCGTCGAGGGTCGGGGACTCGCCGGTGGTGCCGAGCGGGAACAGGCCGTCGGCACCGGCCTTGATATAGTGCTCGACCAGACGGTCGTAGCTCTCGAAGTCGACGGCGCCATCCTTGAACGGCGTGATCAGCGGCACCCAAAGGCCGGAAATGCGAGTGGTCATTGGGCTAGGCTATGCCTGCTCCAGGAATAAGAAAATCGAATGTTTTTGATAATATCGTTCACTTATCGTTATATATCCCGATGCGTAGGGATCTCGATCTGGCGCTGGTGCGTGCCTTTCTGACGGTCGTCGAATCCGGCGGCATTACGCGTGCGGCTGCCGCCCTCGGTATGAGTCAGGCGGCCGCCAGCCAACAGATCAAGCGGTTGGAAGAGGCGTTGGAGTGCCGCCTGTTCGAGCGCCAGGGGCGTGGCATTGTTCTCGCACCGGCCGGCGAGAGATTGCTCGCCCAGGCGCGTCGGCTTGTGGCGATGAATGACGAAGTCTGGTCGTCGATGCGCACGCCGCAGTTCGAGGGCGAGGTCCGCTTCGGTGTGCCCTATGACATCATCGGCAGTTTCGTGCCGCCGATCCTGCGTGGTTTTGCCAAGGCACAGCCGCGTGTTCGCGTTTCGCTGGTCTGCGAGGACTCGAAGATCGTACGCGAGCAGTTGAAGTCGGGGGGCGTCGATCTCGCGCTCACGACGGAGACGGAATGCGGCCGCCATGGCGAAACCTTGCGGACCGACCGTCTGGTCTGGGTGGGTACGCCGGGAGGCGATGCGCATCTCAAGGATCCGCTGCCGGTGTCTCTCGGTGCGCCGACATGTGTCTTCCGGCCCATTGCCATCGAGGCGCTGGGCAAGACGCGGCGCGACTGGCGTGCGGTCTGCGAGGTCAGTCGGCTGGAGCCCGTCTACGCCGTTCTCGAAGCGGGCCTTGCTGTCGCGCCCTTGTTGCGTTCCTCGGTGCCCGAACGGTTTGAAATTCTTGCCGGCGCGGCCGCGCGTGCCGCAAAGCTGCCGTCGCTGCCGGAGTTTCGCATCAATCTCTACGCACCACCCGGCCTCAGTCCTGCAGCGCGCGATCTCGCAGATCACGTGCGTGCAAGCTTCTCCGGCCGGCCGCGCGGGAATCAGATGACCAACAATTGATACCAAGCGACACCTGTCGAGACGGCCGCTCGGGCCGTATCTTCGCGGGCATGAGATTTCTCCTCGGTTGGGGCTTCAAGCTTGGTCTCCTTGGCGTCGCCTATCTGGCGCTGACCGGCGGCCTGTCGCTCAAGCTGCCGCAGACCGTGATGGGCTACGAAGTGCCGCGCGAGGCGCACCAATGGGCGGAGCGCGCCAACGGCCTCGGCGAGCTGGCAGACAAGGCGCAGGCCGGCGTCAAGTCGGCCGTCGACCGGGCGAGATAGAGAGTTCAAGAGGGGGCGTCCAAGGGGCCCGGAGAGTTCGCTTTCCGGGCCCCTTGTTTTTTCAGGGGTCGCCCTCCGGCGACATCAAACCGTCATCGCCCCCGTGCTTGATCCGGGACCATGAGCATCCGGCTCGATGGAGAAGCTCAGTGAACAGCCCGGTGGGTGACGCAATCGGGGAAAAGTCGCGCGACGTCGCTGTGCGGCCTTCCACCGAGAGCGACGTGCCGGCGATGCTGGCGATCTACACGCACCACATCACGCGCGGACTGGGCGAAGTCGATCTAGAACCGACGCACGCCGACGATATCAAGCGACGGCGCAAGAACATGCTGCGTCGCCGCCTGCCGCATCTCGTCGCCGAGCGCGATGGTGTCGTTGTGGGCTATGCCTATGCGGTGCCGTTCCGCAAACGGCCGGCCTACCGCTATGCCGTGAAGCACTCGATCTACGTGCATCCCGAGCATCTGCATTCGGGCATCGGCCGGCTGCTTCTGCCCGCCCTGATCGAGGCCTGCACGAGTGCGGGCTTCCGGCAGATGTTCGCCTACATCGACGCCGACAACACGGCTTCGCAAAACCTGCACAAGGCGCTGGGCTTCCGGCGGGTCGGTCTGCTGGAAGGTGTCGGCTTCAAGTATGGCGCCTGGACCGACAGCCTCCTGATGCAGCGTGCCATCGGCGACGGCGCGACCACACCCCCGGCGGAATTGGCCTACTCCCGCACCACATAGGTGTGGAAGCGGACAGCGCCGTTCCTGTCGACTTCGCGATAGATGCCCTGGATCTCGACGTCGAAGCCGGGGAACAGATTGGCGGCCTTCTCGAACATGCCGAGATAGTCGAGCATCGGCTTGGCGCGTTCGTCGAGCCTTTCGCCCGGAACGATGCTGGCGATGCCGGGTGGGTAGACCACGAACATGGTCGTGGCGATGCGGCCGGCCGCCTGATCGATCGGCACATAGTCGACATTGTTGCGCACGAGCTGGCGCACCGCTTCGTGCGGCGGCATCGCCGGCGTCGGCATGTGTTCGGGCGCGAACTGCGCCTTCTGCAGCGTGCTGACCGCACTGTCGCGGAAGAAGGCATGCATTTGCGCACAGAGGTCGCGTAGCCGGAGGCCCGCGTAGCGCGCTGGCCGCCGCCGCACGAACTCGCCGATGACGTCTTCCAGCCGCGCATTGTCGTCGTGCAGCCGCTTGAAGGCGACGAGGCTCGACAGCAACGTGCCGGCCTTGCTCGATTCGACGCCCGGCGTCAGCAGGAAGAGCAGGGAATTCAGGTCGTTCTTCTCCGGCACGACCTGGTTCTCGCGCAGGTACTGAGCGACCACCGGCGCGGGAATCCCGTGCGCGGCGTAGAGGCCGCTTTCACGGTCGAAGCCCGGCGTCAGCAGGATCAGCTTGTTGGGGTCGGTGATGGCATAGCCCGGCGCCACATGGCCGAAGCCATGCCAGCGCGCGCCGGGCGCCAGTTCCCAGTAGCGGGCGTCGGTGGCGAGGTCGTCGGTCGCCACGTCTTCCCACGTCGAGTCGCGGCCGGCGACCGAGACGCGATCGGGAACGAACGCTTCGAAGAACCAGCGCCGCGCCGGATCGCGCTCCTTGTCCTCGAATTCCCGCCGGATCGCGCGGACCTTCTTGCGCAGCTCGATGCCGAGGCGAATCGTGTCGTCCCAAAGCACTTCGCCCGAGCGGCCCTTCATCATCTGCGCCCCGACATCGAGCGAGGCGAACAGCGGATAGAAAGGCGACGTCGAGGCGTGCAGCATGAAGAACTCATTGAAGCGCCGGTGTTCGATGCGCCGGCGCTGGCCTTCGATGTGGCTGTCCTTGACGTGGATCTGCGAGGCCTGGCTGAAGCTGGCGAGCTGCTTGTGCGCCGATTGCGTGGCGATGATGCCGGGCGCATCCGGGCCAAGACCGGCGAGGCCCATGGCGAAGCGGCCGGCGTAGATCGGATGGAACTTCATGAAGCCCGCCCAGGCTTCGTCGAACAGGATGTAGTCGCAGAGGTGCCCGATCTTCTCGACGATCATGCGGGCGTCGTAGATCGTGCCGTCGTAGGTGCACTGCTCGATCACGGCGACGCGGAACGGCCGCTCGCGTTTCCAGGCGTCTTTGTCCTCGATCAGCGGATGGGCGCGGATCTTCTCGCGGATGCTCGTTTCGTCGAAGGCCTCATGGAAGATCGGGCCGATCAGGCCGTGGGTGTTGCGGTCGGTTTCGAGAAACACGGGGATGCCGCCGCCCAGGAACAGCGCCCCATGGTGTGCCGCCTTGTGGTTGTTGCGGTCGAACAGCACCAGGTCGCCTTCGGCGACCAGCGCTTGCAGCACGATCTTGTTGGACGACGACGTGCCGTTCAGCACGAAATAAGTTTTCTCGGCGCCGAAGATCGCCGCCGCTTCCTTCTGCGCCTTCAGCGCCGGGCCTTCGTGGACCAGCAGGTCGCCGAGATCGAGCACGGAGTTGTCGAGGTCGTCGCGGAACACTGCTTCGCCCAGATGCTCGACGAAGATCCGGCCGATCGGGCTCCTGTTGTAGAAGATGCCGCCATTGTGGCCGGGGCAGGTCCAGAGCTGGTTGCCTTCCTGGGCGTAGTCGACGAGGGCGCCGAAGAACGGCGTCTTCAGCGTCTCGGCATACTGCTTCAGCCGGCTCACCAGGTTCTTGGCGATGAACTCCGGCGTCTCTTCGGAGAGGAAGATATAGCCGTCGATATAATCCAGCACTTCGACGGGGATGTCCTCGAAGCGCTTGCGGCGCACCAGGATGACGATCGGCATTTCGAGGCCACGCCGTCGCATCAGGTTGATCAGGGCGACGGCCTTGCCTTCGAGGCCCTTCTTGCCCCAGTCGACCACCATGCAGCCGACGGCGGCGTCGGTCTGGACGGCAATCTCTGCATCTTCGATGCGCCGGGCCCGTACGACCTGGAAGCCCATCCTGTCGATGGCGGCGGTGATCTCTCCCAGCCGATGGCCTTCGAGGTCGTCGGTGTCGAAGGCCGGCGTGCAGAAGAGGAAGGTGAAACGCCTGAAGAAATCCATCGGCTGAGATCCGTCAGTAGACTGCTGGGACGTAGAGTTCGGGGGCGACCGGCGTGCGCAGATAGTCGGGCTTGTGCTCGCGCTGCGGCAACACGATAGCGTCGTGCGCGACCTCCTGATAGGGCACCTGTTGCAGGAGGTGGTGGATGCAGTTGAGCCGCGCCCGCCGCTTGTTGTTGCCCTCGATCACCCACCAGCGGGCCTCGGGGATGTGGGTGCGCGCCAGCATCTCCTCCTTGGCCTTGGTGTATTCTTCCCAGCGTCGCCGGGATTCGAGGTCCATAGGCGAGAGCTTCCATTGCTTCATCGGATCGTGGATGCGCATCAGGAAGCGCAGGTTCTGCTCCTCGTCGGTGATCGAGAACCAGTACTTCACCAGAATGATACCGGAGCGGACCAGCATGCGCTCGAATTCCGGCACGGTGCGGAAGAACTCCTCGACCTCGGCCTCGCTGCAGAAGCCCATGACCCTTTCGACGCCGGCGCGGTTGTACCAGCTGCGGTCGAACAGCACGATTTCACCGGCGGCCGGCAGGTGCGCCACGTAGCGCTGGAAGTACCATTGCGTCCGCTCGCGTTCGCTGGGCGCCGAGAGGGCCACGGTGCGGCAGACGCGCGGGTTGAGCCGCTGGGTCACACGCTTGATGACGCCGCCCTTGCCGGCGGCGTCGCGGCCCTCGAACAGCACCACGACCTTGAGCTTGTGGTTGATCACCCAGGTCTGCAGCTTGATCAGCTCGCGCTGCAGGCGCAGCAGCTCGGTGAAGTAGAATTTGCGGTCTATTTCGTCGTGGCGCGTCAGATCGGGTTGATCGGGCAGGTGCGACAGCAGCTCGTCGCCAAGCTCCAGTTCGAGCTCTTCGTCGATACTGTCGGCCAGCTCGCGGCGGACGCGGTCTTCGAGCGTTTCCCGGTTCGATTTTCTGTCCATGCCAGGCCCTCCGTCACGTTCCGCCGTATAACGCGGCCGGAAGGTGAGCGCTGCCCATGACAGTTTCGCGACAGCTGGAAGGAGTCTTCAGGGACGGGGCAGGAGACGTTTTGCCTGCATCTCGGCGAAGCACTTGCGGAACATCGCCTCGGTGTCCATGACCTCGGTGAAACCGGCCTGCATCAACTTGATGGTCGAGACGAGGGCAGGCGGACCGGGCTCGGTGCGGCCAAAGCCCATCGTATAGTCGGCATATTCGAAGGAGAGGCCGACGAACTCCTTGAGCGTGCCCGACACGAGACCGTGGGCGGCGCGGATTTCTGCCCACTCGGCTTCCTGCGGTCGGATTTGCTGGTCGAGTGCTAGAGGTATGTGCTCACCCGGTGCAAACCCCAGGGCATCGGCGATGGCCGGCCAGACGTTCGGCCAGACGAACACGTCGCCGTTGGTAACGTTGAATATCTCGTTGCGCGCGGCATCGGCCTCGCCGGACCAGGCGATGGCGCGTGCCAGCAGGTCGGCATCGACGGCCTGGGCGACCCGTCCCACGCCGCCGGGATAGTCGAGCTTGGCCTTGCCGGCGCGGCGCATCATGGCAGCATAGACGCCCAGGGCGGGGATCACGTTCATGGCGCTGCCGACCGAATCGCCCACGATCAGCACCGGCCGCAGGATCGACCAGTTCCAGTTCTTGCCTTTTTGTTGAGCGCCGAGAAAGCGTTCCTGGTTCCAGTAGAAATTCGGCTGCTCGTGCATCTCCGAACGATTCTCGCGCGCCGGCACGGTGAGCGGGCGAACGTGCACGCCATAGGCCTTGGTGCCCTGGAGAAGCGCGACATGGCGCAGTCCCGGTGCGGCCTGCTCCAGCGGGCCGAACAGATTGCGCAGCATCTGGTCGTTGGTATGGATCTGCTCGTCCTCGCGCCAGCCCGCGACCAAACCCGGTCGTTCGTAGAGCGCGGCGTAGACGAGATGTGTCACCCCCGCAAACTCGGGCGCGAGCTTGGCGCAGGCCGCCCGGTCGGTGAGGTCGAGCGGCAACCAGCGCGCGCCGTGGGTGTCGTCGGGACGTCGCCGGGAGAGGGCTATCACCTCGCAACCGGGTTCGGTCGCGAAGTGCTTCATGGCGGCGTAACCGACGAGGCCGGTGGCGCCAGCGATCAGGACTTTTTTTTTGCTCGGCATTGGAACCATCAGCCTAGCACGCTCCGGGCGTGCGCAAAGGCCGCGCGTTCCGTCGGTCGAGGCGTCAGTTCAGGGCGCGGTCGAGGCTGGTATGGAAGCGCTTCAGATTCTGTTCCAGACGGCCGACGATCAGC
>Ga0209792_1000819_pt1 | contig 18099 bp, 15 predicted proteins | sample EBPBio142005_DNA_FD_185860 | JGI IMG/M metagenome (GOLD analysis project Ga0209792, IMG submission 185860) | Wastewater treatment Type I Accumulibacter community from EBPR Bioreactor in Madison, WI, USA - Reactor 1_6/14/2005_ DNA (SPAdes)... | ecosystem: Engineered > Bioreactor > EBPR >... | reverse complement strand
TTTTTGCCTTGGGGCGGCCCGGCGGCAAAAACTAACCCCCACGCTCCACCGCTGTGCGGGTCGCTGCCCCCGAGGGGGCCGCTTTTTGCCTTGGGGCGGCCCGGCGGCAAAAATCAATCCTGCGCCGCAAACAGCGGCGTGCCGGGGCGCAGCAGGTGCGCGTCCTTCACCCGGCGCGTGAAGCCCACGCGGTCGAAGAATTCCAGCAGCTGGATGGCCCGCTTGCGGCCCAGGCCCGTGGCGTCGCGGAAGGCCGAGGCCTGTACCGCGTCGCCGTCCTGTGCCATGCAGCCGCGTGCAATGGCGGCCAGGCGTTCGATGGCGGGCAGCGGATAGTACAGGTCTTTCACGCACTGAAAGACTTTGCCGCGCCGCGCCAGGCTGGCCAGGGTCTGGCGCACCAGGGCTTCGGCGGCGCCGCTGTCCTGGGCCAGCGTGCGCACCCAGGGCGGGTCGAAGCCGCCGGCCAGCAGCAGCGGCATGAGCTGCTCGGCGAGCTTTTCCTCAGCGGCGCTCATGCGCGCGGCGTGCTCGGGCAGGTGCAGCCAATGGCCGCTGCGGACGATTGCGCCGCTGGCGGCTAGATCGTCGATCAACTGCTGCCAGAGCGCATCGCTGGCGCGCGGCGCGGCCAGGCGCCTGAGGCGCCGCGTGTCGGGGCCGATCTCGCCGGGGTTGCTTTCGTGGAAGGCGCGCAGGCGCTCCATGGCCTGCGCCTGCAGCGCCTGCAGTGCGGCCGGGGTGATGGCCGCCCGGCCGCCGTCGAGGCGGATGGCCGCGCCGGGCAGGGGCAGGTCGCCCGCGTGGGGCAGGCCTTCGGCACGGGCGGTTTGCACCAGATCCAGGCCCAGCGGCGACTGGTCGAGCAGGGCGGCGATGCGCGCGGCGCGCCCAGGCTGGGCCTGGGCGGCGAGCTGGGCGAGGCGCTCGGGCGTGCGGCGGTAGCGCTGGGGCGCGAAGGGGTCGAGCACGCGCACCCCCGCCATGGTGCGCGTGGCCGATGCGTCGCGCAGCACGCCGCGGTCGCCATGCCAGGCGGCGACGGTGCCGTGCAGCACGAGCTGGGCGAGGGCCGTGGCGCCGGGGGCAAGGCTGTCGCCCTCCAGCAGCACGATGCTGCCCATCACGTCGCTGGTGGCCAGGTGCACATGCACGGGCGTGCCGGAGCGCAGGGCCTTGGGCTCGTCGGGCCAGAGCGTGCATTGCACGTCGATGCGCGTGGTGCCCAGGGCGATGGCGGGCGCGCAGGCCCAGTCGCCGCGGTGCACCTCGTCCTTGGCAATGCCGGCGAGCGCCAGGGCGCAGCGCTGGCCGGCGTGTGCTGCTTCGGCAGGCTGGTTCTGCGCATGGATGCCGCGCACACGCACGCTGCGGCCGTTGCCGCCCGGCCCGGGCGCCAGGTGCAGCTCGTCGCCCACGCGCACCATGCCGCTGGCCACGGTGCCGGTGGCCACGGTGCCCACGCCCGCCAGCGTGAACGCGCGATCGATGGCCAGGCGGAAGGCGCGTGCGCCGTCTTGTTCTGCGGCCCTGCCTGGCGACCGGGCGCTGGCCAGCAGGTGCTGGCGCAGTGCCTCCACGCCTTCGCCCGTGACGGCGGAGACGGGGAACAGGGGCGCACCGGCCAGCGCCGTCGGCGCGAGCAGCGCGCGCACGTCGGCCTGCAGCTCGGCCAGGCGCGCGTTGTGCGTGGCGGGGTCAAGCCTGTCTATTTTTGTGATGGCCACCGTGCCCTGGGTGACGCCGAGCAGCGCCACGACGGCCAGGTGCTCGCGCGTCTGCGGCATCACGCCGTCGTCGGCAGCCACGATCAGCAGGGCATGGGCGATGCCGGTAGCGCCCGCAAGCATGGTGTGCAGCAGGCGCTCGTGGCCCGGCATGTCCACAAAGCCCAGTGAGGTGCCATCCGGCGCGTGCAGGTAGGCGTAGCCCAGTTCGATGGAGATGCCGCGGCGCTTTTCCTCGGGCAGGCGGTCGGTCTCCACACCGGTGAGCGCGCGCACCAGCGAGGTTTTGCCGTGGTCGATATGGCCTGCGGTGCCGATGATCATGATGCTGGGGGGCTCAGAGGGCTTGCTGTCAGGCAGGGTACTTCTGGATGAAACCGTCGTAGACCACTCTGGATGGATGCCTGCTGGTCTGGAGCATGGTTTTTCCCGCGTGGGAAAAGATGATCTCCAAAATTCGCTCTTGCCGTTCCTTGAATTTATTTGCCTTGCCCCATGCCAGCAGGATGATGTCGGACTTACGGACTGCCCTGGCGATAGCGGCGTCGTTGTGCTCTCCAATCTGGTCGTTCGTGCCTGCGAAGTCCTTGGTCTGGATGAAGGCGAACTGGTTGACAACGATCAGGCGATCCACATCGGTGAACTCGGCGATGTCTCTCTCGAAGATGACGCGTTCGAGTGTCTGGACGGATCGGTCGGCGTTCTCATTGCAGGCATAGCTGGGGTTTTGCATCACCGCGCAGACGGTTTTCATCTTGCTGGACGCAGTGTGCTTCGTTGCTTGCAGCCAGTACCGGAATATAGGGATCTCCTCTCCGGAAAATTCCGTGTCTATCGCCAGGCCTGGTCGGTGCAAATAGATCTGTAGGGGATTCATCTTGTTAAAAATGATAGCTGCTGACGATTATTCAGAAGGCGCTAGAGGCAGATTTGACTTGTAGTTATCCTTGTGCCAGCGTGTCGGAGAGAAGCGGCAGTTGCTCGGCGAATGCGGGTGTTTCATGCGCCTCCAGGCAGCGCAGGTCGAGCCAGAGCGCGTCGCTGGCGATGCGGCCGATGACTGGGCGGGGCAGGGCGCGCAGGGCGGCCTCCAGGCGGGAGAGGGCGCGGCCCGCGCGTTTGGCGCTTGCGGGGGCGACGGCCAGGCCGTGGCTGGGCAGCTGGTCTACGGGCAGGGCGCCGCTGCCGATCTGGCTGAACAGCGGAGCGGTGCGCACGCTGTAGCCGGGGCCCACGGCGGCCTGCAGCGGGGCGAGCAGTGCCTCGGCCTGTGCGCGCATCTGCGCCTCTGGGCGGGTGAACAGGCGCAGCGTGGTCAGACGCTCGGGTAGACGTTCGGGCGTGAGGTACAGGCGCAGCACGGGCTCCAGCGCGGCCAGGGTCAGCTTGCCCACGCGCAGCGCGCGCTTGAGGGGGTTCTTCTTGATCTTGGCGATGAGATCCTTGCGTCCCACGATGAGCCCGGCCTGGGGGCCGCCGAGCAGCTTGTCGCCGCTGAAGGTGACGATGTCGGCGCCGGCGGCGACCACGTCGCGCACCGTGGGTTCGTGCGGCAGGCCCCATTGCGCCAGGTCGATCAGCGTGCCCGATCCCAGATCCACGGCTAGCGGCAGGCCGCGCGCGTGGGCGATCTGCGCCACTTCGGCCTCGGGCACGCTCTTGGTGAAGCCGGTGACGGCGTAGTTGCTGCAATGCACCTTCATGAGGAGGGCGGTGCGCTCGGTGATGGCGCCCTCGTAGTCCTTGGCGTGGGTGCGGTTGGTGGTGCCCACCTCGACCAGCCGGGCGCCCGCGCGGCCCATGATGTCAGGGATGCGGAAGGCGCCGCCGATCTCGACGAGCTCGCCGCGCGAGACGATGACCTCCTTGCGCGCGGCCAGGGCGTTGAGCGTGAGCAGCACGGCGGCCGCGTTGTTGTTGACGACGGTGGCGGCCTCGGCGCCGGTGAGCTCGCGCAGCAGGTCGGTGATGAGGTCGTCGCGGTCGCCGCGCCCGCCGGTCGCCAGGTCGAACTCCAGGTTGGCCGGCGTGGTCAGCGCCTGCGCCACGGCGCGTACCGCCTCGTCGGGCAGCAGGGCCCGGCCCAGGTTGGTGTGCAGCACCGTGCCGGTGAGGTTGAACACGGCCTTCAGGCGCGGCGCCAGGCGCTCGGCCAGATGTTGCTGGGCGCGCGCGGCCAGGGCGTCGGGCGCAAGCTGCCCGGCCGTCAGCTCGCCTGCTAGCGCCATTGGGCGCAGGGCGTTGATCATGGCGCGCACGGCGGCGGTGGTGGCAGAGGCACCATGCTCGGCCGCCAGCGTGCGCGCGAGCGGCGTGGACAGCACCCGGTCCACACTGGGCAGGCGGGCGGTAGCGGTCACGGGGCCGTGCCTTCAGCATCGGCCATGGGCAGCAGCGGGTTCATGCTGGCGCGCGCGTATGCCGTCTCGCCCATGAGCAGGTCGAGCAGCAGGCTGGCCAGGTCATCGGCCAGGGGCTCGGCCAGCGGGTCTTTTTCCTGGTTGGTGATCTTGCGGTAGCTGTGGCACTGGTCGCAGGTTTCGGCCAGCACCACCTCGTCCTTGCGGTCGCCATCCTCGCTCTGCAGGCCCTGGTAGCGTATGCCCTGGGTCGACTCGCAGTGGCTGCACTTGACGCGCACCATGTGCCACTCGGTGCAGCAGGTGCCGCAATGCAGGTAGCGCAGCCCCGCCTCGCGCCCGCCTATGCGCAGCACGCTGGCCACGGGCGCGCTGCCGCATACGGGGCAGATGGTGGCGGGGTCGGTGTAGGGGATGTCGCGTTCTTGCAGGCGGCTCGCGCGGTCGGCGAACACGACCTGCAGCGCCGCCATCACCAGCGGCGCCGTAGCCAGATCGCCCGGCCCGGTCAGCAGGCCGACGAGCACGCGGCGCGCCAGCGCGTCGCGCTCATCGTGCGCCATGGCGCGTAGCGCTTGCAGTGTGGGCCGCAGCGCCTCGGGCAGCTCGCCAGCACCGTCGAGTGTGGTGAGCAGCGCGTCCAGCACGCCTTGCCAGGCGGGGTCGATATGGCTGGCCGCGGGCAGCAGGGGCATGGAATGCTCCTGCGCCAGGGTGATCTGTGCCGGCTCGGGCGCGGCCGTTTGCACCGTGCTTGCGGCCTGCTGTTGCGCACGCACCAGGCGGGCCAGAAAGCCCAGGTAGTCGCCTATGGGGTTGCCCTCAGCCTTCTGGGCCAGGCGTGCGGCGCGCTCGGCAAACAGGCTGGTGGGCTGGGGCAGGCGGATGCGCAGCAGGCTGGTGCGGTCCAGGGCTTCGATCTCGCCCGGTTGAAGAATGCGTTGCACGGAATCAGGTCTCCAGAAATGCAACTGCCGCCGGGCGAGCTTGCTGCCGGCGGCAGGGGCGGTGAGGGCGCAGGGGGGTCAGCTATTGTCGTCCGTGACTTTGCGGTACCAGCCGCGATGGTGCTGCTTGGCCCAGGCGCGGGTGACGGTGCCGTACATCATGGCGCGTATGGTGCCGCGCGTCCAGATGGCGGCGTACACGTGCAGGATGATGAGGCCGATCATCCACACCGCGGCCACGGCGTGCAGCACCGAGGCGATGCGCACCATGTTCACGGGCAGGACGACCCAGGTGCGCCACATCATGACGCCGCTGACGGCGATCAGCAGCATGCCGATCACCAGGCCCCAGAACAGCAGCTTCTGGCCGCCGTTGTACTTGCCCTGCTCGGGCATGTCGTGGTCGTCGCCGTCCACCATCTTGTCCACGTTCTTGAGCCATTCGATGTCGCGCTGCCCGATCATGTTGAGCGATGCAAAGCGCAGCCCCATGGCCACAAAGAACACGAACATCACCACCCCGATATAGGGGTGCAGGATGCGCGTCCAGGGCCCGCCGCCGAACAGCTGCGTGAGCGGGAAGAACGCCGGGTGGAAGAACGCCAGGCCCGAGAGCGCCAGCAGGATGAAGCAGATGCCCACGATCCAGTGGTTGGCGCGCTCGCCGGACGTGTAGCGCTGCAGGTCGCGTGGATTGCGTCTCATGGCTGGCTCTCCTTGCTGGCGGCTTCGGCCTCGCGGTCCTGGCGATCCATCTCGTCCTCCAGTTCCTTGGAGACGTCGTTGGGCCCCTTGGTGATGTAGTGGAACAGGCTGCCCAGCGCCGCAGCGCCCAGGGCGGCCATGGCCAGCGGCTTGGAGACGCCCTTCCACAGGCTGACCAGCGGGCTGATCTTGGGCTCGTCGGGCAGGCTGGCATACAGCGACGGCTTGTCCGCGTGGTGCAGCACATACATGACATGCGTGCCGCCGACGCCGGCCGGGTCGTACAGGCCGGCCTTGTCAAAGCCGCGCTCCTTCAGGTCGGCGATGCGCTCCTCGGCGTGATCCTTCATGGCCTTCTTGGTGCCGAACACGATGGCGCCCGTGGGGCAGGTCTTCACGCAGGCCGGCTCCTGGCCCACGGCTACGCGGTCGGAGCACAGCGTGCACTTGTACGCCTTGTTGTCCTTCTGGGAGATGCGCGGCACGTTGAACGGGCAGCCGGTGACGCAGTAGCCGCAGCCTATGCACTTCTCTTCATGGAAGTCCACGATGCCGTTCGTGTACTGCACGATGGCGCCGGGCGAGGGGCAGGCCTTGAGGCAGCCCGGGTCTTCGCAGTGCATGCAGCCGTCCTTGCGGATCAGCCACTCCAGGTTGCCGCTGGCCTCGTTCTCATACTCGGTGAAACGCATCACCGTCCACGCGTTCTCGGTCAGGTCGTTGGGGTTGTCGTAGACGCCCAGGTTCACGCCGGGCTCCTGGCGCAGGTCGTTCCACTCCATGCAGGCGGTCTGGCAGGCCTTGCACCCGATGCACTTGGAGACATCGATGAGCTTGGCCACCTCGCCCGACTGGGGGGAGCGCGCCTGCGGCGCAGGGGTGGTGGTGGCGGAGAGGCGCTTGATGTCGAGGGATTGCAATGACATGGCTACACCTTTTCCACTTTGACCAGGAAGGTCTTGAACTCAGGCGTGTTGGTATTGCCGTCGCCCACGAAGGGTGTCAGCGTGTTGGCCAGGTAGCCTGGCTTGGTCAGTCCCTTGAAGCCCCAGTGGATGGGAATGCCCACATGGTGCACGGTCTTGCCCTCGATCTTCATCGGCTTGATCCGCTTGGTGACCACCGCCACCGCCTTGATGAAGCCGCGCTTGGAGCTGACCTTGACGCGGTCGCCGGCCTTGATGGCAAGCTCCGCCGCCATGGTCTCGCCGATCTCGACGAACTGCTCGGGCTGCGTGATGGCGTTGACCAGCGAGTGCTTAGTCCAGTAGTGGAAATGCTCGGTCAGGCGGTAGGTCGTGCCCACATGCGGGAATTCGTCCGCCTTGCCGAAGGTTTCCCAGATATGCGGGAACACCCGCGCCGCCGGCGAGGACGTGGCCTTGGGGTTGTCCGGGTACATCGGGTTGAAGCCCAGCGGTGTGTCGAACGGCTCGTAGTGCGTGGGGAATGGCCCCTCGTTGAGCCCCTTGCGCGCGAAGAAGCGTGCCACGCCCTCGGGGTTCATGATGAAGGGCGACGCGCCGGTTTCGGGCGCCAGCGTGGCGCCGAAGTCGGGCACATCGGCCCCCGTCCAGGCCTTGCCGTTCCAGGACACGAGCTGGCGCTGCGGGTTGAACGGCTTGCCCTGCGGGTCGCAGGACGCGCGGTTGTAGAGCACGCGGCGGTTGGCCGGCCAGGCCCAGGCCCAGTTCAGCGTATTGCCTATGCCCGTGGGGTCGGAGCTGTCGCGCCGCCCCATCTGGTTGCCCGCCTGTGTCCAGCAGCCGGCGAAGATCCAGCAGCCCGACGCCGTGGAGCCGTCGTCGCGCAGCTCGCCAAAGCCGCTGACCTGCTGGCCCGCGGGGCGCAGCAGCTTGGTCGGATCCTTGGGGTCAAACAGGTCGACCAGCGCCTTGCCGTTGTACTCCTTGGCGATCTCCTCGGAGCTCGGGTGGGCGGGCTGCGCGTACTTCCAGTCCAGGTTGAGGATGGGGTCGGCGTAGGCACCCGCGTCCTGCTGGTACAGGGCCTTCAGGCGCAGGTGCAGGGCGGACATGATGGCCACGTCCGTCTTGGCCTCGCCCGGCGGCTCGGCCGCCTTCCAGTGCCACTGCAGCACGCGCGAGGAGCTGACGATGGCGCCCTCTTCCTCGGCAAAGCAGGTGGTCGGCAGGCGGAACACCTCGGTCTGGATGTCCTCGGACTTGACGTCGTTGAACTCGCCGTGGTTCTTCCAGAACTCGGACGTCTCGGTGGCCAGCGGATCCATGACGACCAGGAACTTGAGCTTGACCAGGCCGTCGCGCACGCGGGTGCTGTTGGCCAGCGCCGCGATCGGGTTGAAGCCCTGCGCGATGTAGCCGTTGACCTTGCCTTCGTTCATGAGCTGGAAGTACTGCAGCATGTCGTACTGTTTGTCCAGCTTGGGCAGGTAGTCGTAGGCCCAGTGGTTGTCGGCCGTTGCTGCGGCGCCGAACCACGACTTCATCAGGCTGACGTGGAACTTGCCGTAGTTCTGCCAATAGTTCATCTGGCCGGGGCGCATCGGTTTGGGCGTGCGCGTGGCGATGAACGCCTGATAGTCCTGCTCCTTCTCACCCGGCAGCGTCAGGTAGCCCGTGAGGCTGCCCGACAGCAGGCCCAGGTCGGTCAGGCCCTGGATGTTGGAATGCCCGCGCAGCGCGTTCATGCCGCCGCCGGAGACGCCGATGTTGCCGCACAAGAGCTGCACCATGGCGGCGCAGCGCAGGATCTGCGAGCCGATGGAGTGCTGCGTCCAGCCGAGCGCATACAGGATGGTTGCAGCGCGGCCCGGCACTGCTGTGCTGGCGAACTTCTCGCACACATGCAGGAACTTGGCCTGGGGCGTGCCGCAGACGCTCTCGACCTTCTCGGGCGTGTAGCCCGCGTAGTGCTTCTTCAGGAGCTGGTACACGCAGCGCGGGTGCTGCAGCGTGGGGTCGGTCTTGACGAAACCGTCCTCGCCCAGCTCGTAGTCCCAGCTCTTTTTATCGTATTGGCGCCTTTCCTCGTTGTAGCCCGAGAAGATGCCGTCCACGAACTCGAAGTCATCGCGCACGATGAAGCTGAAGTCGGTGTAGTTCTTGACGTATTCGTGGTGGATCTTGTCGTTGGACAAGAGGTAATTGATCATGCCGCCGAGGAACACGATGTCGCTGCCCGAGCGTATCGGCGCATAGAAATCGGCCACCGAGGCAGACCGGTTGAAGCGCGGGTCGACCACCATGAAGTGCGCCTTGTTGTGCGCCTTCGCTTCGGTCACCCACTTGAAGCCGCAGGGGTGGGCTTCGGCGGCATTGCCGCCCATGATCAAAATAACGTCCGCGTTCTTGATGTCAACCCAATGGTTCGTCATCGCTCCACGGCCAAACGTCGGGGCAAGACCTGCCACCGTCGGGCCGTGTCAAACACGGGCTTGGTTGTCGAATGCCAGCAGGCCCCAGGAACGGGCCACTTTGTGGGTGATGTAGCCGGCCTCGTTGCTCGATGCCGAGGCGGCGAGCATGCCGGTGGTGAGCCAGCGGTTGACCGTGAGGCCGTCGTCCGTCTTGGCCTGGAAGTTGGCGTCGCGGTCGTCCTTGAGCAGCTTGGCGATGCGCGTCAGGGCATCGTCCCAGGACATGCGCTGCCACTCCTTGGAGCCGGGCGCGCGGTACTCGGGGTGGAGCAGGCGGTTGGGGCTGTGCACGAAGTCCAGCAGGCCCGCGCCCTTGGGGCACAGCGTGCCGCGGTTGACTGGGTGATCCGGGTCGCCCTCGACGTGGATCACCGACAGCTTGGCGTTCATGACGCCATCGCCCAGTGCGTACATCAGGATGCCGCAACCGACCGAGCAATAGGTGCAGGTCTGGCGGGTGACGGTGGTGGCGGCCAGCTTGTACTGGCGTACCTCGGCAAGCGCGGCAGTGGGCGAGAAGCCCATGGCGACAAGGCTGGAGCCAACCAGTCCTGCGCCGCTCACGCGGAAGAAATGCCGGCGGTTCATGTCCATGACGGAACCTCCTCTCGTGGGATAGTTGTTGACAGGGGCATCTTGGGTGCACGTCCTTATCGAGGCTGCAGGGCTGGCACGCAGTCTCGCCTTGCCACGGATGCCATATCCACAGGGCTTCCATGGGCATGGCGATCATAAGGTCAAGAATGGGTTTTGAGGACAGTGGCGCCCAGTTCTTTCTTTACGGAATTCATGGCCATGGCGCAAGACCGTCTGCGGTCAGTGCGCGCGCTGGTATGGTGCGCGCATGTTGCTGTCCGACCTGTCCAAAAGCGCTGAAACCGACCTGCTGCCGCCACCGCTGGGCTCTCTGTGTGTGAGCCAGTGGCAGGGGGGCGACCTGGTCGCGCCGCTCGTGGAGGTGGCGGCCGAGGTGCCCGTGGCCCTGATCTTCAATGGCATATCACATGCCGTGATGATGGCCACGCCCCAGGATCTGGCCGAGTTCGCCGTGGGCTTTGCGCTCAGCGAGGGGGTGGTGCAGCGGCCCGAGGAGTGCCGCGACGTGGAGGTGCATACGCATGCCGCGGGCACGCCGGACGCGAGCTGCAGCGTGCACATGGAGATTGCGCCACGCCAGTTCGCGCGCCTGAAGGAGCGCCGCCGCGCGCTGGCCGGACGCACGGGCTGCGGTGTGTGCGGCATCGACAGCCTGCAGGCGCTGGACCTGCACCCCGAGCCCGTGGCCGCGCCCGCCTGGCGCGAGGGCCTCGATGTCGCGACCATACTGCGCCCCTTCGGCACCTTGGGCGCGCGCCAGGTGCTCAACGTGCGGGCCGGTTCGCTGCACGCCGCCGGCTGGGCCACACCCGCCGGGGAGCTGACCGAAGTGCTGGAGGACGTGGGTCGCCACAACGCGCTGGACAAGCTGTTCGGCCGCCTGGCGCTGTCGGGCCGACTGGGCGAGCCCGGCTTCGTCGTGATGACCAGCCGCACCAGCTACGAGCTGGTGCGCAAATGCGCCCGCATGGGCGTGCCCGCGCTTGCCACCATCTCCGCGCCGACGTCGCTTGCGCTGCAGCTGGCGCGCGAGGCCGGCATGCATCTGTGGGGCCTGTGCCGCCCGCCCAGCGCATTGCGCTATATGTGATTTATTGCTATAAAAATAGTAGCTATTTACGCATGATGCATAAGGTATTGATGCCAAAAACAGTCAAATCATCGGCCCTGTCCCTGGGCTGGCGCACGCTGTGGCGTGACCTGCGCGCGGGCGAACTGCGCCTGCTCATGGTGGCCGTCCTGCTCGCCGTGGCCGCGCTCACCTCGGTGGGTTTTTTTGCCGACCGGCTGCACGGCGGGCTGGCGCGCGACGCACTGCAGCTGCTGGGCGGCGACGCCGTGGTGGCCAGTGACAACCCTACGCCCGCGGCGGTGCAGCAGCAGGCCCGAGCCCTGGGCCTGGCGAGCGTGAGCACGCTGGGCTTTCCCACCATGGGCCGCGCCACCGATGCTCAGGGCGGCGCCAGCCGGTTGGTGGCGCTCAAGAGCGTGGAGCCGGGCTACCCGCTGCGCGGCCGGCTGCAGGTGAGCGACGACGCCGAGCGCGCAGGCAGTCCCACGGACGACATCCCCGCGCGTGGTGAGGTATGGGTGGACGCGCCGCTGCTGAACACCCTGTCGCTCCGGCTGGGCGACCCGCTGCTGCTGGGCGACGCCGAGCTGCGCATCGCGCGCGTCATCACGCTGGAGCCCGATCGCGGCGCCGGCTTCATGAGCTTTGCGCCGCGCGTCATGATCAACGCACTGGACCTGCCCGCCACCGGCCTGGTGCAGCCCGCCAGCCGCATCAGTTACCGCTTTGCCGTGGCCGGCACGCCCGAGGCCGTGGCACGTTTCACGGCCTGGGCCGAGCAGGCCGTCACCCAGCCCGGCATGCGCGGCGTGCGCGTGGAGTCGCTCGACAGCGGCCGCCCCGAGATGCGCCAGACGCTGGACCGTGCGCAGAAATTCCTCAACCTCGTGGCCCTGCTGGCCGCGCTGTTGTCGGCCGTGGCCGTGGCTCTGGCCGCGCGCGGCTTCGCCAACGACCACCTGGATGGCGCTGCCCTGCTGCGCGTGCTGGGACTGAGCCAGCGCAGCATCGCCGGCGCCTACGCGCTGGAGTTTCTGCTCGTGGGCCTGTGCGCCAGCGCCGTCGGCGTGCTGCTGGGCTTTGCCGTGCACCATGTGTTCGTGCTGCTGCTCGCGGGGTTGGTGGAATCGGCCCTGCCTGCGCCCAGCCTCTGGCCGGTGCTGCTCGGCCTGGGCGTGGGGCTGACGCTGATGTGCGCCTTCGGCCTGCCGCCGGTGCTGCAGCTGGCGCAGGTGCCGCCGCTGCGCGTGATTCGCCGTGACCTGGGGGGCGTGCGCCCCACGTCGCTGGCGGTGCTGGGCCTGGGGCTCTCAGGCTTTGCGGCGCTGCTGCTGGTCATCAGCCGCGACTGGAGGCTGGGCGCCATCGCCGTGGGTGGCTTTGCCGCCGCCGTGCTGCTGTTTGCCGCGCTGGCCTGGCTTGCCGTGTGGCTGCTGCGCAAGCTGGTGCGCGAGAGCACCGCGCCGCGCTGGATGGTGCTGGCCACGCGCCAGATCGCCGCGCGCCCGGCCTATGCCGTGGTGCAGGTGGCCAGCCTGGCCGTGGGCCTGCTGGCGCTGGTGCTGCTGGTGCTCTTGCGCACCGACCTCATCGCCAGCTGGCAAAGCGCCACGCCCGCGCATGCGCCCAACCGCTTCGTCATCAACATCATGCCGGACCAGGCCGATGACTTTCGTGCGCGGCTGCAGCAGGCCGGCGTGGCGCAGTACGACTGGTACCCCATGTTCCGCGGCCGCCTGGTGGCCATCAACGGCCGCGCCGTGAGCCTGGATGACTACGCCGACGACCGTGCCAAGGGCCTGGTAGACCGCGAGTTCAACCTGTCCAACGCCAGCCAGCCGCCGGCGCACAACAGCATCTCCGCCGGCCACTGGACGGCCGAGGAAGCGGGCGCCGTGAGCGTGGAGGAGGGTATCGCCAAGACCCTGGGCCTCAAGCTCGGTGACCGCCTGCGCTTTGACATCGGCGGCGTGCCCAGCGAGGTGCGCATCACCAGCCTGCGCCATGTGGACTGGAGCTCCATGCGCGCCAACTTCTTCGTCATGTACCCGGTGGCGCATATGGCCGACGTGCCCATGACCTACCTGGCTGCCTATCGCGCGCCCGGCGAGCCGGGCTTTGACAACGCCCTGGTGCGCGCCTTCCCCAATGTCACCAACGTCGACATGAGCGCCACCGTGGCCCAGGTGCAGGGCGTGCTGGCCCAGGTGATACGCGCGGTGGAATTCCTCTTCGCCTTCACGCTGGCTGCGGGCCTGGTGGTGCTGTTTGCCGCCGTCACCGCCACGCGCGAGGAGCGCGCGCGCGAGTTCGCCATCATGCGCGCCGTGGGGGCCCGCGCCAGCCTGCTGCGCCAGGTGCAGCGTGCAGAACTCGCCGGCGTGGGCCTGCTGGCGGGCCTCTTGGCCAGCTGCGTGGCCGTGGCCGTGGGCTGGCTGCTGGCGCGCTATGTGTTTGACTTCAGCTGGACGGTCAGGCCCTGGGTGCCGCTGGCGGGCAGCCTGGCGGGCGCGCTGCTGGCGCTGGCCGCCGGCTGGTGGGGGCTGCGCGAGGTGCTGCGCCGCCCCGTCGTGCAGACGCTGCGCAGCGCGGCGCAGGATTGAAGGGCAGACATGCAGCACGATGAACCGACCGACCCCATGCCCGACTGGGCGCAGGCCCCCGAGGGCTGGGACTGGCTGGCGCAGGACGCGGACGGCCGCTGGTTCTGGTACCGCACCGAACCCACGCCGGGCTTTGGCGGTGGCGTGTGGCGCTCCAACTCGCGCAACCAGCAATATGCCGGCCCGGGCCAGCCCAACCCGGCGTGGGACGAATCACTGCGCCGTCGTCCGCTCTGAAAACGATACTAAAACAATAGCTGCTACCGCTTTATGGTAGGGCGCTGGAGCCTTTTTTGATGCAAGAAATCGATGGCGGCACCGATCTGGCCAGCGCGCTGCGCCTGGCCCTGCAACGCGTCGAAGGCGCGTCCGTGCAGCACCTGCAGACGCATCTGTCGCACCTGCTGCTCACGCCCACGCAGGCCTACAAGCTGAAAAAACCGCTGCGCCTGCCCTTTGCCGACTTCTCCACCGTCGCCGCGCGCCGCCATTTCTGCGAGGAGGAGCTGCGCCTGAACCAGCGCCTGGCGCCATCACTGTACCTCGACGTGCTGCCCGTGCTGGGCAGCGCCAGCGACCCGCGCCTGGGCACGGCGCAGGATGCGGCAGACGCAAGCCAGGCCATCGACTGGGTGCTGCGCATGCGCCGCTTCCCCGCCGGCAGCGAGATCTCCGCCCTGGTGCCGGCCGGCGCGCTGCAGCCCGCGCAGGTGGACGCCTTTGCCGAGCGGCTGGCGTGCTTTCATGCCGCAGCACCCCAGGCGCCCGAGGGCAGCGACTGGGGCAGCGCCGCACAGGTGGAACAGGCGCTGGTCGCGGTGTTCGATCAGCTCCACACCCTGCTGGAGGCCGCCGGGCGCACGCGCCTGGCCGCGCTGCGTGCCTGGCTTGCCGCGCGCCAGCCGCAGCTGGCCCAAGCCTGGGCCGCACGCCGGGCCGCGGGCCGGGTGCGCGAATGCCATGGCGACCTGCACCTGGGCAACGTGGTGTGCCTGGACGGCGTGCTCACGGCCTTCGACTGCCTGGAGTTCAGCCCCCAGCTGCGCTGGACGGACACGCTGGCCGACGTCGGCTTCTTCACCATGGACCTGCACGCCCATGGCCGCAGCGACCTGGCATGGCGCTTTCTTGACGCCTACCTGGCCGCCAGCGGCGACTACGCCGGCCTGGCCGTGCTGCGCCCCTACGAGGTCTACCGCGCCCTGGTGCGCGCCATGGCCGCGCGGCTGCGTGCGGCCCAGGGCGCCAGCGCGCAGGGCCCGGACGGCCCGGACTACCTGGCCTGCGCCGAACGGCTGGCCGCACCTATGGGTGCGCGCCTGCTCATCACTCATGGCCTGTCGGGCTCGGGCAAATCGACGGCGGCGGCGGCGCTGCTGGAGCAGGGGGCCGTGCGCCTGCGCTCGGACGTGGAGCGCAAGCGCCTCTACGGCCTGGCGCCACTGGCCGACTCGGTCGCGCTGGGCCTGGACATCTACACGCCCGAAGCATCGCAGCGCACCTTTGCCCACCTGGCCGAGCAGGCGCGCGCGCTGCTGCGGGCGGGCTACCCCGTGATCGTGGACGCGGCCTTTCTGCGCCGTGCCGAGCGCGAGCGCTTTCACGCCCTGGCGCGCGAACTGGGCCTGCCCTTTGCCATCCTGCACTGCCACGCAGCGCCCGACAACCTGCGCCGGCGCGTGCAAGAGCGCCAGGCGGCGGGCACCGACCCGTCCGAGGCCGATGTCGCCGTGCTTGCGCGCCAGCAGCAGCAGTCCGAACCGCTAGCGCCCGAGGAACTGACCCTGGCATTGGACCTGCCCACCGACCAGGACTGGGATGCGCTGGTGCTGTACCGGCGCTGGCAGTTGAGCGCCCAGGCTTAGGCCATGTTGGCTTGATATTGGTCAATGCACTCGGTGCCAAGGCTGGCATGCTGAAGCCATGAACACCACCCCTTTGACCGACTCCCAACGCCAGCAGCTGCGCGCCCAGTTGGAGCAGCGCAAGGAGCAGTTGCTGCAGGAACTTGACGCCATCCAGCGCGACACCCTGGGCGTGGCCGCGGCCGCCAGCCGGGGTGACACCGAAGACCCAGGCAGCCCGCGCGACCAGGCCAACAGCATGGCCGCCAGCATGGTGCGCGACGCCGAGGCCGCACGCGACCACGCCGAACTGGTGGCGGTGCGCGCCGCCCTTGAGCGCATGGCCGAGGGCAGCTACGGCGAATGCACCGACTGCGGCCAAAGCGTGGGCGTGCCGCGCCTGCTGGCACAGCCCTCGGCGACCCGCTGCATCGCCTGCCAATCCAAGGCCGAGACGCAGGGGCATCGCTGAACCGCTGACCACGGTGTGGGCCGGTTTTTTTATAATCGCGCCCATGCCTGATTCCGATACATCGCCCGCAGCCGTCGCCACGCCGTTCGAGTGGATAGGTGGCGAGGGCGCCATCCGCCAACTGGTGGATCGCTTCTACGACCTCATGGATCTGGAGCCCGGCTACGCCGAGCTGCGCGCCACGCATGGCAGCACGCTGGATGACGCGCGCAACAAGCTGTTCTGGTTTCTCTGCGGCTGGCTGGGCGGGCCGGACCACTACCAGGATCGCTTCGGCCACCCGCGCCTGCGCGCGCGCCACATGCCGTTTTCCATCGGCATCCTGGAGCGCAACCAGTGGGTCACCTGCATGGACCAGGCCATGGGCGAAGTCGGCGTGGCCGAGGATCTGCGCCAGCGCCTGAACCAGAGCTTCATGAACACCGCCGACTGGATGCGCAACCGCGCCGGCTGATCCTGCCCTTCTGACCTGGCGGCGCCCGCCGCCAGCCCGCGTTGCGCCAGCGCCGCGCAGGCCGTTTTTTGTTCTCACCCCATGTCTGCCGCCTCCACCCTTACCGCCGTCCCGACCGGCGCGGCCGTGCGCAGCCCCTTGCAGCAATGGCTGGCCGTGCTGGCCCTGGCCATGGGCGCCTTCATCTTCAACACCAGCGAGTTCGCACCCGTGGGCCTGCTCAGCGATATAGGCGCGGGCTTTGGCATGCCTGCCGAGCATGTGGGGCTGATGCTGACCATCTACGCCTGGGCGGTGGCGCTGGCCTCGCTGCCCTTCATGCTGCTCACGCGCCACATTGAGCGCCGGCGTCTGCTGCTGGCGGTGTTCGGCGTCTTCATCGCCAGCCATGTGCTGACGGGGGTGGCCTGGAACTTCGCCTCGCTCATGGTCGCGCGCCTGGGCGTGGCGCTGTCGCATGCGGTGTTCTGGTCGATCACCGCGTCGCTCGCCGTGCGCGTGGCGCCCGCGGGGCGGCGCGCCCAGGCCCTGGGCCTGCTGGCCACGGGCACCTCGCTGGCCATGGTGCTGGGCATTCCGCTGGGGCGCGTAGTGGGCCAGGCGCTGGGCTGGCGCACCACCTTTTTGCTGATAGGCGCGGTGGCGCTGGTGGTCATGCTGTGCCTGCGCGCGCTGCTGCCGCGCCTGCCGAGCGAGAACGTGGGCTCGGCCCGTAGCCTGCCGCTGCTGGCGCGCCGGCCGGCGCTGGTGGCGCTGTATGCGCTGACCGTGCTGCTGGTCACGGCCCAGTTCACCACCTACAGCTACATCGAGCCCTTTGTGCAGCAGGTGGCCGGGCAGGGCGCGGGCGTGACCACCACCGTGCTGCTGCTGTTTGGCGGTGCGGGGCTGCTGGGCAGCCTGCTGTTCGGCTGGCTGGGGCCGCGCTTTCCGCGCGGCTTTCTGCTGATGGCGATTACCGTGCTCAGCGCCTGCCTGCTGCTGCTGCAGGCGCTGGCGCCCCATGTGTGGGCGCTGTATGCGCTGGCGGCGGTGTGGGGTGTGGCCCTGATCTGCTTTGTGCTGTCCATGCAGTCCAAGGTGCTGCACCTGGCGTCGGACGCGACCGATGTGGCCATGTCGCTGTTCTCGGGCATTTTCAACCTCGGCATAGGCGCGGGCGCGCTGCTGGGCAGCCAGGTCATCGCCCATGGCGGGCTGGCGCTGGTGGGCTGGGCGGGCGGCGCGGTGGGCGTGCTCGCCAGCCTGTGGTGCGCGTTCACCTTCGTGGTCTGGGCGCCGAGTTTTCGCCGGAGCGCAGCGCACGAAAAACCATAGCTGCCAGCGCTTGTCTGACGGGCGTTAGATCCCGATTTTGGGCTCAAGTAGCGATGCCTGTTGACTACACGCGATGCCTGCAAAACCCACTGTCATCCCCGCGAAAGCGGGGATCCACAGCAGCGATGAATCAACTGCTTGGGTGGCGCCTGGATCCCCGCTTTCGCGGGGATGACGGGGTCAATAGGTATCGCTACTTGAGCCCGATTTGGCTTGTAAATCAGTGGTTCAGGCGGGATGCGGGCGCGAGCAGCACCACCAGCGCGCCCGCACCTCCATCGGCCGGGCGCGCCTGCACGAAGGCCAGCACCTCCTTCTTCTGCACCAGCCAGGCCTGCACGCGGCCCTTGAGCACGGGCGTCCGGCCCGGCGAGCCCAGGCCCTTGCCGTGCACGATGCGCACGCAGCGCAGGCCTGTGCGGTGCGCCAGGCGGACGAACTCGCCCAGTGCCTCGCGCGCTTCATCGCGGCGCAGGCCGTGCAGGTCGAGCTGGCGCTGGATGCTCCAGTGGCCGGCGCGCAGGCGCCGCGTCACGTCCAGGCCCATGCCGGAGCGGCGAAAGCTCAGCTGGTCGTCCACGTCCAGCAGCGTGCTCACGTC
>Ga0209792_1000817_pt1 | contig 18124 bp, 19 predicted proteins | sample EBPBio142005_DNA_FD_185860 | JGI IMG/M metagenome (GOLD analysis project Ga0209792, IMG submission 185860) | Wastewater treatment Type I Accumulibacter community from EBPR Bioreactor in Madison, WI, USA - Reactor 1_6/14/2005_ DNA (SPAdes)... | ecosystem: Engineered > Bioreactor > EBPR >... | reverse complement strand
TATCGCCGAGGACGCCCTCAATTTCGAGATCGTCCAGGGCGTGATTTCGCTGTTTCTCGTCGCGCTGGTGGTGTTCGTGCTGGCCTTCTGGCCGTCGAGCTGGACGCGCTTCTTCAACAATCTCGGTAAGAAAGCCTAGGCAGGTTCCGCAATCGCAACCGAAATCGATCGCTATCTCGCGCGCTGGAATCTCGAGCCCGACGGCGATCTGCTGAACACTCACAGCAGCGTCCTGCTGCCGGTGCGTCGCGGGGATGTTCCGGCGATGCTGAAGATCGCCCACGAGAAGGAAGAACAGCGGGGCTGTCGCCTGATGGCCTGGTGGCAAGGCGAAGGTGCGGCGCGTGTGCTGGCCGAGGGCGACGGAGTGCTCCTGCTCGAACGCGCCGTGGGGCCGCGGTCGCTGGCCGCGATGGCGCGCTCCGGCCAGGACGACGAAGCGACGCGCATCCTTTGCGAGGCAACCAGTCGCCTGCATCGGCACCGTGCGCCGCCGCCGCCCGATCTCGTGCCACTCACGGACTGGTTCACGCCATTGCTACAGGCGCGAGACCAGGATGGCGTCATCGCCGAGGGCCGAAAGGTTGCGGGCGAGCTTCTGGACCGTCAGCAGGAAGTCGTCGTGCTACACGGCGACATCCATCACGAGAATGTGCTGGATGCCGGCCCGCGCGGCTGGATCGTCATCGATCCCAAGGGGCTGCTGGGCGACCGCGCCTTCGATTTCGTGAACATCCTGCGCGATCCCGACGGGCCAACCGCCCTGGCGCCGGGCCGCTTCGCACGCCAGGTCGAGATCATTGCCGAGGCGGCTGACCTCGACCGCGCGCACCTGCTGCGCTGGACGCTCGCCTTCGCCAGCCTCTCGGCTGTGTGGATACTGGGCGATGGCGATCGCCCGGGCCTCGACCTTGCCGTCGCCGAGCTGGCGGCAGCTTCCCTCAGAGCCTGAGGCCCTCAGAGCCTGAGGTTGGTGCGCGCCAGGTCGATGATCTGCGTGGCACGGCCGTCCATAACTGCCTTCATCAGGAAGAGGCTGAAGCCATAGGCCTGTTCGAGCGTCGCCTTGGGCGGCATGGCGAGCTCCTGACGGGCGCTCACAACATCGACCAGGGCAGGACCCTTGTGGGCGAAGGCATCGCGGAGGGCACCTTCGAGCTTGGCAGGATCCTCGACCCTGACGCCCTTGATGCCCATGGCCGCAGCCATCGCGGCGAAGTCGGGGTTCTTGAGCGTGACCGCGGTGTCGACGAAGCCCGCCGCCTTCATCTCCATCTCGACGAAACCGAGCGTGCCGTTGTTCAGCACCACCACCTTCACCGGCAGGCCGAGTTGGGCGAGGCTGATGAAGTCGCCCATCATCATGGCAAAGCCACCGTCGCCCGACATGGAGATGACCTGCCGAGCCTTGTGCGAGGCCTGTGCGCCGATGGCCTGCGGCATGGCGTTGGCCATCGAAGCGTGGTTGAACGAGCCGATCAGGCGCCGCTTGCCGTTCATCTTCAGATAGCGCGCCGCCCACACCGATTGCGTACCGACATCGCAGGTGAAGACCGCATCGTCGTCAGCCAGCTCGCTGATCAGCCGCGCGACGTATTGCGGGTGGATCACCTTGCCGCCGGGCTTGCTCTCGGCGAGCTTGTCGAGATCGGCGCGCGCCCTGGCATAGTGCGCGAGGGCGGCGTCGAGGAACGTCCGGTCCGCCTTGGGTTTCAGCCGGGGCAGCAGGGCGGCCACCGTGTCGGCGACAGTGCCGACCACGCCGATATCGAGGCGGCAGCGGTTGCCGAGGCTTTCGGCCCTGATGTCGATCTGCGCCACCTTGGCCTGCTCGGGGTAGAACTGCCGGTAGGGGAAGTCGGTGCCGAGCAACAGCAGCGTGTCGCACTCCTTCATGGCGGCATAGCCCGAGGCGAAGCCGATCAGGCCGGTCATGCCGACATCGAAGGGATTGTCGTACTCGACATGCTCCTTGCCGCGCAGCGAATGCACGATCGGCGCGTTCAGGGTGCGCGCCAGGTCGACCACGGCGCCATGTGCGCCGGCGCAGCCCGCGCCGCACATCATGGTGACCTTCTTGCCGCTGTTCAGAAGCTCCGCCAGAGCGTCGAGATCGGCATCGGAGGGCCGTACGACCGGCGGCTTGGGGGCGAGCCAGGTTGCGACCTTGGCGTCGGTCTTGAGCAGCGCCACATCGCCCGGGATCACAACCACCGCCACGCCGCGCTCGGCGACGGCGACGCGGATCGCCTTGTCGAGGACGCGCGGCATCTGGTCGGGATTGGAAACCAGCTCGACATAGTGCGCGCACTCGGCGAAGAGCTGCTCGGGATGCGTCTCCTGGAAGTAGTGGCCGCCGATCTCCGCGCTCGGAATGTGCGCGGCGATCGCCAGCACGGGCACACGGCTGCGGTAGCAGTCGAACAGGCCGTTGATGAGGTGCATGTTGCCGGGACCGCAACTCCCGGCGCAGACCGCAAGCTCGCCGGTGAGATGGGCTTCGGCGCCGGCGGCGAAGGCACCGGCTTCCTCGTGGCGCATGTGGACCCAGTCGATCTCCTTCATGCGGCGCAGTGAATCGGTAAAGCCGTTCAGGGAGTCTCCAGCAACGCCGTAGATACGCTTCACGCCGGCGGCGCGTAGGGTTTCCGCCATCAGGTCGGCGATCGTCCGTGCCATGCTGAACTCCGTGATGTGGGAGATAAGGTCTCCTAGGCGCGCCCCTTCTCGAAGCCGGCCAGGAAGTGAACCAGGTTGCGGCCGAGATCGTCGCCGAGATAGCCACCTTCCTGGACGAGGACCGTGGGCAAACCAAGACGCGCGATCTTCTCGGCTATGGCGTGGAAGCCGGCGCCGGTCACTTTCAGCCCCTGCAGGGGATCGCTTTCGCTGGCATCGAGGCCCAGGGCCACCACCAGAGCGGTCGGCTGGAATTCCCTGATGCGGGCCAGGGCCTTGTCGCCCGCGTCGAGCCACGGCGCGTCGGCGGAGCCCAGGGGAAGCGGCAGGTTGAAGTTGAACCCCTGGCCTTTGCCGGCGCCATGCTCGTGCGCATAACCCCAGAAGAAGGGATAGTAGTTCGCGGGATCGGCATGGATCGAGACCGTGAGCACGTCGTCGCGCTCGTAGAAGATGCCCTGCGTGCCGTTGCCGTGATGCACGTCGACGTCGAGGATCGCGACGCGGGAATGCGTGCCCCGCAGCCGCTGCGCAGCCACCGCCGTATTGTTCAGGAAGCAGAAGCCGCCTGCCATGTCGGCATAGGCGTGATGGCCGGGCGGTCGGCAGAGCGCATAGGCCTGCCGCTCGCCGTTCAGCACCATGTCGGCCACGGTTGTCGCGACTTCGGTGGCGGCAAGGGCCGCCTCCCAGGTGTGCGGCCCGATCGGACAGGCCATGTCGACCTGGTGCCAGCCGGCGCGGCCGGACAGCGCCTGCGGATAGGACGCATGGGCGCGCGCCGGATGGACGTTGGGCACCACCTCCGGCCCGGCGCCGGGCAGCTTGGCCCATTCACGCGCGGCGATCTGCAGGAAGTCGAGATATTCCGGCGTATGCACCGTGGCGGCCGGGTCGCTGCCGAATGTCCGGGGCGGCAGGATTTCGTGGCCGGCGGCGCGGGCCGCCGCCAGCAGACGCGTGGCGCGTTCCGGCTGTTCGGCGCTGCGCTGCTTCACGCCGCGGACGATGAAGGTCTGGGGATCGTGGCCGGCGTGCTTGTCCGAATAGACGATCTTCATGGCGTTGGCTTCATAGGGTCGCGATGGCCTTTGCGTCGCGGAGGGAGGCGATGTCTGTATCGCTATAGCCCACTTCGCGCATGATCTCGACCGTGTGTTCGCCCACCATGGGGGACTTGCGTCGCGTCTCGACGGGAGCGTCGGAGAGTTTGATGGGATTGGCCGCCGACTTCACCGGGCCGATGCCGGGATAGTCGACTTCGAGGACGCTGCCGCGCGCCTGGGCATGCGCGCTCACCATGACGTCGCTTACCTTGTAGGCAGCGCCACAGGCCATGCCGGCCGGGATGAGCTTGTCGAGAAGCTCGTCCGCCGTGAACTCCATGAAATGGGCTTCGATCATCGGTTCCAGGATCGCACGGTTGGCGACGCGGTCGGTATTGGTGGCGAAGCGCTTGTCGGCCAGCCAATCCTGCTTGCCGAGCGCCGTGCAGAGCAACCGCCAGAAGGCATCGTTGGTGCCGGCCACGAAGATCGGTCGCGTCCTGGTGGGAAACACCCGCAACGGGGCCAGGATCGAGTTGGACGTTCCCATGCGTATCGGGTCATCGCCGGTAAGACCCTGGTTGGTGATCCAGTGGCTCATCATGTGCATGCCGACGTCGAACAGCGACAGGTCGAGCCGCTGGCCCTTGCCGGTCTTGTGACGGCCCAGCAGGGCGAAGGCGATGCCGGCCGCGCAGAACGAGCCGGTGCAATAGTCGATCGCTGCCGTACCGACGCGACACATCTCGCCGCCGTCCGGGCCGGTCGCATCCATCAGGCCGATCTCGGCCTGGATGCAGGGGTCGTAGCCCGCTCGGCCGGCATAGGGGCCGGTCTGGCCGTAGCCCGAGACCGAGGCATAGATCAGGCGCTCGTTCTCCTTGGAAACGACATCCCAGCCGAAGCCCAGCTTGTCGATCACGCCCGGCGTGAAGGCCTCCATGAAGACATCGGCCTTGCGCACCAGCCGCATCAGCACGTCGCGGCCACCCTGGGTGCGCAGGTCGAGGGCGAGGCCGCGCTTGTTGCGATTCATCGAGGGCACCCAGGCGCCGTCGAAATGCGGGCGGAAATGTTCGCCGGCCAGCGGCTCGACCTTGATCACATCGGCGCCCATGTCGCCCAGGATCTGGCCGGCGGTCGGGCCGGCGATGACTTGCGTGAGGTCGAGAACGAGCGTGTCGGAAAGCGGAAGCATGAGTGGGAAAATCCTCCTGAAGGTCACCCTTGCAAGACCCTGACCTGCCGCTCAAGCACTTCGTTTCGCTGGCTGGCATTTGCTATGGTCGCGTGTCTCGTCTTGCCTGGAGTTGCCATGAAGTCCGCAGAACGTCCCAATCTTCGCGTCGATTTCGACCGCCTGTGGTCGAGCCTGATGGAGCTGGGCCAGATCGGGGGCACCGAGAAGGGCGGCGTTTGCCGCATCGCGTTGACCGACCTCGACCGGCAAGGGCGCGACCTCTTCGTGCACTGGGCCAAGGAGGCGGGCTGCACCATCAAGGTCGATCAGCTCGGCAACATCTTCGCCCGCCGCGAGGGCCGCGACTCCACCAAGCCGCCGATCATGACCGGCAGCCATCTCGACACCCAGCCGACCGGCGGCAAGTTCGACGGCGCCTATGGTGTGATGGCGGGGCTCGAAGTGCTGCGCGTGCTTCATGACTCCAACTACGTCACCGAAGCTCCGATCGAGGTCGCCGTCTGGACCAACGAAGAGGGGTGCCGCTTCGCGCCGGCCATGGTGGCCTCGGGCGTGTTCGGCGGTGCCTTCGAGCTCGACTATGCGCTGGCCATCAAGGATCGCGAGGGCGTCACCTTCGGCGAGGCGCTGAAGAAGATCGGCTACGACGGCAAGGAGCCGGTCGGCGGCCGCAAGGTCGGTGCCTTCTTCGAGGCCCATATCGAGCAGGGCCCGATCCTCGAACGCGAGGAGAAGACCATCGGCGTCGTCACCGGCGCGCAAGGGCAGCGCTGGTACGAGATCCACTGGACGGGCATGGAAAGCCATGCCGGCACGACCCCCATGGAAGGCCGTCGCGACGCGCTGGTCGGCGCGGCCGAGTTGATCGTCGAAGCCCGCCGCATCGGCAACCGGCCGAACGGGCGGTCCACCGTGGGGGTGATCGACAGCCTGCCACAGGCCCGCAACACCATCCCCGGCCGCGTCTTCATGACGCTCGACTTCCGTCATCCCGACAACGACGAACTCACGAAGATGGATGCCGAGATGCGCGCCGCCGCGGCGGAGATCGCCAAGCGCCATCGCCTCGACGTGAAGATCGAGCAGATCTGGCATTTCCCGGCATCGCCCTTCGCGAAGGAACTGGTCGATTCCGTACGTCGCGGCGCGGAGCAGGCGGGTTACGCCCACATGGATATCGTGAGCGGCGCCGGTCACGACGCCTGCTATGTCAGCCGGGTCGCGCCGACCGCCATGGTCTTCGTGCCGTGCAAGGACGGCATCAGCCACAACGAGATCGAGGACGCGACCCGCGACGATGTCGGCGCCGGTGCACAGATCCTCCTGCAGGCGATGGTCGATACCGCCAACAAGTAGAGGCCGGTCGTGAAGTCGGGGGGATTTGTCTCGGTCGCGACCGCTGCCTTGGTCGCGACCATTGCCGGTGTGGGGGGCACCCTGCCGGTCGTGCTGGCGGCAGCCCAGGCCGTCGGCGCCACGCCGGAGCAGGCCAGTTCCTGGGTTTCGGGCCTCGGTCTGGCGACCGCCCTGAGTGCCTTGGCGCTGAGCGTCCGCTATCGCATGCCGATCATCACCGCCTGGTCGACGCCCGGCGCCGCGTTGATTGCCTCGACCGCCGGCGTGCCGAGCTTTGCGGCGGCCGTCGGCGCCTTCGTGCTGGCGGCGGTGCTGATCCTGCTCACGGCGGCGGTGCGACCGCTCGGCCGTTTGATCGAGAGGATTCCGGCCAGCATCGCCGCCGCCATGCTGGCGGGCATCCTGCTGCGCCTCGTGATGGCGATGGTCGAGCATGTGCCGACCTCGCCGCTGCTGGTGCTGCCGCTGATCGCGCTGTTCCTCGTTGCCCGCGCCTTCGTGCCGGCACTGGCGTCGCTGGTTGTCCTCGTGGCCGGCGCACTGCTGGCCTGGTCGCTCGGCCTCGTGAAGCCGATGCCCCCGATCGGACTTTCGACGATCGTGCTCACCGCACCGACCTGGGACCTTGCCACCATGATCGGGCTCGGTGTGCCGCTCTATCTCGTCACCATGGCGTCGCAGAACCTGCCAGGCTTCGCCGTGCTGCGCGCGTCGGGCTATCAGCCGCCGACCCAGCCGATCCTCACCGTTACGGGCGTGGCGTCGCTCGGCACGGCCTTCATGGGGGCGCACACTTCCAATCTCGCCGCGATCTCGGCGGCGCTCTGCACGGGAGCCGACGCCCATCCCGATCCGGCGAAGCGCTGGATGACCGGACCGTTCTACGCGCTCTTCTGGGGGCTGATTGCCGTGTTCGGCGCCTCGCTGGTCGGCCTGTTCGGTGCGCTGCCGCCGGCGTTGCTGGCCACGGTCGCGGGCACGGCGTTGCTGGGTTCGATGGCGGGTGCCATGGGCAGTGCGCTGGCTGGCGATCAGGACCGACTGGCCGCGGCCGGCACGCTCGCGGTCACCGTCTCCGGCATCACCTTGATGGGCGTGGGGTCGGCCTTCTGGGGGCTGGTCTTCGGCCTCCTGATCCTCGGGATCGACAGGGTCGTGAAGCGCTGATTGCCCTCCGGCTCGCCTCAAGGGGTGGGCGGGAAACGCGCGGCATAGGTTTCGAGCGGCAGCTCCAGTCCGCGGCACAGGAAGCTGATCGTGTGGTAGTAGCCCACCAGCGCGATCGTCTCGAGGGTCTGCGTCTCGTCGAAGTGCGTCGCGAGCGCTGTCCAGGTAGGCGCCGTGATCGTGCGATGGTCGACCAGATCGTCGACGGCGGCGAGCAGGGCCTGTTCGTCTCCTGTCCAGCAACTCGCGTCGGCGCGTCCATGGACGAGGGCCGCGATCTGCTCGGCATCCAGGGCCACGCGGTCGGCAAACAAGGCGACATGGACGCCCCATTCGTATTCACAGCCCAGCCGGGCGGTCGTGCGGTCGATGACGACCTCGCGCTGGCGCAGCGACAGGGCGCCTTTGTCGAGCAGGCCATCGGCAAACAACTTCCCGAACACGCGAGGATTCCTCGCCATCGTGCGGAACAGGATCAGCGGCTCCATGTCCTTGGGCATGATGCGTTCGAGTTCGGCAGCGATGGCGGGCGGATAGGGGGCTTCGGCGGGGGCAATGCGGGGCACGGGCAGGTCCTCCATGTGTGCTACAAATTGAGTAGCAACGACAATCGGTTGTTGCTACAAAAATTGTAGTAACGGAGTGAAATAGATGGTGAAGCCCGTTCGCGGCTCGAAGACAGGCCGGCCGATCATGCGGTTGCTCGACCTGCTGGGGCGGCGCTGGACCCTGCGCATCGTCTGGGAGCTGCGCGGTGAACCGCAGCGTTTCCGCGACCTGCAGGACCTGATCGGGGCCAGCCCGACCATCGTGAACACGCGACTGGCCGAACTGCGCGACGCGAATCTGGTCGAACTCGACGAGGCGGTGGGCTACCGCCTCACGGTGCTGGGCCGAGAGTTGTTGCAGCTCTTCCTGCCCCTGCATGCCTGGTCGGAGAAGTGGGCGGCCGCGGCGTAAGTCGCCGAGCTTTGACGGGAAGCGGTCGGATCAACATCTTGATCAGGGAGGCCGATGCTGCCGGCGGCTCGCATTGGAACGACAATCGGTGTCCCCGTCGGGACGGAATCCAGCCACCGTATCGACGCGATCACGGAGACCCTGTAGCATCCCCTGATTGGTTCATCGGACAGGGCTATCTGTGATTTTCAGGGGTAGGCGGTGGTTCTCCGTTTCAGGCACCCAGTTCGTTGCCGGCTTCCTCTTTTGTCTGATGCCGTCCAGCCCCGATAGCGGACCGACCGGCTTCGGTGCCCATCTCACTCTTGCGTTTCTTTTCCTCGCTGGTCGCTAGAGGAACACGAGATGTGCGTCATCGGCTCGACCCGTTCAGAGCTTCATCGAGGCCAGCAGATCGACATAGGGCTGCTCGCTGGCATGGACGAAGCCGTGCCGGGGCCGGTCGAGATCGATCGTCATCCAGAGCGCCGCCGCCAGGACCGCGGCGAAGGCGCTGCTCAGGGCGAAGAAGCGGCGGCGCACGAGGCCGTTGTCGTAGCCGATCAGTCCGATACCGATCGCGGCTGTGACGACGATGACGAAAAGGATCGGCTGCGGCACGTGCCGGCGCGACGCAGACAGATGTTCGGAGTGAACGTCGATGACGTCGTTGAGCACCGGCAAGATGAAGTTGCCGAGCTGCCGGTCGGAGCCGACACCGGCCATGGCGTTCCGCCAAAAGCGGGCCTGCGCCTCGCTGGACCGCGTCAGCAGTTGCTGGATCGTCGCCTGGTCGAAGGCTCGCAGCAGTTCCAGGCGATCGACCGTATATTGGCGCAGCTCGGTCTGCACCTCGCCACGCTGCGGCTCCGGCAGCAGCATGACCCGCAGCCAGGCCGTGCCGATGGCATTGGCCTCCTTCACGATCATGTCCTGCCGGTCGATGAAACGGGTGCCGGCGCCGGCGAAGCTGAAGCCGACCAGGAAGGTGACCAGGGCCAGGATGGCGTTCCGGATCATGTCGACGCGGCGCTTATACTCCTCGTCGACTGTGGCGACCCTGAATCCGAGGCGGTAGCCCGTCTCGTGGCAAGCGAGCATGATCACCAGGAGGAGACCTGCGACGGAGAGGGGGGATGACGTCAGGGCTTGCACGTCGCGACCGTCGATATCATGGGAATCCGGCGATTCCCCAGGGGAGAGAAGAAACTTGGAATTCCTGACTCATCTGCCTGACCTGACCAACCTCTCCCTGACGTTGATGCTGACCCTGCTGCTGCCGCACCTGATGGAACGGCTGCACCTGCCGGGGCCGATCGGCTACATCCTTGCCGGCATCATTCTCGGTCCCAACGTGCTCGCCATCCTCAATCCCGACGGCAAGGTGGTCAACTTCTTTGCCGACCTCGGCAAGCTTTTGCTGATGTTCTTTGCCGGCTTCGAGATCGATGTCGACCAGTTCAACCGGGCGCGCCGCAAGGCCGTGACGTTCGGCCTGCTCACCTTCGCCACCCCGTTTCTCCTGGCTGTCGCTCTCGGCGCGATGCTGGGCTATCCGTTGGTTGCCTGCGCCGTGATCGGTGCCGTGCTTGCCTCGCATACGCTACTCGGCCTGGCCACCCTCAAGAAGTACGACCTGATGGGCAGCGAGCCCGTGGTGGCGACCGTCGGTGCCACGGTGTTCACCGACATGCTGGCGATCCTGATCCTGGCCATCTGCCTGCCCATTCATGTCGGCGGCGTCGATCCGGTCGCTGTGGGGATTCAGCTGGCCTGGCTCGCGGTCTACGTGCCGGGCATCCTATTCGGCCTGAGCGCAGTGGCCAAATGGCTACTGCGCGTGCTCGGCACGACCAAGGCAGCTCACACGACGATTGTCCTGCTGGCCATTGCGGTGGCGGCGCAGTTCGCGGAGTGGATCGGCATGGAAGGCATCATCGGCGCTTTCCTTGCCGGTGTGGCGCTGAAGCGGGCGCTGGGTAACACCAAGAGCGACGATTCGCTCGAAGTCATCAGCCACAGCCTGTTCATTCCCGTTTTCTTCATCACGGCGGGCTTTCTGGTCGACTTCAAGCTGTTCTTCTTCACCCTGCGCGACCAGCCGTTGTTGGTGGTCGGCGTCCTGGGCGCCCTGTTCGGCGGCAAGTGGCTGGCGGCCCAGGTGGCGGGCCGGCTGTTCGGTTATCGCAGCAGCGAACGGGCGCTGATGTTCGCGCTCACCGTGCCTCAGGTCGCTGCGACCATCGCCGTGGCGCTCGTCGCCTACGCCACGATAAATCCGGCAGGGGAGCGGCTGATCGACAGACCCATGCTCAATGCGACGGTCGTCCTGGTGATCGTGTCCGCCGTCGCGGGGCTGATTCTGACCGAACGGGCGGCCAAAAGGGTTGTGTCGCCGCCGACCGTGGCGCCCTCGGTGGCCGCCAGCTGACAGGTGCAAAGTACGATCTGTCAGCGGCCTATTTCAGGAACGGCCTACTTCAGAAACGGATTGTCGTTTCCGCGACCCTTGCGGCGCGGCGGGAACTGCTCGGCAAGATAGGTGAGGATTTCCGTGCGGTCCTCGGCCTTCACCGGCGGCATGCGGTGCTTTTCGAGCATCAGGTCGATGGTCGAATCCCAGAGGTCGCGCGTCAGCCCCTGCGCCTTGATCAACGCCACGCCATGGCAGGCGGTGCAGGTGTAGAAGGTGATCTCGCGGCCCTTGCCGTCGGGCAGATCGTCCACCGTGTCGTTGTGCGGCGGCGGCTTGCCCTTGTCGGAATCGATAGCGCCGGGATCGGCCACTGGTGCCGCGACCTTCGGTGCGGGTGGCACATAGACGTTCTGATTCTGCCGCAGCCCGCCCGCGCGATCGAGGGCGAGGAGCAGGAACGTCGTCGTCAAGGTGATGACGACGACGTGTGTCATGGTGAGCCGGCTCAAGATTCGACGAGCACCCGGATACGGTTGATCGGATTGGCGCCGTAGCCCTGTGGGTTCCAGTTGGCGGCGGCGAAGGGCTGCGTCACGCCCTTGCTGTCGGTCGCCTTGGCCCAGACTTCGTAGTAGCCGGAAGTCGGCAGGTCGATCGACGCGGTGAAGCGCTGCCAGGCGAACTTGTTGGCGGGTGGATTGACCTTGGCGCTCTTCCAGGTGACGCCATAGTCGGTCGAGACGTCGACCGTCTTGACGTCGTAATCGCCGGCCCAGGCGTGACCGCGCAGGTCGAGCTTGCGCGTGCCGGCCGCGAGCTTGGTGCCGTCGGCCGGAAAGGTGATGACCGACCGCACCGGCATCGATTCGAGGATCGCCATGTCCTTGGCGTCGCCCTTGCTGCCGGGCACGATCGGGGTCTTCGGCACGCGGTAGGAGAAGCCGCCCATGCCGGGACCGTCATGCTCCTTGTCGCGCACCCAGATGCGCTTCAGCCACTTGGTCGAGGCCGAGGCCGGCCAGCCCGGCACGACCAGGCGCACAGGCGCGCCGTGGATCAGCGGGATGTCCTGGCCGTTCAGCTTGAAGGCGATCAGCGTGTGCTCCTCCATCGCCTTGGCCATCGGCACGCCGCGCGAGATGGTGGGCTTGTCGGTTTCGCCGGCAAGCGTCGGATCGGCGCCATAATGGCCCGTGTACGTGGCCGACGGCTTGACGCCGGCCGCCTTCAGCACATCGGCCAGGCGCACGCCGGTCCATTGCGGGCAGCCCGCGCCGCCGTTGGTCCATTGATTGCCGCGCGCTTCGGGTGAGAAGAAGGAGCGGCCGTTGCCGCCGCACTCCAGCATCAGGTTGTAGGTCACGTTGGGGAAGCGGCTGGCCAGCTCGCCGACGCTGATCTCGAGCGGCGCATTCACTTCGCCGTCGATCTTGATCTTCCAGGCCTTGGGATCGCCCGCCACGTCGGGTACCTGGCCGTTGTTGCGGATGAAGAGCTTGGCCGTCGGCGTGACGTCGTCGTCCAGCAGCTCGGCCTGCGTTTCGGCGACCAGCGGCTTGTCGCCGAGGATCGCGAGCTTGGCCTTGCCGTCCATTTCGAGGAGCTTGGGTCCCTTGGCGGCAGCAGGTGCGCCTTGCGCGAATGCCGCACCGACCGGCGGCACGGTAGCACCGACTGCGGCCATTCCGACCCCCTTCAGCACGTTACGTCGCGACGCCCTGATCGTTCCCGTTTTCGGCATTTTTTCCTCCCAAGATGCCGATTCTTAGCTCAAACCTTCCGCCGCGTCAGCCAGCCCGACAGGATCAATGCACAGGCCGCCACGCAGACGATGATGGTGGCCAGCACGTTGATTTGTGGATCGACGCCGAGGCGAACGCTGGAATAGACGCGCATCGGCAGGGTTTGCGACTGCGCTCCGGCGACGAACTGGGTCAGGATCAAATCGTCCAACGATAATGTGAAGGCGAGCAGCCAGCCGGAACCGACGGCCGGCGCAATCAGCGGCAGGGTGATGGTGCGGAAGGTCACCCACGGCGTCGCCCCGAGATCCATCGCGGCCTCTTCGAGCGAGCGATCGAAGTCGGCGAGCCGCGCCTGCACGACGATGGCGACGAAAGCGATGGAAAAGGTCGTGTGTGCGAGGGCGATGGTCAGGAAGCCGCGATCGGGCCCGCCAAAAATCTGCTCGGAGCCTACGAAAAGCAGCAGCATGGAAATGCCCATCACGACTTCGGGCATCACCATGGGCGCGATGATCAGGCTGCCGAACAGGGTGCGGCCGAAGGAGGAGGGGGCCCGTGCGAGGGCATAGCCGGCGGCGAGGCCGATGGCGGCCGCCGCCGTGGCGCTCACAAGGGCGATGCGGAGCGACAGCCAGGCGGCGTCGAGCATTGCCTCGTTGGCGAACAGCGCCTGCCACCATTTGGTGGAAAAGCCCGCCCACACCGTGACCAGCCGCGATTCGTTGAACGAATAGACGATCACCAGGACGATGGGCAGGTAGAGGAAGGCGTAGCCGAACGCGAGCACCGTGAAGGCGAACCGGGCGCGGCCGTTCATGTGCGGCGCTCCAGGCTGCGCGCCTGCTGGCGCTGGAACAGGGCGATGGGGGCGACCAGCAGGACCAGCAGGCAGATCGCCACGGCCGAGGCCAGGGGCCAGTCGGCATTGGTGAAGAACTCGTCCCACAGGACCTTGCCGATCATCAGCGTCCCGGTGCCGCCCAGGAGATCGGGGATGACGAACTCGCCGATCGACGGGATGAAGACCAGCAGGCAGCCGGCCACGATGCCGGGTAGCGAGAGGGGCAGGGTGACGGTGAGGAAGGCGGTCAGGGGCCTGGCGCCGAGATCGGCTGCGGCTTCCAGCAGGCTCGAGTCGAGCTTCTCCAGGGTCGCGTAGAGCGGTAGCACCATGAAGGGCAGGTAGGCGTAGACGATGCCGAGATGCACGGCCCATTCCGTGCCGAGGATGCTGCCGGGATTGTCGGCGAGCCCGCTCCAGCGCAGGAACTGGTCGATCAGGCCGTTCTTCGCGAGCAGGCCCATCCAGGCGTAGATGCGGATCAGGAAGGACGTCCAGAACGGCAGCACGACCAGCATCAGCAGCAGGGGGCGCCGCTCGGGCCGCGCGCGCGCGATGGCGTAGGCCATGGGATAGCCGAGGAGCAGCGCGATCAGCGTCGAGGTCGCGGCGATGCGCAGCGACGACAGCCAGGCCGCGAGGTAGAGATCGTCGGAGAACAGCAGCGCGAAATTCTTGAAGCTGAAGCCCAGCTCGACCGGCGGCGCGACGTCGGGCGCGTTGGTGCCAAGCGCGATCGCCAGCACCAGTGCGAACGGCAGCAGGAAGAAGACGACCAGCCAGAGGAAGGGCAGCGCGATGGCGTAGCGCATGGTCTAGGCGCTCATTCGCTCAGGCGATGCCCGGCATCGGCCGACCAGCCGAGCCAGACGTCCTGGTCGCGCGCGAAGGAGGCGGGCTGCATTCGATCGACGTTGGCGGTGGAGACCACCATCGTGCCTTTGCCCTCGGTAACAATGCGATAGAGCGAGCGGTCGCCTTCATAGGCGATATCGAGGATCTTGCCGGCCACCGTGTTCGCGGTGTCGGGCCGGCCGGCGGCCAGCGTGATCCTCTCGGGCCGCAGTGCCAGCCATCCGCCATCGGCTTCAAGGATGTTGGCGATGCCGATGAAGTCGGCGACGAAGCGCGAGGCCGGCCGTTCGTAGATCTCGTGCGGCGTCCCGACCTGGACGACCCGGCCGGTATTCATGACGGCGAGACGTGTCGCCATGGACATCGACTCTTGCTGGTCGTGTGTGACCATGACGAAGGTCAGGCCAAGCTGCTCCTGCAGGCGCACCAGCTCGAAGCGCGTGCCCTCGCGCAGCTTGCGGTCGAGGGCGGCCAGCGGCTCGTCGAGCAGCAACAGCTTGGGTCGCTTCACCAGTGCACGCGCCAGCGCCACGCGCTGGCGCTGGCCGCCGGAGAGCTGGGCCGGCCGCCGTGCCGCATGGTCGGCGAGCTTCACCTGCTCCAGCGCCTCGGCGACGCGCGCGGCGATCTCTGGTGCCCGCACGCCTTCGCGGCGCAGCCCGTAGCCGACGTTGGCCGCCACATCCATGTGCGGGAAGAGGGCGTAGGACTGGAACATCATGTTGACCGGCCGCAGATGCGGTGGGACGCCGGTCATGTCCTGGCCATCGATGACGATGCGGCCACCGTCCGGAACCTCGAAGCCCGCCAGCATGCGCAGCAGGGTGGTCTTGCCGCAGCCCGAGCCGCCCAGCAGGGCGAAGAGTTCGCCGCGCCGAATTTCGAGGTCGACGCCGTCGACGGCGGTGATGGCGCCGAAGCGCTTGGTCAGTCCTTCTATGCGGACGATGGAGTCAACAATAGGCCCGGCGTGCAATTCATCGACCCGTCTTGATGGCTGTCCACAAACGCGTGCGCTCGCGCAGCTGATCGGCGTTACCGGCCGTAATGGTATAGAACTTCGCCCGTACGTCAGCCGGGGGATAGATCAGCGGATTGCCCGAGACGGCCTTGGGCAGCAGCGCGAGGGCTGCCTTGTTGGCGTTGGCATAGCCCGTGACCTCGCTCGACGCGGCCGCCACCTTGGGCTCCAGCATGAAGTCGAGAAAGGCGTAGGCATTGGCGAGGTTCGGCGCATCCTTCGGGATGCCGGCGACGTCGATCCAGAGCAGCGAGCCTTCCTTGGGGATGGCATAGGCGATCTCGCGCTTGTCGGCCGCCTTGGCGGCGCGATCGCGCGCCTGGAAGATGTCGCCGGAAAAACCGAAAGCCAGGCAGATGCCGCCGCCGGCGAGCGCGTTGATGTACTCCGACGAATGGAACTTGGTGATGAAGGGGCGCACCGCCTTCACCACGTCGGCGGCCTTGGCGAGGTCCTCCGATTTCTTGGAGTCCGGATCGAGGCCGAGATATCTGAGGGCAGCCGGCAGCACGTCGGTGGCGCTGTCGAGCAGCATGACGCCGCAATCCTTGAATTTCGACACGACCGCCGGATCGAAGATCATCCTGAGCGAATCGACCGGCGCATCCGGCATCCGCTTCTTGATCTCGGCGACGTTGTAACCGATGCCCGTCGTGCCCCACATCCAGGGAATGCCATGGGCATTGCCGGGATCGTACTTGGCGAGCGCCGCCATGATCTCGGGATCGAGATTGTTCCAGTTCTTGAGCTTGGAGCGGTCGAGGGGCGTGAACAGATTGGCCTGGAGCTGGCGCACGAAGAAGGGCGAGGCCGTCGGCACGACGACGTCGTAGCCCGACTTGCCGGTCTTGAGTTTGGCGTCGAGGATCTCGTTGGAGTCGTAGGTCGTGTAGTTGACCTTGATGCCGGTGCTCTTGGCGAAGTCCTTCAGCTGGTCTTCGGCGATATAGTCCGACCAGTTGTAGACATTGACCGATCCCTGGGCGGCCGCCGGCGCGGTGCTCAAGGCGAGCACCGAGGGAACGAGCAACGAAGCGAGAGCGAGCAGACGCATCGGCAACTCCGAAAGAATCAGACGCCTAGATACCTGTGTTGCAAGTCCCTGTCGCCGGCCAGCGCCTGCGACGTTCCGCTCCAAACGACACGGCCTTTTTCCACGATGTGGTGCCGGTCGGCGAGCGCGATCAGGGCGCCGACATTCTTGTCGATCACCAGGATCGCCTGGCCTTCGCCCTTCAGCCGGCCGAGGCAGGACCAGATCTCCTGCCGGATCAGCGGCGCCAGGCCTTCGGTGGCTTCGTCCAGGATCAGCAGCTTGGGATTGGTCATCAGCGCGCGGCCGATCGCCAGCATCTGCTGTTCGCCGCCCGAGAGCTGGTTGCCCATGTTGCGCTGGCGCTCGCTAAGCCGCGGAAAGAACTCGAAGACGCGTTCGATCGTCCACGGGCTCGGCCGGCGGGCGCGATTTGCGCTGGCGGCGATCAGATTCTCGCGGACCGAGAGGTTGGGGAAGATCTGCCGTCCCTCCGGCACCAGGCCGAAACCCAGACGAGCGATGCGGAATGAGGGAAGCTGGTCGACGCGCCGGCCCTCGAACTCGACGACGCCGCGCCGCGCTGCCATCAGGCCCATGATGGCGTGCACGGTGGTGGTCTTGCCCATGCCGTTACGGCCCATCAGGGTCACGACCTCGCCGGCATCGACGCCCAGCTCCATGCCGAACAGCGCCTGGCTGGGGCCGTAGAAGGCTTCGAGGTCGCGAACGCGGAGCATCAGGCGACCATTCCGTCGTCGCCGAGATAGGCCTGGCGCACGTCTTCGTTGGCGCGGATCTCGGCCGGTGTGCCGCTGGCGATGGCCCGGCCATACACCAGCACGGTGATCCGGTCGGCAAGCTGGAAGACGGCATCCATGTCGTGCTCGATCAGCAGCATTGCACGCTTGCCCTTCAGGGCCTGCAGGAAGCCGATCATGCGCTGGCTCTCCTCGACGCCCATGCCGGCCATCGGCTCGTCGAGCAGCAGCAGCGACGGATCGCCCGCGAGGGCCATGGCAATCTCGAGCTGGCGCTGCTCGCCATGGCTGAGGGCCGCCGCCAGTGTGTTCGCACGGTCGCCGAGGCCCACATCTTCCAGTCCGCGGCGGGCCGGGCTGCGCAGGCGTTCGTCGTTGCGTGCATCGGCCAGGAAGCGGAAGGAGTGGCCGGCATGGGCCTGTACGGCCAGCGCTACATTCTCCAGCGCGGTGAACTCGCGCAGCACCGAGGTGATCTGGAAGGACCGCGCCAGACCGAGATGCACGCGCTTGTGCGTGGGCAGCCGGGTGATGTCCTGGCCTGCGAACCGGATCGTGCCGGAATCGGGGGGAACATTGCCGGTAAGCTGGCCGACCAGTGTCGTTTTCCCCGCACCGTTTGGGCCGATCAGGGCGTGGATTTCGCCGGGCACGACGTCGATGGAAACATTGTCGGTGGCGAGCAGGCCGCCGAAGCGCTTCACCAGACGGTCGGTGCTGAGCAGGGAGTGGGTCATGGGCGTCGCCCGAACAAGGAATCGATGCCGCCGCGCGCATAGAGCGCGATCAGGACCAACATGGGACCGAACACGATCTGCCAGTATTCGCCCCAGCCCTTGGCGAAGAGGTCGAGCAGCGGTGGCAGCGACTCTTCGAGGACGAAGAAGGCAATGGTGCCGTAGAGCGGGCCGAACAGCGTGCCCATGCCGCCCAGCACCACGATGACGATGAGGTCGCCCGACTTCACCCACGACATCATGGCGGGCGAGATATAGGCGCCTTCGTTGGCCAGCAGAATGCCGGCCAGCCCGCCAAAGGTGCCGGAAAGCGTGAAGGCCACGAGC
>Ga0209792_1000815_pt1 | contig 18193 bp, 21 predicted proteins | sample EBPBio142005_DNA_FD_185860 | JGI IMG/M metagenome (GOLD analysis project Ga0209792, IMG submission 185860) | Wastewater treatment Type I Accumulibacter community from EBPR Bioreactor in Madison, WI, USA - Reactor 1_6/14/2005_ DNA (SPAdes)... | ecosystem: Engineered > Bioreactor > EBPR >... | reverse complement strand
GGGAATGCAATAGCACCGCCTTGACAAATAGTGGTTGGAGCAAAGTTTTGAACAATCGTAGGATTTACCGTAACCGACCAAGTTTCTGTATTAGCACAGAACCCTGCATCTGGTGTAAAGTCATATGTTGCCGAATTTTGGTTGTCTACTGTAGCAGTACTCCACGTTCCGGTTACACCTCCATTTATTGTTGGGAATGCAATAGCATCTCCTTGACAAATAGTGGTTGGAGCAAAGTTTTGAACAATCGTAGGATTTACTGTAATAGTCATCGAAGTAGAAGCTGCACATTGTCCTGCATTTGGTATAAATGTTTGAACGTAAGGTGTCGTGCTTGTTGTTGCCCAAGTTCCAGTAATAGGTGGTGAATCATTTGAAGATGTTGGTAAAGTTACAGTATCTCCAGCGCATATTGGTCCAACTTGAGTGAAAGTTGGAATAACACCAGGATCAGATAACACAATAGGACCCGCAAATGGCATTGAACAACTATTAATTACCAAATTAAAGTTAGAATAACTTCCAGCGTTTAATCCCGTGATAACATACTCACCAGCCGCATTCGTAGTAATACTCGTTGGGCCAACTACTGTACTGTCATCTGTATAAGTTAAATCATAGGTATTTGCTGGATCTAATCCAGAAATAGTTATTGTGCCATCGGTAGCATTACATACTGTTGGGTTAGTTGGTGTGTATACTGGTGTAGCTTGTATCGTAAAATACGACATATAATTGTTTCCACTATTGTTGATTAAGATAGTATCATCACATTGTGAGGTAGAGTTATTATCTCCCACAACATCATAATATACTTCTAATACGTAATCACCAGGAGTATTTGCTGTTAGATCGATACCCCAAGCTGAAGTTGGTACAGATGATAAATTATTCCATTTTTGATCACCTGTTGAACAAGGACCTAATCCATCATTGAAAATAGAACCACCACAATCTACAACATTGGTTAAATTCATGGAAGTAAATGTACCCGATGGTGAACCTGCAGGATATACTCTGTAATACATATGTGCTGCACAAACATTGGCTGTTGAAGATTTAAAAGTTTTCACTTCGGCATAATTCAACATCAAAGAGCCTGAGCCTTGTAGATACGTTCCAAAATTATTATTAGTAAACGTTTGCCCAGTAGGGTTTATCATATCTACACCACTTCCTTCGGTGTTGTAAAAATCTACAGCACTTGGTGTTTGACAGTTATTAACACCCACAGCATTAGCAAAACTGTTAAAAGTACAAGTACCTAAAACTTCGTAAGGCATTGTATAAGTTTGATAACATTGACCAACAGTTGGCGTAAACACATAATTAGTTGTTCCAGCAGTTGAAGTGTTGATAGTTGGTGGTGCCCACGATCCTGTAATGCCTGCTGGCATAGGTAATGCTGGAGCTGGTGCGCCAACACATACCGAAGCTGGAGCAGTGACAGAAATAGCTTGCGGTTGGTTTACTACCACAGTCATTGTGGTTGTAGTAGCACATTGTCCTAAATCAGGTGTAAATGTATAAGTAGTAGTTTGTGTGTTATCTACTGGTGTCCATGTTCCTGTTATGGCAGTAGGAGTATTGGTTGATGATGTTGGTAATGTGAATGTATCTCCTGCACAAATTGGTGCTATTTGAGTGAAAGTTGGAGTTACAGGAGTATTAAAAGTAATAGTAACGCTATCCGAACCTGTGTTGCCTAAATCGCAAGTAACTGTACATGAATAAGTTCCTGAATGGGTAACAGTTAATGAAGAATTAGTTTCTCCAGTTAATAATGTAGTACCTTCATACCACTGATAGCTATTAGCTCCTTCATTTGTAGAGGTTATAGTGTATGAAGATTGCCCACAAAGAACTTGGTTTGGACCTAATTCTACACTACATACAATAGCACAATTTGTTGTACCAGCATTCGTTTGACCGTTATTGGTTTGTTGGAAATTAACAGTTCCTGCTTGATTACTATAATTAGTTACTAAAACCGCATAATATTGACCAGAAACTGCACCAGGGATAGTGAAGTTTTCTATGGCGGCTATTGAGTAGCTACAAGCAATTTGATTATTTGGTATTGATGTGTTCCCAATAGGAAATCCATATAAATTGTTACACATATCTGATTGGGAAGTAAAAGGACCCCAAGCAATAAAATCAACATCAATTCCTCCTCCAGTTGTATTAGTTTGTGAAATTTGGAAATTTAAATTTCCACTTTGGTCTACCTGCATATAAAACCAATGCGGGTTAGGTGTTGTAAATAAACAACCTATTTCTCCATAACTTGGTGTTCCTGTGGTATTTCCATATATAAATCCTTGACTTCCACAGAACGGATCGGCATCATCACATGTTTGAGCCATATAAAAAGTAGGCGCTCCATTCCAAATACTCAAATCTGTAGAAGAACATACAGCTCTTACATAATACTCATAAGTAACACCAGGGGTTAAATTCGTTACAGTCGTTGTTGGTGTTCCAGATACTGGAATTATTATTGCTCCAGTTCCCGGAACTCCGGTTCCTACTGGTTGAACAACCACTTCCCATTGAGTTGCCGTACCAACTTCGGTCCAGTTCAATGTGGCTGTTGTTGAAGAATTTACTGTAACTTGTAATGCTGTTGGTTTAGGACATGTAGGTCTTGGTATACAATTTACTGTTGCCGTCCAACCTGGATTATTTACACTTCCATCGGAGGTAAACACAAAGGTTAAACAACCACTGGCAGAAGTTGCTTCTAGCATAGGTGGTATTGTTATACCAGAATAAGTTCCTATAGGAGTGCCAGTTGCTCCAATACCATCATAAACATTTAAAAAATCAAATCCTTGTTCAGTATTAAAACTTGTAAAAGTTACTGTAACTACTTGTCCGGTAGGGGGACATATTGTAGTGGTTACATTCGCATTATTGGCATAATTTCCTGTTCCGCCTGGATCGGTAAATGTATCGCCACAGCCCGGAGGTGCCGGTTGCGTTGTGTAATTTGCACTTGGACACCAAGTGCTATTATCGGTTGCAGAACAAACATTTCTTACATAAAATGTATAACATGTATTTGGGTTTAAACCTGTTAATGTAAATGGGTTTGTAGGTGCTGCGGTCCAACCAGTTGTAGTTGCTGTAGGTGCTGTACTTCCACATGGTAAAGCCAATACTTGCCATGAAGCTGCATTCGTAGCATTAGTTGTCCAAGCTAAAGTAGCTTGATTTGAGGTAACTGCGCTAGCGGTTAAACTCATTGGAGGTAAGCAAGTAGGAGCCGGAGTACAAGTTATACTTGCTACCCAACCTGCACGAACACCTGTGCCATCGGAGGTAAATACAAATGTTAAACATCCTGATGCACTTGTTGCCGTTACTGCAGCAGGAATTGTTGTTCCTGTAAAGTTGCCTATTTGAGGAGCTGCAGTGCTACTTCCGTTATAAACTGCCAAGAAATCGGCATTGTTTTGTAAGTTAAAACCACTAAATGTAACTGTTACCACTTGTCCACTTGGAGGGCATATAGTATAAGTTACATTGGAGTTATTTGCATAATTTCCTGATGCTCCACCTGGATCAGTAAAGGTGTCACCACAAGCAGGTTGTGTTGAGTAATTAGGACTTGCTGCCCAAGTACTATTGTCAGTAGCTGAACATACATTTCTAACATAAAAAGTATAACAAGTATTAGAGTTAAGACCTGTTAATATAAACGGATTTGTTGGAGCTGCTGTCCAGCCAGTAGTAGTTGCTGTTGGAGCTGCACTTCCGCAGGGTAATGCCAATACTTGCCAAGATCCAGCATTAGTTGCATTAGTTGTCCATGCTAAAGTAGCTTGGTTTGCTGTTACCGCACTGGCTGTTAATGCTGTTGTGGGTAAGCATGTTGGCATAGGTGTACAGGTAACATTGGCTGACCAGCCAGTAGCGTTTACACTTCCATCAGAAGTAAAAACAAAAGTTAAACATCCAGAAGAATTTAATGCTGTTATTGCGGCAGGTATTGTAGTACCAGTGAAAACCCCTATTTGAGGGGCACTTGTGCTATTTCCGTTATAAACAGTTAAAAAATCAAAATTGTTTTCTAAGTTGAAAGCTGTAAACGTTACTGTTACACCATCACCTGTGTTAGTAGGGCAAATTGTTGTAGTTACATTGGCGTTGTTTGCATAATTTCCTGATGGACCACCTGGGTCGGTAAAAGTGCCACCACACACTGGAGGTGCTGGTTGTGTTGTGTAGTTTGGACTTGCTACCCAAATACTACTATCAGTAGCTGAACATATATTTCTTACATAAAAGGTGTAACAAGTATTCGGGTTTAATCCTGTTAATGTAAAAGGATTCGTAGGCGCTGCAGTCCAACCCGTAGTGGTTGCTGTTGGAGCAGTACTACCACATGGTAAAGCCAACACTTGCCACGAGCCAGCATTGGTTGCATTCGTTGTCCATGCTAAAGTAGCTTGGTTGTGTGTTACCCCACTAGCGGTTACCCCAACTGGTGGTAAACATGTAGGTAACGGAGCGCAAGTAACATTTGTTACCCAGCCTGCCGCTGTTACGCTACTATCAGAAGTGAATACAAAGGTTAAACATCCGCTTGAATTTGTTGCGCTTATTGTTGGTGGTAATACAGTGCCAGAATAAGTTCCTAATAAAGTTGCTGGTGTTGCAGTGTTTCCATTATATATGCTTAAAAAGTCAAAACCTCCTTCGGTATTAAAAGCTGTAAAAGCTACTGTTACAGCATCACCTGTATTTGTCGGACAAATTACAGTGGTAACATTGGCATTGTTAGCATAGTTGCCTGATGTCCCTCCTGAATCTGTGAAATTTCCACCACAACCTACAGTTGGTGAAATGGTAGTGGTAAAAGCGAAAGGCCCCGCCCAGTTACTAAGCATGCCCCCACCACAATTTGCTTGTACATAATATACATAATTAGTATTGGCGGTAAGCCCAGTAGCTGCATATGGTAGCGTTCCGCTGTAAGGAACTCCCACGCCTGTAGGGGTCGATGTAGCAGGTAACACTTCTATATTCCATGAAGTTGAACCATTCGGAGTCCAAGAAAGTTGTGCACTATTGAAAGTAATATTATTGGCTGTTAAGTTTGTAGGGTCTAAACATTGTGCTACAAGACTTACATCATCTATAACCCAACGGTCGCCACCTGTTGTGGCAGTTGGTTGTGTATACTGTTGCACAAAAGCAATGTAAACTTGCATACCTGGCGTATATCCTGTTATAGCCGTTAAATCCACTACTTTTTCTTCATATACATTATATGTAGCATTAAGTGAGATCTCTGTCCATTGTTGCAATGTTTGTGTATAAGCCGCAGGATCGGTTTGTGTAGCTGTGGCAGGAGCAACTTTTATGAAAAACATCGAACCATTATCGGTATTAATAGTAGTTCTTGTCCAAAAGCGAAGTTGTCCGTTGGCAGGCACTGTTATTAAAGGCGTAGCCAAAAAATCTTGAGATGTGTTTCCTTGACCAATATTTTCACGTTCGCAAAACGCCGCTTGTGTACCTTGGTGCGGATAACCTGTAGTAGTGCTGTACGTCCAGCGTCTGGTAGTACCTACGCCATTGTCGAATACTGCCCATTGATTTCCTGTGGCTCCTGTGCCCAATGTCCATGGAGATGGATTTGTGGCTAAATCTGGCCCAACAAGATTGGTTTCAAAACCCTCAGTTCCTGGTGTGGGAAATTGGGCAAAAACCACGGCAGAAAAAAACAAAAATGATAATAATGTAATGGTTTTTTTCATGGTGTGTTATTTAAGTTTTGTGATTCAAAATATCCCAAAGATATAAAAATATTTGTTAAATTTTAAAAATTCCACCAAAGGCAATAATTGTTTGTAGAAAATTAAAATCCTGTCTTGCCTTATCTATTTTTTCTTGATAGGTGGTTTGTATGCTTTGCATATTGATATATCCGCCTTTGAGTTCGGTTTGAACGAAAAAATATTTAAAAAAAGTAAAGTTTAATCCTGCTTTTGCAGAAATTCCATAACCAGCTACATGAAAGTCATCGTGTCTTTGTTGTAGGAATAATTGTGCGTTTGTTTTTGGATATAACAAACCAGCTCCTAATCCTGCTGTAAAATTTATTTGAAATTTATCGGTATTTGTGATGCCAACCCATTTTGAAATGTCATCAACTCGTGAAAATTCAGAATTAATGTAGTTTAGTCCATCGGTGTGTTCAAAGGTTAAGAATTGTCCATCGGTTAAATCAACAACGCCATTGTTTACTTGTACGCCATCATAAATAGTAGGATAAGTTCCGCTAATGTTTACTTGTTGGTTTTGTGTCATTACATATTTCATGTGGTCTAAGCCAATGGATATATTGTAATGATCGGTGATGAAATAACCCAATCTGGCATTGGTTTGTGGGATAGTCATGTTTCCGGGATTGATGTAATCTGCGTGCCAGCCTTTGGGTTTGTCATGCGCTTGTACATCATAGAGGGTAAAATCGTAATTTTCGCCTTTGAAATGGATGTCTGATTTTGAGAATTTTTCGCGATTGCCACCCCAATAGAAATAAATTTTTCCTTTGTTGTGTGCTGTATAGCGTGTTGGGTTGTCTATGGTTTTGGTTTGTGCTGTTGCTAATGTTGTTACAAATAGTAAAAAGATAATTTTTTTCATAGTGCTATGGATTGTGTTTAGCCCCGATAGCAGCGGCATCCCACGCGGAGCGTGGATAGAGCGGATAGCGGGAACATGGATTTATAAAATGCGCTTGTGTGATGCTTCTAAAAATTATTTACGGTTTTGCGAATGGCAACGAGTTTGGTCATTAGGTCTTCGAAATAATCTAAGTGGAGCATGTTGGCGCCATCGCTTTTGGCATTGGCAGGATCGAAATGAGTTTCTATAAAAATACCATCTACACCTACGGCAATTCCGGCTTTGGCAATGGTTTCAATCATATCGGGTCTTCCGCCGGTAACGCCCGAAGTTTGGTTGGGTTGTTGTAGCGAATGCGTGATGTCTAAAACCGTTGTGGCGTGGTTTTTCATGGTTGGAATACCACGGAAATCTACAATCATGTCTTGATAGCCAAACATGGTGCCTCTGTCGGTAACCATAACATTGGGATTGTTGCAGTCTAAGACTTTTTGTACGGCGTGTTTCATGCTTTCGGGACTCATAAATTGTCCTTTTTTGAGGTTTACGGTTTTACCGGTTTGAGCAGCGGCTACTACCAAATCGGTTTGGCGCACCAAGAAAGCAGGAATTTGAAGCACATCTACATATTGCGCTGCCAAAGCCGCGTCTTCGTTGGTATGAATGTCGGTAACGGTAGGAACTTGTAGTTGGGTTGAAATTTTTTGTAATATTTCTAAAGCTTTTTCATCGCCGATACCTGTAAAGCTATCGATACGGGAACGATTTGCTTTTTTGAACGAGCCTTTGAATACCCAAGGAATTTCGAGTTTATCGGTAATTGTTTTTATTTTTTCGGCAATTTTAAACGCCATTTCTTCGCCTTCGATGGCGCATGGACCTGCCAAAAGGAAAAAGTTACCACTATCTGTATGCTTGATTTGGGGTATATTTTTAATGTTCATATCTTAAGGATTTTGCTATGCAAATATACGCTAAAAAATGCATTTAAAAATTGTGATTTGTGGGCAAGGAAAATTTTATAGTTAGGAAAAACCCGACCGCTCGGATATGTCTAACGGTCGATAGCTCGGATTTGCAATCCGTGCGCACAAAGTAGATCAAATAACAAGAAACTACAACGATAATAAGTTGTAGTTTTTTTATTAAATTTGTTTTGAAGTAGATCCTGCAAATCGGTTAACTCCCACAGAGTTTGATTATATGATAAATGCTCCAGAAAGATTAGAACTTTCTTTAGCAGTACTAAAGAACACTAAATCAGGAAAAAACATTTTACAGATAAGTGATCTTAAAACAATTTTAGGTACAGATTTATTAAGCTTGCAAATAGAAATTAAAACGGAGTCTTTATTAAACACATTACAAAAAGAATGTCAAATTTATAGAAATAACGTAGAAGACATTCCGATTACAAATACTAGACTTATTGCTCTTAAAAATGGTGATTTTGATGATGTTAATATATCTGCATTATCAAATAATAAGCAAAAATTGTGGGGAAGTAACAACTGCCTGATTGTAAAAATACAGCCTTACAACGGCACTGTTCCTAATGGAACTCCAATATTTGAAAAATACTTATCGGGTTGGAAAACGCCTCAAAATGTTTTTTCGGTATCTAATGCAGCGGCACTACCACACAATTTTAAAGACTTTGATAGTTATTCAAACTTTAATGCATTTGTTTTAAAAGCTTTTGACTCAGATGGAGAATGTACGACACAGAAATGAAATTTATTTTCAATTTTTTAGATGAACATTGGAATTCTGGCAATAGATTTGTGGTAGAAATAGAATCTACACGAGCTGTGTGTACCAATTGCCAAGGGTATTTAGGGTATTTAAAACGAGTGGCTGCCAAACACGGCAAAACGATTGAATACAAAGTGATTTCAAATTTAAAAACAAAAACATTTAAACAAATTGATAAAGTAACAAATTAAAAATGGAAATAATATATTTACAACAATTAAGAGATGAAGGTAATTCATTATCACCTTGGCCTATGAGCCCTGTTCCATTATCGGAAATAGAACAATTGGAGCAACTGTACAACAACGGCAATCCTTTTCCTAAGGTATTAAGAGAATTTTTGTATTTGGCAGGAAATTACTGCCCAGTTGTTGATACGGGTATCCATAATACTCAACACGAAGAACAGGAATGGTATAGAGAACGACTCTTGGAAGAAGGGAAAGTGTTTTCACGACCTTTTTTTGTTGTTGATGCGTGGAATTTTGACAGTATTTTATATATGTATTTAGACGAAGGTGATAACCCTTTGTTAAGAACAGTATATGTTATTGATGAAGCTGCTGGTTATAATCCTGTATATGAGACACGAGATTTTACGTTGAAAGATTTTATTGAAAATAATATTAAGCTCTGTAAAGAAGATTTATATTAGAATAGCGCACCAATGGAAATACAATATTTACAACAATTAAGAGATGAAGGTAATTCATTATCACCTTGGCCTATGAGCCCTGTTCCGTTATCGGAAATAGAACAATTGGAGCAACTGTACAACAACGGCAATCCTTTTCCTAAGGTATTAAGAGAATTTTTGTATTTGGCAGGAAATTACTGCCCAGTTGTTGATACGGGTATCCATAATACTCAACACGAAGAACAGGAATGGTATAGAGAACGACTCTTGGAAGAAGGGAAAGTGTTTTCACGACCTTTTTTTGTTGTTGATGCGTGGAATTTTGACAGTATTTTGAAAATTATATTTTACCTATATTGTCAAACCAATGGGAAAGACAAAATAATCCTAACTCAACAAGAATAAAAATTTAATCTTTTTAAATCAAGATATTAATACTATGTTAACTTTACAAGAAAAATTTTTATACTTATTACTATTAATTGGAATTAATTTTGTTTTAAGAAAATTAATAAAAATGAATTCAAATGAAACACAATTTACTAAGTATATAAATTAAAATTAGGTATTTATATGTGTAATTTTTTAATTGTAATATTTTTGATATTAGTTATATTTGGTATTATCAAATATTGATATCCCCGCTCCCGCGCGAATCCTTTCGCGAGGTATGTGTTAAAAAAAGTTGAGACGATAAGAAATAATTATTAAGGTATAAATGAGTAGAAATTACTCGTCTTGAAAAATGATACAAGCAGAAATTAAAAGTCTTTTGAGAGAAGATATATGTATATTGATAAAAATTCCTAATTCGGGGAAACACTATTTGTGCGATTGCGGCGAAGCAAGTTTACTTACAATAAAAGAAGTACAGTTAGTTTCTGCAATATTTATCAGCCATACACATATAGACCATTTTTCTAATTTTGATGGAATTTTTAGAAATCAATCGTGGTATGATGGAGATTTAAGCAAAAACCCATATCCATATAAATAATTTAGATATATGAAAAAAATATTTGTTTTTATAATTACGCTTGTATTTACAAGTTGTAATACAAAAGAAGGATTAGAATTGGAAATTTTAGATGAACAATTAGAAGTATTTAAAACTGATATTATTGAATTTGAAAACAGTCTTTCTCGTTATCCTATTAACACATTAAATGATATTGAAAAGTACAAAAAGAATGTAGTTAAAATACACTATAAATTAAGCAATAACACAAATAATGCCTATTATTTTAATTTAGATAATATACAACCTGCTAAGAATTCCTTTTTAACTAAGTTTGGTTTAGCATATGTAAAAATATATGATGAAAATAACAAAGCATTAATTGTTCAACGTAGCTATACTAGTATGGGATCTTACATAGAACCTTACAGAGTTGATTTATCTTTTTTAGGATATTATCCTAAAGTAGAAGTTAACAAAACAATTATTATTTACCCAAAAGAAGTGAAGTATTTTGAATGGTATTTGGTATTACCCGAGGATGTTGGAATAGATATACAACATTATAAGTTTAATTTTGACTATTCAAAAAATTATAGTTTAGAGTTATTATTATATAGTAACAGTAAAAACTATGAGAAAGGGATAACACGATCTGATTTGCAAACAATTAAAGAGAATAGCTATAAAGTTTATGATGGTTATTTAGTTTCTAAAAATAGAATTCCTATTATATTTAAAAAACCCGACCGCTCGGATATGCAAAACGGTCCGATAGCGCGGATTTGCAATCCGTGCCCACAAAGTAAAGCAAACAAAAACTTCAACGATAATTAGTTGTAGTTTTTTTTATTAAATTTGTTTTAAAGTTGATTGCGGGCACGGATTACTTCGTCAGTTCGCTTCGCTCGTGTGTAAATCCGCGCTATCGGGTGCTGTAAGTACTGAAAACATTATAAGAGGTGTTTTGAATGAACCTAAAAGAACAAATTTTAATGGTGTAGAAATCCCAAATGAGATGTTAAAAAATAGAGATTAAATGAAGATTAAGTATTTTATATTCATATTATTATTTGTGTTATATTCTCTAGGATTTGCACAAAGCAAGTGTTTTTTTTATAAGATTGTTAGTAACTTAGATAATAATAGCTATTATTTATGTATTGATGTTAAAAGTAAAAATTATACTGGTAAAATTGCCATTGAAAATACTAATTTATATGGCTTTTTATATAAAACTAAAAAGTATAACTTTAGAAAGTATAAAAAAGAAATAATGAAATTGTTATTGTCAAATAAGCCTTTGGAAATTGATGACTCTTTTTTTGATGATTTTAATTCTACTAAAATTATTTATAAAAAAACTAATGAAATTAGTTTTCAAGGAAGTAAATATGATTTTTTAACTGAATACACTGAGAATTATAAAATTAAAACTCAATATCAAAACTCTATGGGTTTAGTTTTAATTGAAAACTTATTTAAGTATGAGATACCATGTTATAGAGATGATGAATCTGGAATGATTATGATAGTTCCACCCGACCGCTCGGATATGCACAACGGTCGATAGCTCGGATTTGCAATCCGTGCCCACAAAGTAAAGCAAACAAAAACTTCAACGATAATTAGTTGTAGTTTTTTTTATTAAATTTGTTTTAAAGTTGATTGCGGGCACGGATTGTAAATCCGCGCTATCGGTGTTTTATTTAATAAATCCGAAACCATGAGATTAAAAAATTCACTAAAATTTTTGTATATATTTATTTCTATAATTATGCTATTTATTTCTTGCGATGTTAAAAATAGTATTTTAGTAGTAAATAGTAAAAAAGAGCAAGTAATAGTAACTGTTTTTTATAATAAAGAACACTTTTCATATTTCTATGAAGAACATAAAAGTATTGATTTTTTAAATAATATTCAAATGCATAATAGTCAAGTGAAAATGATAAATTGTGATACTTTAAAATCTAATCTATCTTTGTCATTTAGATTATAAAAGTATGATACATTATATATAAATAAGAGTAGAGGTATTTATCCAAATTATCACACCATTGATAGTGTTTTAATTTTTAAAAATAAAAAGTTAAGAATAAAACTTGATTCTGATAATTTTGATGAAAATTTCATTAAGAAAAATAACAAAGTTATTTACAAAATAAAATAATGTGCCTTACCAATACTGGAACAATAGGTGCTGTGGTGGGTGGCGTGCTTGGGGGAGTAAAGGCTGGGAATAGAGCGGTAAATGAAGGAGAATCAAATTTTTGGACAGGCAAAAAAACTTTAGATACCTCAAAAGGCGTTGGTGCTCATACTACCGAAGCAAAAGCAATTGTAGAAAAAGGAAGTATTATGGGAAAATATGTTGGAAAATATAATGATATAAAAATTTACGAGTCATCTGACCTTGGAATGGGAGAACAATCGGGAGGACTTACATTACCTCCGAATAAAATAATAGTAGGAACTAAAACATATTCTTATTTAACAAAAAGTGATTATGTTAGAGATTTATTTAGACATGAATTTGGACATATTTTGCAATATAGATTACCGTACGTTGGATTAAAAGGATTTTATAGTGTAATTGCTCCTGAAAGTTTAGCTAGTGCTACTTTTCATGGTTGGAATGCTTTAGATGATGAAAAGCATATTCATGATTTATTTTGGACAGAAAAATGGGCTAATTATTTATCAAATGAATATTATCACGGAAATGCATTTATAAATGTTAATATGTTTCCAGCCGAAAATATTTCATCGTATAATATGAGTAAATTTATCCTTGGTTTTTCAACACCTAAAATACCTATTTTTTATGGAAACTAAAATAAAAATAATCTTCTATCTTTTATTAGTTATTTTATCTATGCAATTTAGATGCGTCCCCGCAAAAAAATCAATTTATTTTAAAAACTCTTCGAAAAACGCAATATTTTTACTTAATAAAAAGAAAAGTAATGATTTTGAAAAGGCTATCAAGCCATATGATTCTTTAAAGATTGCAAGAAATGAATACGAATTAGATTTTTATTTAGACAGTACACAAAAACAATATCAATTTTACATTGCAGATATTCATGAAAAAACTATTGATAGTATTTTTATGAACCGTTTTGATTTAAAAGAAAATGAAGTAATCATATATTTAGATAAAACTAATAATTATTAAGCGGAGGCAGTCTCAAACTTGGGCAATTGTTAGCCGCAGGTGCTATAGGTGCTGTGGTGGGTGGCGTGCTTGGGGGAGTAAAGGCAGGGAATAATGCTGTTGATAAGGGTAATAATTTTTGGAGTGGGAATAGCCCCGACCGCTCGGATATGTTCCAAGGGCGATAGCTCGGATTTGCAATCTGTGCCCACAAAGTAGATCAAATAACAAGAAACTACAACGATAATAAGTTGGAGTTATTCTTATCCTGTGAATGAATCTCATTTTAAAAGAAAAAAATGAAAAAAAATAAAATATATTTGTACCCGTTAATATTGGTAATTTATATAAGCTCTGTTCTTCTTATTTTAAAATATAGAAATATTAAAAATTTCTATGAAGTTCCTATTAATTTTAAAATTGCTAAAATAGAACTTAGTGTTCAAAACACTTATAATTTTTATGATAGAAAAAATAAGCTATTAAAAAGTACTATACCATATTATGAAGATATAAAAATTGGAGATAGTGTTTCAAAAAAAGTAAATTCATCTAAATTATATTTTTATAGAAAAACCAGTAATAATAAATTTGTATTACATTTTATATTCAACCAAAAATATTAACAACCCGACCGCTCGGATATGTTCCAAGGTCTATAGCGCGGATTTGCAATCCGTGCCCACAAAGTAGATCAAATAACAAGAAACTACAACGATAATAAGTTGTAGTTTTTTTTATTAAATTTGTTTTGAAGTAGATAGTGTTTACGGATTACTTCGTCAGTTCGCTTCGCTCGTGTGTAAATCCGCTCTTTCGGGCACGAGCAAGATGCTCGTAATAGCGGGAATTAAACCTAGTTGTTTTTAATACTTAATCCATTAGGGCAAAGTAACTTTCCTTTATCATAGATATTAAAATACAATAAAATTTTTTCGGTCGAATTTTCAAAAGAAACTTCATAAATAGCCAGCATTCCGGCACCAAGAGCACTGCGTTTAGTAGCAAACGGACAACAATCTTCTAGTTTTTTATAACGTATCTTTTCGCCATTTTTTCCTTGTAGTGCATTAAAAAAAAATTGAATATTTCTGTCGGCAAATCGTTCGTTATCAAACCCAATGTTTATTGGATAGCTTTTTTCGTAGCCATATTTTTTATCAGTTGCGTATTCGGTAATTTTAAAAGCTTCGTTAGCTATTGCAGGTCTTGGTGCATTATTATCGGCATTTTGAATAGTGAATTTTGAACTGCTACAAGACGAAATTGTAACAAGGGTTACAAACAAAAGCATAATTTTAAAATAATTCATGGCTGAAAAGTTTATTTTTGTACAAATTTTATAATAAAAGTTTGAATTCAAAAATCAAACCAAACTTATTTTTTCTATGGATATTTTTACACACACTTGGCATTGGGCTATCTCTGGGTTTTTGATAGGTGTTATTATGCTTTCGCTTAATTATTTCGGAAAAGTTTTTGGTATGTCTACCAATTTGCGCACCTTGTGTACCATGGCTGGTGCCGGAAAGTTTTCAGATTTTTTTAAAACCGATTGGAAATCGCAACGCTGGAATTTATTGGTGGTTGTTGGTGCCATGATTGGCGGATTTATCGCAACACACTATTTGCACGATGATTCGAATGTAACGCTAAACCCTAAAACGGTTGCACAATTAGAAAAATTGCATATTGATGCGCCAAACGGAAAATTGTTGCCCGACGCTTTGTTTGGAAGCGAAGTTTTTACAAATCCTAAGATATTGTTTATATTAATCTTGGGCGGATTTTTAGTTGGTTTTGGTTCGCGCTATGCTGGCGGTTGTACCTCTGGGCACGCTATTGCCGGCACGAGCAATTTGCAAATACAGTCGATAAAAGCTATGATTGGATTTTTTATTGGCGGATTAATTATGTCGCATTTTATTTTACCATTAATTTTTTAAGAGCATGAAAGCATTAAAATATTTAATAATAGGTGTTGTTTTTGGAATTGTTTTAACCAAATCCGAAGCTGTTTCTTGGTATCGTATTTATGAAATGTTCCAATTTCAGTCGTTTCACATGTACGGAATTATTATGGTTGCCATTGGTACCGGTGTTCTGAGTATACAGATTATCAAAAGAAATCAATGGAAAAATAGCAAAGGCGCACTTTTTTTTATACCACCAAAAGAGTTTGGAGCATTTCGTTATTGGATTGGCGGATTGATTTTTGGGCTTGGTTGGGCGTTAATAGGTGCTTGTCCTGGACCAATTTTTATACTCTTAGGTTCAGGTTTTTTTACAGTAATTTTTGTGTTAATTGGCGCTTTGTTAGGTACTTTTACCTACGGATTAGTTAAAGACAAATTGCCGCATTAATTGCAAAAAGTAAAATAAAATCAATCGAATTTATTCTTTAGATAATATTTGCTATCCAATTCGTCGTCATCGTCAAAATCAACGCTTTTTTGAGGTTTTGGTTTTGGTTTTGAAGACGAAATCTTTTTTATCCAAAGTTCAAAGTTTTCTTTGGAAAAATATTTTCGCATAATTTCGGTAACTTCATTTTCAGAAATTCCAAATTCTTTTTTTATTACATCAAAAGGATTGCGTTCCTCTTGAGCCATAGTAACAACTCTTTCGATTTGTTCTTTATCAAGTTCTACTTTTTTACCTTTTCTCATTAGTTAAAAGCACAAAAATTATTTACTAAATTTAATACAAATTACGAGCCAATATTACTAAAAAAATGCAATATATTTTACTTGTAGAAATATTTTGATAAAAAGTATTTCTAAGTTGCTTTTCTTTAGTCCAATTTTCTAAAAGTAAGATTGATTCGCGGGCCAACATTTTGTTGTGTTTTAGGAACCTGATGTTTCCAAAAATGTTGCATAGTACCAGCCATAATAAGCAAACTTCCGTGTTTTAAAATTAAATTTTGTTTGGCTTCTTTTATAGTATTGTGTTTCATTTGAAAAACTCTTTCGGCTCCAAAACTTACCGATGCAATAACAGGATTTTTTCCTAATTCCCGCTCATTATCACTATGCCAACCCATACTATCGCTACCGTTTCGGTATAAATTAAGCAATACAGACGAAAATTGCGTTTCGCATTTTTGCTCTACAGCTTCTTTTATAAATGTAAGCACAGCATTCCACGGATGTGGGCGCATGGTTATTCCCGAATAGGTGTAGGGTTTACCATGGTTGCCATACAAAGCCGTAAGCCGTGGTTGCAAATGTGTTTTATTGAAAAGTGTTATGGTGTCTTGCTGCCATTGCGTTTCTTTCATCAATGTTTGAAACAAGAGATTGGCTTTTTCCAAATCAAAAAATTCTGGAAAATAGTAAATTGCTGCATCGGGTAGCGCAAGACTTATTTTTTCTGAAGGAAAAAGTTCCAAAAAATTACATTTCGGGTTCTACAATTTCGCCATCCCAATTCATTATGCCGCCTTCAAGATTGAAAACATTAGCAAAACCAAGTTCTTTCATAATAGCACAAGCCTGTGCGCTTCTGCCACCAGCTTTGCAGTACACATAAAAGTTTTTGGTTTTGTCAAATTCGTCTAACCTATAAACAAAACCTTGACCTTTATATATGTCATTGTGTACAGCATTGGGTATTATGCCGTCTTCCCATTCTTCTTCGGTGCGAACGTCAAGAATTACGCCATTAGTATCTGCAAGTGCTTTTTCAGCCCATTCGTGTTGTGATAAATCCATTGGTTATTTTTCCGCCAAAAATATAATATTTAAACATTATGGCAAGAATTTTGTTAAAAAAATAAATGGTAAAAAAAATTTAGAAAAAAACAGCAAAAAAGTTGTATATACAAATTAATGTTGTACATTTGCACCGTAATTAAATCGAAGAATGAATATACAAGAAGTATTAAAGAACAAAGCTAATATTTCTATTCAAAAAAAAGTTGTGTTAAGTATTATGTACTCGCATCTTAAAGTAATGGAAAAATTAAGTGAGGTTTTTAAGCCGTATGATTTGTCTCCAGAACAGTTTAATGTTCTGCGAATTCTTAGAGGACAATATCCTGATTTGGCTCAGATGAGTTTGGTTCAGGAACGGATGCTTACCAAAAACAGCAACACCACACGATTAATTGACAAGCTATTGCTTAAAAAACTGGTTACCAGAAAGGTAAACGAGCAAAATAGACGCATTGTATTGGTTGGAATTACCGAAGCTGGATTGGAACTTCTGCAAGAACTTGACAAAAAAGTAGATATTCAAGAAAATACAATGACCAAAAACCTAACCGAAGAAGAGTTAGAAACAATAAATTTGTTATTAGAAAAATTAAGAGATTAAAAATAAATATGAGCAATTTTAACGAAAATGCCAAATGGCGTTATGCAACAAAAAAGTACGATTCAAGTCAAAAGATTTCAACCGAAAATGTTGAGAAATTAAAGGAAGCAGCACAATTATCAGCTTCATCATTCGGGTTACAACCTTATAAAATTATCGATGTTGTAAATCCAGAAGTGAGACAAAAACTAATGGCAGCAGCATGGAACCAACAACAAATAGTAGATGCTTCGCATGTTTTTATTTTAGCCAATATAATTGATTTTGATCAAAACGATTTAAACGATTTCTTCGAAAATGTAAAAAGGACAAGAAATATTTCTGATGAAGATGTAGCTGGCTATCGCAACTTTGTTTCAGGATTTGTGAATAATTTACCAACCGAAGCAAAAAACACGTGGACTTCAAAACAAGCCTACATAGTATTGAGCAATTTGCTAAATGCAGCTGCCGAACTTCAAATCGACGCTACGCCAATGGAAGGTTTTGTTCCAGAACAAGTAAATGAAATCTTAGGATTATCAGAAAAAAGATTACACGCCTCACTTATTGTATGCTTAGGCTACAGAGCGCAAGATGATGTTTATCAAAGGTAACTGTTGCACAACCCCTACTTTGTCAAAATAATTTTTTAAACAAATAAAATTTAACCTTTTTAAAAGCTGTTTTAGAGAGGTTTATTTTTTAGTTACAATTTAAAAATACAAAATTTGGATAG
>Ga0209792_1000813_pt1 | contig 18238 bp, 13 predicted proteins | sample EBPBio142005_DNA_FD_185860 | JGI IMG/M metagenome (GOLD analysis project Ga0209792, IMG submission 185860) | Wastewater treatment Type I Accumulibacter community from EBPR Bioreactor in Madison, WI, USA - Reactor 1_6/14/2005_ DNA (SPAdes)... | ecosystem: Engineered > Bioreactor > EBPR >... | reverse complement strand
GGCTATATTAAGGCGCCCCAGCTCGACAAGGGGTTGGCGCATTACATCGTGACGCCGGGGTTGGGGGACCAGGCCGGCATCACCGGTGCGATCGCGTTGGGTCAGTCAGCGCTTTAGGCGGTGTCCCGCCGGACCAAAACGGGAGCCATCTCGACCGATGGTGCGTCGGTTCCCGCAATGCGTTCGAACAGTGCCCGCACCATCGTCCGCGCGCCGTCGGCGATGTTCTGACTGATCGTAGTCAGGCGCGGAATGGTCTGCTCTGCCAGTGGCAGATCATCGAAACCGGTGACCGATATTTGTTCAGGTACGATGATGCCCCGGTCGGCCAAGGCACGCACCGCATGCATCGCGATCAGGTCCGACGCTGCTGCGATCCCGTCAACCTCAGCGCCGATGCGCTCGATATGGCCGGCAATCTCTTCGGCCATGATGTCCGACGCGAGGTGCGTGTTAAGCGTAATCGGCGCGGCCAGCCCTGCCGCACTGGCAGCATCACACAGGCCAAGATAACGCTCCGACAGCTCTGGCGCTGTGGTATCGCCAAGAAAGGCCAGGCGTTGGCGACCTGCGCCGATCAGGCAATCACCGGCCAACCGGCCGCCCAGCCGGTTGTCCACGCCAACCGTGCAATGAGTCTGACCCGCGCGATGGCTGCCCCATACCACCATCGGCTTGTACCAGGCCGCAACCCGCTCAATTGCATTGAACTGGTTCGACTGGCCGATCAGCAGAACCCCGTCGAGCATCCCCGAATCTGCGATCCGTTCCAGCCAGTCTTCGGCGTCGGGGATCACCCGGCTCAGCATGATGTCATAGCCGTTTTCCGTAAGCGCGTCGGCCAGATGGCCCAGGATGGCCATGAAGAACGGGTCCGAAAGATGCTGGCGGCGTTCGTGTCCCAAAGGCACGACCACCCCGATAACCTTGGTTTCCCGCACCCGAAGGCGCTTGGCCATCTGATTGGGACGGAACCCGTGCTGGCGGGCCAGGGCCTGTATCTTGTCACGTGTGTCTTTGTTGACCAGTTGCGAATTGGCTAGCGCGCGCGACACTGTACCAGCAGAAACTCCTGCCAAACGCGCGAGCTCGGCGATGTTGCGGATTCTTGCGGGAGGGACGGTGAAGTCGTTCATAGGGGCGGCAACTATCTGAAGAACGTGTCGTTCCAACGGCACATTTCCCTGATGATGCGATGAACCGGTTCCTGTCAACCAATGGACATGGGCGCGTGGCGGAAATGGCACACGCCCGCGAACTCTGCAATCGATTGACAAATGTTCGTTGCAATCGATTGTTGTGTGTGTCAGTGACGTGCTTCGACTTGTCATAGGGCAAGCGATTCTGATCGTCCCGAGGGAGAGGAATGATGAAAGTCACTTTGAAGAGCTGTGTATCGGCGATGTCGCTTGCGGCGATGAGCATGGTTGCGGCCCCGGCCTTTGCGCAGGAAGCGCCGGCCGATGAATCCGCCGCCGGCCTTGATGAAATCGTTGTGACAGCCTCTGGCCGCGACAAGAGCCGCCTCGATAGCGCGGTTTCGGTAACCAGTGTTGACGCGCAACTGGTTGACGCGTTCAAGCCCAGCTCTGAAGCTGAAGTGTTTCGCATGATTCCGGGGATTCAGGTTCCCGGCACCTCCGGGCCGGGCGGTAACTCGAACATCGCGGTGCGTGGTCTGCCTGTGGCAACCGGGGGTTCGCCGTTCGTCCAGATCCAGGAGGACGGTCTGCCGACGGTCCTGTTCGGCGATATCCAGTTCGGCAACAATGACTACTGGACGCGTTTTGACGCCAGCGTTGAGCGCGTAGAGTCAGTGCGCGGCGGCGGCTCGACCACCTTTGCTTCGCAGGCACCAGGTGCGGTGATCAACTACCTTAGCAACACCGGCCAGAAGGAAGGCGGGTATGTCTCGCTGTCCAAGGGCGTCAACTATGACGAGACAAAGGTCGATTTCCGCTATGGCGGACCGATCAACGATACCCTGCGCTTCCATATCGGTGGTCAATTCAAGACCGGGCGTGGGCCTCTGCACGCCGACTATAACGTCTCGGATTCCATCCAGATCAAGGGCAACCTGACTCAGGACATCGCTGGCGGCCGGGGTTACTTCCGCCTGCTGTTCAAGGTGGCTGACACACAGGAGCCGAACTACACCGGCGCCCCGGCCCTGGCCACGCTGAGCGGCAACCGGATCAGCAACGTCCAACCGTTCCCGGGCTTCGATGGACGTAACAGCTCTAACTACTCGATCTACAACCGCGATTTCCTGGTCTACAACCGCACAGGGCAGCTTGAGCGTGTCGAAATGAGCGGCATCAGTACCAAGCAGACCGCGCTGGGTGGGCAGTTCCATTACGAATTCGATGGCGGTATCACCGTTGACAACAACTTCCGGTGGTCAAAGCTGAGCGGCAGCTTCAACTCGCCTTTTGTCAACGTGCGCCGGGCATCGGGCATCGTCGGATCGACGGTGAATGGGCAGGTGGTCGGTTCGATCCGCTATGCCAGCGGTCCGAACGCCGGGGCGATCTTCACCGGAACCTATGTTGACGATAACGTCAATGTGAATACCAATATCCGTGATCTTGGCAGCCTCGCCAACGACCTGACGCTGGCTGGCAAGTTCGACATGGGCTCGTTCAAGGTTACCGCACGGGGCGGGTTCTTCTATATGAACCAGGACATCGCAATGGACTGGCACGTCAACAAGTCGTTGCGCGAAGTCAGCGGCAACAACCCGTCGCAGCTGGATCTGTACAACACCGCGGGCGCCCGCATGACGGTGGAAGGAATTTCCGGCTATAACAACAACTGGGGCAACTGCTGCGCCCGCGACTATGACCTGTCCTACACCAACACCGCACCCTACGCGGCGCTGGAGCTGGACGGCGATCTGTTCGCGATCGACGGCTCGGTCCGGTTCGAAAACGTCAAGGCTTCCGGCGGTGGCCGTACCGGTGGGGCGGAATTCAATGTCAATTCAAATGGCGTTTTGATCCCCACGATGGCCGCGAACGGCTCGGCCGAAGTGCTGAACTACAGCCGCAGCTATACCAGCTGGACTGCCGGTGCGTTGTTCAAGGCCAACCAGAACACGTCGATCTTCGTGCGTGCTTCGCGCGGCGGCCGCTTCAACGGCGATCGGCAGACCTTTGGCGGCAAGGTTGCCTCCGATGGCTCGCTGTGCACCAGCGCGATGGCTTCGGCGGGAACCTTGGGCTGCGCGGCTGACGGGGTCACCCCTTCGGTTGATTTCGTCAAGCAGTACGAATTGGGGCTCAAGAACCGCGGCGATCTGGCCGGCGGTCGTTATACGATCGAACTGACCGCGCTCAAAGGCAACTTCAAGCAGTCGACGTTTGAACTTTCGGCCACCCGCTGCCCCGGTGGTTCGGGCGGCTGTGTGATCGACGCGCGCTACAAGTCCTACGGGCTTGAGTTTTATGGGACTTACACCAACGGCGGGTTCACTTTCGTGAGCAACGCCACCTTCACCAAAGCCACCCGTTCCGGCGTGAGCAGCACCGGCACGCCAACGCCGTTCACCCGCGCTCCATACATGCCTGATCTGGTTTACACCGTGCAGGCCAGCTACGATGTGGCGGATAAGGCAACGCTGGGTGTAAACGTTACCGGTCAGTCGAGCATCATCGACGACGCTGGGCGCCAGTATCCGGGCGGGGCCGTGGTTGGCGTCAACCTGCGCGTGATGCCGCTGCCCAATGTCGAACTGGGTATCCAGGGCTACAACGTGTTCAACCGGTATGATCTGCGCGGCAGCGGCAACATCGCCGATGCTTCCGTAAACCCGGTGGTGATCGGAACCGGCCCGGCGCTTGGCCGTACCTGGACCGCATCGATCAAATACAGCTTCTGAACAAGGAGTCGAAACCCGTAGATCTTGCGGCACATCGGGGGAGGCGGTCTGTGGATCGCCTCCCCTTTGTATACGGGTCGACAGGTGTGATGCAGCAGGCCAAACAGGCGATATGAGCGTGGCGGATAACACCGACGTTGCATCGCTGCGGCAGCAGGCCTTTATGCTGCACGGCCAGCAGCGGCTCATGGAAGCGGCAGCGTCGTTCGCACGCGGGGCAAAGCTGCACCCGTCAGACCCGGCACTTGCCTTCGGGCTTGCGCAAACCCGGTATGAACTCGGTTATTCTGCAGCGAAACTTTTTGCTGCCGTTCGCCAGCTGGCTCCGGACAATCTGGACGTTGCCCGCAACGAGGCCCTGGCACTGATTTCGGAAGGGCGTGGATCACAGGCGCGCGCGTTGCTTGAATCGCTACTGGCCCGCCGTCCTGACTGGCTGGACGGGCACAAGGCGCTCGCCACCCTCAACTGGACGAGTGGGCAGCAGACCGGGTTCTCCGATCATCTGGCTGTGGCATGCCGGGCAATGCCGGGCAACGCGTCGCTATGGCTGGCCTGGTATCGCAATCTCGCTCAGGCCCGTCAGTGGGACGCCGCGCTAGCCGTGCTTGATGAAGCTGAGCGGCATCTCGGGCAGACTCCCGCCTTGCTTGTCGCGAGGCTATTCGTGGCAGTGGAATCCGCTGATGGGAATCAGGCAGAGGCACTGCTGGCGGCGACCTCCCATATTCGCGGCGACGTCGCCAGCCTGTGCCGTATTCGGTACGCCTTGCGCCAGGGGGATGCCAAACGTGCCGAGGCCGAGGCGCTACCGCTCGTCGCCACGCCGTCAGCCATGCTCTACTGGCCCTATCTGTCGTTGGCGTGGCGCTTGCTGGATGATGAACGCGCTGAATGGCTCGATCGACCGGAACAGTTGATCGTTCCGCAGGATAGCGGTTTGAGCTTGGCCGAGCTTGCTGAACTGGCCGAAGTTCTGCGCGGACTGCATAATGCCGGCGCGCCGTATATCGAGCAATCGGTCCGCGGCGGCACACAGACGGACCGATCCGTGTTGCTGCGGCACGAACCGGTGCTGCAGCGTGCAAAGCAGCGGATGCTGGACCTTGTCCGCGGTTACGTCGATCACCTGCCACCCGTTGATCCCCGGCATCCCTTGCTGGGTGCGCCGCGCGGGGATTTGCTGATCGAGGGGAGCTGGTCGGTCAGACTTCAACGGCAGGGATACAACGTGCCGCACACCCATGCGATGGGCTGGCTTTCCACCGCGTTCTACGTTTCCTTGCCGCAGCCCCAGCAGATGGGAGCACCACCGGCGGGACACATCGCCTTCGGCCTGTCGCCGGCAGAATTGGGTCTGCCGCTAGCCCCCTATCAGACGGTCAAGCCCGAGCCTGGGCGACTGGTTATCTTTCCATCGACCATGTGGCACGGCACCGTACCGTTCGACGATGGCGAGCGCCTGGTTATCGCCTTTGACATCCGCCGTCCGCGTGCCTGAGGAAAACACGATGCAATATGAAAATTCGATCCGGTCGGTCGTCATCGTTGGTGGCGGAACTGCCGGCTGGATGACCGCGGCGGCGCTGGCCAATGCCATACGCACGGGGTGTACCATCACCTTGATCGAAAGCGAGGAGATCGGCACGGTCGGCGTTGGCGAGGCTACGATCCCGCCGATACGCACCTTCAACGAAGCGCTGGGCATTGCCGAAAACGAGTTCGTTGCCGCAACTCAGGGATCGTTCAAGCTCGGCATCCAGTTCGTCAACTGGGGGCGGCTCGATCACAGCTATTTCCATCCCTTCGGTACTTATGGCCGAAATTTCGATTTCCTGCCGCTGCATCAGTATTGGCTGGCAGCCCACGCGCGCGGTGAGGCGCCCGATCTGGATGCGCTGTGCATGGCCTGGGCAGCGGCCCGGCGGGGCAAGTTCGCCCAACCTTCGACCGAACAGCGCAGCGTGCTTTCGACGTTCGATTACGCCTATCATTTTGATGCCGGACTCTATGCGCAGTTCCTGCGGCGCTATGCCGAGGAGCGCGGCGTAGTGCGGATCGAGGGCAAGGTTGCCAGTGTTGGCCTGAATGGTGAAAACGGCCACGTCAACCATGTGGTGATGGAGGAAGGGCGCCGGGTTGAGGGTGATCTGTTCGTCGATTGCTCAGGCTTTCGCGGCCTGCTGATCGAAGGCGCACTCAAGACCGGATATCAGGACTGGCGGCACTGGCTGCCATGCGACAGCGCGATGGCGGTGCCGTGCGAACGTGCGGGGATATTCACCCCTTACACCCGCTCTACTGCGCGTGAAGCCGGCTGGCAGTGGCGCATTCCGCTTCAGCATCGGACCGGCAACGGCCACGTCTATTGCAGCGATTTCATTTCGGACGAAGAAGCCGCCGAAGTTTTGATGGCGAACCTTGACGGCAAGGCACTGGCCGATCCGCGCAAGCTGTCATTTGTTACCGGACGGCGCAATCTGTTCTGGAATCGCAACGTGGTGGCAGTTGGTCTCTCGGGCGGGTTCATGGAGCCGCTGGAATCAACTTCGATCCACCTGATCCAGGCGGCGATCTCCAAACTGATCGCGCTGTTCCCGGACCGCAGTTTTGACCCGTTGGTGATCGAGGAATACAACCGCATTGCGATCAATGAATTTGAACGCATTCGCGATTTCATCATTCTGCACTACAAGCTGACCAGTCGCGCCGACAGCGAACTGTGGCGCTATTGTGCGGCGATGGATGTACCCGACACGGTCACCTGGAAGATCGAGCATTTCCGCAGGAATGGCCGGCTGGTTCAGCGCGACGCCGATCTGTTCGGGCCCCCCAGCTGGCTGGCGGTGCACATTGGCCAGGGCAACATGCCCCAGGCAACCGATCCGCTGTTGCCCCTGCGCGGGGTCGATCATGCCGAATACCTTCGCAAGCTGGAAGGCGCGCTGGCCAGGGCGGCAGAGGCCATGCCCGGTCATGCTGATTACATTGCGGCCAATTGCGCCGCGCCGGGCTGAGTCAGGCCGCGGCAAGCACACGGTGGCGCAGCATCAGTTCGGATCCGGCCATCCGATGCTGGAGCGTTGCGCAGGACTGCCCATTGTCCGTGAACAGTTCGGCACTGCCGTGATCGAGCCATAGGGTGAGCGCCGCGTGATGCCCGATCCGGAACGGCTGCGCTGTATCAAGGAAGGGCGAAACCGGATCGCGCCGGGTGAACACCACTGTATCGCCGCGTCGTTCCAACACCAGCAGTCTTCCATCCCGGTCAGACAAGGTTAGCGCAAAATCATCGGTACCGGGCAGATCGAGCCGCGCGACCATGGGTACGGACCCGTCCTTGAGCGTGGCAGAAGCTATCGCCGCGATGGCCGCAGGCTCGGCTTCCTGACGCAGCACATATTGCCCCGCCACGGGCTGGAATGACAAACGCCGGGGCAAACTCATCGCCCCTCGCCAGCCCTGTCGGGGCAACCGCCCCTGATAGGTGTGATTGCCCATCCACCCGATCCACGCCGGGCGGCCCTGGGCGTCGCGCGGTTCGTGCCAGGCGATTGCCGCATAAAAATCCTGGCCCATGTCAGCCACTTGCCAAAGCGGGTTCAGTGGTGGACCGTCCGGCACAAACCGGATTCCATCGAAAGTTCCGGTTTGGTACAGCGCACCAGACCCGGGCGCCCCCCGCAGTATATCCACCTTGAACAACCAACGGGTTTGGTCCGTCCCCTCCACCGGCAGCTCAATCAACAGCGGGCACTCCCAAATCTCGCCAGGAGCGCCTGCGCCGTGGATCACCGACATCTCGTCCCATTGCCTGAGATCATGCGAAGCATAGATCAGCGCGCGCTGTTCGTTGGACAGCACCACCACCATGATCCAGCGCCCGGTTGGTTCATGCCAGAACACGTTGGGATCGCGGAAATCCGCCATCCCCAGATCGAGCACGGGATTACCGGCATACTTGTGCCAGGTTCGCCCATGATCGTTGCTCCAGCCAAGGCACTGGGCCTGAAGGGGGTGCTCGTTCAGCCGCGCGCCAGTATAGATCGCGACCAGTGCGTCGGTGCCGAACCCGGCTGAGCCGTTACTGTCGCAGACCGCGGATCCAGAAAAGATCGCGAACTGGTCGTCTTCCAACAGGGCTGGCGGCAGTTCTTGCCACGTAGCAAGGTCTGGGCTGATGGCGTGACCCCAGCTCATGTGGCCCCAGTCCTCGCCGTGCGGGTTGTACTGATAGGACAGGTGCCATTCGCCGTGGTGGTAGACCAGGCCATTTGGATCGCTCAGCCAGTTGGCTGCCGGGGCGTAATGATAGATCGGACGCATGATCGATCAGTCCGCAATGGTCACGCGGTCGCCGGCGAAGGCAAGGGAGAACACCGGGGCTGGGGTGCCGCCGAACTGGCCGCGCAGCAGTTCCGGGTATTGTGCGAAACTGCGGCCGTTCATTCCCCAGTGGTCGATAAAGCTCCATACCGCGCCTTCGCCAGTAACCCACCAAGAGTAACCTTGTGTGGGCTCGCTGGCCGGATTGGCTGCAACCAGACCGTCGCCGTTGACCGGTTTCCATGGCCCGTGCAGGCAATCCGCGACCATGGCATAGAGCCCGTTCGGACCGGCCACTGTTCCCGGCTTGAAGGTTCGGCGCTGGGTAGACCAGAACAGGTAATAGCGCCCGTCCCGCACCACAATGTGCGGTCGTTCCAGCTCGTTGTTGACCCCTACCGCTTCGACCAGCGGATCGCCCAGTCGCCACGATCCATCGCCCTCATCCAGTGTGGCGAGGCCGATTACGCCGTTGTAGTCGTCGTCGCTCCATCCCGCGCTGGCGGTGAACAGGATGTGGCAAAGACGGGTCTCCGGATCGCGGAACCAGGCCGGATCGCGAAAGGCCTTGATCAGGCCAGGCTTGCCGTCGGCTTCGGCCGCGACCACATAGCGGCGCCCGTCGGCCTGAACGATTTCACGCGGTTCGTCCCAATTGCCAGGACCACCCGGGCCAAGCTGGCCGGTTACCGCGAACAGGCGCTGCTCGAACGAGGGGGGAGCACCGCGCCGTCCGGTCGCGGTGAAAAACAGGGTCACGGTCAGGCCATCGCCGTGGAGCACTGCCGATCCCGCCCATTCCCGGGTTCCAGGGTTTACCCCATCCGCCAAGGCATTGCCGTGGTCACGCCAGCCGTCCGCACCCAGCGAGGCCAACCGGATCCGCGCAGCGTCGTGGCGCTGGCCCGGATCGGGATAGCGCGGGGATGACAGGAAGAACCAATACTGACGACCGCCAGGCGTGGCAGTCCTGCCGTCTTCGTGAGCAAGCGGCCAGCTATCCCATAAATCCAGATCAGGCAGGATCGGGATAGCATCGCTGGCCTCGATAAGGGCGATCTGGGCGCCATTGCTGATGCTGGCCGGGCGCCAGGACGATGTTGCAACGATGCTGTCGGCTGGAACGGGGTAGAGGCTGTTCATGGTCGTACTCCGGCAGCTTGCGCGCCGGTCCTTTGCGCTTTTGGGTGACGTGACTGCACGGATGTCAACGCGGAATTCATGACGCAGCTTGTCCATGAAAGATGGCGACGCTTTCTGCCTTTAGCGGGGGGAGAGGCAGGCCGGCATTTGCCAGCCAGGATCCCGTCCACGAGGATCGCGCATCGAAGACCGCGGGATGGTGTGCCGCATGGCCCGCCTGCCCGCCGGCAATCCGCAGCAAGGAAAGTGCGCAAGCAGCGTGACTGGCAAGGAATGGCAGCCGCAGCGCCTGTGGCCGGCGATCCTGCGCCGGCGCCGTACGGATGACGAACAGCAGGAACTCGCTGGCCGTGCCGGCGGCTTGCCACACCAGCCCGTCTGCCGCTTCGCCCAACCAGGTTGAATTGCCGTGAAGCAAGTGCCGCCACCGCTTGTAGAATCCAATCCAGTCGGCCAGTTCGGCCCGCTCGTCTGCGGGCAGTTGCCGCGGGTCCAGTTCGACCCCGAAATGTCCGGGTAGCGCAACCGCCGCGCGAAAGCCCAGCGATTGGCTGCGCCCTGTTGCGTGGGCCGGGCTGGCCCCGACATGGGCGCCCATCAGTTCGGGCGGAAGGAAGGAAAGGAATCCGCGCTGCATCGGTACCCTGCTGACGCCATCGATATTGTCGCTGGTCCAGAAACGATGGACATATGGCGCCATACCCGCGTCTGAGCGGCCGCCGCCTCCGGCACAGCCTTCGATCTCGACTTGCGGATGGGCGGCGCGCAGACGGGTGAGCAGGTCATAAAGGCCGCACACCTGGGCATAGCCGCCAGCAGGCGCCAGATCGCGGTTGTGATCCCACTTGAGGTAAGCGATCGGCGCCGAACCCAGCAACTGATCAAGCGCATCGAACAGGTAATCGCGTACCTCCGCCAGCGCCAGATTCAACACCAGCTGATTGCGCGCGGTGGGTCTGCCGCGGCCCGGCACGTGCCCCGGCACATGCAAGGCCCAGGCCGGGTTGGCACGGTAGAGATCACTGTCCGGGTTGACCATCTCCGGTTCCACCCACAGACCAAACTGCATCCCCAGCGCGGTTATCCGTTCGGCCAGCGGGGCAAGGCCGTGCGGGTACTTGACTGGATCGGCATGCCAGTCACCCAGACCAGCATTGTCACTGGCGCGGCGATGGAACCAGCCATCGTCCAGCACGAACCGCTCCACCCCGATGGCAGCACCAGCCTCGGCCAGCGCCATGATCCGGGCTTCATCATGGTCAAAGTAGCATGCCTCCCACGAATTGAGGTGAACCGGGCGGGGGCGCGTCACTCCATCGGGCCAGTTCAGCAGAGCCCGAACCGCGGCGTGATGCTGAGCCATGGCGCCGTTGCGCCCGCTGGTGGAGATCGCCACTATGGCAGGCGGCGCATCCAGTCTGCCCGCTGGCGGCAGCACCGCTTCGCCGGGCTTGGCAATGGCCCCGGCGCTGAGCACCCAGAAGCCTTCATCATCGCGTTCCACCGACACCGCGGCATCGCCGGACCACGCCAGCTGGAGCGCCAGCGTCAGTCCGCAGTGATGCGTTGCTCCATCATCCAGCACGACCACGCCCGGCACGCCGCCATGCCCGGAAATGCCACGCCGCCCTTCGCGCCGCCAGCATTGCTGCGGCATCGCCTCTGTCTGCTCAATCAATTCGGCATTGTGTCTGCCGCGCCAGGAAAGCAACCGCGCGCTTGTGGCGGGAAGGGGCACCATGGCGCCGGCCAGCCATGCCACCTCGATCGGTTCGCTTCCCCTATTGACCACCGCGGCGTCGAACCGGAACGCGCCGCCATCCAAGAGGGTGACGGTTTGATGCAGTTCTATGCCCGCCAGCGCGTCAGACAGCACGATATGGATTGCCGTCTCGCTTTGGCGGAGGTCAACCTGCGCAAATTCCGTGGCGACGCCCAGCCCGCCGCGCCGGATTGTAACGGCGGCCGGCCCGAACCAGCCCAGTCCGCTGGGCGGGCAGGTGCTGAAAGGCACATCTCTGTCGAGCGAGAACGAGGCGGGGGTGCGTTGATCGGCCAGGGGGGCCAGATCACCCGGATCGACGCGCGCGCCGAGATGTCGCCACAAGGGCGGGCGATCAGGCACACATTCAAGCACGAGGCTGGCCTCGGCGCTGTGCAGGCAGGCAAGCATTGCAGCCATCAGGCCCGCGCTGTCTCAGTGGGCAATGATTTTCCGCCGTCCCTGATCCGTGTGACCGCAACCGCAGCGCACAACATCAGCACCCCGCCGAAAGCCAGGGCATTGCGCGGATCGCCGCCCAGCAGCGGCTCGTAGATGAAAGTCATCGTGCCGGCGAAAACGAGCATCGGCGCGCAGATCATCATGTTGAAAATGCCCATGTAGACGCCGGTCCGTTCCGCCGGAATGGCATTGGCCAGAATGATGTAGGGATTGCCCATGATCGAACCCCAGCCCAAACCCATGATCCCCATCATCAGCCACATCGGCGGCTCGCTGTTCATCATCGGCATGGCGATCATCGCGCAGCCCGTCAGCACCAGGCAAACGGTGTGAAGCCGGACCGCGCCGAACTTGCGCGCAAGCGGTGCCATCGAAAACGCCGCGACAAAGGCAACGGCATTGTAGAATGCGCCCATTGGCCCGGCGAGCAAATCCGCCTCGCGAAATTGGGCGGTGCTCCCGTCCGATGTACCAAACAGCGCCATCGAGATTGATGGAACCCGGTAAGCCCAATAGCAACACATCGCGTACCACTGGAACAGGCTCATCCATGCCATTGTCCGCATCGCCGCGGGCATCTCGCGCATCGCCATAAAGATTTCGGTGAAAGTCGATTTGAAACCGGTAGGCAGCGCGGCGATCCGGGCTTTCTCCTGATCCGACAAAGGCAGCTCTGGAACGCGCAGGATCGACCACAGAATCGTTGTGATCGACAAGGCCGCGCCGATGAAGAACGCCAGGCGGGTATAGTCCGGGATCACCCCGGGCTCCGCCACCTTGGAGACACCGAACAGACTGACCAGCAGGAACGGGCTGGCATAGGCCAGACATTGCGCGAGGCCTGTGAACCCACTCTGCGACAGAAAGCCAAAGCCGCGCTGTTCCTCGCGCAGGCGGTCATTCACATAGGCGCGGTACGGCTCCATCGTTACGTTGTTGCCGACGTCGAGCAGAAACAGGATCGAAAAAGCCATCAGCAGGCTTTGCGAGAATGGCATCAGCAGCAGGCCGGCACTGCACATCAGCGCCCCGACCAGGAAATACGGCGTGCGCCGGCCCCAGCGCGACAGGGTGCGGTCGCTCATCACCCCAATCAACGGCTGGATGATCAGCCCGGTCAGCGGGCCGGCGATACCGAGCCAGGGAAAGTCTTTCTCGTCAGCGCCCAGATAGGCAAAAATCGGGTTGGCCTGTTGCAGCCCGAAGCTGAACTGTAGGCCCAGAAACCCCAGATTCATCTGAAGAATGCGTGACGGCGACAACAGTGGTTTGGACTCGCTCACGGCATTCTCCCCTCGGCGCTTGAAAGCGCTCATGATCCTACCATGACAGATTCGCGCATTCAGAACAACAATCGATTGCATAAAGTCGCGCGCATGCTGATCTCATGTCGCGGACAAGCGCAGTCAGAGGGTTTTGATGATGCCTGAGAAGTCCGTTGCGCCGTGGCCTTGCGCGGTGAAGGCATCATAGATTTCGCGGGCGCGGGCACCCATCGGGACATTGGCGCCGACGCTGTCCGCTGCTTCCAGCGCCAGCTTCAGGTCCTTCAGCATCAGCGCGGCGGCGAACCCGCCCTGGTAGCCGTTGTCCGCCGGGCTGGCCGGGCCGACGCCGGGGACCGGGCAATAGCTGGTCATCGACCACGACTGGCCCGAGGCCTTGCTGGAAATGTCGTAGAAGGTCTGGAGGTCCAGCCCCAGCTTGTCGGCGAGGGCAAAGGCCTCGCACGTCGCGATCATCGTGGCGCCCAGGATCATGTTGTTGCAGATCTTGGCGGCCTGCCCCGCGCCGCTTGTCCCGGCGTGGATCACCGCCTTGCCCATGGCAGCCAGGATCGGCTCGGCCCGGGCGAAGGCCGCTTCCGTGCCGCCAACCATGAAGGTCAGCGTGCCGCCGTTGGCCGCCGCGATCCCGCCCGATACAGGCGCATCGACCATGGCATAGCCTGCCTCTTGCGCCGTGGCGGCGACTTTGCGGGCGGTGTCGACATCGATGGTCGAGCAATCGAGCAGCAGCGCGCCCACCGGGGCCAGTCCGATCACGTCGGTGGTGTAAACGCTGTCCACGATTGTGCCATTGGGCAGCATCGAAACGACCGCATCGGCACCCTGGACCGCTTCGGCCACCGTCGGAAACACGGCGCAGCCATTGCCCCTGGCGCGGGTGGCGGCTTCGGCGGAAAGATCGAAGGCCTGGACCTGATGCCCAGCCTTCACAAGGTTCGCGGCCATCCCGCCGCCCATGTTGCCGAGGCCGATGAAGGCGATTTTCATGATGCACCTGTTCTTTCGTCAATGCGGACGTAGCGAAGCAATCCAGAGCGATTGCGCACTACGCCCCTGGATTGCTTCGTCGCTGCGCCCCCCCGCAATGACGAAGCCTGCGGCTTACTTCCCCTGCCACACCCCGGGCCGCTTTTCGATAAACGCGGCCATTCCTTCAGCCTTGTCTTGGGTAGCGGTGAGGACCTGGAAGATCCGGCGTTCGATCAGCAAGCCCTGATCCAGTGTGGTTTCGAAGGCGGCGTTGACCATTTCCTTGTTGGCAATGGCGGCGAGCGGCGGCATCGCGGCGATCTCGGTGGCGGTCTTGACCGCTTCCTCCACCAGCGAAGCCAGCGGCACGACCCGGGCAACGAGGCCCGAACGCTCGGCCTCTTCCGCGCCCATCATCCGCCCGGTCAGGCACATTTCCATCGCCTTGGCCTTGCCCACCGCGCGGGTCAGGCGCTGGCTGCCGCCCATGCCGGGGGCGACGCCCAGCTTGATTTCCGGCTGGCCGAACTTCGCATTCTCGCTGGCGATGATGAAATCGGCCATCATGGCCAGCTCGCATCCGCCGCCCAGCGCAAAGCCGTTGACCGCTGCGATCCACGGCTTGCGGGTGGTCTTGACCAGGTGGCTGGTCCAGCGGCTGAAGAAGTCCTGACTGTAGAAGTCAGCCGCGGGCTTTTCGGCCATTTCCTTGATATCAGCCCCTGCAGCAAAAGCCTTCTCACCCGCCCCGGTCAGTACCGCGCAGCCCTGCATGGGATCGCGCTCGAACGCGGTGAAAGCGGTGATCAGTTCCTCCAGCACCGAAGAATTGAGCGCGTTGAGCGCCTGCGGGCGGTTAAGCGTGATCAGCGTGACGGCGCCGCGCTGTTCGACGAGGATGGATTCGTATTGGCTCACTTGCATCTCCGTTGGCAGTCCCGGCGGCAGTGGAAGTTCACAAACCTGACAGGGTTCCAGAAAACAAAAAACGGCTCATTCCAGCGCTTGCGCGATCATGGCACGCCTTTGCGATGTAGGACATCCATGCCGTCACAGCGGCTCCCACTCCTCATCTGCAGGCAGCGGCGCAAAGATGCTGTCGATCAGCTCTTCCGAAACCCCTTCGGGTGTGGCCGGATCCCACTTCGCATCATTGGTCTTGTCGATGATTACTGCGCGCACCCCCTCGGCAAAGTCGGGGCGGGTGAGCACGCGGCTGGCGATGCGGTATTCCATCACCATGTTCGCCGCAAAATCCGCGCAAGTCAGGCTGTCATGCAGCTGGCGCAGCGCGATCTTGCAGGTCTGCGGCGATTTGGTGCGCAGCGTGGCCAGTTCCTTTGCCGCCCATTCAGTGTCGTCGGCTTCCAGGCTGGCAAGGATGTCCTCATAGCGGTCAGAGGCAAAGTGCTTGGCAATCAGCGCCGCATTGGCCTCGATCCGCGCCGGCGGCGGGGTAATGGCCAGCGCGGCCAGAACCTGCGCCGGATCATGCCCTGCGATCAATCGCGCCTTGGCTTCCTTCAGCACATCGTGTGGCAGATAATGGGTGGCGAGCCCGGTCCACAGGCATTCCGCCCCGTCGAGCCGCGCCCCGGTCAGCGCCAGGAACTGGCCCATCCGGCCTGCCAACCGCGACAAGTGCCAGCCGCCGCCGACATCGGGGAACAGGCCAATCCCGGTTTCGGGCATGGCAAAGCGGGTGTTCTCGGTCGCGACGCGGAACTTCGCCGGCTGGCTGATCCCTACACCGCCGCCCATGGTGATCCCGTCCATGAAGGCGACCACGGGCTTGGGGTAGGTCATCAGCAGGTGGTTGAGCTGGTATTCCTCATAAAAGAACTGCAGCCCCGACTTGCCGCCATCGGTCAGCGCCGAATGCCTGAGGAAGGCGATATCGCCGCCCGCACAAAAACCGCGCCCCTCGCTATGGTCGATAATCACAACCTGCACGGCGGCGTCGTCGCGCCAGGCCAGCAGTGCCTCGGTCATGGCGTGGTCCATCGCCTGGTTCAGCGCGTGGATCGCCTTGGGCCGGTTGAGGGTGAGAAACCCGGCTGCGCCATCGCGGCGGATGATCATGTCTTCGGTCATAGTTCCTCCCCGGCAAGGGGAGGGGGACCACCGCAGGCGGTGGAGAGGTTTCGCCCCGCCCACCAACTTCGCTTCCCGCGGAGCCTCCCCTCCGTCAGCGCTGCGCGCTGCCACCTCCCCGTGCCGGGGAGGAATTTTGAGACGCTCATCATTGGCGCAGCAAGTCCCGGCCCACGATCATCCGCATCACCTGGTTGGTCCCCTCCAGGATGGAATGGACCCTCAGATCGCGCCAGAAGCGTTCGATCGGATAGTCCTTCAAGTATCCATAGCCGCCGAACAGTTGCAGCGCATCGTTGACGATTTTTGAGCCGCTGTCGGTCGCCAGCCGCTTGGCCATGGCGGAAAAGCGGCTCTTGTCGGGGGCATTCGCGCTGACCTTGGCGGCAGCCATGTATAGCAGCGCCCGCGATGCTTCCAGGTCGGTCGCCATGTCGGCGAGCATGAACTGGGTGTTCTGGAAATCGGCCACGGGCTGTCCGAATTGCTGGCGGTCTCTGGTATAGGCGATTGCCTCGTCCAGGCAGCGCTGCGCCCCGCCAAGCGAACAGGCTCCGATGTTCAGCCGTCCGCCGTCCAGCCCGGCCATGGCGAACCGGAACCCTTCGCCTTCCTTGCCGACCCGGTTGGCCACCGGTACGCGGCAATCCTCAAAGATCACCTGCGCCGTCGGGCTGGCGTTCCACCCCAGCTTCTTCTCCGGTGCGCCGAAGGACAGGCCGGGTGTATCCTTTTCAACCACCACGCAGGTTATACCCTTTGACTTGTCGTCACCGGTACGAACCATTGCTACGTAGATGTCGTTATATCCCGCGCCGCTGATGAACTGCTTGGTGCCGTTCAGTACGTAGTGATCGCCGTCAATCCGCGCGGTCGTCTTGAGCGCGGCCGCGTCTGAGCCGGAGCCCGGCTCGGTCAGGCAATAGGAGGCGATCTTTTCCATCGAAACCAGCTCGGGCAGGAACCGCGCTTTCAACTCGGCCGATCCGAACGTATCGATCATCCAGGTGGCCATGTTATGGATCGAGATGTAAGCGCTGGTGGCCGGGCAGCCATAGGCCATCGCTTCCATGATCAGCGCGGCTTCCAACCGGCCCAGCCCGATACCGCCATTCTCTTCGCTGACGTAAATCGCGCCAAAGCCAAGTTCTCCGGCGGCCTTCCAGACATCGACGGGATAGTGCGCTTTCTCGTCCCATTCGGCTGCGAAAGGGGTGATCCGGTCAGCGGTGAACTTGCGCGCCATATCCTGGATCGCAAGCTGGTCATCGGTAAGGGAAAACTGGTCGGTCATCATCAATCCCATGAAAAGACGGTGCGCAACATGCAATTTTTCGGTGCTCGCTGTGTTTCATCAAACAGGTCAACGCGGTCAATTGCAGCCAATTGAGCTTTCGTAATCTTGGTAGGCGAACTGAAGTAGGCCGAACCGTTGGCTCTGTTCCAAATTGCCACAACGTATTCGCCATCGACTTTTCGCTGCGCAAAGAGCATGTGCCCATGACGTGTCGGCTTGATCTTCATATGGCCTTGCGGCTTGGCTGCCCACCCGATCCCGTGCACCTTCAATACGCCAAAAGAGCCATGCCATTCAAAAGTTCCGCCGTGGATGCCACCCTGCAAAAGCACAATGCGTTCGCCGCCGATCAGATCGATGATTGGGGCATAGCCACAGAAACGGCCCGGGCCTACTAAGGTGCTTGCATTTGCGGCGCTGGTGTCAACCATCAGCAACGCCATAGCAAGGAAGGCACCCCTCAGGTTCATTCAATCACCCCATCGTCGGGATAACAAATGCATTGCTCCCATCGCCGCCGCCGTCAGGCCAGCGCGCGGTGACGGTCTTGACCTTGGTCCAGAACTTTACGCCTTCCATGCCGTGCTGGTTGGTGTCGCCAAAGGCGCTGCGCTTCCACCCGCCAAAGGTATGGTAGGCGACCGGCACCGGGATCGGCACGTTGATGCCGACCATGCCGACGTTGACCCGCGCAGCGAATTCGCGCGCGGCGTGCCCGTTGCGGGTGAAGATCGCAACGCCGTTGCCATACTGGTGCTTGCTCGGCAGGCTCAGCGCTTCCTCAAAATCCCTGGCGCGAACCATTTGCAGCACGGGTCCGAAAATCTCGTTGTGGTAGCTGTCCATGTCCGGCGTGACATGATCGAACAGGGTGGGGCCGACGAAGAACCCCTGCTCATGCCCTTGCAGCGTAAAGCCGCGTCCATCCACTACCAGTTCGGCGCCTTCTGCGGCGCAACGGGCGATCCAGCCTTCGACCTTTTCCTTGTGCGCCTGGGTCACGACCGGACCATAAT
>Ga0209792_1000812_pt1 | contig 18242 bp, 12 predicted proteins | sample EBPBio142005_DNA_FD_185860 | JGI IMG/M metagenome (GOLD analysis project Ga0209792, IMG submission 185860) | Wastewater treatment Type I Accumulibacter community from EBPR Bioreactor in Madison, WI, USA - Reactor 1_6/14/2005_ DNA (SPAdes)... | ecosystem: Engineered > Bioreactor > EBPR >... | reverse complement strand
ACAAGCCGGCGTCGACGGCCTCATCGTCGTCGACCTCCCTCCCGAAATGGACACCGAACTCTGCATCCCTGCGCTGAAGGCGGGGGTGAATTTCATTCGTCTCGCCACGCCGACGACCGATGATAAGCGCCTGCCGAAGGTGCTCGAGAACACGTCGGGCTTCGTCTACTACGTGTCCATGACCGGCATCACCGGCTCGGCGCTGGCCGACACCGGCAAGGTCGCCTCGGCGGTCAAGCGCATCAAGGCGCATACCGCGCTACCGGTCTGCGTCGGCTTCGGCGTCAAGACGGCAGAGCAGGCGCGGCAGATCGGAGCCAACGCCGACGGCGTCGTCGTCGGCACCGCGATCGTCAACGCCATCGCCAATGTGCTCGGGCCGAAGGGCGAGAAGACCGCCGACCCGGCGGAGGCGGTCGCCACGCTCGTCTCCGGCCTCGCGGCAGGGGTCCGCTCGGCCCGCCTTCATCCCGCCGAATAGTTTTCCCAGATTCCGCCAGCCGCAGGAGAATTCTCCATGAACTGGATCACCAACTACGTCCGCCCGAGGATCAATTCGATGCTCGGCCGGCGCGAAATGCCGGAAAACCTCTGGATCAAGGACCCCGAGACCGGGGAAATGGTGTTCCACGAGGAGCTGAAGAACAATCAGTGGGTGATCCCCTCCTCGGGCTACCACATGAAGATTTCCGCCAAGGACCGGCTGAAAAGCTTCCTGGACGGCGGCGAATTCACGCTGCTCGACGCGCCCAAGGTCGCGGTCGATCCGCTTAAATTCCGCGACGAAAAACGCTATACCGACCGCCTGAAGGATGCGAAGTCGAAGACCGGCCTCGAGGACGCGGTGCTTTCGGCGCGCGGCACGATCGAAGGCCTGCCGGTCATCGTCACCGTGCAGGACTTCGCCTTCATGGGCGGTTCGCTCGGCATGGCCGCGGGCGAGGCGATCATCAAGGCGTTCGAGACCGCCCTGGCCGAGCGCCGCCCGCTGATCCTGTTCGCCGCGTCAGGCGGCGCCCGCATGCAGGAGGGCATTCTGTCGCTGATGCAACTGCCGCGCACGACCGTCGGCGTCGAGCGCCTGCGCGAGGCCGGCCTTCCCTACATCGTCGTGCTGACCAATCCGACCACCGGCGGCGTCACCGCATCCTACGCCATGCTGGGCGACGTGCATATCGCCGAGCCCGGTGCCCTGATCGGCTTCGCCGGCCCGCGCGTCATCGAGCAGACGATCCGCGAAAAACTGCCCGAAGGCTTCCAGCGCTCGGAATATCTGATGGACCACGGCATGGTCGACATGGTCGTGTCGCGGCTGGAGATGAAGGAGACCGTGGCCCGGCTCCTGAAGATCCTGATGCATGCGCCGGCCACCACGATGGCGCAGTCCGACACGCCGATGCCGCTGGCGCCTGCCCCCGAAGCGCGCGCCGGGGCCTAAGCTCCGCAGCAACTGACATCACAACGGATCGGGCCATGCCTACCGTCCGCCGGAAAGACCCGACCGACATGAGCAAGAGCGAGGCCGAGCGGGAGATCGAGCGGTTGATGACCCTTCACCCGAAGGGATTCGACCTGTCGCTCGGCCGCATCCGCCGCCTGCTCGACCGGCTCGGCAATCCGCAGAACCGGCTGCCGCCGGTGCTCCACATCGCCGGCACCAACGGCAAGGGCTCGACCGCCGCCTTTTCGCGCGCGCTGCTGGAAGCGTCGGGATTGACGGTCCATGTCCACACCTCGCCCCATCTGGTGCGCTGGCACGAGCGCTACCGCATCGGCGCGCCCGGCGGCGGCCGTTTCGTCGAGGACGCGGTCTTCGCCGACGCGATCCGCCGGGTGGGCGAGGCCAATGCCGGTGAGACCATCACCGTGTTCGAGATCCTGACGGCCGTCGGCTTCATCCTCTTTTCCGAACATCCGGCCGACGCCGCGATCATCGAGGTCGGGCTTGGCGGACGTTTCGACGCCACCAATGTCATCCCCCATCCGGCGGCGACGGCGATCATGCCCGTGTCGCTCGACCATGAAATCTATCTCGGCGACCGGGTGGAACTCATCGCCGCCGAGAAGGCCGGCATCATCAAAGCCGGTATCCCCGTCGTCGTCGGCGCACAGGAGAGCGACGGCGCGCGTGAGGTGATCATAGACACCGCCGAGCGGCTCGGCGCGCCCTATCTCGTCTATGGCCAGGATTTCGTGGCCTATGAGGAGCATGGCCGCATGGTCTTCCAGGATGAGGACGGGCTGATGGACCTGCCGCCGCCGCGCCTGCCGGGCCGTCACCAATATGCAAATGCCGCGGCAGCCATATCGCTGGTCAAGGCGGCCGGTTTCCCGATCGGCCAGGCCGAGGCCGAAAAGGCGATGCAGAGCGTCGAATGGCCGGGCCGAATGCAGCGGCTGCTGAGCGGCAACCTGACCGCGTTGGCGCCCAAGGGTTCGGAGCTCTGGCTGGACGGCGGCCATAATCCGGGAGCCGGCACGGTGATCGCCGAGGCGATGGCCGAGCAGGAGGAGCGCACATCAAGGCCGCTCGTCATGATCTGTGGCATGATCTCGACCAAGGACCAGACCAATTTCTTCCGCCCCTTCGTCGGCATGGTGCGCCATGTCTTCACCGTGCCGGTTTCGATGAGCGAGGCCGGCGTGCCGAACGGCGAACTGGCCGCGCGCGCGATGGATGCGGGCCTGTCGGCCGAACCCGTCGCCTCGGTCGAGAACGCGCTGAAGCTGCTGCGCGACGGCTGGGACCCGAACGAGACGCCGCCGCGCATCCTGATCGCCGGCTCGCTCTATCTGGCGGGCGAAGTGCTGCGCCTCAACGGCACGCCGCCGGCGTAAACAAAAAGCCCGGCGCGAGGGCCGGGCTTTCGGATGTCGTCAGAATGGCTTTGGTCAGGCGACCGCGCCGTTTATCCAGTGCGACAGCGCCGTCTTCGGCGCCGCGCCGACCTTCATGTCGGCCACTTCGCCGCCCTTGAACAGCATGAGCGTCGGGATCGAGCGCACGCCGAACTGCGCGGCCAGTTCCGGGTTCTCGTCGATATTGAGCTTGGCGATCTTCACCTTGCCATTCAGCTCGGCGGAGATTTCGTCCAGCGCCGGAGCGATCATCTTGCAGGGACCGCACCACTCAGCCCAGAAATCGACCACGACGGGTTCCTTCGACTGCAGCACGTCAGCCTGAAAATTGCTCTTGTCGACCTTGACGGTGGCCATGGCGGCTCTCCTTGATTGATACCGGCGATCCGGGGAAAACTATATGTGGTGGCACGCTAAAGCGTGTTCAAGCGATCTTGTGTCACGCCCGCGTGAGTCGTTCAAGCGCGGCGTCCAGCACGGACGCCGGCAGCTCCACGAGGACCGGGGCTTCGGTGAAGAGAAGGCCGGCCGCGACCTGCCGGTCGGGATAGACCTGCCGCAGCAGGGCGGCATAAAGCGCCATCTGTACGATGTAGGCCTCCGGCACCTCGCCGAGGTCAAGTGGCGGCTGGCGGTTGGTCTTGTAGTCGACGCAAAGCACGCGGTCAGGCGTCACCGCGAGCCGATCGATCGCGCCGGATACGGTGCGGTCACGCCCGCCGATGGACACCTGGCCCGCGATCGACACTTCCGCGCGCGATCCGGCGGCGAAGACCGGCGCGAAACGGGCGTCGTCCAGGATCGCCTCGACCGATCGCCAGGCGCGTTCCTGTTCGCCCTCCGGCCAGCCGACCCCTGCCGTCTCCAGGTATCGCCGGCCGGCTGCGGCGCGTTCGTCCGGGGGCAGCCCGGGCAGGATTTGCAGCAGCCGGTGCACAGCGCGCCCACGCGCGATGGCGAAGACCGGCTCGTCCTCCGGATCGAACACCGGCGAGCGTGTCGAGACGACCGGCTCGACGGGCGGATCGAGCAGGGCCGATGCGCCGGATGGCGACAGGTTCCGCTCACGCGGCATGGACTCGGGGAAGGACGGAAGCGGCTCGGGGATACGGATGTCGTGTCCGGACGGCTGGCCGCCACCGGCTGCGGCTGCCAAAGGCGGATTGACCCTGAAGCGCATGATGCCGGCTCCCGCGACCGGATCGTCCTCGATCGCCGTGTTCGGCGATGCTGCCAGCGCCGAACTGACAAGCGTGTGCCATATGCCGGGCGACGGCTGGCGCACGCCGCGATAGCCGCAGACGACCAGCCGCTCCTCGGCCCGCGTCATGCCGACATAGAGCAGCCGGCGGTATTCGTCTTCGGCCTTGTCGCGTAATGACCGGTTGAGCCGCCGCGATGTCGCGCTGGCGAGATCGGCCGACGCCCGCCAGAGATAGCCCGGTCCCTGCCATTCGCCGGCATCCGAGTGGATCGGGATCAGACGCGGCAGATGCGTATCGGATGAGGGCGCGCTGCCGCCATCGACCAGGAAGACCACCGGCGCTTCCAGCCCCTTGGCGGCATGCACCGTCATGATGCGCACCTCGTCGCGCGACTGGTCCATTTCGCGTTTGATGTCGGGTCCGGCGTTTTCGAGCGTGGCGATAAAAGCCTCCAAGCCGGGCAGGCCGCTTTGCTCGACCGCCAGCGTGAAATTCTGGAACTCGTCAAGGATTTCGCCGGCAGCCGGGCCGAGTCTGGCAACCATGCGGCTGCGCACGCCGTCGCGCGCGAGCACCCCGCCGTAGAATTCGAAGACGGGGCGCGTCGCCGCCTCGTTCGTCCAGCGGTCGAGCGTGGTGACGATCGCCGCGAATACCGGATCGGTGCTGGCGCGCAGCGCATCGAGCAGCGTGCCGGGCCGCTGCCACGCCAGCGCGAACAATTCGTCCTCGCCGACCGCGAAGACAGGGCTGCGCAGCAGCGCCGCCAGCGACAGGTCGTCATTCGGCTGCATCGCGACGCGGCCAATCGCGATCAGGTCCTTCACCACGATATGGCCCGGCAGGCTGAGCCGGTCCGCGCCTGCAACGGGGACATTCCTGTTCTTCAGCGCGCGCGAAAGCGCATGGATGAACCGGTCGCGCTTGCGCACGAGAACCAGCACGTCGCCCGCCCTCAGCCGCCGCGGCGGGCCGTCCTTCGAGCCGATGATTTCTCCGGCATCGATCCACGACCTGATTTTTTCCGCGATGCGTTCGGCGAGCAGCACGGCCGGCGCGGAGGCGTGGTCGATGGCATCCGCCCAATCCTCCGGCTCCTCGACCGCCGTCGGCTCGATCAGCGGCCAGACCTCGACATGGCCGGCATCATTGTCGCGCACCGTCCGATGCGCGATTGGCTCCTCGTCCTGCGTCAGACCCTTGCGCGAGTCGGCACTGGCAAACACCAGGTCCACGGCAGACAGAACGTCGAATGTTGAGCGGAATGAGTATTGCAGCTTTACCCGGTCGAACTGCTTCGCTGCTGCGAGCACCTGCCGATTGAATTCATGGCCACTCAAAGAGAACGATGCAGGGTCGGCGCCCTGGAACGAATAGATCGACTGCTTTTCGTCGCCGACCGCGAAGATGGTACGTTCGACGCGCCCGCGCGCGCCGGCACCGGCGAAGAACTCGCCGGCCAGCATGCCGACGACCTTCCACTGGTCGGGGCTCGTGTCCTGCGCCTCGTCGACCAGAATATGGTCGATGCCGCGGTCGAGCTTGTAGGAGACCCATGGCCCCACATCCGGCCGCGCCAGCAGGCGCACGGTGCGCGTGATCAGGTCGTTGAAATCGAGGAAGCCGCGCGCCGCCTTCATATGCTCGTAGCGCGCGATCAGCACGTCGGCGACGGTCAGCGCCGCGCGCGTCGCATGCAGCATGCGCAACAGCGCGACGCGGTCGGCCGCGAAGGCCAGCTCGGCCGCATAGCGCTCGAACTCGGCCGCAAATTCCGGGAAGAACTCGGCCACGCCCTTCGACATGATGCGGTCGGCGGATTTCGCCACCAGTTCCTTCGTCTGCCTGTCGCTGGTCAGGAACATGGCGACGAGCGCGTCGAGTCGCGCCGACGCATCGGTCATCGCCGCACAGCGGGCGAGGTCGGCGGCGAAATCGCCCGCGACCTTCTTGCCGGCGGCAAGCGCCCGTTCGCCCATATGGCGCGACAGCCGCGCATCGAAATAGGCGTCGGGCCATATGCTCGCCGCGAGATCGATCGGATCGTCGGTCGGGCTGAAACCGAACTCGGCATACAGCGGCACGTAATCCACGCCCGCCTGGTCGATGAAGCGGTGCAGGGCGTCCCGCTTGGCGACGATTTCGGCCAGCAGCGTGTTCAGACCTTCCTCGCCTGCCAGCGTGATGATCTGGTCGAGCGCGCCCACAAGCTCCGGATGGTCGCCGGTGGCGATGCCGGTCAGGATGTCGCGCCGGGCCTCGGCGACCAGCGCCTGCTCCTTCTGGCCGTCCAGCATCTCGAAATGGCCGGCGATGTTGGCCTCCAGCGGGAACTGGTGCAGCACCGCCTCGCAGAAGGCGTGGATGGTCTGGATCTTCAGCCCGCCCGGCGTCTCCAGCGCGCGCGCAAACAAGCGGCGCGCCCGCGCCAGCCGATCACCGTCCGGCGGACGGCCATCGATCGCCGCGATTTCCTGTCCAAGCCCCGCGTCGTCCAGCGCCGTCCATGCCGCGAGGTTCTTGAACACACGGTTCGACATGTTGGCGGCCGCCGCCTTGGTGTAGGTCAGGCAGAGGATGCGCGACGGGTCCGCCCCGTCCAGCAGCAGACGGATCACGCGCTGCGCCAGCACGTGGGTCTTGCCGGACCCGGCATTGGCCGAGACCCAGGCGGAATTCTTCGGGTCGGATGCCCGCGCCTGGTCGGCCACCGTATCGGCGGGAACGAAACGCACGCCGCTCATTCGCCGCCCTCGCCGTCCGCGTCGCCTCCGGCGGACCATTCGTGCACGCGGGCAAGATGATCGTAGTCGCCGTCGGTGTCGCCTTCGCGGAAGGGCAGGGCGCGGGACAGATAGCCGCGCGCCGGATCGTTGTAGAGCATCAGCAGCTTTTCCAGCCGCTGCCATGCCTCCTCGGAAAGGTGCGAGGCGAGCCGGGTCTGGCGGTTGTAGGTGAGGATCGATTCCTCCTCGACCTGGCCCGACGCCTTCAGCCGCACATAGGCGAGCTCCGCCGGCTCCAGCCTGCCGAGGTCGCGGAATGCGCCGCGCATCAGCAGCGCGCCTTCGAGCGGAAGCTGCGGCGCGATCAGCGTATGCGCCTGTCTTTTCGAGGGGCTCGATCCGGTCTTGTAGTCGAGGATGTCGGCAAGGTCGCCGCGCTTGACATCCAGCCGGTCGGCGCGGCCGGACAGCGTCACGCCGGTCGTCCCGACCTCGATACGCGTCGACTGCGCCTCGGCGACGGCGCGCACCTTGTCGGCGCGGCGCTCGCGCTCCCAGTCCAGCAAGTTCGGCGCCATGAGCCGGAAGCGTGGCCACCACACCGCATCGACGTCCGCCGGCAGCGCTTCCTCGTCGAAGCGCTGGCGCGCGATACGAATGAGACTATCGAGCGAATCGGCCGAATCCGGGCCGATTTCCGCTTCGGTGAAGCGATGAAGGATATCGTGGAACAGCGATCCCCGCTCGGCCGCGCCGGGGTCGCGGAGCAGGTTTTCCAACGTTTCGAGCCCGAGTATCTTCCTCGCGTAAATCGCATAGGGATCGCGGCGCAGCGTCTCGATCTCGGTCACCGAGAAGTGCTTCGGCCGTGCGTCAAGCCGCGGCTTCGGATTGGGCCGCGAGGCGAACGCCACGCCGGCCGGCGCGTCGCCGGCATGGTGGCGGGCGTCGGCCAGCAGCCGGTCGCCACGCGCCTTCATCGCGTCGGTGGCGTCCTTGCCGACGAAGGCGGTCAGGCGCTGCACCCAGCGCGACGGCACCGACGGCGCATCGCCCGACCGCAGCGCCCGCGTCAGGACGACCTGAGGCTGCCCCATGGCCATCATGAAATCATGCGCCGCCTGGCCGATGCGCCGCTCCGGCGGGTCGAGGTCCAGATCGGTCTTCATCAGGCGCGACATGAAGCCGCCGGGATCGGTGCGCGACGGCCATGAGCCTTCGTTCAGACCGCCGCAGACGATAAGGTCGATATGCTGGAGACGCGCCTCCAGCGTGCCCCAGATCGACACCGCGCCTTCCGGCGCATGGCGCGGCTTGACCGCCTCGCCCGCCATCAGCGCCGCCAGCACGTCGGGCCAGTCGCCGGGTGCGATCGTCAGCGACGCCTGCGACGCGACCAGACCGCGCAGCAGGTCGGCCAGTTTCTCGCCCGCGTCGCCGCGATAGAGGCCGGTCACCGTTCCATCCGCCGCACGGCCGGCTGCTTCCAGCGCCTGCGCCGTCGCCTGCGCCAGTACGGCGATAGTTACCAGCGGCTCGCTGCGAAGCGACGCCAGCGGCGCGACCGCAGAAACCACCCGCGCGGCGACGCCGCGCAATGCCTCGACGCGCGCCGCCGTCAGTGCTTTCCACCAGCGCGGCGGCCGCTCGCTGTCGATTTCCGTCAGCCGCCGGTCGAGCAGGTCGGCCAGCGCAAAAATGTCCGGCCGCCCGACGCCGCCGCGCAGGGCGACGAGTTCGATCGTCTCGCAGGCGCGACGCACATCAGGCCGCGCCATGCCGAGATGCAGCAGTGGATGTTTCAGGAAGGACAGGACTGAAACGGGGTCGCCGGGCCGCATCACAGCCTCGACCATCAGGCTCATGAAGGTCGCCGCGGGCGCGGACGCCAGCGGCGCTCCGGCGGAATCGTCGACCGCAACGCCGAAGCGCAACAATTCGCTCGACACGCGCCGAGCCAGGGCCCGGTCGGGCGTCACGAGCGCCGCGCGGACATCCGGCTCCGCAGCGGCCTGACGCAGGGCCAGCGCGATCGCCAGCGCCTCCTCGCGCTCATTGGGCGCCTCGACCAGCGTAACGCCGTCAAGCGCGCCGGCTGAAACGGCGGCGAGCACGACCGCGCGCTCCAACGGCCATTTCTCGGTGGTTTCGGCCGGGCGCATCGCCTCCGAGACAAGCGCCGATCGCGCCGCGAGCTTCGCCGGCTCAATCGCCAGTTCGTCCACGGCGCTCCGTTCAACGCCGATCGTCGCCAGCAGCCGTCGCAGGCCGAATTGCGGATGGCCGACGACCGAGGGCGAGTTTTTCAGGTCCGCCAGCTTGCCCCACGCCTCCGCATCCAGCTTCAGGTCGAGCCCCGGCAGAACGACGGCTCCCGATGGCAGCCGCGCGATCGCCGCCAGCAGCCGCGCGGTCGCGGGAATGGAGCCGGTCGAACCCGCCGCGATGACCGGCCCTTGCGGCGGCTGGCGTTTCAGCCGCGCGGTCTCGGCATCGATCAGCCGGCTGCGATGCGCGGCGGGGTTGGAGCGCGCCATCTCGCGCAGCGCCTCGGGCCAGGCCGTGGTGACGATCTGGAGGAAATCCAGCGTCACCTGCCACCAGCCGGCGAGATCAATATCGACCAGTCCCGCGAGGCGCGCCCAATCCGATTCCTGCGTCTCGATCTCGTCCATCAGCGCGGCGAGGTCGCGCGCCAGCCAGATCGCCTCCGCCGACGATGACGGCACCACGACCTGCTCGGAAAACATGTCGGCGATGTGGGCGGGCAGGCGCCGCTTCCACGCCTGCACCAGCGGCGCCAGAAGCAGCAGCCGTTCGCGCGATTCGATCGGCGGGTCGAGCTCATCGAAGGGCGGCGTCGCCTCCTCGAACCAGGCGGCATCCTCCTCGAAATCGCCCAGCGGCCGGATGACCGGCAAGAGGGTTGCCCTGCCGCCTTGCAGCCCGGCGAAGATCGTCCGCAATTCGCGCGCGGCGCGCCGCGTCGGCACATAGATCGTGGCGTCGGCGAGAGCGAGCGGATCGGTACCGAGCTGGTAGCCGGGGACGATCCGGCCCGACAGCAGGGATCGCGCCAGCGTCTCGAGGAAGGGAACGCCCGGCGCGATGGTGAACACCCGCGGCGCGGATGCCGTCATCCCGGGCGGCTCCGGGCGACCACCGCCTCGGCCGGCGCGATGGCGTCCGGCGTGCCGACCGTGATCCAGTCGCCCTCCAGTTCCAGGCCGAAAAGGCGGTCGGCGGCGAGCGCCTTGTCGAACTGGACGTTGAGCGAATGCGGACCTGCCGGCGCGCCGTCGAAAACGCGAGGATGCACGATCGCCGCGCCGGCATAGATGACGCCGTCACCGGCGCCTTCGGCGCTGGCGCTCGCGACGCGCGCGCGCGTCAGCCTTCCGCCGGCATCGATCAGGAAATCGATGCCGCCCGAATGTCCGGTTGCCTGTGCGAGTCGCGCGACCATGAGCAGAATATCCATCTCGCCGTCGCGCCAGGCAAGCGCGAGACGGCGCAGATTGTTCTCGCCGGCGTCGATCCAGAACGTATCGGCGTTGAGGACGTAGAACGGCGAGGGGCCGAGTTCCTCCAGCACGCGCGCGATGCCGCCGCCGGAATCGAGCAGGCCGTCGCGTTCGTCCGAGATGACGATGCTTGGCGTCTTGCGCCCCGCAAGGTGCGCGATCAGCTGGTCCGGCAGATAGTGAACATTGACGACAGCCTTGGTCACGCCCGCGCCTGCCAGCGCGTCCAATCCCCAGTCGATCAGCGGCGTGCCCGCGATCTCCACCAGAGGCTTCGGAATCGTGTCCGTGATCGGCCGCATGCGTTTGCCGAGGCCGGCGGCCAGGACCATCGCGGCATCGGGCAATCCTGTCATGAGCCGAGCAGGCCACGGCTGTCGAAGAAGGCGCGCACTTCGGCCAACGCCGGATGCCTCAGCGCGCGCGAGACATAGGCGCGCATGCGCGGCAGGTGTTTCAGATAGACCGGCTTGCCGTCGCGCGCGTTCAGCCGGACGAAAATGCCGAGGATTTTCGAGTTCCGCTGCGCCGCCATGATCGCATAGGCCTCGGCGAATCCCTCGCGGTCGAAGGCGCCCGCCGCTTGCCGGGCGGCGACATAGGCGCCGACGATCTCATCCTCGAGGTCGGGCGAGATCGTCACCCGCGCGTCCTGCGCCAGCGAGGCGACATCATATGCCGACGGCCCCCACATCGCGTCCTGAAAATCGATGATGCCGATGCGGTCGTTGCCGGTCTTGTCGCCGCGCCAGATGATGTTTGGCGAGTGATAGTCGCGCAGGAGAATCGACTTCTCCGCCTTGTCGAGGCGATCGAAGACGCCGGCCCAGGCGGCCGCATAGTCCGCGCGGTCCTCGGGCGTGGCGGGACGGCCCGCCTCGAACGGCATGTACCAGTCGGTCACCAGTTCGGTCTCGATCGCCAGCGCGCCGCGGTCGAAGGCCGGAAGGTGGTGCACGACACCCGGCGCTGCTTCCATGTCGCGCGGCCATTGTTTGCCATGGATGTCGGCCAGCACCTTCGCCGCCGCGACATAGCGCTCGGCAACCGGCCTGCCTTGGGCATCGAGAACGCCTTCGCGGCCGAGATGTTCGATGACGAGCAGGCCCCCGTCGAGGTCCTGCGAGTAAATCTCCGGCGCGGCGAAGCCGCGTTCCAGCAGCGCCTTGCCGACCGCCACGAAGGGCGTCACCGATTCCGCCAGGTGCGCGATCTGGCTGTAGGGCTTGCCGTCACGGATCGGCGGGCCGTCCGGCTGGCGGGGCGCGTTCATCAGGATGCGGACTGGCTGGCCGGGCAGGGCGACGGTCTCATAGGCCCGCGTCGAGGCGTCGCCGAGCAGGAAGGTTCGCGCCGCATCCGCCATGCCCGACCGCGCGAGGAACGCACGGATATCGAGCGAACGCCGCAGCCGGGCCATCCCCGTCTCCGGTCCCGATATCGACGCGCGGCGTCCCGTTCCCTCGTGGCTCAGCGCCACGTCGATCCGGTCGGCAGGCAGGGTATCGCCCGCCCGTTCCGGCCATTCGACCAGCGTCACGCTCGACTGGCGATCGTCATCGAATGCCAGCTCTTCCAGTTCGCCAGCGCCGCCCAGACGGTAGAGATCGAAATGGCGGACCGGGATGCGCGCCTCATAGGTCTGGACGAGCGTGAAGGTCGGGCTCGGAACCTCCATGCCGGCATCGCCGGCCATCGAGCGGATGAAGCCGCGCGCCAGCGTCGTCTTGCCCGCGCCGAGGTCGCCATGCAGCGCGAACAGGTCGCCGGGTTTCGCAGCGGCCGCCAGATCGGCGCCGAGCCGCGTGGTCGCCGCCTCGTCTGCCAGCAGCACGGAAAGTTCGTCCATGCGCCGTTATTCCGCCGCCGGGCGAATGGCTGTCGCGGTCGGGAAGCGGCAGGCGACCAGCGTTCCCTTGCCGGGCGTGGTCTCGATCACCACCTCGCCGCCGTGCAGCTCGACGAAGCTTTTCACGATCGACAGGCCGAGGCCCGCGCCGCGCCTGCGGCCGCCATTGGTCCGCGATTCGAAGCGCCGGTAGACCGTGTCCAGCACCTCGGGCGGAATGCCCGGGCCCTCGTCCCGCACGGAGAATTCGACCGCACCCGGCAGGCCCTTGCAGGCGATGGTGATCGTGCTGCCGTCTGGCGCGTAGTTCACCGCATTGCTGAGCAGGTTGAAGAGCACCTGGCGCAGCCGGTTCTCATCGGCGGACATGCGCTGCGGCGCGGCCGACAGGTCCGTCTCGACCGTGAGAGCATGCTCGCGCACGCGCTCGGCCACCAGCTCCACCGACTGCTTGACGATCTGGTCGACATCGATCTCGCCGATGTCCAGCTCCATGATGCCGGCATCGACCGTGGCGAGGTCGAGGATGTCGTTGACGATGGTGAGCAGCACCGCCGAGGACGACCCGATATGGTTCAGGTAATCGCGCTGCTTCGGCGTCAGCGGCCCGGTGTCGGGCAGCCCCATCAGCTCGGCGAAGCCGATGATATTGGTCAGCGGCGAGCGCAGTTCGTAGGACACGTGCTGGACGAAGTCGTTCTTCAACTGGTCGGCGGCCTGCAGCGCTTCGTTCTTGTCCTTCAGCGCGCGCTGCATGTTCACCGTATCGGTGACGTCGACGAAGGTCATCATCACCTGCCCGTTCGGCAGTTGGATCAGCGCGTGGCGCAGCACGTTGCCGTCGTTCAGTTCGGTCTCGCCGTGACGGTCGCGGCGCTCGTCGGCGAAGCCGGTGACGTCGGAGACGAAGCCGGCCCACGGGCTGGTGCGCGCGACGAGATCGCACGCGCCGCGAATGGCGGCGATGTGGGTGCCCGGCTTCGCCAGATCGTCAGACAGGCCCCAGAGCTTCGCGAAGGCCGGATTGGAGAGGCGCAGCCGGCCGTCAGGCCCGAACACGGCGACGCCTTCCGCCAGATTGTCCAGCGTCTCGCCCTGGACCTTGACGGCGGCGTTGTAGCGGCTTTCGAGATCCATCTTCTCGGTCAGGTTCTCGAAGATCCAGGTCAGGCCGCCTGTCGGGTGCGGCGTGGCGAGCACGCGCAGCGTGCGGCCGTCCGGCAGGTGCCACCAGTCTTCCTGCGTCTGCACGGCGCGGTAGGCGGCCAGCACGCCGTCCTTCCACCGCCGCCATTCCGGCTGCTCGGCGATCTTGCCGTCGGTGCGCAGCCGGTCGAGCAGCATCGCATTGGCCGGCGCGCTTTCGAGGAACCCGGCTTCGAGGTCCCAGAGCTTCTGGAACGCCTGATTGTAGAAGCGCAGCTTTTCGGACGCGTCGAAGATGGCGACTGCGGTGGTGAGCTGGTCGAGCGTCTCGGAATGGCTGCGCTGCACCTTGCGCAGCTCCTCGCGCACCGTCTCGATCTCGGTCGAGTCGGCGGCGATGCCAGCGCTGAACTCGCCCGCGGAAAAGTCGGTGACGGAAAAAAGGTGCCTGTCGCCTCCGACGACCGTCGACACGGTCTGCTCGTAGACGGCCTGGCTGCGGTGATGCTGCGCGATCGCGTCGCGCGCATTCGTCGGCAGCAGTTCCTTGCCGTCGCGCACGGCGGCCTCGCCGTCGCTCGCATCGACCGCCCTGGCGAAAGCGCGGTTGACCCAGCGCAGCCGGCCATTGTCCTCGCGCAGCCAGAACGGAAGGGGCAGAGCGTCGAGCAGCGAGCGGATCGCGTCGTTCTCGCCGGCGAGCTGGGCGTGGTCCGCCTTCAGCCGCCCATGCGCCTTCTGCGCGTCGGACAGGGACAGGAAACGGACGACGGCGTTCGCCGCCGAAGCTCGGCCATGCACCTCCAGAAGCGCGCCGTTCTGCGTCTCGGCCACCATCTCGAAGGGCCTGCCGCCGCCGCGCAGGTCGGAAATGGCGCGCTCGAGCGCCGCCGCCGAGCGGGGGCTCAGCCAGCGGCCGAAGGCGAGGAACTGGGCGCGTTCCTCCGGCACGCCGGCGGTCAGGCTCAGCGAACCGACGATGTCGGGCTTGGGATTGTCCTTCATCCAGACGACGAGGCGCTGGTCCTTGAGATTGAGCAGCGCCTCGGAGCGCTGCAAGGCGGTCGACAGTTCGGCGATGCGGCCGCGCAGGTCGAGATTGTCGGAGGCGATGCGCCCGCGCTCGCGGATCAGCCAGATCGCCGACAGCAGCGCCGCGCCCATGACGCCGGTGAACACGGCCGCCTGGATGACTTCGAACGTGCCGAACGACATGCCGGCCGGCAGCGACAGGCCCTGCGCCGACGCGACCGTATCGGCCGACGCCGCGCCGACCAGGGCGACCGAGCCTAGCAAGCGGTTCCTCAGTCCTTGCGGAAGGCCCGCGGCGATCACGCGCCGCGCCTGCGCTACGGCTTCGCGTCCGCCCGCCCGCGTCGCGCTGTTCGGGTCCTGCCCGAGCATTCCTCGTACCTCTCCGCTCCACGGCCGGGCTCATCGCCCGCCGCCGCGCCCCTGCACTGTCGGGCGCCGCCACGCCCGGAATCCCTCGACTGGCCCGCATCCTGGGATGCGGAACCGTGCATTGACCGGAGAACCAGATACTTGTCGCCGGAAGGCGTTCGCGAGCGTCATGCAACGCGAATCAGGCCACCATAACCAGAAGGCGAATCGCCGTGAAGCTGTCCCGGCGCAAAAAGTAATGCCGCGCCCGGAGTCAAGGGCGCGGCATCAATATGTTGTATTCAGTCAGGCCGAAATCAGTAGCGGTAGTGTTCCGCCTTGAAGGGGCCGGCCTGCTTCACGCCGATATAGGCAGCCTGCTCTTCGCTGAGATCGGTCAGGGTCGCGCCAAGCTTGTCGAGATGCAGGCGCGCGACCTTCTCGTCCAGGTGCTTCGGCAGGACGTAGACCTCGTTCTTGTACTGGCCGGGCTTGGTCCACAGTTCGATCTGAGCCAGCGTCTGGTTGGTGAAGGACGCCGACATGACGAAGCTCGGATGGCCGGTGGCGTTGCCGAGGTTCAGGAGGCGGCCTTCGGACAGCAGGATCATGCGCTTGCCGTCCGGGAAGGTGATCATGTCGACCTGCGGCTTGACATTGGTCCACTTCAGATTGCGGAGCGCCGCGACCTGAATCTCGTTGTCGAAATGGCCGATATTGCCGACGATCGCCATGTCCTTGAACTTGCGCATATGGTCGAGCGTGATGACGTCCCGGTTGCCGGTCGTCGTGATGACGATGTCGGCCGTCGGCGCGGCCTGTTCGAGCGTAACGACCTCATAGCCGTCCATCGCCGCCTGCAGCGCGCAGATCGGATCGATCTCGGTGACCTTGACGCGGGCGCCCGCGCCGGCCAGCGACGCGGCCGAACCCTTGCCGACGTCGCCATAGCCGCAAACCACCGCGACCTTGCCGGCCATCATCACGTCGGTGCCACGGCGGATGCCGTCGACCAGCGATTCCTTGCAGCCGTATTTGTTGTCGAACTTCGACTTGGTGACGCTGTCGTTGACGTTGATCGCCGGGAAGGGCAGCAGGCCCTTCTTCTGCAACTGATAGAGGCGGTTCACGCCCGTGGTGGTTTCCTCGGTCACGCCGCGGATGGCGTCACGCTGCCTGGTGAACCAGCCCGGCGAAGCCTGCAGGCGCTTCTTGATCTGCGCGAAGAGGATTTCCTCTTCCTCGCTGCCGGGTTTCGACAGCACGTCCTCGCCGGCCTCGGCGCGCGCGCCGATCAGGATGTACATGGTGGCGTCGCCGCCATCGTCTAGGATCATGTTCGACAGGCCGCCATCGGCCCACTGGAAGATCTTGTCGGTGTATTCCCAATAGTCTTCCAGGCTCTCGCCCTTCACGGCGAAGACCGGCGTACCGGACGCCGCGATGGCGGCGGCGGCATGATCCTGCGTCGAGAAAATGTTGCACGACGCCCAGCGGACCTCGGCGCCCAGCGCCTTAAGGGTCTCGATCAGCACGGCCGTCTGGATGGTCATGTGCAGAGAGCCGGTGATGCGCGCGCCTTTCAGCGGCTGCGACGGGCCGAACTCCTCGCGCGTGGCCATCAGGCCCGGCATCTCGGTTTCGGCGATCTCGATTTCCTTGCGGCCCCAGTCGGCCAGGCCAATGTCGGCGACGACGTAGTCATGCTTCGCCATGTCTATCTCCTTGGGAATGGACAAAGGCGTCTCACAGGACGCCGGATCGGGCGCCTGACTACCAGATCGTCAGGGTAGCGGCAATGGGATATAAGGAAATCTTTATATCTTGAAGCCTGCTAAGCTTCTTCGCCGAACCTGGCGGCAATCAGCTCTTCCAGCGCCGCCATCGCCTGGCGCGCGTCATCGCCCGCCGCCGTGATGCGGATCGTGCAGCCGGGGCTGGCCGCCAGCATCATCAGCCCCATGATCGAGGAGCCGCCGACGGACATGCCATCCTTCTCGACCGTGATGCGCGCGGTGAAGCGGTTGACCGTCTGCACGAATTTCGCCGAGGCGCGCGCATGCAGTCCCCGCTGATTGACGATCGGGACATCGCGCGTCAGCGTCATGGCGTCGATCCCTCTCATTTTCCGGTCAGCACCTGGCTCGCGACATTGATGTATTTGCGGCCCGCCACCTGCGCCGCTTCGATCGCCGCCTGCATGTCGTCGCCGTTGCGCACGCTCGACAGCTTGATCAGCATGGGCAGGTTCATGCCGGCGATCACCTCGGTGCGGCCGGGATCCATGATGGAGATGGCGAGGTTCGACGGCGTCCCGCCGAACATGTCGGTCAGAATGATGACGCCCGTGCCCGTGTCGGCATCCTTCACCGCCGTCATGATGTCGAGGCGTCGCGCCTCCATGTCATCCTCGGGACCGATGCAGACCGTTTCGAGGTTCTTCTGCGGCCCGACGACATGTTCGACAGCATTGCGGAATTCTTCGGCCAGACGACCGTGCGTGACAAGCACGAGACCGATCATGCTTACTTGGCTCCCGGCGCCCATCGGGGCGCATGTCTTTTCCCCGCCTCTGCCAGGCCGGCGCGCGGAGTTGGCTATGTTGTCCGTCGCGTTCTGGTTGGCAAGCCCTAATCTGCACCGGGACCGCGACCAAAAGGCCAATTGCCGGCGTGCGAGAAAGGCGCAGCGCCGAGCGCGGCGGCTATCGCCATGAGGCCCGTGGCGGTGTCCCGGCCCGGTTGGCGCAGCAGCGGCAGCGACGTTCCTGCCAGGACAATCATGGCCGGGTCCGCCATGCGCGGCGCCTCTTTTGCGTCGACAAGGTCGATCACGAGGTCGATGACGGCTGCCGGCTCATGCGCGGTGAAGGCGATGCCGTAGCTCCTCGCCTCGGCCAGGCCGGCGATCGAGGCCGGCGCACGGCCGACCAGCCGCCCGCCATGGCCGGCGAGAAAAACCTGGTCGTCGCAGACCAGCCGCGCGAAGCGGCGTTGCGCGCGCCAACGTGACAGCAGCGCCAGCGCCAGCTCCGTCTTGCCCGAGCCGGATGGACCGGTAATCAGGATGCCTTTGTCGTCAAGCGCGACAAGAGTGCCGTGAATGTTCGGCGGCGATGGCGTCATTCGGCCGGCAGCGACATGACGAAGCGCGCGCCACGGATATCGCCCGGCTTGCCGCCCGGTACGTTCTCCGCCGTCAGCGTGCCGCCATGGGCTTCGACGATCTGCCGGCTGATCGACAGGCCGAGGCCGGAATTCTGCCCGAAAGCCTCGCTGCCGGGACGGTCGGTATAGAAACGCTCGAAGATGCGGTCGATGTTTTCGGCCCGGATGCCTGGCCCGTTGTCCTCGACCGAGACGATGACCCGGCGGCTGGTGCGCGACAGGTTCACGACGATGCGCCCGCCCTTTTCCGGCACGAAGGAGCGCGCATTCTCGATCAGATTGGTGATGACCTGCCCGAGCCGCAAATCGTGACCGATCACATTCCAGCCGGAAACGCCCTGCGGCAGCTTGCCGGTCTTCAGCTCGATCTCCACCGGCTTCTT
>Ga0209792_1000803_pt1 | contig 18346 bp, 14 predicted proteins | sample EBPBio142005_DNA_FD_185860 | JGI IMG/M metagenome (GOLD analysis project Ga0209792, IMG submission 185860) | Wastewater treatment Type I Accumulibacter community from EBPR Bioreactor in Madison, WI, USA - Reactor 1_6/14/2005_ DNA (SPAdes)... | ecosystem: Engineered > Bioreactor > EBPR >... | reverse complement strand
CACTCCTTGGGCAGTAGCAGTCCCATTTTGATAGCGGGTGCCGCTGAATTCACGGGCGCTATGGCGATATTGGCACGTATGGACGTGGGTGGTTGCGCGCCGCTGGCGGCCGTGGGTGTCTCTACTGACGTGACCGCTGCGCCCTTGGTCGGCAGGCCGATCTGGTCGGCAGCGACCTGCTGGGTCGCCAGGTTCTTGCTGGCGTCGTCAAAGGAATAGTGGTACGAGCCGCCACCGCAGGCGGTCAGCGCCAGCGCGGCGCCGGCCGTCAGCAGCAGGCGCGCGCCAGGGGGCCAGGGGTGGCGGGTGGCGAGGGGGTTTGTCATGTGCTTGTCTCCTTTTTGTTGGCACAGGGGTGGCATGGTGCGGGCTGGCATCAACCCGCGGGCATTCTGGAATTGCCCTGGTGCCGGAGACAAGCGGGGTTGTCGTTACGTAGTAGCACATACCCCAAGAAAGTTTTGGCTCAAGTAGCGATACCTATTGACCCCGTCATCCCCGCGAAAGCGGATCCAGGTGTCACTCAGGCAGTTGATTCGTCACTGCTGTGGATCCCCGCTTTCGCGGGGATGACGGCGGGTTTTGCAGGTATCGCGTGTCATCAACAAGCATCGCTACTTGAGCCAAAGTTTTACTGGAAGGCCACCTCCGCAAAGCTGCGCAGCTTGCGGCTGTGCAGGCGGTGCACGCCGCCGGCGCGCAGGATGTCGATGGCGCGCATGCCTATGCGCAGGTGCTGATCCACGCGTTCGCGATAGAAGTGGTTGGCCATGCCGGGCAGCTTGATCTCACCGTGCAGCGGCTTGTCGCTCACGCACAGCAGGGTGCCGTAGGGCACGCGAAAGCGAAAGCCGTTGGCAGCAATGGTGGCGCTCTCCATGTCCAGCGCCACGGCGCGGCTTTGGGAAAAGCGCCGCTGGGGCAGGTTGTCGGGCAGAAGCTCCCAGTTGCGGTTGTCGGTGCTGGCCACGGTGCCGGTGCGCATGATGCTCTTGAGGTCGCCGCCGGTCATCTCGGTCACGTCGGCCACGGCCTGCTGCAGCGCGACCTGGATCTCGGCCAGCGCGGGAATCGGCACCCACAGCGGCAGCTCGGCGTCGAGCACATGGTCCTCGCGCACATAGGCATGGGCCAGCACGTAGTCGCCCAGCTGCTGGCTGTTCCTGAGGCCGGCGCAGTGGCCCAGCATCATCCAGGCGTGGGGGCGCAGCACGGCGATATGGTCGGTGATGGTCTTGGCGTTGGCCGGGCCCACGCCGATGTTGACCATGGTGATGCCGCTGTTGTCGGCGCGCACCAGGTGGTAGGCCGGCATCTGCGGCAGGCGCGGTGGCGGCGTGCCCAGCTCGTCGCCGGGCAGCGCGGCCAGGCCGGTGCGGCGCGTGACCACGTTGCCGGGTTCGATGAAGGCGATGTATTCGCTGTCCGCCTTGGTCATCTCGGCATGGCCCAGGCGCACGAATTCGTCGATGTAGAACTGGTAGTTGGTGAACAGCACAAAGTTCTGGAACCACTCGGGCAGCGTGCCCGTGTAGTGTCGCAGCCGGTGCAGCGAATAGTCCACGCGCGGCGCGGTGAACAGCGACAGCGGCTGGGCCTCGCCGGGGCGCGGCGCCCAGGTGCCGTTGGCAATGCCGTCGTCCATGGCCGCCAGGTCGGGCAGGTCGAACACGTCGCGCATCAGCGTGCGCCGCTCGGCGCTGAGCTGGCCCTCGATGTAGTCGTGCTCGGCAAACGAGAAGTGGATGGGGATGGGCTGGCTGCTCAGGCCCACCTCCAGCTCCACGCCATGGCTGGCGAGCAGCAGCCGAAACTGCTCGGCGTAGTAGCCGGCAAACAGGTCGGGCCGCGTGAGCGTGGTCTCGTACACCCCCGGCCCCTCGATGAAGCCGTAGGCCAGCTGCGTGGCGGCGCGTGCCACGCTGGTGATGTGCACGCGCACATAGGGGTAGCAGGCGCGCACTTGGGTTGCAGGCGTCTGGCCGGCGACGAAGCGCTGCATGGCGTCGCGCAGATGGTCGATCTGCTGCTGGTAGATGCGCTGCACCTGCGCCAGGGCGTCGGCAGCGTTGGTGTGCAGGCTGGGGTCGGTGGTGAGGGCAGGGGAGGAGGCCATGGGCGTATTGTCCATGGCGCGCTGTCACTCGCCCGTCATGCGTGTACGCCAGTCATGGCGCCTGCATGCGCAGCCATGCGCGCGTGTGCTGAGCATCCATGGGGCGCGCGATGCCAAAGCCCTGGGCCAGCTCGCAGCCCAGGCGCTCCAGCAGCTCGAACTGCTCGGTGGTCTGCACGCCCTCGGCCACGGACTGCAGCTGCAGGCTGCGCGCCAGCTGCACGATGGCGGTGACGATGGCCACGTTGTCCCCGTCGGCCGGGGTGTCCACGACGAAGGAGCGATCGACCTTGAGCTTGTCCAGCGGGTAGCGCTTCAAGTAGGTCAGCGACGAGTAGCCCGTGCCGAAGTCGTCCACGGTCACGGCCACGCCCATGTCGCGCAGCGCCTGCAGCGTGGCGTGCGTGTGCTCGGCGTGCTGCATCAGCGTGGTCTCGGTGATTTCGACCTCCAGGTACTGCGGCGCCAGGCCGGTCTCGTGCAGCACGCGGGCGATCTCACCGGCCACGTCACGCTGGCGGAACTCTATGGCCGACAGGTTCACGGCCACGGGCACCATGGCCAGCCCCTCGTCCTGCCAGGCCTTGAGCTGGCGGCAGGCCTCGCGCAGCACCCAGCGGCCTATGGGCGAGATCAGGCCGCGCGATTCGGCCAGGGGAATGAATTCGTCCGGCCCGACCAGGCCGCGCTCGGGGTGGCGCCAGCGCACCAGGGCCTCGAAGCCCATCAGGCGGCCCGATGCCAGCTGCACCTGGGGCTGGTAGTGCAGCTCCAGCGCCTCCTGGAACACGGCCTCGCGCAGCAGGTGCTCCTGCTGCAGCACCTCGGCGGGCTGGCCCTCCATGTCCGGGGTATAGAACAGGCGCGTGCCACGCCCGCCCTCCTTGGCCTGCTGCATGGCGGCGTCGGCGCGGCGCAGCAGCTCGTCGGGGCTGAAGCCGTCGTCGGGGAAGATGCTGATGCCTATGGAGGGCGACACAGACAGCCTTGTCCCGTCGATGACAAACACCGCCTGCATGCGCTCGATCAGCGAGTCGGTCATGGCGGCGACGGCGGGGCGGCCGCGCCGCTTGGTCAGCAGCACCACGAACTGGTCGCCACCCACGCGCGCCACGAAGTCCGTGGCCTTGACGCCCCCCTGCAGGCGCCGGGCAATTTCGCACAACAGCTGGTCGCCGGCCTCGTGGCCCAGAGATTCGTTGACGGTCTTGAAGTGGTCCAGGTCGATGAACAGCAGCGCGGCGCGGCTGCGGCGCTGCTCGCCGCCCGTCCATTGCGCCAGCTTGTGCATCAGGTGGCTGCGGTTGGGCAGCTGGGTCAGCGGGTCATGCATGGACAGAAAGCGCGTACGCTCCTGGGCCTGCTTGCGCGCCGTGATGTCGCGCACCACCACCACGCGCAGCGCGTCCTCTGCATAGGGCATGGTTCTGCCCACGGCTTCGATCGGAATGCTGTGGCCGTCCTTGTGGCGCATGGCCAGCTCATAGGGGTACTCGCGCTCACGGCGCGTGTATTCGCGTGCCAGATCGCGGTACTCGGGCTGGATGAAGTCGAAGATCGGCCGCCCGAGAACCTCGGCCAGTTGGTAGCCTGTCATGCGCAGCAGCGAGTCGTTGGCATCGACGATGCAGCTGTCGCGGTGAAACACCAGGCCCTCTTCGGTGGCCTCGGCGAACTTGCGCATGCGCTCCTCGCTCTGGCGCACGGCCTGCTCGGCCGCCTGGCGCTCGGTGATGTCATTGACCAGCACCAGCAGCCCCGCCGCGGCTGCCGGGCCGGTGCGGGTGCCAAGGTCGGGGCGCAGGCTGAACTCGAGTACGCGCGCACGCCCGTTCGCGTCGGCCTGCTTGCAGACATGCTGCACGGCCTCGCCCGCGAGCGCGCGCTGCACGGCGGGCTGAATCTGCTGCCAGGTCTGCGCGTCCAGGGTGTCCTGCGCGCTGGCGCCGACGACGGCGTCGATCTTGCGCCCCATGAAGTCGGCATAGCGCTGATTGGCGAAGCTGCAGCGCAGGCCGGACGGCTCGCGCACGTAGTAGGCCAGCATGACCGGAACGGCCTGAGCGATCAGCCCCAGCAGGGCAGGGCAGGAAATGGCGCCCGATCCGGAAAGGGAGAGGTCGGAGAGGGGCGAGGTGGACATGAAGGGCGGTGTAAGAGACTGCAGGCTTATAGCGTATGGGCGGTATTTTGGCGAGAAACGCACGCTCGTGCACACTGCGCAAGGACTCTTTGTGCGGCAGGATAATCCCGCCCATGCCACCAGCTGCCACCAGACCCCTGCAAGTGCCCGCCTGGATGACGCCGCACAACCTGCTGCGCGCCTCGATAGGGGTGGCGCTGCTGACCATCGCCCTCAAGACCCTGGCCTGGTGGGTCAGCGGCTCGGTGGGGCTGCTGTCGGACGCGCTTGAATCCTTCGTCAACCTGGCCGGCGCCACATTCGCCCTGACCATGGTGACCGTGGCGCGCCGCCCGGCCGATCAGGGCCACCCCTACGGCCACCACAAGGCGGAATATTTCTCGTCCGGCTTCGAGGGCATCCTCATCGTGGGCGCCAGCGCCGCCATCTTCTGGGCCGCCGTGCTGCGCCTGCTGCACCCCCAGCCACTTGAGCAGCTCGGCTGGGGCATGGGCCTGTCGCTGGTGAGCACCGTCTGCAACGGCCTGCTGGCCTGGGTCATGCTGCGCGCGGCGCGGGCGCACCGTTCGCTGGCGCTGGAGGGCGACGCGCGCCACCTGATGACCGATGTCTGGACCTCCATCGGCGTGGTCCTGGGCTTGCTGGCCGCCGGCGCCACGGGCTGGCACTGGCTCGATCCGCTGGTGGCCATGGGCGTGGCGCTGAACATCCTGCGCGAAGGCGGTCGGCTGATCTGGCAGTCCAGCCAGGGCCTGATGGATGAAGCCATCGAGCCCGCCTTGCTGGCGCGCGTGGAAGCCGTGCTGGAGGCGCGCGTCAAGGCCAGCGCCGGAGCCGTGCATTTCGACAGCCTGACCTCGCGCCGCGCCGGCGCGCGTACTTATGTGGACCTGCACATGCATGTGCCGGCCCACTGGACGCTGGGCCGCGCGGCCACGGCACGGGCCGCCGTCGAGGCCGAGCTCATGGCGCTCGTGCCCGGCCTGCGCGCCACCATAGAGCTGCTGCCCGAGGGCGCGGAAACCGTTTTTGAACAGGTCGAAGCGCAGGAAGAACAGGAGGGCAAGGCTTGATCAGCGTATTGCAGCGGGTGCGCGAGGCGCGCGTGGAAATCGCGGGCGAGGTCGTGGGCCGCATCGACGCCGGCCTGCTGGCCCTGGTCTGCGCCGAACAGGGCGATGGCGAGGCCGACGCCGACAAGCTGCTGGCCAAGATCCTCAAGCTGCGCATCTTTGCCGACGAGGCCGGCAAGATGAACCGCAGCGTGCAGGACATCGGCGGTGGCCTGCTCATCGTGAGTCAGTTCACCCTGGCCGCCGACACCCGCGGCGGCAACCGCCCGGGCTTCAGCCAGGCGGCTGCGCCCACCGAGGGCGAGCGCCTGTACGACTACTTCGTGGCCCAGGCGCGCGTGGCGCACCCGGTGGTGGCCACGGGGTGCTTCGGCGCCGACATGCAGGTGCATCTGGTGAACGACGGGCCGGTGACGATACCGCTGCGCATCGCGCCGGCCGAGGTGCAGGGTGGTTCACACCGGGTTTGAACGAACGTATATGTATGTTTATTCTTCAATGAACTAACATCCATGTATGTAAAAACGCCCTGCAGCCACGGACTCCATGCCCGTCATCGTGCTCGCGCAGCTGCGCGCGCTGGGCGAGAACCTGGCCATCGCCCGCAAACGCCGGCGCGAGCCGTGCGCCGCATGGGCGCAGCGCATCGGCGTCTCGGAGCCCACGCTCATGCGCATGGAAAGGGGCGACCCCAGCGTCTCCATGGGCGTCTACGCCACGGCGCTGTGGCTCATGGGGCGCTCGCAGGCCTTGCCCGAATGCGCGGCGCCCGAGCACGACCGGGGTGCGCTGGAAGATGCCGTGCGCGCCGCCCAGTTGCGTTCGGTGCGCAAGCGGCCATCGTTGTACGGCGTGCCAGCCGCGTCCGCTGACGGTAAGGGGCGAACATGACCGTATTTGGCACGCCTTCGCCGAAGAGCCGCTTCCCTGTTTAGTGGCCGTCCTGCCAGCGAAAGCAGGGCCATTCCGAGCGTTGCCAGGTCCTTGGCATGATCGATAAACGGGGGATTTATCCATCAGACCCTCGGCCATCCCGCCCGACGCCTTATTGCTTCAGGAAGAACAGCACCGTCATCACCAGACCGATGGCGACGATGCTCCAGCGCAGCACGGCCGGCGGCAGCTTGCGTGCGCCGCGTGCGCCCAGGTAGCCGCCTAGCGTGGCGGCGACCATCATGATCAGCGCCTCCTTCCACTGCACGATGCCGCCGGCGGCGTAGATGGCCACGGCGATCGCGGTCAGCAGGGTGGAGACGAGGTTCTTGATGGCGTTCATGGCGTTGAGCCGCGTCTGCCCCAGCAGACCGAACAGCGCCAGCATCAGGATGCCCATGCCGCCGTTGAAGTAGCCGCCGTAGCCGGCCACCGCCAGCAGGCCGGCGCTGGATTTCATGCGCGAGGGCGGCCCCTCGCCGTGGTGGCTGCCGGCCCATTGGCGCAGCTGCGGGCCGAAGGCGAACATGGCCGTGGCCAACAGCAGCAGCCAGGGGATGAGGCGCTTGAAGGCCGCGTCCGAGGTCATGAGCAGCAGCGCCGCGCCCGTGACGCCGCCGACCAGCGACAGCAGCACCACCGAGCGCATGGACAGGCCGGGCGCGGGCTCCATGTCCTCGCGCGAGCCGGCGATGCTGGCCACATAGCCCGGCAGCAGCGCCACGGTGCCGGTGGCGTTGGCCACCACAGGCGGCACGCCGGCAAAGATCAGCGCCGGCAGGGTGAGGAAGCTGCCGCCACCGGCGACGGCGTTGAGCGTGCCGGCCAGGAAGGCGGCGGCCAGGAGCAGGGCGGTGTCAAACATGCGCCGATGGTAAAGGCCCGTGCGGGCGCCATTGGCACTGCCGGCGTTGCAACTGCTTTGCAGCGCAAGTCGCCCGGAAACTCAGGCGCCGTAGGGGTCGGCAAAGCCCAGCTCCTGCAGGATGGCGGTTTCATACGCCTCCATCTCCTGCGCATCTTCTTCGCTGGTCTCGTGGTCCCAGCCCTGTGCGTGCAGCGTGCCGTGCACCAGCAGGTGGGCGTAGTGCTCCTCCAGCGTCTTGCCCTGCTCGCGCGCCTCGCGCTCGACCACCGGGGCGCACAGCACCAGGTCGGCGGCCACGGTGGGCTCCTGCTGGTAGTCGAAGGTCAGCACGTTGGTGGCGTAGTCCTTGTGGCGGAACTCGCGGTTCAGGCGCTGGCCCTCCTCGGCGCCGACGATGCGCACGGTGATCTCTGCGTCCAGCGCCAGCGCGTGGCGTATCCAGCGCGTGACCTTGTGGCGCGGCAGGCCTGCGCGGTGCGCCGCAGCCTCGGGGGCGAATTGCAGGGAGAGGGTGAGGTGGTTCAGAGCCATTTTGGCCTCCAGCGCACGCCAGTATTGCGCGGGCAGCTATTGAATCAGGAGTTGTCGCGGCGGCTGCGCTGGGCGTCGTAGGCGTCCACGATGCGTGCCACCAGCGGGTGGCGCACCACGTCGGCGCTGGTGAAGCGCGTCACGGCGATGCCCTGCACGCGCTTCAGGACGCGTTCGGCATCGACCAGGCCGCTCAAGGATCCCTTGGGCAGGTCGGTCTGGCTCACGTCGCCGGTGACCACGGCGCGCGCGCCGAAGCCTAGGCGCGTCAAAAACATCTTCATCTGCTCGGGTGTGGTGTTCTGCGCCTCGTCCAGGATCACGAAGGCGTTGTTCAGCGTGCGCCCGCGCATGAAGGCCAGCGGGGCGATCTCCAGCACGTTGCGCTCGAAGGCCTTTTGCACGCGGTCAAAGCCCATCAGCTCGTAGAGCGCGTCGTATAGCGGGCGCAGGTAGGGGTCGACCTTCTGCGTCAGGTCGCCGGGCAGAAAGCCCAGGCGCTCGCCGGCCTCCACGGCCGGGCGCGTGAGCACGATGCGCTGCACTGCCTGGCGCTCCAGTGCATCGACGGCGCAGGCCACGGCCAGGTAGGTCTTGCCCGTGCCTGCGGGGCCGATACCGAAGGTGATGTCGTGCGTGGCGATGTTGTGCAGGTACAGGCCCTGCATGGGCGTGCGCGCGCGCAGGTCGGCGCGGCGGGTGGTCAGCGGGGCGGGGCTGCCGTCGTCGTCGATCATGCGGGCGTCGCCGGCCAGCATGAGCTGCAGGTGGTCTTCCTTGATGGCGTGGTCGGCCATTTCGTAGAGCGCCTGCAGCAGCTCCATGGCCTGGGTGGCCTTTGCCTTGGGGCCGTCCACCTTGAATTGCTCGTGGCGGTGGGCGATCTTCACCTGCAGCGCGGCCTCTATGGTGCGCAGGTGCGCGTCGGCCGGGCCGCACAAATGGGTCAGGCGCAGGTTGTTGTGGGGGGTGAAGGTGTGGCGCAGTATCACGCTGATAATTCCGCTCAAGCGCCGCGATCCGTGCGGCTAAGGATTCGCATGATAGGCAAGTTGACCGGCCAGCTATTGGAAAAGAACCCCCCGGAGGTGCTGCTGGACTGCCACGGCGTGGGCTACGAGGTGCTGGTGCCCATGAGCACCTTCTACAACCTGCCGGCCGTGGGCGAGCGGGTCGGCCTGCTGACGCAGTTCATCGTGCGTGAGGACGCGCAGCTGCTCTACGGCTTTGCCACGCAAGAGGAGCGCCAGGCGTTTCGCGAGCTCATCAAGATCAACGGCGTGGGCCCGCGCACGGCGCTGGCCGTGCTCTCGGGCATGGGCGTGGCCGACCTGGCGCAGGCCGTGTCGCTGCAGGAGGCGGGGCGCCTGGTCAAGGTGCCAGGCATAGGCAAGAAGATTGCCGAGCGCCTGCTGCTCGAATTGAAGGGCAAGCTGGGCGCGGACATGGGCGCGCGCGCGCAGGCCGTGAACGATGCGCAGGCCGACATCCTGCAGGCGCTGCTGGCCCTGGGCTACAACGACAAGGAGGCCGCCAGCGCCCTCAAGGCCCTGCCCGCCGATGTGGGCGTGAGCGAGGGCATCAAGCTGGCGCTCAAGTCGCTGGCCAAATGAAAGAATCGATCACTGGAGGCACTATGGGTATCGCAAAGCATGGGGCATGCCCCCTGGCACTGGCACTGCTGCTGACCGCGTGCGGCGGCGGGGGCAGCGGTGACGCAGATGGCGGCAACGGCTCTGGCGCCGGCGGCCCCGTCGTGCCGGCCTGGAGCGAGCGCATCGAGCCCTTCGAGCCCAAGGCTGCACCCGTGCCCACACCAGCATCGCAGCCGCGGCGCGGCGCGGCCATAGACGCGGTGCGCATGCCTCTGATCGCGCTCGGCCCCCTGCCTTCGCATCTGCTCAAGGCCGTCGCGGCGTCAGGGGCGGCGGGTGCGCCACGGCAGATCGGCCATGCGCGCGCGCTTGCCGCCACGGCGGGCGCCAGCGCCACGGCGGCGCTGCTGCAGTGGCAGCCGACGGACCATGGCACGCAGGTGGCGGCGCTGCGCTTTGCGTCCGAGGGCGCACGTGGTCTGCGTCTGGGCGTGCGCGTGCATGGCCTGCCGCCGGGGACGGTGCTGCGCTTTGCCGCAGCGCATGGCGCGCTGGTGGTCGATGACCGCGAGCTGCAGGCGATTGCCGAGCGCAATGCCCGCGCCGGCGCGAGCGACGAGGTAGCGCACACCTACTGGGGCCCCGATTCCGGCACCGACGAGGCCACGCTGGAGATCGAGATACCGGCCGCCGCTGCGTCCGCCGCCGTGCGGCTGGCCGTGCCGCGGCTGGCCCATTTCGTCATGACCGCCGCCGACGCAGAGCATGCCGTGTCACTCAAGGCAGCTGCTGCCGGCTGCCAGGTGGATCTGAGCTGCCAGCCCGAGTATCTGGACCAGGGCCGATCCGTGGCGCGCATGACCTATGTGGCCGAGGACGGCAACGCCTATTACTGCACGGGCACCCTGCTCAATGACAGTGCGTCGAGCGGCACGCCGTATTTTCTAAGCGCTCAGCATTGCATACCCAGCCAGGTCGTGGCCGCCACGCTGGAGACCGACTGGTTCTATCGCAGCGCGCGCTGCGGCAGCGCGCAGGCGGCCGCGGGAGTGCGGCGCGTGCGCGGCGGTGCCACCCTGCTGTACGCAGCGGCGGGCAGCGATACCGCCTTTATGCGGCTGAACGGGAGCATGCCCGCGGGGGTCATTTATGCGGGGTCGTACTACGGCAGCCTGCCCCTGGGCCAGCCGCTGGCCGGCGTGCACCATGCCGATGGTGGGCTGCAACGACTCAGCCTGGGTGCGCTGCTGGGCTACGGCAGCTGCAGCCAGAGCGGCTGCAGCGCCGTCGATGACGGGGGCGACTACCTGCGGCTGCGCTGGTACCAGGGCATGACGGAGCCGGGCAGCAGTGGATCGGGCGCATTCGTCACCATCGGCGCGCGGCGCTATCTGGTGGGGCAGCTGCATGGGGGCAATGCCTCCTGCGACAACCCCAGCGGCGTGGATTTCTATGGTCGCTTCGAGCGCAGCTACCACCAGGCTCTCAGGCGCTGGCTGAGCCCATGACAGCGCAGGCGCGCTAACGCACCAGCACCAGCCCCGGCGGCAGGCTGTCGCCCAGGCTGCGCTGGCGGTCTTCCGCGCTGAGCTCCTGCACCTGCGCCACCAGCGCAATCCAGCGCTCAGGCGCGCCGCTGGCCTGCAGCTTGTCGAGCACGCGCGCGCGCTGGGCGTCGTCCAGGTCTAGCGTGCGCTCGCCCGTCATGCGCGCGATCTGCACGGCAGCAAACATGGCGTGTTCGTTTTTGCGCCAGTCCTGGGCCAGCAGGGCGTCGAGGAATTCCTGCGCCGCCTCGGGCGGCATCACGCGGTGGGCATTGGCCGCCAGCGGCACACGTGCGGCCAGCCGGCCAATGGCCCACCAGGTCTGCTGCGGCTCGTCGGGGCGCGCGAGGCGCGCCAGCATCCACTGGCCCATCTCCTGACGGTACTGCCAGGGCACGGCCTCCATGGCGGCGAACAGGCGCAACATGTCGTCATAGCTGCCCCAGCGTGCGCGGGCGTTGCGTTGCACGGTTTTCTGCATGCAGGCGGCCACCTCTTCCAGCACCTGCATCTGCTGCGCCTCATCCAGGCCCGCGGCTACGCGGCGCCACAGCACCCACCATTCCGTCCAGTTGGCGCCGTCCTGCCCATGGCCCAGGCCCTGGGCGTAGAGCTGCCAGAGCTGCGCGATGCGCCAGGCGTCAAGCTCCGCCCCCAGGCCGGGGCGCAGGCACCAGCCGGCCAGGTTGAGCCAGGCGCGCTCATGCTCGGGCGAGCGCCGGCGGCGCTTGGCGCGCGCCAGCAGCGCGTCGAACAGCGTGCGCAGCAGGGGCAGGGCCCAGGATTCGCGCGGGCCGAGGGTCTTTTCCAGCGACTGGCGCAGCTGGCGTACCTCCTTCGGGGGCACGTCCTGGGTCTGGTTGCCGAAGATGCGGTCTATGAGGGCGATGGCGTGCTGGGGCTGGCCCCTCACCCCTCCCCCCGTTCGAGCCGGGGGCAGGCTCTCTCCCCAAAGGGGCGAGGGCGATCGGTTGGCTGGGTTTTCATCTCCCTCTCCCTCTGGGAGAGGGCTGGGGTGAGGGCCGGCCGCCGCTCCGCGCACGGCAAACGGCAGCAGCCATGATTGGCTTGCGTCCTGCACGTCCAGGCAGCGCAGCCCCAGCACCCCCACCTCGCTCATGCAGGCCTGCAGCTGCACCTCGACCCGGGCCGTCGCGCGGCCCTCGGGCACGGGCAGCACGCTGGCGAGCGGCGGCAGCTCCACCCAGCCCTCGCCCTCCAGGGGCGCGATCTGCCCAGCCTGCGATTGCCCCTGGCTGCGCGCCAGCAGCGCAAAGCGCACGGGCTGGCCCAGCTGCAACGCAAAGCGCCGGCCGGTCAGGGTGATGCGCGCCCCTTCCTCGGTGCCGCGCGGCAGCAGGCAGATGCCCTGGGGTGATGCTCCGGCCTTGGCGGGCAGAACCAGCCAGTAGCTGCGCGCCGCACCGCCGCCTATGCGTGGCACTACTGTTTTGGTAGCTGCTAGCGCTTTTGTGATGGGCGCTACAGGCTTGTTTGACTGATATTGCGCCAGACCATGGGCGGCGGCGCCACGCGCCACGGCCCAGTCCGGATGCGGGTTGTGCAGCAGGCGCACGGGCTGGCCGCGCCATTGGCCCAGCTGCTCGGCCAGGCGCCGCGCCAGCGCGTCGGCATGGAACACGCCGCCGTTGAGCAGCACCGTGTCGGGCAGCTCGCCTTCTGCATGCCGCGCCAGGAACTGCGCCAGATGGCGTGAGATGGCGGCGTCCTGCGGGTAGGGCAGGCCCAGGCCGCGCAGCGCACCCTGGCGTCGCGCGGGCGTGTCGGTGATCTGCGCCAGGGGCAGAAAGCCCTCCACCACGCAGTCCAGCGCCTGTCCGCGCGTGAGCCGGGCCGAGCGTGACTGCGCCAGCAGCTTCGCCCCGCCGCCGAGCAGCGTCACCGTGACCGACTCGGGCGCGTCCTGTGCCAGCAGCTGCTCCTTGGCCAGGCGGCAGCGCTGCACCAGTTGGGCAAAGCGCGCGGCCGGCAGGCGCTCGCCGGCGGGCGCGAACCGGGGTTCGAGCAGATGCGCCAGCGCCAGATCCATGTTGTCGCCGCCCAGCATCAAATGCTCGCCCACGGCCGTGCGCGTAAGCTCGGGCAGGCCGGCCGCACTGGCCTGCACGCGGATCAGTGTCAGGTCGGTCGTGCCGCCGCCCACGTCCACCACCAGCACCAGGCGGCTGTCCTGCAGCCGTGCGGCCAGCTGCTCGCCCTGCAGCACCAGCCAGTCGTGGAAGGCGGCCTTGGGCTCTTCCAGCAGCTGCACCGCAGGCAGGCCGGCAAGGCGCGCGGCCTCCAGCGTCAGCGCGCGCGCGCCCTCGTCGAACGATGCCGGCACGGTGAGCACCACCGCCTGCTGTGAGAGCGGGGCATCGGGGTGGACTGCGTGCCAGGCAGCGCGCACATGCGTCAGGTAGGAGGCCGATGCCGCCAGCGGCGAGATCTTCTCCACCCCCTCGGGCGCGCCCCAGGGCAGTATGGGCGCGCTGCGATCCACGCCCGAGTGCGATAGCCAGCTCTTGGCGCTTGCCACCAGCCGCGTGGGCACGGCCGCACCCAGTTCGCGCGCCCAGCGGCCTATGACGGCGGGGGCATCGTCACTGGCACCCTGCGGCGGCCAGGGCACGCGCCAGGCTTCGCCCAGCTCACCCGGCGTGGCCTGGTAGCGCGCCGAGGCCAGCAGCGGCAGGGCCTGCACCTCGGCACTGGAGACGCGCTGGGCAATGGGCAGCAGGGCGATGTCGGCCGCGCCGCCTTCGAGCGGCACATGGGCCACGACGGTGTGGCTGGTGCCCAGGTCTATGCCTACGGCGTACTGGGGGGCGGCGGTGGAGTGGGCGGTCATGGGGCAAAGAAAAACGGCAGGCCCTGGGCCTGCCGCTGCGCATTGTCGTGCATGGGCCGGGGCCCGGGGCTTGCGCCTTAGATCGTCAACACGTTCTTACAGCACGGTCCAGTCGGTCACGAAGCCGTCGGGGCGGCGGAAGGTGTCGTTGAGCAACTGGTCGGGCGGCAGCTCCAGCGCGTAGCCGCGCAGGGGCAGTGCGTGCTCGAACCACTTGCGGTACACCTGGCGCGCCGTGCCGTCGCGGTAGATGTCCTTCATGGCCTGCACGATCAGGCCCTGGAAGTCGGGCGCGTTGCGGGGCACCATGGGTGCCAATGGCTCCACGGACATGCGCGGACCCACCACCTTGAGCGCACCTTTGAGGGCGCGGGACTGGTCGATCAGTGAGATGTCGTCGGACACGAAGGCGTCTGCTCGTCCCTCGACCACGGCCTTGGCACCCTCGTCGGTGCTGCCCACGTGCACCAGCTTGGCGCCCGCCATGCGCTCGACGATGAGCTGGCCCGTACTGCCCTTGATAACGGCGATGCGCGCGTTTGCCATCTGGGCCAGTTGCTCACGCGCCTCGTCCTTGCGCACCAGCATGCGTGCGCCGGCGTAGTAGTAGGTCAGGCCGAAGCCCACCATGTCGCGCCGAGCCTTGGTGTTGGTGGTGTCGGCGCATTCCAGCTGGATCTTGCCGTCGGCCATGCGGTCAAAGCGCTCGGCAATGCTCACCGGCATGTACTGCACCTGCAGCCCGGGCAGCTTGAGCTGGCTTTGTATGCGCGCGGCCAGCAGCTGGCACAGCTCGATGGCGTAGCCTATGGGTCGGCCGTTGTCGTCCACGTAGGACAGCGGCGCGGCATCCTTGCGGTAGCCGATGGTTAACGTGTTGCTGGACTGGATCTTGCCCAGCGTGGCGTCCGCAGCCAGGGTGGGCAGCGCCAGCAGGGCGGTGAGGGCGCCGGCAAGCCAGCGGGAGGATGTGTTTTTCATGCTCATGGTTCCTTGAATGGTGATTCAGCGGTGAGGCGGGGCCGCACGTCGCGTCGGGCTCTGCGGTGCCGGGGCAGGGTGCTGCCACCGGCGTGGGTCTGGGTTTTGGTTTCGTAGGGGTGCGGGCTGCGGGGTCACGTCAACCGTCGCTGGAGCGTACGTCGAACTCCACCTTCCAGCGCTCGCCCCCGCCCACGGGCACGGCATTGAGCTCCAGCGTGCCGATGTCGGTCACGCGCGCGTGCAGGGTGACGGGCACGACTTCGCCCCCCGTTTCGCCGTTCTTGCGGCCCTCGGTGGGCAGGTGGGCCTCGATCTCCTGCAGCTCCACCAGTTCCTCGGGGCCCCAGAAGTCCAGCAGCGTGCCGACCTGGTCGGCGCGGCGCACGCTGGAGCCGAAGAAGCGCAGGCGCACGCTCTCGCCCACCACCAGGCCGAACTCCTGGGTATCCAGCGCCACCTCCGTGCCTTCTTCCATGCCGAAGGGCGCCAGGCACAGGGCGCTGATGGGCGGCTCCATGCCGGGGACGGCCGGCATGTTCGATTCGATGCCCACGTAATAGCTTTGCGCCGTGCCGCCGCGTATGCGCACGCCGCGGCCCGCGGCCGCCACATGGCCGTAGTAGGCGGCGCCGCGTGCCACGGCCAGGTCCAGGTTGGCGCCTTCCAGCAGGCGCGCGGGTTCGGCGCCCTCGGCAGCCAGCCAGCCGTTGATGATGTCGAGAATGCGCCGTTCGATCTGCGCCGCCTTGAGCACGCCGCCGTTGAACAGGATGGCCGTGGGGTGCAGAAAACTGGCGCCTTGCGTCTGCGTGCCCTGCAGGCCCTCGATCTGCTCCGTGCTGCCCACCTGCCGGCTCAAAAAGGCCGCCAGGTGGCGCGTGACGGCCGCGTCCTGCGCGTAGGGCAAGCCCAGCTGGGTGAGCGCGCCGCGCGCGCGGGTGACGGGCTTGTCGCTGACGGCGACCTGGGGGAAGAAGCCCTCCACCAGCAGGGCCAGCACCTCGGCGCGCGTGACCTCGGTGCGTATGCTGCCGCCGATCAACTTTGCTCCGCGGCTGGGCACGACGACCGGCACGGACTGCAGGTTTTCATCCTGCAGCAGCTGCTCCTTGGCCGCGCGGCAGCCGTGCGCCAGGGCGCGGGTCTGCCAGGCGTCCAGCTGTTTCCCCTCGGCCGCCAGCTTGCGCGCCACGCCGTAGGCCAGGGCCAGGTCCATGTTGTCGCCGCCGAGCAGGATGTGCTCGCCCACGGCTACGCGCTGCAGTTCCAGGCTGCCGCCGCGCTCCAGCACGGCGATCAGCGACAGGTCGGTGGTGCCGCCGCCCACGTCCACGACCAGGATCACGTCGCCATGCGCCACCTGCTTGCGCCAGCCGCCGCCGCTGGCCTGTATCCAGCTGTAGAGCGCGGCCTGGGGTTCTTCGAGCAGCGTCAGCTTCTGGAAGCCCGCAGCGCGGCAGGCCTCGGCCGTGAGCTCGCGCGCGGCCGGGTCGAACGATGCGGGGATGGTGACGGTGATGTCCTGCGCGTCGAACGGCGCCTCGGGGTGGGCGCTGTCCCAGGCGCTTTTCAGGTGCTGCAGGTATAGCGTGCTGGCGGCCAGCGGCGATACGCGCTGCACCTCGGGCGGCGCGTCGGCCGGCAGCAGCGGCGCGCGCCGGTCCACGCCGGGGTGGCACAGCCAGCTCTTGGCGCTTGACACAAGGCGTATCGGCGTGGCGGCGCCGCGCTGGCGCGCGAATTCGCCCACCATGCCATGCGGGGCCGCGCTCCAGGGCAGGGTCTGGTCGGCGGCCGTCAGTTCGCTCTCGTGCGGCAGGTAGAGGAAGGAGGGCAGCAGCGGGCGCGCCTCCACGCTGGCCGGGCCGCAGAGCTGGGGAATGTCCAGCACGCCCTGCACGACCTTCTCGCCATCGCTGGCGGCGCGGTCCACCCAGGACAGCGCGCAATGCGTGGTGCCCAGGTCTATGCCCAGACTGAACTTGGCGTCGTTTTGGCCGATAGCGCTTGCTGTGTCAGCGCTGGCAGCTACTGTATCGGGAGTGTTTGCGGTATTCATATTGGCTCAAGTCGCGATTTCTGTTGAAAAGTAAACCGCCGTCATCCCCGCGAACGCGGGGATCCACAGCAGCGACGAATCAACGGCCTGGGTGGCATTTGGATCCCCGCGTTCGCGGGGATGACGGGCTTCGCACACATCGCCGGCCATGGCTGGATGAATCAACAGAAATCACGATCTGAGCCTTCATATTCATGCTCACAGCTCCACCTCGGCCTGGGCAATGATGGCGGCGGCGCGGGCGTCGGTCAGCTGCGGCAGGCGCGTCTCACTCACCCGCCAGCCGCGGTGCGTGAGCTGGCCGGTGAACGGCGCCTGGCCGACCACGTTGCCGCTCAGGCGCACGGCGGCGGCGTCAAAGCCGGCCTGCAGCGTGATGCGCGCGCCCTCGGCCTCGGCGCGCACGGGCGTCAGCGTGAAATGCTCGCGCAGCAGCTTGCGGCAGCCCTCGTGCACCACGCGCGCGGCGGCGCCGATCTCGGCGTCGGTGTAGGGCGCCACATCCTCCTGGATGAAGTCTACAAAGCGCGCCTCGCGCTGCAGCAGGCCCAGCAACTGCAGGGCGGCGGTGTCGGTGGCTACCTCCACGCGCTTTTCGATGATTTTCTCGACCAGCTTTTCGACCGGCACCTCGACGCGGGTTTCGACGATTTTTTCCACCGGCACCTCCACGCGCACCACCTCGGGTGGTACGTCGGCGGCCAGCGGCTCACCCGTGCGCAGGCGGTGCACGTTACCGGCCAGGCGGGGATTGGCGAGGATGGCGAAGAAGCTGCCGATGGCGATGGCCATGCGGCTCAGGAAACTGGGGGGTGTTGGGGTGTTCATGGGGTTCTCGCTTCGAGACGGGCCGACCCATGGCGGGGAGGCTGCTCAAAAAAGGCACGCCCGCGCGGGCGCGAAAGGCGGCGATGTTACCCAATCAGGGGCGGAGCCCCTGCGGCGCAATCCCTCGCGCCAGGGTGGATGGGGGACAATGCGCGCGCCTGACACAAGGCTTTTTTCTTGCGCGCATGTCCATCCATACCGACGATTTTTCCCCTTCCCCGCCGCAGCCGGCGCGCCAGCGCGTGGTCTCGGCCGCGCCCGCATCCACACAGGAGGAAGCCCTGGAACGCGCCCTGCGCCCCAAGCTGCTGCAGGAATACGTGGGCCAGGCCAAGGCGCGCGAGCAGCTGGAGATCTTCATCGGCGCGGCCAAAAAGCGCGCCGAGGCGCTGGATCATGTGCTGCTGTTCGGCCCGCCGGGCCTGGGCAAGACGACGCTGTCGCACATCATTGCGCACGAGCTGGGCGTGAACCTGCGCCAGACCAGCGGCCCGGTGCTGGAAAAGCCCAAGGATCTGGCGGCGCTCTTGACCAACCTGGAGCGTAACGACGTCCTGTTCATCGACGAGATCCACCGCCTGAGCCCAGTCGTCGAGGAAATCCTCTACCCCGCGCTGGAGGATTACCAGATCGACATCATGATCGGCGAGGGGCCGGCCGCGCGCAGCATCAAGCTGGATCTGCAGCCCTTCACCCTGGTGGGCGCCACTACGCGCGCCGGCATGCTGACGAACCCGCTGCGCGACCGTTTCGGCATCGTCGCGCGGCTGGAGTTCTATACGCCCGAAGAGCTGGCGCTGATCGTCATGCGCTCGGCC
>Ga0209792_1000801_pt1 | contig 18351 bp, 16 predicted proteins | sample EBPBio142005_DNA_FD_185860 | JGI IMG/M metagenome (GOLD analysis project Ga0209792, IMG submission 185860) | Wastewater treatment Type I Accumulibacter community from EBPR Bioreactor in Madison, WI, USA - Reactor 1_6/14/2005_ DNA (SPAdes)... | ecosystem: Engineered > Bioreactor > EBPR >... | reverse complement strand
TAACGGCTACAACCTGCGTCGCGTCGTCGACATTCCCGGCACCGGCCCGTTCAAGAGCCAGCGCCGCGTCGAGGCCGAGATCTGGGTGATGGAGAAGAACAAGAACTACTGGAACAAGGGCCTGCCTTATCTCGACGGCATCGAGTTCTATCATGCGCTGCCGTTCTCGCCCGAGCTCGGTTCCAGCCTGCTCTCCGGCCGCATCGACTATGCCCGCCTGCTCGATCCCGTATCGCAGCGCCGGGTCAAGGCGACCCAGGGCATGTCCGGCACCGATTTCTACCAGAGCGTCATCCAGGCGACCTGGATGAACAACAAGAAGAAGCCGCTCGACGATCCCCGGGTGCGCCGGGCCTTCCATCTCGTGCTCGACAAGCCCGTGCTGGTCGACGTGGTGAAGGACATCGCGCCGATGATGGTCGGCGGCTTCATCTATCCCTTCTCGGAGTTCGCTACGCCGCTGCCCGAGCTCAGCAAGCGGATCGGCTATCAGGCCGACCCGACGGCGGCGGTGAAGGAAGCCAAGGCGCTGATGGCCGCGGCCGGGCACGCCAAGGGCATCACCGGGCTCGACTATCTGGTGCGCGAGGTCGCGAGCTTCAAACTGTGGTCGCAGGCCATCCAGGCGATGCTGCAACAGACGCTCAACGTTCAATGCAACATCCGCACGGCCGTCGAGTCCGTTTGGTTCGACGACATTCGAACCGGCAAGTTCGATCTCGCCATCGGCGCCATCGTCTCGACGCTGCTCGACCCGTCGGACTACTTCAATGCCTGGTACAGCAAGACCGGGCCGCAGAACTACTCGTCCTGGGACAATGCGAAGTTCAACGAGCTGGTACCCCAGATCGACCGCGAGGTCGATGCCAAGAAGCGCCTCGACCTGATCCGTCAGGCAGAGGCCATCATGGAACAGGATCCGCCGTTGCTGCCGGTTTCCTGGGAGAAGATCAACGACGGCTGGTACAATTATGTGAAGGGCCACCGTCCGCAGGAATATTTTGGCATCTACGATGTGGTGCGCTTCGATACTTTCTGGCTCGACAAGTAGCCAGCATCTGCAAACGGAAAGGGCCGGCGCTTCGGGCGCCGGCCCTTCCTATTACTGGGCAGGTATCAGCCCTTGTTCGGATTGATCAGGAACTTCTCGCCGGTCGCGCGCTTGGCGTAGGCGCCGATGTTCTTGAGATCGAGGGCTTCCTGCAGCGAGACCGTCTGCGTGTAGTGGCTGGCAAAGGTCGTCTTCAGGCTCTTCACCACCCGCTCGCGCAGCCGGATCTGGTCGGGCCGGCCGATCTTCTGCAGGAACGGCGTCAGCAGCCAGCCGCCCACACCCCAGGCCATGCCGTAGTTGCGCGTCAGCTCGACCGGGCCGGTGTCGAGGCTGCCGTAGACATAGACCTGCTTGTGGACGCTCGAGCCGTAGCGGTTGTAGGTCGTCGCGGTCTTGTTGATCGCAATTTCCATGCAGGTGAGGATCTGGCTGGCGAGCTTGCCGCCGCCGATGGCGTCGAAGGCGATCGTGGCGCCGGTCTCGACCAGCGCCTGCGTGAGGTCGTCCTTGAAGCTCGCGGAACTCGAATCGACGACGTGCTTGGCGCCGATGTCCTTCAGCAGCTTGGCCTGCGCCGGGCTGCGCACGATGTTCACCAGGCCGATCCCGTCCTCGTTGCAGATCTTGTTCAGCATCTGGCCGAGGTTGGAAGCGGCGGCCGTGTGGACCAGCGCCTTGTGGCCCTCGCGCTTCATGGTCTCGGTCATGCCGAGTGCCGTCAGCGGGTTGACGAACCAGGAGGCGCCCTCGGCTGCCGTCGTGCCGGCCGGGAGCGGCTGGCAATCCGTCGCTTTCAGCAGGCGGTACTGCGCATACATGGCGCCGCCGATCATCGATACGGTCTTGCCCTTGAGCGCCTGTGCGGCGTCGGAAGAACCGGCTTTGATCACCGTGCCCGCGCCTTCGTTGCCGACGGGCATCGACTCGTCGAGACGCGTCGTCAGGAAGGGCAGGGTGGCTGCAGGCACTTTGGCCGTGACCGTAACGCCATCGCCGCTGCCGCTCGACTTGGCGGTCGTCAGATCGGCAGGTCCGAGGAGCAGGCCGAGGTCCGACGGGTTGATCGGCGTCGCCTCGACCTTGACCAGAACCTGGTCGGGGCCCGGCTCGGGCAGATCGACCTTGGCCAGCGACAATTGCAGCTCGCCGCCTTTGGTGATGAGGGACCGAAGCTGCAGTCCCGAGATCTTGCTGGTGTCACTCATCCTGGTATCTCCCGTGGTTCGCATTGGAGTAGATTCGCTCTGTAGCACATCCGATCGGAGCTGGGATCGGGACCTCGGAAGCCCTATCGTATGGTGATCAATGAAAGTTCTTCGAGGTCGTGATGTGCCGTAGCTGTGTCGGCGAGCTGTTTGCGAATCTCGCCAGTCTCTATCCAGGCAAGACCCGGCGCGGTTTCATGGTTGGATCGGCGCTGGCTGCAGGCGCGGGGATGACGGCGCTCGGAGCTGCGCGGCCGGCCCGAGCCCAGGCAGGCGGAGTCGATCTGATCTTCCGGAAGGGCACGATCATCCCGATGTCGGGCGCCGATCGCTATACCGAGGCGGTGGCTGTCGACGACGGCAGGATCGTGGCGGTGGGAACTGAAGCCGAGGTGATGAACCTCAGGACGACGTCGACCCGGGTCGTCGACCTTGCCGGCCGCACGTTGCTGCCGGGGTTGATCGACCCTCACCAGCATACGGGTGTCGGCGCGGTCATCACCGCGCTGTTCGAGGATGTCGGGTACCCAGCCTACAGGACGCGTCAGGCGGTGTTCGATGCGGTGCGCGCCAAGGCCGCCAAGACGCCCGCCAACGATTGGCTGTACTTCTTCGGCTTCGACAACCTGCTGCAGGGCGGCGAACTGTCGATCGGAGAGCTCGACGCCTTGTCGGCCACTCATCCGATCATGATCTACTACAACAACATGCATACCGCGGCGGTGAACAGCGCTGCGCTCAAGGCGGCGAAGATCCCGGACGATATCCAGGAGCTGCCGGGCGGCGGGCGATTCCGCCGCGATGCCAACGGCAAGCTGAACGGTCTGGTCGACGAGGAGGCCGCTCTCCGGAGGATGCTCGTCGGCCTTCCCAAGCTCACGCCGCAGTTCGTCGGCAAGGCCACGGCCGATTGGCTGAAGCGCAATTCGGCGGCGGGCATTACGGCGGTTCACGAAGCAGGCGTGACGGTGACGGGCGACCAACTCCAGGGCTACGAGCGCATCGCCGCGCAATCTCCCTGCCGAATGAGCATCAGTCTCATGTTCGCCTCGATGGGCGCCGGTGATCCTTACAAAGAGTTCGGGCGCGGCGCGCGGGCGACCCAGGTCCCGAATTCCCTGCTGTCCTTCTACGCCGTCAAGATTGTCGGCGACGGGTCCAACCAGACCAAGACGGCCGCCCAGACGGTTCCGTATCTCGGGGGGAGCGAGAAGGGCGAACTCAATTACGACCCGGCGGAATTGAACAAAATGGTTGCCGAGGTGAAGGAAGCTGGATGGCCGGTTTCCATTCATGCCAACGGCGACGCCACGATCGACGCCGCCCTAGATGCCATCGAGGCCGCCTACGGCGCCAATCCTGCGACCGGGATCAACCGGATCGAGCATTGTACCATGGCACGCATGGACCAGGTGGCTCGCATGAAGGCATTGGGTGTTCAGCCGAGCTTCCTGATGAACCATGTCCTTCTTTATGGAGCGGCCTATCGCGACGTGCTGTTCGGCGCGGAGCGGGCAGACCGCATGGATGCCGCGGGCGACTGCGTCAGGGCGGGCGTTCCGTTCACCCTGCATACGGATTCGCCCGTCACCAAGATCGGTGTCCTGCAACTCGTTCAGACCGCCGTGACGCGGCGATGCCTGTCCGACAATTCGGTGATCGGGAAGAACCAGGCCGTGTCGCTGACCGATGCTCTCAAGGCGGTAACGGTACATGCTGCCGGCCAGATCGGCATGCGCGATCGCCTTGGCTCTCTGGAGCGCGGCAAGGAGGCCGACCTGACGATCCTCGAAAGCGATCCCTACAACGTCGACCCGGACAAGATCGCTGACATCAAAGTCAGCGAGACCTGGGTCGCAGGCAAGAAGGCCTTTGGCTGAAGAGGCCGCACTATTCTGGCTGCAGTCCGGCGTCGCGGACCAGTGCCGACCAGTTGCGCGCCTCGGATTCGAAAAAGCCCTGCAGATCGGCAGCAGGGATGACGAACGGCACGGCGCCGCGTGCTGCGAGTTGGCGCACGAATTCCGGCGAGGCCACGACGCGATCCAGGGCGGCGCGCAGTTGGCCGAGGATCGGCTGGGGTAGCCGGGCCGGCGCGTAGAGGGCGAACCAGAAGTTCAGATCGAAGCCCGGCAGGCCCGCTTCCGCCATCGTCGGGACGCCGGGCAAGGCGGGCGAGCGCTTCTGCGACGTGACCGCCAGTGCGCGCACCTTGCCGCCCTGCGCCTGGGCTGCCGCGGTGGTGATGTTGTCGAAGAGGAAGCTGATCTCGCCGGACAGCAACGCATTGGAAGCGGGTGCGCTGCCCTGATAGGGCACCTGCAGCGCCTCGAACCCGCCGACCTTCTGCAGCACCACGGCGAACATGTGGGGCGAACTGCCGGGGCCATAGGTGCCGTAAGTCAGTTCGTTGGCCTTTCGCTTGCCGCGCGCGATCAGCTCCGGCACCGAACGGACGTCCAGGGTGCTCGGATTGACGACCAGCACATTGGGGAGTGCCGCCACCGTGCCGATGCCGACGAAATCCTTCAACGGATCGTAAGTGATGTTGCGCATCAGCAGCGGGTTGAGGACCTGCGTCTGGACGGGGCCAAGCCATAGCGTCGTGCCATCCGGTTCGGCTCTCGCCGCGACGGCCGCGCCGATGCTGCCGCGCGCGCCGCCCCGGTTCTCGACGATGACGGACGTGCCGATCGCCTCGCGTAGCCCTTCCGCAACGAGCCGCGCCACAAGGTCGGTCGGGCCGCCGGCCGGATAGCCGACGATCACGCGCAGGGTGCGACCGGCGGGCCAGTCCTGGGCCGCTGCAGACCAAATGGCAGGCGTGGCCAATCCGGCGGCCAACAGGCCGCGCCGTGTGATGCGCATCTTGTTCCTCCCTCAACACACCCAAGCTGCGCTGTGCCCACCTATAAGACAAAGCTCGATTAGTGATCGCTGCCATATGTCTGTACTATGGGTCGATGGACTTCCGTATCCTCCGCTACTTCGTCGCCATCGCCGAGGAGGGCTCGATATCCCGCGCCGCCGAGCGGCTGCGTATCGCCCAACCGGCACTGAGCGCGCAGATCCGCAATCTCGAGAGCGAACTAGGGTCTCCTCTGCTGCACCGCATGCCGCGCGGTGTCGCTGTGACGGAGTCGGGCGCGAAGCTGCTCGGCCATGCGCGGAATATTCTTCGATCGGCAGCGCTGGCACGCGAGGATCTGCTCGGTGATGCGGCGGTCATCATCGGCGATGTCACGGTAAGCTTCCCGCAATCGGTCGCGATGGTGCTGACGCGGCCCGTGGTGGAGGAGGTGCTGCGCGTGCTGCCGCGCGTTTCCCTCGGCGTGCGCGAGAGCAATACGGGGTACATGTCCGAGCTGCTGCGCACCGGCCGTATCGATCTGGGTTTCGTCTTTCGCGAAGCCGATACGGTCGGCCTGAAGGCGCGTCGCCTCGTCGAGGAGGATCTCGTCGTCATCGGTCCGCCCGGCGCCTTCGAGCGAGGCCATGGCGGGCTGGCGCCGAAGCCGCTGCGTTTCGCTCGACTTGGCTCCCTTCCGCTCGTCATTCCCGGACGGCCCCACAGCCTGCGCGAATTGCTGAACGACTATGCCCGTCGTGCCCGCACCGAGCTCAGCGTCGCAGTCGAGGTGGATGCCATCCCGCAGATCAAGGAGCTGGTCGCGGCGGCGGCGGGCCACGCCGTGCTTTCCTACAATTCGGTGCGCGAGGACCTGACGGCAGGGCGTCTGTCCGGCGCTCGCGTCGCGTCGCCTTCCCTGCAGCGCTCGGTCTTCCTGTGTGGCCACGCCGAGCTTCCGCAGACCCGCGCCGTGCGCGCGGTCGAGAAGATCATCCTGGAGGTCACGGCGCGGCTGGTGGAAACGGGCATCTGGAAAGCTCGTCTGGCGTCGCCATAGGTCGGAGCTATGGCGGCCAGCATTTATTAGTCTTGGATCGTCTCTGCCGAAGCTGATTGGTTCGCCGGCGAATTTCCTGGAGCGAACATCAGCAATGTCCACCGGCACCCATATCCATGTACGCCATGATGCGCGGCCCGAATTTCCCGGGATCGTGCATGTCACCATCGACAACCGCGCGAAGCTCAATGCGCTGAATTCGGTCGTCATCCGCGAGTTCGTGGAGGCGGTGGAACGTCTGGGCGAGGACCCGGAACTGCGCGGCATGGTGGTCACCGGCTGGGGCGAGAAGTCCTTCATCGGTGGCGCGGATATTCAGGAGCTGTCGCGGCTGCACGAGCCGGGGGCGGCCCGGGCTTTCATCACCGGCGTGCACGAAGCCTGCCGCTGCCTGCGCGATTGCCCCGTGCCGGTGATCGGCCGCGTGAACGGCTTCACGCTCGGGGCCGGGCTGGAACTCATGGCGGCCTGCGACATGCGCGTCGCCGTCGCCGGTGCAAAGCTTGGCATGCCCGAGGTGCGGTTCGGCATGCCGTCCGTCGTCGAAGCCGCCCTGTTTCCCGGCCTCATCGGCTGGGGCCGCACGCGTCAGCTGCTGCTGCTCGGCGACATGATTCCGGCCGAGCAGGCCCTGCAATGGGGGCTTGTCGAGCGTGTGGTCGCGCCCGAGGCTTTGGACGCCGCCGTCGACGAGTGGCTCGCGTCCATGGCGATGAACAGCGTGCGCGGCATGCGGTTGCAGAAGAAGCTCATTCGAGCCTGGGAGACCTTGCCGATGGAGCAGGCCGTCCAGCGTGGCATCGACATCTTCGCCGAGACCCACGAGGTTGCCGAACCCCGCGAACTGCTGCAGCGCTTCCTCGACCATCAGGTGGCAAGAAAGAAGAGGTAGTCCTCGCCGCTCTCGTTGCAGACAGGCGCGGCGGCGCCCGGGCCGTAATCGTACTCCCGTCGCCGCGTTGCCTCAGAGAACCGGCGTCGCGTTCTCGCCGCGCTCGTAGACGACGTGCGCCCGCCCGACCAGCAGCGGATCGAGGGCGCCGATCTTCTTGGGATCCTTCCCTTCGTAGGGGAGCCGGTGCAGCAGATAGCGCATGGCGTTCAGCCGCGCGCGCTTCTTGCAGTCGGATTTGATGACCGTCCAGGGCGCGTCGGCCGTGTCGGTATGCTGGAACATCGACTCCTTCGCCTGGGTGTAGTCCTCCCATTTGTCCAGCGAGGCCAGGTCGATGGGCGACAGCTTCCAGTGCTTGAGAGGGTGAACCTGTCTTTCCTTGAAGCGCCTTCTCTGCTCCTCGCGGCTCACCGAGAACCAGAACTTGACCAGATGGAGCCCGCTGCGCGTCAGGTTGCGCTCGAACTCCGGCGCCTGACGCATGAATTCCTTGTATTCCTCGTCGCTACAGAACCCCATCACCCGTTCGACGCCCGCCCGGTTGTACCAGGAGCGATCGAAGAGAACGATTTCACCTGCCGTCGGCAGTTGCTGGACGTACCGCTGGAAATACCATTGGCCGCGCTCCGATTCGGTGGGCTTCTCGAGGGCAACGACCCGCGCGCCGCGAGGATTGAGATGTTCCATGAACCGCTTGATCGTGCCTCCCTTGCCGGCGGCGTCGCGACCCTCGAAGAGAATGACGATCTTCTGCTTGTGCTCCTTGACCCAGTTTTGGAGCTTCAGCAATTCCACCTGCAGCCCATACTTGGCCTTCTCGTAGTTCCTGCGGAGCATGAGGTTGCGATAGGGATATCCGCCCTGTCGCCAGTCGTCCGAGAGCTCCTCGTCCGGATGGGGGCCCGCGACGGTCTTCTCGGCGTCGGAACTTTGCAGGGCTCGCTTCAGGGCGATGGCGTCGTCCGGCGATGCTCCGGTCATGATCGCCTGGAGAGCGTCGGCCAACTCGTGATTCTTGTCCGGCACCATCAGGCCGAGGATGTCGCGGACGGCGATCTCCTTCGAAAATTCCGCCGCCTGCACGGCATCGCGCTCGACCGATTCCTCGATGGAACGGGACGACTGCAACGACGCAACATCTCCGTATTTCACGAGGCGCTGACCGTTTGCGTGCGTGCGGTCTTTCTTTTTCATGTTTGCAACCCTGAGGCAGACTTCGGAGCGGTGCCAAACGACAACTATAGTTGAAGGCCGCGCTTCCGGCCTTCAAATGATCCAGATCAAACCGAGACAAAGAAGCAGCCAAGGCATCCGCAGGAGTGCAGCCCCTCTGCTGTTTCGCTTCGGTTTCTATGCCTTGCGGATCAGATACGTATCCATGATCCAGCCGTGCTTCTGCCGGGCTTCGCGGCGGCGGCGATGGATGTCGGCTGACACGTCCTTCAGTCGCCCTGAAATCAGGATTTCGTCGGGCGTCCCGAGATAGGCGCCCCAGTAGATCTCCATCTCGCCGTGGATCGCGGAGTCGGCGAAGCGTCCAAAAGTGTCCTCGCCATCGAGCAGGACGACAGCGCTGTCGATGCCTTCGGGAAAACCTGCGGCCAGTTTGCGTCCGGTAGTCAACAGCACCGGGTCGGCAATGCGATTGAGCGGAATCCTGTGCCGTGCCGCCAGCGCCTGGACCGCCGTAATGCCGGGAAAGACCTCGTAGTCGATCTCGTGGCGGCCTGTCGCCACCAGCGCCTCGATATTGCGGATGGTGCTGTCGTAGAGCATCGGATCGCCCCAGACGAGGAGGCCGGCAGTCTCGCCGTCCTTCATCTCGTCGGCGATCATGCGCTCGAACGCTGCTTGTTTGGCGGCGTTCAGCTCGTCGACGCAAGCATGGTAGTCGGCGGGCCGGGGATCGCGCGGCGGGCTCGGCGCTTCGACGAAGCGGTGGACGCGGCCGGGCGCGATGTGGCGGCGGCAGATCTCCTCGCGCACATCCCGCAGTTTCCCCTTGGTGCGGCCCTTATCGAGAAGGAAGAAGACGTCGACGCGATTCAACGCCTTCACCGCCTGCACGGTGATGTAATCGGGGTCGCCGGCACCGATGCCGATGATGAGGATCGTCTTCACGGACCTGTCTTGCCTTTCGTCGCCCTCAGATCGCACGCTTGGGCGTAGCCTGCACGCCTTCTCTCATCCGGTCGAGATAGGCGGCGAACATGTCGCCCATGGCGGCGGCGAGGCGATCCACTTCCGCCGGCGGCCGGCCTTGCTCGGAAACCTGCTTGCCGACCGCACTCATCGACATCATGACGATATCGGCGGCAACGACCCGTTCGCGCGGTGCCACCGCCGGCAGGGCCTCGGCCATGAATTGCAGGAACCGCCGGCGACCGGCCTTGCGGTGCGCCTCCGTTTCGGGGGCGTCGCGATAGAGCGGCGCGGCATCGTCCAAGGCGACCCGCAGGGCGGCTTCTTCGCACTCCGAGCGGAAGAAGGCCTGCACGACCGCACGCAGGCGCGCCGTCGGCGGCATTGTCCGGTCGGCGAGCATGGCCTGCAGCAGGCCGCCGGTCTGTCGCCATTCGTCGGCCTGCAGCCGGAACAGGATCGCTTCCTTGTTCGGAAAGTATTGATAGAGCGAGCCGATGCTGATGCCGGCGGTTTCGGCGACCCGCGCGGTCGTGAATCGGTGCGCACCCTCGCGCGCCAGAACGCGAACAGCGGCCTCCAGGATATCGGCGACCAGCTGGGTGGAGCGGGCCTGCCGCGGCTCTTTTCGCGAGGAAAGACGCGGTGTCTGGCGGGGTCTCGATCGGGTCATCGGGAATGCGAATGGTGAATGCGAGGAATCATTCATATTTTAGGGAAGCAAACCCTTTGAAGCCACAGGAATAGCGATGACGACCCTTCACGAAGCCCCTGTCTCCACCCTTCTCGACCGCCTGTTCGTCCTGGACGAAACGGCCTCCGAGGCGGCGGCGCAAACGTTCGGCACCCTGTCGGACGACGAGCACGCCGCCTTGATGAGCAGCAAGACGGCCTATGCGGACCTCTATCGGCGGGCCAAGGACCTGCCGATGGCGGTCTCGCGCGAGACCGGGACGCTGCTCTACATGCTGGCCCGGGCGAGCCGGGCCTCGGCCATCGTCGAATACGGCACGTCGTTCGGCATCTCGACGCTGCACCTCGCGGCGGCGTTGCGCGACAACGGCGGCGGCCTTCTGGTCGGCAGCGAATTCGAGCCGTCCAAGGTCGCCAAAGCGCGGGCAAACATCGCCGCCGCCGGTCTCGCCGATCTGGTCGAGATCCGGGAAGGCGACGCTTTGCAGACACTGGCGCGAGACCTGCCCCTGTCGATCGACCTCGTCCTGCTCGATGGAGCCAAGGGGCTCTATCCGGAAATCCTGGCGCTGGTCGAACCGCATCTGCGCCGCGGCGCGGTGATCGTGGCCGACAATGCCGGCTGGAGTCCCGACTATCTCGCCCGCGTGCGCTCGCCGGCAGCCGGCTACATGTCGCTGCCCTTCGGCAGCGACGTCGAGCTGTCGATCTGGACGGGCAGCCGGTGAGTTGAGCTCGGCAGGCGCTCAGCCTGTCCAGGCGCGCCGCGTCGTCGAGAAGGCGAGCACCGCCGAGAAGGCGACGATGCCCAGGGCAACGCAGGCATAGAGGCCCGAGACGCCCCAGCCGAAGGAGTCCAATGCCAGCAGGCTGCCGCCGCCGGCGATGGTGATGCGGGTGATGTTGGCGCCGACCGGCCAGTACATCTCGCCGGTGCCCTGCGAGGCGAAGTAGAGCGCCATCGCGATGCCGAAGAAGCCGTAGGCCGGGCCGACAATGGTGAGATAGTGCCGGCCCGACGCCAGCGCGCCCGGATCGGTGGTGAAGAGGCCGAGCCACAGGTCGGGCCAGATCGCCACGACGATGCCGATGGCGGCGGCCATGCCGCCGGCCATGAAGGCGCCTGTCCAGGCCAGCCGCTGGGCGCGGGCATGCTGCCGGGCGCCGATGTTGGTGCCGACCAGCGCGGTGAGCGTCGCCCCGATGCCGAAGCTGATGGGGATCAGCATGTACTCAAGCCGGCTGCCGATGCCATAGCCGGCGATGGCGGCATCGCCCTCGCGACCGATCAGGCCGGTGACGACCAGCACCGTGCCGTTGGTCAGGATCACCACCAGACAGGCGATGAGGCCGACCTTCAGGATGTCGCGGAAGGCGCGCCACTTGAATCCGTCCACGGGCCAGCGCAGGCGGACCGCCGCCTCGCTGCCCGTCAGCTTGGAGAGCATCCAGGCCGCCGCGATGGCGAAGGCGATGACGGCGGCCACGGCCGGTCCACGGATGCCGAGCGCGGGCAGGCCGAACCATCCCAATGTCAGCGCGCCGGTGAGCGGAATCTGAATCGCGCCAGTCACGACCAGGGCAAGGCCGGGGGTCTTCATGTCGCCGGTGCCGCGCAACACAGAGGCCATGGAATTGGCGACCCAATGGGCGCCGCAGCCGAGGAAGAGGATGGTGGCGAAGGCCTCGGCGCGATCGAGGGCCGCGCCGCTGCCGCCCAGCGCGCCATAGATCTGTCGGCCGAAGCCCACGAAGACGATGGCGAAAAGCGCAGCCATGCCGAGTGCGATGGCCAGCGCATGGGCCGCTGCCGCTTCGGCCGCCGCCTTGTTGCCCGAGCCCAGCGCCCGCGCCACGGACGAGGAGATGCCACCCCCCATGGCGCCCGCCGACATCATGCCCAGGGTCATCTGTGTCGGAAACACGAGGGCCAGCGCCGCGAGATCGACGGTGCCGAGCTGACCGATGAAAAAGCCGTCGGCGATGCTGACGAGGCTCTGCATGGCCACGTTCAGCACGTTGGGGACGGCGAGCGTGAGGATGGTGGGCACGATCGGCCCGGCCAGCATCATTTGCCGGCGTTCTGCGGGAGTCATTGCCGCGGTCTCTAGCACGTCACGTGCCCAGACCGCGCGAGCTTATCTCATCGCATGCTTACGGTTTTTTCCGCTTTCGCTCAGCGGCCGGTGCGTTGCGCCACGATGGCTTCGGCGAGCTGATCGATCGTGTCGACCCCTGCAGATACGTTCATGGGGATGGTCACGTCGAACCGATCCTCGAGCTCCATGATCACGTCCATGATCGTGAGCGAGTCCACTGTAGTGCCGGTCGAGATGACGGTCTGGGGGGTGATGGCCTTCCCGGCAACCTGATAGGGCGCCAGAAGGCGGAAGATTTCGCCGATCACGTTACGCTGCAGTGCTGCATTGGTGTCGGCGACCAGATGATGAGTGGCCTGCAAGGCTACCTCCGCCGGTTTGATGGTGGCGGCATCTGATAGAACCACCGGGCCAATGTGAAATAACAATTGGTTACCCAGTGTTGCGACACATTACGAAATATTGCGGCGTCTTCACTCCGCTGCGAGCGGCGTCGGCTTCAACCATGCGTCGAAGTCGTGCAACGCCCGGACACTGAGCGCCTGCTTGCGTTCCTTGCCACGCAGCGTGCCCTCGATCGGCGGGAAGAGGCCGAAGTTGACATTCATCGGCTGGAACGTCGTGGCGTCGGCGCCGCCGGTGATGTGGCTCAGCAGGGCGCCCATGGCCGTCGTGGCGGGCGGCGGACCCTGCATGCGGCCCAGACGCTCCGCGGCGGCAAAGCGGCCGGTCATGAGGCCGACGGCAGCGCTTTCAACATAGCCCTCGCAGCCGGTGATCTGGCCCGCGAAGCGCAGCCGCGGCATCGCCTTCAGCCGCAGGGTGGCGTCGAGCAGGCGGGGGCTGTTCAGGAAGGTGTTGCGATGCAGCCCGCCCAGCCGGGCGAACTCGGCATTCTGCAGGCCGGGGATGGTGCGGAAGACGCGGGTCTGTTCGCCGTGCTTCAGCTTGGTCTGGAATCCCACGATGTTCCAAAGCGTGCCCAGCGCATTGTCCTGGCGGAGCTGCACCACGGCCCAGGGCCGATGGCCGGTCCGCGGGTCGCGCAGGCCGACCGGCTTCATCGGGCCGAAGCGCAGGGTCTGCGGGCCGGTCGAGGCGATGACCTCAATCGGCTGGCAGCCCTGGAAGTAGGGGGTATTGGCTTCCCACTCCTTGAATTCGGTCTTCTCGCCGGCCAGCAGGGCCGCGACGAACGCCTCGTACTCGGCCTTGTTCATCGGGCAGTTGAGATAGTCGGCGCCATCGCCTCCCGGGCCGCCCTTGTCGTACCGCGACTGCTTCCAGGCGACGGAGAGGTCGATGCTCTCATAGTGGACGATCGGCGCGATGGCGTCGAAGAAGGCCAGCGACTCCTGGCCGGTCAGCTTGCTGATCGCTTCGGCCAGGGCCGGCGAGGTGAGAGGGCCGGTGGCGACGATGACACTGTCCCAGCTCTCGGGCGGCAGGCCGGCCACCTCGTTGCGCTCCAAGGTCACCAGCGGATGGGCGAGCAGCGCCTCCTGCACCGCCGCCGAGAAGCCATGGCGATCGACGGCCAACGCGCCGCCGGCCGGCAGCTTGTGCTGGTCGGCTGCGCGCATGATCAGCGAGCCGGCACGGCGCATCTCCTCGTGCAGCAGGCCGACGGCATTGTTCTGCGCGTCGTCGGAGCGGAAGGAATTGGAGCAGACGAGTTCGGCCAAACTGTCGGTGAGATGGGCTTCCGTGCCGCGCACCGGCCGCATCTCGTGCAGCACGACGGGCACGCCGGCAGACGCAAGCTGCCAGGCCGCTTCGCTGCCCGCGAGCCCGCCACCGACGATATGAACGCTCTTGATGCTTGACGTCATCCCATCCGACCTGAAACCGTGCGCCTCCTTCGCGAACCTATAAAGGGGGGAGGGCCCAATGGCCATCAAGTTCCACAATCCCAAGTCCGTCGCTCTGGCGGGTAAATATAGCCTGGGCGCCGAAGTCGCGCCGAACGCGCGCCTGCTCTATGTCTCCGGACAGGTCGGCGTCGATTCCAAGGGCAAGCTCGGCGCAGGCATCGAGAAGCAGGTCGAACTCACCTGGAAGAACATCGGTCAGGTCCTGAAGAGCGCCGGCATGGGCTACAAGGACATCGTCAAGATCACGGGCTTCATCACCGACGCCCGTTACATGACGGCCTATCGCGAGGTGCGTGGCCGCTTCATCGGCGAGCCCTATCCGGCATCGACCCTGGTGATCGTCTCCGGCCTTGCCGATCCCGGCATGATGGTCGAGATCGAGGTCGTCGCGGCGAAGTAGATCGACCTGTCCGTCCGGGCGTAGTGTGTTGACCGAGCCTCTTTCCTATCGGCGGCTGCTGCGTCTGGACGGCATGGCCGAGCTGTTTCTGGCGGCGTGCCTGTCGCGCCTCGCCGGCCGCATCTTCTCGCTGGCCATCGTCCTCTACGTCCTGGACCGTTTCGGTTCTCCCGCGCTCGCGGGATGGGTGGCGTTCGCCTCGATGGCGCCAGGCCTGTTGATCAGCCCTCTGGCCGGGGCGTTGCTCGATCGTCTCGGCGCGGCGAAGGCAATCGTCATCGACATGGCGGCGAGCGCGTTGCTGCTCCTGGCGCTCGGTCTCGCCGACGTCGCGGGCTCGGTCAGCGAGCCGCTCTTGCTGGCGCTGGTGGCGCTGTACTCCCTGACGAGCCCGCTCGGCACCGCCGGCATTCGCGTCCTGATCCCGCGTCTTGTGCCGAAAGACGCTCTGGACCTGGCCAACGCGCTGGATACCAGCAGCTACGCTCTTATCAATGTCGCCGGCCCCGCCGTTGCGGGGGTGTTGTTTGGCTTTGCCGGGTCGCAGACGACCTTGCTGGGCATCGTGCTTCTCTACGCAGCAGCGGCCGCAAGCCTCGTCCCTCTCATACGGCGTACGTCCCACGGCCACGCCGCGTCGGCAGGACCCTTGATCGGAGACGCTGTGGCCGGCGTGATCTACTTCGTGCGGCACACGTCTCTCCGCGGTCTTGCCATCTCGTATGCCCTGTTCCAGGTGAGCTGGGGCATTCTCGTGGTCGCCGTACCCGTGGTGGTCATGAAGGAGCTGGGCACGGGCGCCCGTGCGGACACGGTTGTGGGCATCCTGTGGGCCGCGGCTGGTCTTGCTGGCGGGCTCGGCGCTCTCTTCGCGGGACACCTTCGCACGGTCGGTCGCGAACGTCAGTTCATCGCGTTCGGTGCGCTCGCCACAGCGGTCGCGCTCTTTCCGGTGAGTGCCAGTTTCGGTCTCGTCGGTTTGACGATTGGTCTGGTTCTGGTGGGGTTCGTGGAAGGTCCGGTCGATGTCGGCGTGCTTTCGCTCCGGCAACGGCGTACCGATCCGGGATGGCTGGGTCGCGTGCTTGCCGTCTCGATGAGCTTCAACATGTCGGGTCTGCCGCTGGGTTCTGCCATCGGCGGCGTGATCGTCATGCATTCGCCCACTCTGGCGTTTGCAACCGCAGCTTTGGCGTCAGTCCTCGCCGCCGTAGCGACCTACGCGCTTGTGCCGGCGAGGTCAGAGAGGTGAACAACCCGATGAAATCTCGCGCTATGATTGCCCCATGACGAATTCCCTCAAGGTCGGACTGGCGCAGCTCAATCCCAAGGTCGGCGATGTTGCGGGCAATCTCGCCAAGGTGCGGGCGGCGCGGGCGGAAGCCGCCTCGCAGGGCGCGGAACTGGTGCTCTATCCGGAGACGGTGCTGTCGGGCTATCCCGCCGAGGACCTGGTGCTGAAGCCTGCCTTCCAGAAGGCTTGCCACGAGGCGGTCGAAGCCCTGCGGGCCGACACGAAGGACGGCGGTCCGGCGCTGTTCGTCACCACGCCGTGGCGCGAAGGCGACAAGCTGCACAATGCCCTCATCGCCCTCGACAAGGGCGAGATCATCGGCAAGCGCTTCAAGGTCGATCTGCCCAACTATGGCGTGTTCGACGACAAGCGCGTGTTCGCGCCAGGGCCGATGCCGGGACCGCTGGTCTTCAACGGTGTGCGCATCGGGGTGCCGATCTGTGAAGATATGTGGACGCCCGATGTCGTGGAGTGCATCGCCGAGACCGGCGGCGAGATCATTTTGGTGCCCAACGGTTCGCCCTACGAGGTCGGCAAGACCGACGTACGCGTGCAGCTCGGCGTCAGGCGTGTGGTCGAGAGCGGTCTGCCCTTCGTCTACCTCAATCAGGTCGGCGGCCAGGACGAGCTGATCTTCGATGGCGGCTCGTTTGCCCTGGGGGCGGACCGTGCGTTGAAGGTCAAGCTGGCATCCTTCGCCGAACAGGTGGCCACGATCGAGTTCCGCCGTAACGGCGGTGGCTGGGAGTGTCAGCCCGGACCGATCGAGCCGGAGATGAGCGACATCGAATCGATCTATCGCGCGATGGTGCTGGGCCTGCGCGATTATGTGAACAAGACCGGCTTTCCGTCGGTGGTGATCGGCCTTTCCGGCGGTGTCGATTCGGCGATTACGGCGGCAGTGGCGGCCGACGCCTTGGGCCCCGAGCGCGTGCACGCGATCATGATGCCGTCACCCTATACCAGCCGGGAATCCCTGGAAGATGCCGAAGCCTGCGCGCGGGCAATTGGCGTACGCTACGACATCGTCGATATCGGCCCGGCGATGGAGGCGTTTCGCGGCATGCTGACGCCGCTGTTCGGCAATCGCGCCGAGGACGTCACGGAAGAGAATATCCAGAGCCGCGTCCGCGGCGTCACCTTGATGGCCGTGTCCAACAAGCTCGGCGGCATGGTCGTCACCACCGGCAACAAGTCGGAGATGGCCGTGGGTTACGCCACGCTTTATGGCGACATGTGCGGCGGCTTCAACGTGCTGAAGGACGTCTACAAGACGACCGTGTTCGAGCTCTGCCGCTGGCGCAACAAGCACCTGCCGCAAGGAGCCCTCGGCAGGGCCGGCGCGGTGATCCCGCCCCGCATCATCGACAAGCCGCCTTCGGCCGAGTTGCGGCCCGACCAGCAGGACTCCGATTCGTTGCCGCCTTATCCTGTCCTCGATGCCGTTCTCAAGGGTCTGATCGAACGTGACCTCGGCACGGCCGATCTTGCGAAAGAGGGCCACGATCCGGCGGTCGTGGATCGTGTGTGGCGATTGCTCGAAGGCGCGGAGTACAAGCGACGGCAGGCGCCTCCGGGCGTCAAGATCACCTCACGCAACATCAGCCGCGAACGTCGCTACCCGATCGTGAACGGGTTTCGCGGATAACAAGAAGACAGAGTGGATGGATGCAATGCTGATTGCCCAGATCTCCGACATGCACATCAAGAAGCCGGGCGAGCTGCTCTACGGCCGCATCGACACGCAGGGCTATCTCGAGCGTGCCGTGGCGCACGTCAACGCGCTGGATCCGAGCCCGGATATCGCCCTTGTGACGGGCGATCTGGTGGATAGCGGCAAGCCCGAAGAATACGAGAACCTCAAGCGCATGCTGTCGGCGTTGCGCATGCCGTTCTATCTCATTCCCGGCAACCACGACGCACGCGACCCTCTGCGCGAGGTCTTTTCGGAGCATACCTATCTGCCCCGCAGCGGTTTTCTCCAGTACGTCGTCGAGGATCTGCCGCTGCGCCTGATCGCCCTCGACACCCTGGTGCCCGGCAAAGGGTTTGGCGCCTTGTGCCAGGAGCGGTTGGACTGGCTGGACGCTCGGCTGAAAGAGAGCGATCGGCACACGCTTCTCTACATGCATCATCCGCCGTTCGATTGCGGTATCGACGCCTTCGATGCCGCCCGTCTCAACGAAGGCGCGGAACGGTTGGCCGAGATCGTCCGGGCGCGCGGCACCGTCGAGCGCGTGCTGTGCGGACATGTCCATCGCCCGATCCAGGTGCGCTGGGCCGGCACCATGGCCTCGATCGCGCCCAGCACCGCCCATCAGGGCACGCTGGACCTGCGTCCCGATGCCAAGCTTTCGATGACCATGGAGCCTCCGGGTATTGCTCTCCATCTGTGGCGGCCGCCTACCGGATTGGTCACACATCTCAGCTACGTCGGAACCTACGATGGACCGCGTCCGTTCAGGTGAACCATGGCTAGCTCGTCGGCTTCGTCGTCGAACCTGACCAGGAGAGTGGGCCCCGGTGTGATCACCGGGGCGGCCGACGACGATCCCAGCGGCATCGCCACCTATTCCCAGGCCGGCGCGCAGGCAGGTTTCGGGCTGCTGTGGACCGTGGTGCTGACCTGGCCGCTGATGGTGGCGGTGCAATCCGTCAGCGCTCGAATCGGAAGGGTCACCGGCCGCGGTCTTGCCGCCAACATGTGCCGCGTCTTCCCCAGGCCGGTGGTACTTGCGCTGGTCTCCTTGCTGTTCGTCGCCAACACCATCAACATCGGCGCCGACC
>Ga0209792_1000799_pt1 | contig 18418 bp, 19 predicted proteins | sample EBPBio142005_DNA_FD_185860 | JGI IMG/M metagenome (GOLD analysis project Ga0209792, IMG submission 185860) | Wastewater treatment Type I Accumulibacter community from EBPR Bioreactor in Madison, WI, USA - Reactor 1_6/14/2005_ DNA (SPAdes)... | ecosystem: Engineered > Bioreactor > EBPR >... | reverse complement strand
ATTGACGATGATCTCGTTGATCCTGGAATCGAGGAACGGCGTCGGGCGGTCGATCTTGCCGACGATCGCCGTGTGGCGCTGGACGACGCGGTCGCCCTCGACCGCCTCGATCTGCGCGGCGGGAATATTGACCAGCACATAGCGGCCGCCGAGCGAGGGCTCGGAGCGCAGCCGGTCGAGATTGACCTGCAACTGCTGGAGCCGGGTCTGGACCGGCACGTTCATCGCCGCGAAGGTGAATTTGCCCGTCACGCCGTCGGCCGGCAGGCCGTGACGCGCCTGGAAGCGCTTGAGGCCGGCGTCGACATAGGAATCGAAGGACTGGGACATGCCCGCGCTCTGCGGCATGTCGCCGGTGACGATCAGGCGGCGGCGCAGCGCCTCGACGTCCGGATCGGTCACGCCGATCTTGAGCTTCTTGGTGGCCGGCACCTGCGGCCAGCCGCCCTGCGCGGCGATGTTCGAGTATTGCGCCATGGCCTGCTCGACGTCGGCGATCGTCTGCTGGCTGAAGATGGGCTGATGCGAATTGACGGAGCGGGCGTTGCCGCTGGACGCCTTGGCGTCGAACTTGTCGTCCCAGGAGCCGCGCTTGCGCGCATTGAGGATCTGCTGGATGACATCGTCTTCCTGCGCTGTGGCCGCAACCGTGCTCGCGAGAAGCGCGCCCGCGCCCGTCAGAAAAGTCCGCCTTGTCGTCATTGCTGTCTTACCCGTCGCCTGCCGGATGCGCCCGAGGACGCCCATGTCCGAATTGCTGTTTGCCGGGAGGCTGGCGCGACCCGCCTGTCTGGCGCCCGCATGGAACATCTGCGAACATATGTTCCCGGCGGTCGGTCGAACGCGCAACGCCCCTCTCTGGTTGCTTCGCTGGCATCGGAATATGGCGGCATGGTGACCCGGCCAACTCACGATGCCGTTATCTTTGACGCGTCATCCTGGCGGCGGCATGGTTTCGAAAGGGTGAAAGACAAGACCGACAGGGGGCATTTCGCCGGCCAAACGCCTCCCCTTGACTAAAACGCCCGACTGCCGATGATCCACGGCGGATGCGGGTCGGCCCGGGAACGACCGGACCGGAAGGTGGGGATCGGAAGATGCCCGTTATGAAACTGCTGGCGGCGGCGCTTGCCTGCCTTTGGGCTGGCGGGGCTTTTGCGGTCGAGATGCAGCGCAACGGCGTCTCCTACGATCTGCGGATCGCGCTGCCGGCCGGGGCCAAGCTGGGCCGCGCCGGAAACGACCGAAAATTCACGCTGAACGGGGTCGAGGGCATTTTCCGGCTGGCGCAGGACGATTACGAGACCTGCCTGAAACTGGTCGAGGAGCGCAAGGCGAGCAGACGCCGCGACGGCTATCGCGAGGTCAACCGCGAGATCGCCGACAAGGAATGCTCGATCGGCATGATGGACGGCAGCGGCCGGCGCATCTCGTCCTTCTACGCGTGGATCGAGGCCTGCAAATGTTTCGCGGCGGTTCACTTCGCCTATGACAGCGACGACCGGTCCAAATTCCTTTCGATGTACAAGCCGATCCTCGCGTCGCTGCGGGCAAGCGACGCCTCGGCGGCCGCGCCGGCAGCCGAGCCGGCCGCGCCCGTCGCCGCATCGCCGATGCCTTCGCCGCAGCAGAATCCGAACAGCCTGAAGATGACGTTCCGCAACCAGGACAGCCACGATCTGCTCTTGAACGTGCGCACCCGCGCCCGCACCCATGCCTGGCCGGCGGCCGCCAGCTCATGGCCGATCGCGGCCGGCAAGTCGCACACCGTCGCGATCGCCTGCCGGCAGGGCGACAGCATCTGCTTCGGCGCGGGCCGTGCGGAGCCGGACGATGCCGATAAGGGGGCCTATTGGGGACGCGGCGTCGACGGCAGCCACGGCTGCGAGAACTGCTGCTATCTGTGCGGCGGCGGCGACGTGGCGGTCAATCTCCTGCCCGGCCAGCCGGCCGGCCCCGACGCGCAGCCCAGCCGCGACGCGGTGGCGGCCAGCGATCCGGGGATCGGTGCGGCCCCGAAGACCGGGGCGCAGTAACGGAATCGATGCGGCAGCTTCGAACCCCGGCGACTTGGAAGGATCAATAAGCCCCCTCACCGGCCCTTCGGGCCTCCTCTCCCCCAAAATGGGGGAGAGGAGAGCCGGCCGCGATTTCGCGCCACTCCTCGTCCCCACTTGTGGGGGAGAGGTGGCCCGAAGGGCCGGTGAGGGGGACGATTCCGTAGCCCAAACGCGCAAACGGCGCACGGGGACCCCTCCCCGCGCGCCGCCGGCGCAACCCTTTTCGCAGCAAAAAATTACATGCGATAGGCGATGGTATCGTTCCAGAACCGGTCGAGGCGCTGGAGCGCGCGGTTCATCTGGCGGAACTCTTCCGAATTGATGCCGCCGACCTGCTCGATCGAGCCGATGTGGCGCTCGTAGAGCTTGCCGACGACCTCGGCGATCTCCGAGCCCTTGTCGGTCAGGCTGACGCGGACCGAGCGGCGATCGATGCGCGAGCGCTGGTGATTGATGAAGCCGAGCTCGACCAGCTTCTTCAGATTGTAAGACACGTTCGAGCCCAGATAGTAGCCGCGCGAGCGAAGCTCACCGGCCGTCAGCTCGGAATTGCCGATGTTGAACAGCAGCAGCGCCTGGATGGCGTTGATGTCCGACTGTCCCTTGCGGTCGAACTCGTCCTTGATCACGTCGAGCAGGCGGCGGTGCAGCCTTTCGACGAGCTGGAGGGATTCCATATAGAGGGTGCGGATGGCATCCTTGCGGTCGTCCCGAACCGGTTCGGATTTCTGCGCGGGTCGCGTATTCATGGGTTACTGCCTCTCGTTTGACGCCTGGTGATGTCTTTTTGCTCACCTTGGCCCCAACCTATCGAACACCCATAAAATTCGACTTAAACCTCAGGCTTAACCAGCCCTTACCGGCCGCGTTCAAAAGAGAAGACTAATTTCCGGTAAACGCATTGGTTAAGATGCGCCTTTCCGAAAAATAAATCCGGAGGGTAAATCCCGGGAGTTTCGCGCTATTGCGGCTTCTGCCGGTCCTGGAAATAGAGGGTCAGCCGGAACGCGCCGTAGAGCAGCGCGACGAGCACATGCGAGGCGACGACCGAGTATTTGGCGCCGAAATAATTCGGGAAGGCGGCATACATGATGATTTCGGTGGCCGCGCAGAGCAGCCAGATCACCGGCCCCCACGACGCCAGCATCCACAGGCCGATGCCGGCGAAGGGATAGAGCACCGCAAGGATCGAGGCGGCGATCCGCCAGTGCACCGGCATCAGGTCGAAGCGCCACAGCGGCCCGTCATAGAGCCCGATCAGCCGCACCCAGTAGAGCGTGCCGAACATCAGGCAATAGGCGGCGATGATCCGGTGGAACCACCAGAACGCCTGTTCGGCGACGCTGGGGCGGATGATCGCCGGGCTGTCGCGATAGCTCATCGAATCTGCAAGTCTCCGCCGTCCAGCGGCGCAAAGTAGGCATCGACGGCGGCCTCGTCTATCTCTTCGAGCGCCGCCGGGTTCCAGCGCGGCGTGTCGCCCTTGTCGATCAGCGCGGCGCGGATGCCCTCGTAGAAATCATGGCCGTCTAGCATGCGGTTCAGGATGCGGAACTCCATGACCATGCATTCGTCCATGTCCATCATCGCGCCGGACGCGATCTGGCGGAAGGCGACGTTGACGCTGGTCGGCGAGCGTTTCGCCAATGTCTCCAGCGTCGACCTGGCGAAGGCGTCGCCCTTGTCGGCCGCCTGCCGCAGGCTTTCGAGAATGTCGGGCAGGCTGCCGAGCGTGAAATGCAGATTGACCGCAAGCAGCGACGCCTCGTCCAGCGCCGCGTCCGGCACGATCGCGCGCGGCGCGAGCACGGCGTCAGGCTTTCCGCTCGCGACGATCTCCTCCTCGATCGCGGCGAGGTCTGCGGAGCGGACCGCATGGGTGGCGATGCCGGCCTTCAGCGCGTCGCCCGGGCCAATGCGCCCGCCGGTCAGCCCCAGATACATGCCGAAGCCGCCCTTGATGCGCGACAGGATGAAGCTGCCGCCGACATCGGGGAAGAAGCCGATGCCCGTCTCCGGCATGGCGAACAGCGCCTTCTCGCCCATCACCCGATGCGAGCCGTGGCACGAGACGCCGACGCCGCCGCCCATGACGATGCCGTCGATCAGCGCGACGATCGGTTTCGGGAAGCGCCGGAGATAGGCGTTAAGGCGATATTCGTCGGCGAAGAATTTTACGAGCCTGCGGCCTTCCTTGCCGGCGCGATAGACGTCCATGATGTCGCCGCCGGCCGAAAACGCCCTGCCCTCGCCCTTGATGATCACGACCTCGACGGCCGGGTCCTTTTCCCAGGCGAGCATCTGATCGTGCAGTTTTGTGATCATGTTGTGGGTGACGGCGTTCAGCGCCTTCGGGCGATTGAGCGTCACGACGCCGGCCTTGCCGCGCTTGTCGAACAGAATTTCGGGTTCGTCGCTCATTGGCGGTGCCTCCACTGGTCGTCCTGCTATGTTGCGTCGGCCGGCGCGCGTCAACTTCGCCGGGACGCGAAACGGCTGTGCGGGCCAGCCGCCGCTGCGCCAAGACGCGCGTTTGCCGCTGCGTCCGCCCGTGATAAGACGCGGGCCGACTGGAGAATGCGCCATGAACAAGCACAGCCGGCCGATGACAGGCGGCCGATCGGTCGACGAGATCACCGGGTCGCGGCGGCTGCGCCGCATGCGCAAGGCCGACTGGTCGCGCCGGCTGGTGCAGGAGAACCGGCTGACGGTGGACGATCTCATCTGGCCGATCTTCGTCATCGACGGCGAGAACCGCCGCGAGAGCATTCCCGCCATGCCGGGCGTCTTCCGCATGAGCGTCGATCTCGCAGCCGAGGAAGCGGCCCGGGCGGCCGAACTCGGCATTCCCGCCATCGCCACATTCCCCAATGTCGATATTTCCCTGCGCGACCAGACCGGCTCGCAGATCCTCGACGCCGACAATCTGATCAACCGCGCGACCCGCGCCATCAAGGCCGCCGCGCCGAACATCGGCGTCATCACCGACGGCGCGCTCGACCCGTTCACCTCGCACGGCCATGACGGCATCCTGCGCGACGGGGTCATCGTCAATGACGAGACCGTCGAGCAGATCGCCGCCGCCGCCGTGCTGCAGGCGCGGGCGGGCGCCGACATCATCGCGCCGTCCGACATGATGGACGGGCGCATCGGCGCGATCCGCGACGCGCTCGACGCCAACGGCTTCCAGGACGTCGCGATCATGAGCTACGCGACCAAATTCGCCTCGGCCTTCTACGGTCCCTACCGCGAGGCGATCGGCACGAAGGGCCTGCTGAAGGGCGACAAGAAGACCTATTATCTCGACCACGCCAATTCGGACGAGGCGGTGCGCGAGGCCGAGCAGGATCTGGCCGAGGGCGCGGACATGATCATGGTCAAGCCCGGCCTGCCCTATCTCGACATCGTCCGCCGCCTGAAGGACGAGTTCGCCATGCCGACCTTCGCCTATCAGGTGTCGGGCGAATATTCGATGATCGAGGCGGCGAGCGCCAATGGCTGGATCGACGGCGAGAAGGCGATGATGGAATCGCTTCTCGCCTTCAAGCGGGCCGGCTGCGACGGCATCCTGACCTATTTCGCGCCGCGTGTGGCGGAACTGCTGAAGCGCGGCTAGGCCATCGCCGGCTTCGCGACGGCCAGTTTCTTGTCGTTGTCGTAGGCGAGGGTCAGGTTGGCCGTGCCCAGCACCTGCGGCAATGGCAGGTAGGCCTGGTCGCCAAGCGTCATCGGCTTGAACGACTTCCTCGCGCCACCGCCGCTGAGCGAGAGCGCGCCCTTGCTCTTCTTGACCTTCATGTTCGGGATGGACGTCACCTTGTCCGCAGCGACGAACAGGTCGCCGAAGATCGCCTTCGCCCCGAGATCGACCGGCTTGCCGGCGATCTTGACCTTGACGTCCTTCACGGTGGGCTCGTCATTGTCGATGAATTTCTCGATCTCGTAGTGCATCGGGTCGTTGAACGACTTGCCCCAGTGAAAACCGTGCAGCTTGAAGACGTCCGCCAGCGGCGCGGTCGTGCAGCCATTGCAGCCGTCGTCATGGTTCAGGTCGACCGCGATGCCGAACGAATGGTTCGACGGCAGCTTGCTGATCACCTTCGGCTTTCCCGGCTTGGGAATCGGCTTGCGCAGCCGCTGATAGAACGCGCCCGCCGACGAGGTGATGTGCTTGAGCAGGCCAAGCCGCTCGATGTCCTCGAACGCCGCCAGCAATTGCCCCTTGCCCCGCTTGTGGAATTTCACCTTGCCGCCGCTCACCCCTTTCACACCCTTTAATTGCGGAACCGTCACGCTGATCACATCGGCGCTGTCGAAACCGTCCGTGAAGACGATCTCGCCGCCATAGGTCCAGCTATTCGCCTTCGTCTTGAACTTCACCAACCCGAACAATGGGTGATTGTACTGACCAGTCGGCATTTCACCCTCCCGCTCAACCACCCGTCCGCATCATGCGGCGGGCAAAACCATTGATTGCATATCTAATGACAAATGCAATCTATGCGTGTCTGAAAAGCGGCCGGCACGCGTGCGGGAGAAGCCCCGAAAAAGAACCGGCGTTTCGGGCAATGGCTGTAGCGCCGTCAGGAGAGTTGCGGTCAGGTGCGGTCTGCCTGTAGCTACCGCGACGAGTCAAAGGCGGATTTCAGATGATGCATCGCATGTTCATCGTCGCGGCCGGCATCGCCGGAGCAGCCGGCATCGTAACGGCGGCAGGGGCGGCGCATGCCGAGGCCAGCAATTTGTCGGCGTCATCGACCATGTTCCTGGCCCATGCGCCGGCCTTCCTGGCGCTCGGGCTGACAGGCGCGTCGCGGCCCCGCGCGATGGACTATGCCGGCATCGTCCTGCTGATCGGCGTCGCGCTGTTCTGCGGCGACCTGCTGGCGCGGCAATATCTCGGCGGCAGGCTTTTCCCGTTCGCCGCTCCGGCGGGCGGTTTCCTCATGATCGCCGGCTGGATCGCTCTCGGCGTGACCGGGCTCCTGCCGCGCCGCTGATCACATGCTGTTCATGTGCAGGATGTTGCCGTCGGGGTCCTTGAACCAGACCATGCGGAAATCGCCCGCGACATGCATGTCGCCATCCATCTCGACGCCGTCCATGTCGTAGTGCTCGAAGGTCACGCCCTTGGCCTTCAGGTCGCGCGTGATCGCGGCGATCTCGTCACCCACGTCCCAGACAACCGCGTTGCCCTTGTTGGTGCCGGCGAACTCGGATTTGTAGACGACGAGAAACGTGTCGCCGGTGCGGTAGGTCACGACATCGCCCATGTCCTCTTCCGCGACGAGGCCGAGCGTCTCGCCATAGAATGTCCGGGCTCGCCCGATATCGCTGACGGCGATGATCGCCGAGGAGGATTTGTCCTTCAGCATGGCCATGCTCCTTTCAAAGGTGGGCAACGCTTCGTGGCCATGGAGGTTGCGGTCGGCTTGAAACGCGCCTGCTTCTTCCCACTTATTGTCCCAGGACATATCGGCTCCGAGGAGCACTCAGGATGAAGACGATCGACATGACTGTGCAAGGCCAGACGGCGCGACTGGACGACGCCCGCGCATTCGACGGCGTGCTGACGCGCCGCGTGGTGGCATTCGTCATCGACTATCTGCTGATCGGCCTGCTGCTGATCCCGGTCGCCATCGCGGTCGGCATTCTGGGCGTGCTCACGCTCGGTCTCGGCTGGCTGCTCTATCCCGTGCTCGGCATCCTGGTCGCGCTCGTCTATGTCGCGTTCACCATGGGCGGGCCGAGCCAGGCCACGCCCGGCATGCGCATCGCCGGCATCCGCCTCGAACAGCTCGACGGCCGCCCTGTCGGCCCGATGACGGCGATGATGCACACGGTGCTGTTCTGGGCCGGCAATGCGGTGCTGACGCCGCTGATCCTGCTCGCGACCCTGTTCCTCGACGGCAAGCGCACCCTGCACGACCTGCTGCTGGGAACCGTGGTCGTGCGAACCGACCAATAGTCTCGCGCCGGCGGGAAGACGGAACCCCGGCCGTCCCCGTTTTTTCTTGACGAAACCTGTCCCGCGGCGACAAGTTTGGCCGAATCGCGTGGGCGCCCATTTGCTTACATGACGCAGCATCAGACCCAGTCGCCGCAGTTCTTCCTGACTGCGCCCTCCCCCTGCCCCTATCTCGAAGGCCAGTTCGAGCGGAAGGTGTTCACCCATCTCGTCGGCGACAAGGCGCCCGAGATGAACGACCTGCTCACCCAGGGCGGCTTCCGCCGCTCGCAGAACATCGCCTACCGCCCTGCCTGCGAGAGCTGCCGCGCCTGCGTGTCGGTGCGCATCCTGGCGAACGAATTCCAGCTCACGCGCAACATGCGCAAGGTCGTCCACCGCAACGCCGACCTGATCGGCGCGATGCATGACGCCGAGCCCTCGACCGAACAATATTCGCTGTTCCGCACCTATCTCGACTCGCGCCACCGCAGGGGCGGCATGTCGGACATGACCGTGCTCGACTACGCCATGATGGTCGAGGACACCCATGTCGACACCAAGGTCATCGAATACCGCAAGCGCGGGCCGGACTCGTTCATCACCGGCAAGGGCACGGGCGAACTGATCGCGGTCGCGCTCACCGACAAGATGGCCGACGGCGTGTCGATGGTCTATTCCTACTACAATCCCGAATTCGCCGACCGCTCGCTCGGCACCTTCATGATCCTCGATCACATCGCGCGGACGCGGGCGATGGGCCTGCCCCATGTCTATCTCGGATACTGGGTCAACGGCTCGCGCAAGATGGACTATAAGGTCCGTTTCACGCCACAGGAGCATCTCGGCCCGAAAGGCTGGGAGCGTTTCGACGGACCGCCCACCTGAAAAGCTGAATGAGCCCGGCCCAACGGGACGCCGCATCCTTGGAATCCAGCACGCATATCAAAGGCCTCGTCCTCGCCGCGATCGGCGGGCTGGCGATCACGGTCGACATTCCGCTGATCCGCCTCGCCGACGGCGAGACATGGTCGATCCTGCTCCTGCGCAGCGCCGCGACCTTCATCGCCGCGATCGTGATGTGGGCGGTGTGGCGGGCCCTGTCGGCCGACGCGCCGGCGCTGATCCCCGGCAAGGCCGGATGGGTGGTCGCCGGCTTCTATGGAGTGGGCTCGATCACCTTCATGGCGGCGGTCTTCAACACATCGACCGCCAACCTCGTCTTCATCCTGGCGTTCAACGCCGCCTTCTCGGCGATCCTCTCCTGGATATTCCTGAAGGAACGGCCGGCGAAAGCGACGATCGCCGCCATGATCGCGATGATCATCGGCGTCGGCATCATCGTCTGGGATTCGATCGGCACCGGCAATCTCTTCGGGGACTTCATGGCGATGTGCTCGGCGCTCTTCATCGCGTCGGCCATTACCGTCTCGCGCGCCAGCGGCCGTGACATGGGTTTCACGCCGCTGATCGGCGTTTTCTTCCCGGCGTTGATCGCGCTGGCCATCGTCGCGGAAGGCGGCTACCGGGTCGAGCAGCCCTGGTGGGTCCTCTTCAACGGCGCGATCGTCATGCCGATCGCCTTCTATTGCCTCGGCGCGGCGCCGCGCTTCATCTCCGGCCCGGAGGTGTCGATGTTCTATCTGCTTGAAACCGTGCTCGCGCCGGTATGGGTGTGGATGATCTTTTCCGAAGCGCCGACGCGCAACAGCCTGATCGGCGGAACGATCCTGGTCGTGGCGCTGGTCGCGCATTCGGTGTGGCAGTTGCTGGACGGGCGACGGCGCAAGCGCGCGGCGGCCATCGTCGAATATCCGGTCTAGGCCCCGGGCAGCTTGTCATGGCGGCGGTGACGGGCTAGACGCCGCCCCTCCCCGCGACCGAAACCCACCGCGAGCCACCGATGAGCCGTTTCCATTGCGGTGTCGACTTCGGCACCACCAACTCGACTGTCGGCCTGTGCGCGTCGGGAGCCGACCCCATATTGGTTCCCGTCGAGGGCGATCAGGTGACGATCCCGTCGGCCCTGTTCTTCGGCCTCGACGACGGCCGCGTCCGGTTCGGCCGCGCCGCCGTGCACGACTACATGGAGGGCGTGGACGGGCGCTTCATGCGGGCGCTGAAATCGATCCTCGGATCGAGCCTGATGAAGGAGACGACGCAGGTCGGCCGCAACCGAATGACCTTCCAGGGCATGATCGGGCGTTTCCTGCGCCATCTGCGGGAGCAACTGGAGAAGGCCGGCGGCGAAGCCGATCAGGTCGTGTTCGGCCGGCCGGTCTTCTTTGTCGACGGCGACGAAGCGGCCGACCGCGCGGCGCAGGACCAGCTCGCGGCCGCAGGCCATGCCGAGGGTTTCCGTCACATCGAATTCCAGTTCGAGCCGGTCGCCGCCGCGCTGCATGTCGAGCGCACGCTCAATGCCGAGGCGCTGGCGCTGGTGGTCGACATCGGCGGCGGCACGTCCGACTTCTCAGTGCTGCGTCTGTCGCCCGAGCGCTCGCAAAAGATCGATCGCCGCGACGACATCTTGTCGACCACCGGCGTGCATGTCGGCGGCACCGATTTCGACCGCTGGCTGTCGATCGCGCGGGTGATGCCGCATTTCGGGCTCGGCACGAAGACCAGGGACGGCAAGCGCCATCTGCCCGTCTGGTATTTCAACGACATGGCGACCTGGCACCGGATCAACCAGCTCTATACGGCCAGGACCCTGCGCGACATCCATGAGCTGATGCGCGAGGCGGCGGAGCCTGCGAAACTCGCGCGCTACGAACATCTGCTGGAACACCGGTCGGGCCATCGTCTCGCAGCGCAGGTCGAGGCGGCGAAGATCGAACTCACCGACGCGCCCGAGGCCGTCATCCGCTTGAAGGAGCCCGGCCTCTCGTTCGAAGTTCCGGTAACGCGCGGCGAATTTGAAGCCGCGAGTTCGCAGCTTGTGGCCAGGATCAGCGGGGCGATCGGCGACGCCTTGCAGGATGCGGGCGTCGAGGCCGGCGCGATCGACACCGTCATCCTGACCGGCGGCGGCGCGCAGGTGCCACTGGTGAAGGCGGCCGCGACATCTCGCTTCCCCGGCGCGCGCATCGCGCCGTCCGACCAGTTCGGCTCGGTCGGCCTCGGCCTCGCGATCGACGCGGCGCGGCGGTTCGGCTAAGGCGTCACCCGAACCTGCCGGTCCTCGGAAAACCCTTCGGCGCCATGCGTCCGGCCGCGGCGCGGTCGCCCATCCACTCCTCGAGCTCGGCGCGCGTCTTGGTGTAGGTGCGGTCGGCGGAGTCCAGCCAGGTCAGGCCGGCCTCCATCACGAACGTCTTCACGTCGGCGATGCCGCCATCCTTGTAGCGTTGCAGCCGCACGCCCTTGCCGCGCGCCATTTCCGGCACCTGCTCAAGCGGGAACACCAGAAGCTTGCGGTTCTCGCCGACCACCGCGACGTGGTCGCCGCCGACGAAAGTCAGCCGCGCCGCCTCGTCCGGCGATTTCACGTTCATCACCTGCTTGCCCTTGCGGGTGTTGGCGACGACCTCCTCCTCCGGCACGATGAAGCCGTAGCCCTCGTGGCTGGCGACCAGCAGCTTGCGCTTCGGATCGTGCACGAAGGCGGTGACGATGTCCTGGTCGTTCTCCATGTCGACGATGATGCGGATCGGCTCGCCATGGCCGCGCCCGCCCGGCAGGCGGTCCGCGCCGATCGTGTAGAACTTTCCGCCCGTCGTGAAGACGATCACCTTGTCGGTCGTCTGCGCGTGGAAGGCGAGTTTCAGTTTGTCGCCTTCCTTGAACGTCAGCGTCGAGAAATCGGCCATATGGCCGCGCATGGCGCGCAGCCAGCCCTTCTCCGACACGACGATGGTCACCGGCTCCTTCTCGACCATCGCGTGGTGGATGTCGTGGTCGGCATGTTCGGGCGCATCGGCGAAGGTGGTGCGCCGCGCGTTCTGCGCGCGGTCCTTCTCCGGCGCATATTTGTCGCGCGTCTGCTCCACCTGCCAGCGCACGGCCTTCCACTGCCGGGCGTTCGACGCCAGCAATTGCTCGATCTGGTTCTTCTCCTTGGTGAGCGCGTCGAACTCCGTGCGGATCTCGATTTCCTGAAGCTTGTGCAGCGCGCGCAGGCGCAGGTTCAGGATCGCCTCGGCCTGGACGTCGGTCAGGCCGAACCGCGTCATCAGCTCCTGCTTCGGCTCGTCCTCGAAGCGGATGATCCGGATCACCTCGTCGATGTTCAGATAGGCGATCAGGTAGCCGCCAAGGACTTCCAGCCGGCGCTCGATCTCCGCCAGCCGGTGCTTCGAGCGGCGGACCAGCACCTCCTTGCGGTGCTCCAGCCATTCCTGCAGCACGGTCTTCAGGGACAGTACGTTCGGCACCTTGCCGCGCGACAGCACGTTCATGTTGAGCGGAAAGCGCGTCTCCAGCTCGGTCAGCTTGAACAGCGATTCCATCAGCAGCGCCGGCTCGACCGAACGGCTCTTCGGCACCAGCACCAGCCGGACCTCCTCGGTCGACTCGTCGCGCACGTCCTCCAGCAGCGGCAGGCGGCGGTTGACCAGCAGGTCGGCGATCTTCTCGATCAGCTTCGACTTCTGCACCTGATAGGGGATTTCGGTGACGACGATGATCCAGGTGCCCCTGCCCTGGTCCTCCGTCTCCCAACGCGCGCGCAGGCGAAAGCCGCCGCGCCCGGTCTCATAGGCGTCGAGGATGGACGCGCGGTTGTCGATCACGATGCCGCCGGTCGGGAAATCCGGTCCCTGCACCAGCCAGTCGTCCGGCGTCTGTGACATCAAATCGGCCACGCTGGTCGCCGGATCGTCGATCAGCTTCAGCGCGGCATTGCACAGCTCGAAGGCGTTATGCGGCGGGATCGATGTCGCCATGCCGACCGCGATGCCGGACGAGCCGTTGGCGAGCAGGTTCGGGAAGGCGCCGGGCAGGACGACCGGCTCCTCGTCCTCGCCATTGTAGTTGGGGCGGAAGTCGACCGCGTCCTCGGTGATGCCCTCCAGCAGCTCGGTCGCCGTGCCGGTCATCCGCGCTTCGGTGTAGCGCATGGCCGCGGGGCTATCGCCGTCGATATTGCCGAAATTGCCCTGGCCGTCGACCAGCGGGTAACGGACGGCGAAATCCTGCGCCAGGCGCACCAGCGCGTCGTAGATCGACTGGTCGCCATGGGGATGGAAATTGCCCATCACCTCGCCGACGATCTTCGCGCACTTCGCAAAGCCCTGGTCGGGGTTCAGCCGAAGCAGCCGCATGGCGTGCATGATGCGGCGGTGGACCGGCTTCAGCCCGTCGCGCACGTCCGGCAGCGCGCGGTGCATGATGGTCGACAGCGCGTAGGCCAGATAACGCTCTTCCAGCGCCTTCTTCAGGTCGATCGGCTCGATGCCGTCGCCATCGCCCGAATCGGGCGGATTTGTGCTTTTTCCCATGGATTCGGGTTAGAGAAGCGCGGTTTCCGACGCAAGCGCGGCGTCGATTGCCCGGGTAACGATCCGGCAAGCACGCCCGCCACAAATTCGACGTTTGTCTTGCTGCAACTGTAGGCGTTGCCTATCACTCGCATTCCAGTTTTCCTGTCGGAGACAATATCCATGCGCCTTCCCCGTTACGCTGCGCTGATGCTCGGCGCGGCCCTGACAGTGCCTGTTGCGCTTCCGGCCTTGGCCGACGTCGAGGTGGGCGAGGTCGATAGCCGTCTCAAGACGCTCTTCGCCAACCAGGGCGTCGGCGCCGAATGGGACGAGATCACCGAAGATGACGGCGATTTCACCGTGTCCGGCCTGAAGGTCAGCCTGCCCGGCGAGGCGGAGAAGCTCGAACTCGGCGACCTCGATCTGGTCGGCGTCGAGGAGCTCGACAATGGCGACTACCAGGTCGACGAGATCACGCTTCCCGCCTTCAAGACGACATCGCAGGGTCTCGATTTCGCGATGAGCGATATCGTCATCAACGGCGCGCTGCTCACGGCCGCCGATTCGACCGATCCGCTGGCCGGCCTGCTGGTTCCCGAAAAGATGACGCTCGCGGACATGAATGTCTCGGCCGCCGGCAAGACGCTCTTTTCGCTGACCAACCTGGCCTACGACATCCAGCGCAGCAATGACGGCAAGGACATGGCCTATGTCGCCAAGGCCGACCGCTTCTCGAGCGACCTGTCGGGGGTGGGCGATCCGAGCACGATCGGCCTGCTGAACGCGCTGCAGCTCGTCAAGATCGACGGCAATCTGGTCACATCGGGCAACTGGTCGCTCGACAGCGGCCTTGTGTCGATGAAGCAGTTCGACATCGCCGTCGACAATGCCGGCAAGATCGGCATGACCATGGACGCGGGCGGCTACACGAACGACTTCCTCAAGGCGAGCCGCGAGCTCAACAGGAACATGATCAACGCCACGCCCGAACAGCAGCAGGCGCAGGGCGTCGCCGCGCTCGGCCTGATGCAGCAGCTGACGCTCAACGGCATGTCGTTCCGTTATGACGACGCCTCGTTCGCGATGCGGGCGATGGAGGTCTTCGCCGCGACGCAGAACGCGCGCGCCGCCGACCTGCCGGGCACCGCGCAGTTCCTGCTGCCGCCGGTCGTCGCGCCCTATGTGTCGGCCGAGGTCGCCCAGGCGATCACTGCCGAGGTGGTGAAGTTCCTGCGCGAGCCGAAGAACATCGAGATCCGCATCGCGCCGGCGCAGCCGATCCCGTTCGCGATGCTCGGCCAGGCGGCGGGCGATCCGAAGGCGCTGATCGAACAGCTCGGCCTGACGGTGAAGTCGAACCAGTGACAAGCCGGTTTCCTGCAAGGAAATCCGTCATACCGGGGGCATGACGGAAGGCTTCGAACGGGCGGGAGCTGCCGCAGGCAGCGGGTCCTTCCAAGGCTGACGCCGCCAATTCACCTGAAAAACGATCGGGCCTGACCAGCGGGCCCGATTATCGTTTGGCGGACCGGCGGATCAGAAGGACGCGATCCAGGTCACGCCGCCGGCGACAAGCAGGGTGTAGAAGGCGGCCCAAAGGTGCTTGCCGCGGATGCCCGTCCACAATTCGGCGTGGATGCGCCGGGTCCGCCATGACAGGAAGGCGACCACGAAAAGCGAGCAGATCAGGGCGACCGAGAAGCGGACCACATACTCGTTGGTCTCTTGAAAGTAATTCACCGGCACCTGGCCCATGATTTCGCCGAAGACGCCGCTGACCAGGGCATACAGAAACGCCGTGGCAAGCAGCAGCATGAAGGTCAGGTTGGAGAATTTCGACCAGTCTTCGAACACCGCGGCCTGATCCCTCTCCCGCAATGCGACGACGCCGGCGACGCAAAGGACGCCGTAGCTGACCAGCACGGCGAGGAGATTTTCGGCCAGGGGACTAGGCGTTGCCGCCTGAAACATCCTGACCAGTGCGAAGATCACGCTTCCCGCAGCGAGCAGAATACCGCCGCTGGCCAAATGGGAAAGTGCGCCCGGCGGCATCAGGAAATGAGGAGTGCGCATATCGGTGAGCCTTATCAGCAATTCTTTCGCGAAATCCAAACCGGAGCCCTCGCCCTTCGGCGCTGGCTTGGCAGGAGGATCGGTTGGTGCCGGGCTCATCTTGATTCAATGTGGTTAATCTATGGTTGCATTCCTAATTCCATACAACCTCCCATTTGCTTTTTCGGCCGGTGAAGGGATTGACCCCGAGATCTGACGGCCCCTGGTAGTCGAAATCCTGGATGTAGATCCGGGTCTTCTCGGTTCGTTCGGCGACATCCAGCGAGAAACAGACAGCCGTTCGCGTCACCTTCTGAATGCGTCCGTAATATTTCAAAGCGGCCCGAAGCCGATTGACGCTGCCTTGTTTCGCGTCCCGGGGCTCCACCCCGCCGACAGCCTGCCCCATGATGAAAGCCAGCAGAGGCGAGCGCTGCTTGTATTTGAGCTGGAAGCCCTCGAAGGCGAAAGCCTTCAGGCGGCGCTTGTCGCGCGTCGAGCGTTCCCGTCCATCGCGATAAAGATACGATCCGTGAAAACTCTTCAGCTCACGCGTGACTTCGCGATCGTTCTGATGGGTGTCTTGATAACGAACGAGCGGGGTTTCGCCGTAATCGCTTTCAAGCCAGCGGTTTTTCGAGCGCTTGAACCGGTTGCGCTCCAGTTGCACGTGCAAATCCTCAGGCTCGGCCTGCACCGGGCCGAAATCGACGGTCTTTACGAGGACCACGCCGCCTTCGTTTTCGCGATCGTCGTCGATCGTGTAGGCGAAGTGAGGGCTTCCCGACAGATTGACCGTCTTGCCAGGCAAGACCGGCGACCACTTCCCTTTCTCAAGGACATAAAGACCGTTGTCGGCGAGACTTTCGGGAATGCCTCGCCGGCAATCGACATTCTGAGCGTTTGCCGCGGTCGCCCCGACCGACATCATCGCCGAAGCGAGGAGCGGCAAAAGTGCAGCCTTTCTCATGATCGCCTCCACCCAAGGTAGTGAATGCTATCATTAGATGTATCTTTTGCAATACTCGTCTTTTGGTTGCATACAAACCTGTCGGATCACCCGACGGCGATGCCCTCGATCTCGATCAGCAGGTTCGGCGCGGCGAGCGCCTTGACGATCAGCAGGGTCGTTGCGGGGGGCGTGGCGGTCACCGCGCCGGCGCCGGCCTGCATGAACTCGCCGATCCGGTTCTCGTCGGTCAGGTAGATGGTGATCTTGGCGAGGTTTTCCGGGCCCATCCCGGCCGCTGCCAGCACCTTGTTCAGATTGCCGATCGCGAGCCTGGCCTGCTCGGCCAGGCTGTCGGGCACGGAGCCGTCCTCGGCGACACCGACCTGACCGGAAATGTAGATCGTGCGCGATGCGCCCTTCGCCTCGATGCCCTGGCTGTAGAACGGGACGGCGGCGATGCCCTTTGGATTGATAGCGGTCAACATGGTGCTTCTCCTCTTTCAGTTCTGGTTGAGATGAGCCGCCCGCAAGGCGCGCAGCTCGGCGAATTGGGTGGAAATGGCCTCTTCGACCGTGCCGTCGAGGCGGCGGGCGCGGCTCATGACGAGCAAGCCGTGGTAGAGCAGGATCAGGCGCTGGGTCATTGAGACCGCCGCGCCCTGCCCGATCTCTCGGGCAAGCACGTCGCCGATCGAGCCGCGCAGCATCCGCGCCACCTCGTCGATCGCCGGCGAGGCGGGCGCGTCCGCCGGCCCGAACTCGACCATGGAATTGGTCACGAGACAGCCGAAACCGTCGTCGAGCGGCGGGCGGAAGATCGACAGATAGAGTTCTTCGAGATCTTCCAGCCGCGCCGTCTGGCCCGCCAGCCGCTCCAGCCGTTCGCGCACAAAGCCGACCACGTAGAAATGCAGCGCGGCGCGGAACAGCCCCTCCTTGTCGCCGAAGGCATTGTAAATGCTGCCCGAGGTCAGGCCCGTCGCCGCTTCGAGGTCGCGGATCGAGACGCCGACATATCCCTTCCGGCGGAACGCATGCATCGCGCCGGCGAGGACGGCGGTCTCATCATATTCGCGGTTGCGGCTCATGTCGGCGTCTTTCTAAAACGATCATTCTATAATGACTGTTTTAGAATGAGAGTCAAGTGCATGATTGCGGCTACGATCGCGGTGACGCCGCCCGCACAGTTCCCGCCCGATTGCTCACCCGCAAGGGGGATGGATTCCGCCGCCCTTTCCCGCCGAAACGCTGGAATTACAGCATTCCGGAAGTTTTTTCGCACCGACTTATCCACGCCTCCCAAACCTCCGGGATACTTGGCCCGAGGAAAGGACGGCAATGAACGGCAATACAACCATGGACACCGAGGTGCTGCGGCGGCTGGCCGCGCTGCTGCTGTTCATGGCCCATCTTGCCTGGCGCTCGACCCGCGAGCGCAGTTCCGTCCGTGCGGATCGGCTGTTCTATCTCGGTCAGGCGGAAGCCGTCGTCATGGCGTTCGTCGCCGGCGAGGATCGCGACGAGGGACACCGCCTCGCGGCGCTGACCACGCTCGGCCGCCGCATTGATCGCGTCGAGGCGCTACGCCTGTCGCTGTCGCTCAGGCTGCTGGCGCTGATCGTGCTCAACATCGCAGCGCAGATCGAAACACCGCCGCAGCCGCTGCTGCGGCTACGGCGTGGTGCGCAACCCGAAAACAGCGGGACAATTGGGCGCGGACGAAACGGGACGGCGGCCGTCGCAGCCGTGAACCAATACTTCGCCGGCCAAGCCCGCGGCCCGCCGTGACGGGCGTCTTCCCTCGCCCCGTTTACGGGGGTCCGAAGGACGGGCGAGACCCGTGGCTCGCCCCGGTCGGGTGGCCGAACGAAGTGAGGCCGGGTGAGGGGCGGCGTGAACCTCTGACGGATTTGTGCTGCCCCTCATCCGCCCTTCGGGCACCTTCTCCCCGTGAACGGGGAGAAGGAAGACCCGCCTCGCGGCA
>Ga0209792_1000797_pt1 | contig 18436 bp, 5 predicted proteins | sample EBPBio142005_DNA_FD_185860 | JGI IMG/M metagenome (GOLD analysis project Ga0209792, IMG submission 185860) | Wastewater treatment Type I Accumulibacter community from EBPR Bioreactor in Madison, WI, USA - Reactor 1_6/14/2005_ DNA (SPAdes)... | ecosystem: Engineered > Bioreactor > EBPR >... | reverse complement strand
GCCCGGTTGCGCAAGATCGGGCAAGACGTCTCCGAGCAGCTGGAGTACGTGCCGGCGCACTTCAAGGTGATCCGGCATGTGCGGCCCAAGCTGGTTTGCGTGGGCTGCCAGACGATCTTCCAGGCCAGCGCACCGGGCCGCCCGATTGCGCGTGGTGTGGCCGGCGCCGGCCTGCTGGCCCATGTGCTGGTCTCCAAGTATTGCGACCACTTGCCCTTGTACCGCCAAAGCGGCATCTACGCCCGCAGCGGCGTTGAGCTGGACCGCTCCACGCTGGCCGGCTGGGTCGATCAGGCCGATCAGTTGCTGGACCCGCTGGTGGCGGCGCTGGGGCGCTACACCTTGGCGGCGGCCAAGATCCACGCCGACGACACCCCCGTCCCGGTGCTGCAGCCCGGGCGGGGCAAGACCAAGACCGGACGCTTGTGGGTGTACGTCAGAGACGACCGCCCGATCGGTTCCAGCGAGCCTCCTGCAGCCTGGTACCAGTACACGCCGGACCGCAAGGGTGAACACCCACAGCGGCACCTGCGGCAATACCGGGGCATCCTGCAGGCAGACGCCTATGGCGGCTGGGGCAAGCTCTACGGATCAGGCCAGATCACCGAGGCCGCTTGCTGGGCGCACGCGCGCCGACCTTGGTGGGATCTGTACCTCAGCAGCGGCAAAGACGAGACTTCCATCGCCGCACAGGCGCTCGGACGCATCGCCGAGCTGTATGCGATCGAACGCGACATTCGGGGACAAGCTCCCGATGTTCGGCAGGCCCAACGCCAGGCGCGGGCTGGCCCGCTGCTGCAGGAGATGCACGCCTGGCTGAGCCAACTGCTGGGGCGGGTGTCGGCCAAATCGGAATTGGCACAGGCCATCGGCTACAGCCTTGCGCGCTGGCAGGCCCTGACGCGCTATTGCGATGACGGCCGTATCGAGATGGACAACAACGCCGCCGAGCGGGCGCTGCGTGGGGTGGCCTTGGGGCGGGGCAACTACCTGTTCATGGGCTCGGACGCGGGCGGCGAGCGCGCGGCCGCAATCTACAGCCTGGTGCAGACCGCCAAACTCAATGGGCTGGACCCCGAGGCCTACCTGCGTGAGGTGCTCGGCCGCATTGCCGAGCACCCCATCAACCGCATCGATGAGCTGTTGCCTTGGAACCTGATGCACACAGGGGTCAGCCCAACACAGCAGCGCCGGGCAGCATGAGTGCACCCGGCATCGACCCTCGGGTGCTGGACGCCCTGCAGAGCGCCAGCAGCCTGGAGCTGTTCCAGCTGAGCACGCTGATCGAGCGGCTGCTGGCCGATCCGCGGCGCATCATTGCCGTGCGCAAGGACATGCACCTGGGCCAGACGGTGCGCTTTGTCGACTGGCGCGATGGCAGCCTGCGTGAAGGCAAGGTCGTGGCCATGCGCGAGGCCCAGGTCACCTTGCAGGACTTGCGAGAGCGCAAGGAGTGGAAGCTGCCCTACGCCGCAATCGAACCGCTTCCGCCCGATCCTGCGGCACCTCCTCAAGCGGTGGAGCCAGAGCCGCCCGCCCCAACGCGACCGACACGCAACGACTTCCGCTGTGGCGAAAAGGTGGCCTTTGAGGACAAGTACCTGCAGACCGTGGTGGGCATCATCGTGCGCATCAACAGCCGCACCGCCACCATCGACCCCGGCGATGGCACCCATTGGCGCGTCGGCTTCGCCCTGCTGCGCCACGTCCTGGACGTTTGACTATCCGCTGTCATCCTCGTCAAGAGGGTGTTGAGGCGACGCTTACTCGTTGCCGGTCCAAGAACTGGGAGCAACGGCGCCCCTACCCGTTTCCTACGGGTTGCTCGTTCGTGTGGCAAAGGAGTGACAGTGCGTGCCAGTGGACGAGTCGCGATCGGATAGGTTTAGGCTGATCAGAGGCCCTCGCAGGTCAGTACCTGAGCGACAGCAGTCGAGAACAGCGGTCATTGAGCACGGTTTACGTTGATCGGCAGCCTCATCATCCCTACTACTTGTCGTTCAACGGCGCCCCAAGCGCCATGCTGGCATGAGTGTGACCTAACAAAGCATTGGACGGTCTATTGTCGGTATCGGTCGTACCGCCATCGCAGGGGCGGATCACTCTCAAGAGACTCAGGCCCACAAGGCCACACCGCTTGGTTTACGAAGTTCTTATAGAAGGATACATTTGGAGCTAAGGGGGTGGTGCATGTCGAAAACGGATGCATTCTCGGAATTCCAGCCTTCCTACGCCTCTGTCGGCGCGGGCTGGCTTCCCGACCTTTTCGAAGAAGCCTTTCGCGATGCACAACCGAAAATCATCGGCAGGCTCGGTCAGGCGGACCAAAAGATCTTCACGGCAGACGGCGTGGTTGGCGCCGGTAAGGATCGCCCGTTCCGCTTTGGTCACGTCCGGGCTACGAACCCCATTGGCGACGAGCTCTCAGGCGCGGCGCCGTATCTGCTTACCGTGGAGTTCAAAGGCGACGAGCTCAAGGAGGTCGTGCTCAAGCTGAGCCTGCTCAACCCGCGCATGGTCGTCGCCAATGAGCTCTTCACGCCGGCGGACTTCAACAAGGCCGGGCCGCCGGCAAATCGCTTCGACACGCTAACAGCAAGTCCGGCGCCGTGCGGCTTCGCCCTTGTCTACGAACCCGACGCCATCTCGCCCGCCGACCGATTTCTCAAACTCACTGACGCGATCACGGACGACGCGCTTCAGAACTCAAACCCCGTCGGGTTTCTCCCTTTCACGCAAGAGACTCTTGTCGGCCGCTTCGACCTGTCGATCAGTTGGAAGTCCGACCAGTTGGGCAAGATCAGCCGCAACCTGTTTGGTCAGGCAATCGGAACGCCGGACGCGTCATTGGTCGACGGCGTCAACACGATACAGCTGTTCTCGCGATCGGTCGCAAAGCCCTTCGACTCGTTGCTGAGCGCCTCTCTCGGCTTCGCGCTCGAGTTGCCGCACAATGTGTTGAACGGACTCCAGATCGTTGCCGGCGACCCCAAGACACTGCGTCCGGGCGCGTCCGACATGTTCGCGAAGGCGCGACGTGCGTTCAACCTCTCGGACAAGTTCGCAGGCATTCTGTTCGAAGGGGTTCGTGTTCACTGGCTCGACGACAAGCGGTGCAGCTCGTCGGACTGGCCCAATGGGGGTGTCGGGCTGACCGCGGTGGCGCTAGGTGGAAAGGACGAAAAGCTCGGCAACTGGTACACGACATTCCAGGCGCAGATGCAGGCTGAGCCCGGCAAACGCTATCTCGGCATGTTCTCGAGGATCGCGATAAACGCCACGCTGGCCGACCGCGACGTTCGCCAGCTGCAGCTCAAATCACGCTTCGACAAGCTGGACCCGCCCTTCAGCTGGCTGGCCGAGCGGGACGCGGTACTTTCGTTCACCTGGGATACCTGGAAGGACAGAGCTGGCAATTCGCAGGACGGTCGCTCAATCGGGCTTTCGCTCGAGGCGACCACCGGCGACGTGCTCATGCGGCTGAACGCCAAGGAGCTCGGGGTGTCGGACGCCGAGTTCAACTCCGTGGCGACAGCGATGACGCTTGCGCCGATCGTGCTGACAAAGCCGCCTGAGGCGGCCGAACAAGACAATACAGCTCCAGACGGCAAGCGGCGCGGCTACTTCAGCGTCATCCGCAACGAGCAGACCATTCCGCAGCTCTTCGCAGGTGCGGCCGCGGGATGGATCTTCGAGGAGTGCGTCAAGGTCAAGGAGCTGCGGGTCGTCGGGGTCGCACTTCAAGTCCAGCCGGCGCGTATCAATGATCCGACAAGCGCCGAAGATGCTCGAGAAACCGCGCTCCTGCTCGACTACGAAACTGAATTCACGGTATCGATCGACGCGCCTGAAATCGAGACAGAGCGCACTGTTTCCGCGCGCGTTGACGGCACAGGCGTAAGGATAGGAGGTGGGGACGTCAGCTGGGTGCAGGTGCCCGGCGGCCTGCATGATCTGTCGCTCGCCGATCCCGGGCTATGGAAACTTGGCGCCTTGGGCAAAATCCTCAAGGTCGTCGAACTGTCGCTTCGGCACGATCCGGCCAAGCACCTTGCCATCCGCCTTCATCTGACCGGCGACCTCGGAATTCTGACCGCCGACGATTTTGTCATCACCATTGATCTTGTCTCGGGCCAGCCCAAGATCGAGGCCTTTCCTTCGCAGGTTGTGGTCGAGAAGCCCGGAACTTTCAAGGCGACGGGGAAGCTCTATCTCGACAAGACGGCCGGGAGCGATCGTATCCGAGGATCGCTCGATGTCGTGCTCTCGAAGATAGGCTGGCGCGCCTACGCCGGTCTCAGGATTATGCACATTGACGATGGCTTTGGTGGCAAGGCGAAGGCTTCGATCGCTTCGTTGATGCTTGAGTGGCCGACCATGATCCCCGTCTTGAGTACAGGCATCGGTGTGAAGTCCGTGGCCGGGTTGCTCGCGACTCATTTCATGAGGAAGCTGCCGCCGACGAGCGCATCGGTTCCGGCTGATCTGGCTTGGCTGAAGGCCGCCAAGGGTGATGTCGTTCGCTCGATAGAGGAGAAGGATCTCTGGTCTCCGATGCTCGGTGCATCGACGGTAGGCCTTGGCCTTGGCCTGGGCGCCATGAGCAGTCCCAAGCTCGCTAACTTCAACGCGATGCTGGCCATCGAGGAGCCTGGCCCTCAGATCCTGATCTTCGGCAAGCTCAACCTGTTCAAGGATCCCAAGCCGAATGACAAGGAGCCCGAGGCGCTGGGCGACGGCATCCTGGGCTTACTCAAGATCGACACCGTCCAGTCAAGGATCACCTTCGCCGCGCTCGCCGATCTTGAGTTCAGCCAGTTTCTCCATCTGCGGGCGCCGATCGAGATCTCCGCAGGCTGGAAACAACTTGCTGCTTGGCACATCTACCTGGGACATTTCAACGATCCGATCACCGCGACGCTCAAGCTTGGATCCATTGCATCGTTGACGGCCAAGGCGTGGCTGATGGCGGCTGGCGATGAAATTCGCGACGCTCCGAACGGGCCCGGTGCGGTTCGAACCCTTCCAGGGCTGGCGCTGTCCACAGGTGTGCGGGTTCATCTGCAGATCGGGCCTGACTGGCTCTGCGTTCGAGGCGACCTTGCCTCCCATCTCAACGCCTCGATCTCCCACCTGCTGTACGCGTCGGGGGGGCTGCAGATCGGTGGCGAACTGCGGCTTTGGATCGTGTCGGTCGGCGCGAGCGGCACGTTCCGGGCGGAGTACCTCACGTCGGACTCGCCCCGTTACTCTGCGATATTCGCGAGCGGAGAGATCTGCGGGAAATACGAGACGTTCCTATTCTCCATCTCGGGCTGCGTCCGCGTCAGTGTAGGGGCCGCGATAGCCGACCCGACCAGCCCGCCGGCCCTTGTCGGCTCGGGCCGCATCGTCGCTGGCGCGAGTGTCGCCCTTCACGGCCAAGGGCAGATCGGCCCGATCGACGCTGTGCTCGGAGATGCTACGGCTGATCCCGCAAAGGCTCCGCCAGACACTCCGCTGGACGCAGTCATCGCGCTCAACATGGAATCGCCGCCCCGTGTCGCGGCGAACGGGACCAATTTCGTCGAACGCATCATTCGTCCCTTTGAGAATGCGCGATTTCACCTCGGCGCCGTCGAGGGTCATTACCTGCTCAAGAGCGTGAGCCTCGAGCGAGAGTCGACGCCTGGAAACTGGCAAGCTGTGGACTACCCGAAGTGCCCGGCGACTTGGTGGCAGCCGCACGGGGCCTCGACCGGCGGTCAACCTATGCCGACGACCCTTGCGCTGCTCACACGAGCGCCCCTTGCAGCCTCCAATGCCTTGCCGTCTCCGGATCAGCTCAAGGCATGGCTGACGGCGCTCCTTGGCGACAACATCTGTGATCCCAGCGTTCCTGCGCAGCGATGCATGTACATGCTTGTAGAACAAGACCGAGGCGCGGCGCCCGCCGGACGCTGGTCCTTGCGGGCCGAGCTTCCCACCAGCGAGATCGAGAGACGGATCGGCCGCGCGGGAGCGACCGCTTCTGACCTGACGATCGACCGGCGGCCCCATGCCGGCGATCCAGGTGATCCGCTGCCGGGCTACCCTGCCTATCCGGCCACCTGTCTGGTTGCGCCGGATCCGATGACCGGCCTTGCCGTGAGCTACCTCAGGCTGCAGGCGCGCCTCGTGCGAACCAGCTGGCTATCGTCTTCAGCGCGGATCGCCGGTCCGATGCTTCGCGCCGATCCGATGCTCATCATGCTTGCACACTTCTCGTCCGTCGCCGGACAGGTCCCAAGGATCGTCATCCGGACCCGAGACGCGGGCCTGATCTACACAAGTCTCGACAAACTCCCGCTCGCTAACCTGGCCGATGCCGGAGTACAAGCTGGCCTTCACGAAGGACATCCGCGCTGGCAGCCGCGGGTCGAGGCCTTTGCGCGCCTTGCGGGCGACGCTCGGTACCGAGGCCACGAGTTCGTCGTCGCCACTCTCGATTTCCAGGCGCTCGGCGTCAGCGCGACCGATCAGGTCGAAAGCGTGGCGGTCGGCCTCAGCAACGAAGTAGGCCAGCAACTTGGGAGGCGCCTCACCATGAGCGTGCTTGTCGGCGGCTACCGCTTCACGCCCGTGGCCGAGCAGGTTCGTCACGACAACGATGAGGCGACGCGAACAGGGATTGTCTCCGGGCTCAATGCCTATCTGAAAGGTGATCCGATCCCCCTGCTCGAGCCGGATTCGCTCTATCGCGTGGCGGCCGAATGGGACGCTGTCACCGGCGCCAGCGTGCCAGGTCGTACGGAACTCTATTTCAGGACTACGGGGCAGCCGCCGAGAACAGGCCAGTCCTATGTCCTTGCGACGTTTCCGCAGGATGGAGAGAAGTTCCATTTCGCCCACGAACATCCGGGCTTTTCGCTAGGCTCAGTCGATGCACTGCGGATACTTGCGAAGTTCCCGAAAGTGCGCGTGAGGGTCACGATCAGCGAGGACAATGGGGCGCCGGTGACGGACTCTGCCGGCAAGCTCGAATGGCACAAGGGGATCAGTTTCAAGCCGTCGGAGATCGCCGATGCATTGAAGCCGCCCCCCGCGGGGCTCCTGACCGAAAGCATTTCGGCGCTTCCAACCGCGCTGCGTGAGGCGCTGGTGCGGTTGACCGAGGAGCAAGGTCTCGGCTGCCTCGGGCCGATCGACATGCCGCCTGGGGGACTCTGGATCGGCTTCGACGCGGTCCTACGGACACTGTCGAGCTATCGCATCGTCGTGGAACTCGTCGATGAGGCCGGCGCGCGTATCTTCGCCGACGACGAGAACTTCCTCAGCTGGCGCTTCAAGACAGGGCTCAATCCCAACCTTTCGGCTCATGCGCAAGTCCTGCGCGACACGCCAATGCATCACCGAGCGCTCAAGGCCCCGCTCGGAGTTCTACCGGCCATGACGACGACGCGAGGCCTCCGCGTGGTGGCGGACAAGATTCTCGAAGACGCGATCGCCGTGTCGACCGGCGATCGCAACCTCCTGAGAAACGAGGCCCAGATCAGCATCCTATGGCAGCCGATGGGCAACGTCTTGCGGGCCGTCGCTATCCTGATTTCGAGCAACGAGCCACTGATGCGAGCGACCAAGGGTGTCCAGGAAGAAGAGTTCGTCGCCTCGAATACGACTGTCCGGGTCTTGGTGCCGGGCGATCAGCTCGTCCTCTTGCCGAACCTCGGTGCTTCCGCCCGTATCGACCGCTTCGAGGTCGCGAGCAGCGGCTGCGTGATCATCGCCCATCTAAATCCGACCAGCGTGGGAGAGGCGCAGATCGCCCTCGAACGGATCGCGGTCGAGCGGATCCCGTCGGGCAGTCCTGTAGTCGAGACGATTGTGGTATCGGCCGCGTCGCTCGCCGACCGCCCCAAGCTGCAATGACGAGGTGTCGAATGTCCTTTCTCATGAACGCCAGGATGGGCCAATTTCCCCTCTCCAAACTCGAGCGCGCAGAGGCGCCAGGAGAGGCCTTCGACGCGGTCGGCGCCTTGGGTCAGGAGTTCAGAGCACCCGGCCATATCGCCACGATCAACTGGCTTACAGCGAAGGAGCTCGGTGTTCCCCGCCGACCCTACGACGTAGAACTCTGCGATCAACCGCTCGCGCGCGACGGAGACGGGTGGCCAATGGACGGCGCGATCAAGCTCGAAGCGCGCCAGAACTTCACCTTTGTCTTCACTGGGGCCCTCGTTGTCCTTGCGGTAGATGACCTGTTCTGTGTCACGGCGCGGTGCAAGGCCGCCAGCGCCAGTACGGAAATCTACGCACTGGACGCCGAGCTGAATGAGATCCCCGAAACGAGACAGTCCGCAGATTCACCGCTGGGGACTGCGTTCATCGGGCCGGGGATTTTCGGCATTCAGGCGACCGGGGCCGCGACCCTCGAAGGCGTAGTCGCGTTCGGCGTACACGACGAACAGGAACGCACGTTTACCCTCATGGCCAGGGTCGCGCCCGCAATTTCGACTGTCGCCGAATACGGTCAGCAGCACTATCTCGGACGCGATCTCGACGCCGCCGCCGCCCTGTCAATTCGGCTCGACGCGGACGGCCTCGCCCGAGCCAACGCGTCGGCGCCGCCAAGTGCCGTTCTCGACGGTAAGGTACATCGCGAGCCGGCAAGCGGTCGGGCGCAACTCGTTCTTGGCCTCGAGCCCATCAAGCTGCTCGAGCAGAACTTCGGGGCGATCCTCGACGATTCATCCTTGTGCTTCGACAGCCAATCCGGTCTGGCGGGCGCAAGCATGAGCATCTGTCCATCGACCGCGCTTCAGCAGCTGGCGCTCTCGGGCGCCATCGAGGCGGCGACGTTGGGAACGTCGGTCACGCTGCCGATACCAGCGCCGTATCCGTTCATCGCCTCGCTTCAGCAAATCTACGACGGGGTATCGGAAACGGGCCGTCTCCCTCTCCCGGTCATCCGCGTGAAGGGATATCACCGTCTCAACGGGACCGACGTCGAAAGCCGGCAGTTCGCGGCGCTGACGTTCGTCCACAAGCCCGCGTTCTCTGCCGAGCCGACCGGGGCTCGATTGCCAACCGCGCGAGACCAACCCGGGACGGCCGACATCGTCTTCATTCTGTCGCGCCGCGATCGCGCATTCGGTCTCTTTCCTGATCTGAGCGGAGGCCATGATCAGTTTCCGCGCGAGCAGCCAGGCGATAGCCGCCCTCTCACACACCTGGCCAGCGGAGACTCCGCCGACCGCACCGTAGCGGGTCTTCCTCGCATCGTCGCAGGTTCCGTCGATCTCCCTCTGAACGCTCAGCGCGATCAGGCGGTCGTTCTCCATGCACGCGACATTTTCGGGCGATGGGCCCCACCCGCTCAGGGGCGCTGCGCCCTGGCGACGCTGCCGGTCCAGAAGCCTGGTCTCTATGCCCCAGAGGTTGCATATCATGATGACGACGAACTCGGTTTGAGGTTTGGCGTGTCCTGGGACTGGTCGACACGAACGCCCCTCGACATCAGGCTCGCCATTGCAACGACTGTGCATGGCGATTCTATCGAGCCGCCCAGCGCGGTCGACCTTCCAGGATTTCCGGCATCGTCGAGGTTATCGATCCGCTTCGTGGGCGACACGCCACTACTCGAGGGCGACCACGTTCCCGCCGGCGCAAGCGTCGCCGTCGTTCCGAATGTCTTGGTCGACGGAGAAATGCAGTCGCCGGATCAACGGAGCTACATCGTCAGCATCCCGGCCGGTCCCGCCTCGCAGCATTTCGAGCACGAGGACAGGCGATGGGTCGTGATCGCCGCAGATGCCTGGGAGACCGTGAGCGGACAGACCGACGACCGACGGTCTCGCGCATCGCATGAACGGGCGGAGTATCTCGACCCGCGTGCGCCGATCCTTCATGGGCCGCTGTGGGCGTTGGTCTGGACGAGCCGGCCGGACGGAGCCAATCGGGCGCGAGCCCACTTCGACCTCACGACGTTCGCCGACCGGCCGGTCTCCGGGTTTCACGCCTGGAGGGCGCACGAGAACGCTCTTCTCGACCTTGCGGCAACCGAGATCTTCTCGGACAGCGACGCCCGGACTGTTTTCATATCCGCCGTCCTGGGCACTCGCGACAAGTCCGTACGGCTGGCCATGATCCAGAACGCGGTCGTTCCGCATCTGCGCAAGGCCGACTTCCGCAAGGCGTTTGTCGAGCTGTTCGAAGTCGACCGCACGACCCTGGCCCCTAACCAGATTGAGCTCGCCTTCCCCGGCGCTCAGGTCGGTCTCGAGTTCGTCACATTCTCCGCTGTTTCGACGACAGGAGTCACCAGCGACCGGCTCAAGCTTAGCAACCTCTTCGCTGTCGCCGTTCCGCCGCGCCCTGTTTCTGAGCGCCCGGACTTGAGGGTGTTCACACCGGACGCCGGGTCACCTCTGGCCATTGCCAACACGCTTGTGGCGGTCATCAGCGCGACCAGTACCTTCGAGGAAGACCAGGTGCGGTTCTTCTGGGACGACGCGGACGTTCTTTCGAGCGACGAGCTGCTTCATGAAATCCCGCCCTTGTCGCGGATCGACATGTCCGAAGCGGAGCGTCTCGTTCCGGGCCTGATTGATGCCCTGGCAGGCGAACTTCACGTCAACCGCATGTTCTTCCTGCTCAGGACGCCCATGCGGTGGGGCGACCAAAGTCTGGCCTGCGCACTGGCCCGACGGTCGCGAGGCGGAGCGCTGGAAGACATTTCCGCACGCTCGACCCTGGTGTCGGCCCGCCTGACACCCCCCTTCGGTCCCGAACTCGAACTTACCGACATGCGCCTTGTCGGAGGGGAGATGTTGTGGTCGGTCGCCGCCAGGAACGTCGACGCCAACACCTATGCGGCGCTGCCACCGTGCCTGATTCAGATCGATTTGCTGGACAGGGCAGATGACCGGCCCAAGAGGGCGCCGGTTACTCTCGCCGAGTTTCTGAAGTCGGGCGCGAAGATTGGGCCGGTCGCCGCATTCGGCATTGGCGGAGTCGGGCGAATTGAGGTGCGTCACCCTGCCGACCTGGGCGGCAAGGTTGTCCGTCTGGCGCTTTCTGATCCCGCTGGACGCATCGACAGCCTCATCCTGGCGCCGCCGTCCAAGTAGATCGACCGGGAATGCCCTGAATGAACCCACGTCCGTTCTTGGAAATCCGAACATTCCGTCAATGAGGCGAGGTTCCAACGATTCTTGGAACACCGACTGGAGGCCTGGTGCGACGAGATCAGGGCAGTAGGTGTCGCTTCAGGGGCAATAGCGTGAGTTCGACACATCGAGCAGCGGACATTCATCTTTTGCTGACTAGGCGCTCTTTGGCGACCGAATCTGGATGACCGCAACGCCTTCAACACTTGACGTTGCACTCGCAGATGTTCGGGGGTTAGCCAATGACAGATCTATGCCACGCACCGTAAAGCCGGCTACGGGCAACGAATGACGGCAATCGCTGCAGAACTGACCTTGAGCGCGGCAGCTTCAGGCTGATAGCAGCCGTTCATAAAGGACTGCTTTGTGAGCCCGCAGTGGAGGGCAGGCTGGAAGAGGGCGCCCCCCGTTCCGCGAATCTCAAGCAATGTTAGGCAAAGTACAACCTCGTCGCCAACAACTGCGAGTGCTTCGTCAACCCCGCCATGCACGGGCAGTCCACTCGGACCCAGGAGATCAACACGGCGATCGGTGTCCTGTTTCGCCGGATTGATCTGCTTTCTCAGGAACTCCCGCTAGGCTCGGTGACGTAATCTGTTTCGCTGGAGCGCGGAGCCTCTCTCGTCAGTCACCCGATTCCTCGGTTTCTTGAGGGAGCGTTTGTCTGATCTCGCCGGCCAGGAACAATGCTGCGTTCGCAAAGCTCTCCAGCCTATCGATTCGATCAAGCATGGCTTGTTGCTTGGCCTTTTCTTGGCCCTCCAGCAGACCTTCTGCGACGAAACTTGAGATCCGTAACTCCACGGTGGCTTCCAAGCTGCCCTTGAAGGCTTCCTCCAGCCACGGTTTGACCACGTCGACTGACCGTTCGGCGGCAACGCTGAGTGCATGACGGATCAGTTCCCTGGCCACGTGATCGATGCCGATAGCGAACTCGAAGAGCTTCTTCTCGTCCTCTGTCGCACCTTCAAGCTCTTCGCTGCTAGGCGGGCGCGCGAAAAACCTGAGTTCGTCTTCCTCATTCACGCCCAAGGAATTGAGCGTGCGTAGCAGTGGGTCTAGCTCCCTCAGCGGTCGCATGTACGGAGGTAACGTGTACCGGTGTGCCCAGAGTTTCAGGATGACATCCGTGCACTCCACTACCGCTGCATCTCGCGCAGTTTCGGACGCATCCTCGGCAGCGGCGATTTTCTCGGCGACCAGGTGCGCCATCCATTGGGCAGTGACATCGTCGCCGAGCTTCAAGCCGGCAACGATCCGCTTGCCGAGCTCGAGGACTGCCTTAGAGCGATCGAGTGATTCCATCTTGTCCGATCAGGTAGTAGCGGTTGTAGGGATAGTTGTAGAAGGAGTAATCATCGTTGCCGGTCTCGTCTTTCGGCGGCTTTCGGCGGATCTTGATGCGGACGATCAGGGATGTGTTCGGGTGCCCATCCAACAGTGCGCGAATGAACTTGTCGTCGGCGCTGAGCCGAGTGCCGGTCAGGACGTCGCGCTCCTCCCCGTAGCCCGTGCTGCGCGACCACGATTCGCTTCTTAGCCTGCCGCCGGCTGGTAGCGTCCACGATCTCGCGTCCGGATCTGTCATTGGATTCAGGACATCGAGGACTCCCTGACAAGGGCGCGGGCCTGGGCTACTTGCCTTGCCAGCCCATGGGTCATATTCGTCAAGGCTCAACGAGTCGCTTCCCGTCTTCACCCAGCCGAGCAGCCTCAACTCTGGATCATCAACCTCCTCCCGATGGTCGATGTGATCCGCGTCTGGAAGGTAAATCTCTCCTGGGCAAGGGCTGGTCTGCATCGCGGCCAGAAAGGCCGCTGCGTGCCGAGAAGGAACAAGCACAGACTCCACCGATACCGATTCGCCGTCGACCGCATCGGTGGTCGTCCAATGGCCCCACAGGGCCGTCATGCCGTCGTCCGTTGTCAGTTGGTCATCCAGGTACTGTCTACCGACCTGCCAACACCACGAGGCATCAGATCGAGCGCCGCTCGCCGGGGCGGCCTTGAGGACCTCGGGATCGCGCCGATCCGCAAGCCACCGATCATCACCGCGCGTGAGCAGCTGCCCTTTCAACCACTCGTCGAACGGGTCTTCTTCCTCATCAGCGCGACGGCGTACTGGCTTGGTCTCCAAGAGCAGGCCAGCGACGAACATCATGGCGTGATAGGACTGATAGACAACGCTGTCCTCCACTTCGGGCATGCTGCCGTGCGAGTGATGTGTCTCTCGTCCTCGAAAGAGTCGGCGCTTGTAGCGCTGATCGTCGACGCGACGACGAGGCCCTAGCGACATGCGGCCACGCAAGACTGCCCGTGCTCGTCGTTCGATCGACTGCTCCTTCAGTCCAAAGACACGACCCAATGGAGCGAACCAATACGGACCGATGTCGATGCCGAAGAAGTACCTCTCGTCATCGTCCGCGGCCTCGTCGTCCGAGGCATCGTCATCAACGATCTCGTGCTCGCCACGGTCATAGACCTCCGTGGCCAGCGCAGCGCAGTTTGCGCCGTTCGCGAGGGCAAGTAAATCCGTCGGCAACGCATGGACTTCATTCAGCCGCCTCAACGCCTCCGCGGCGAAGTGCCGGATGACGACGTGCTGCTCCCTTACGGCGGAGTCAAGAAACGCGAGGAAAGGAGCGACGGCACGAGGTGCGTCCTTCGCACCCCGTGCCAAGGCAATGCAGAGCCATTGGCGGGCGTGCCACTCATAGAAAACCAGACCGCGGTCGACAAATGGCTGCGGATCGGCGCCCGATACGCGAGTGGCCAGCGCGGACAACAGGGATTGCCAGTCGAGCCCAAGACAGTTGCGGACGCAGTGGGCGTGTTCCCAGCGTTCCGCAGTGGACGGACGCGCCAGACCCGCCCACAAGTAGCCGGCCAAGGCTTCCTCGCAAGATGATGACGGTGCGAGCGATTCGTTCCACGGGCCGTCGCCGTCTTCGCCCTCAAGAATTTCTTCGAGCAAGTCGAAGCCGAAGTTCAACACTTCATCAGCCTCGTCGCTGGTCAAGTGCCGCGCAAGCGGGTCCGCCAGATGGAATAAGCCTTCCGCATTAAGCGTGTCGAGCTGCGACAGGTACCCCTTGATCCGGGCTGACGCGACGTCCTTCTCTAAGACAATGCCCTCTGCATAGAGTCCATCAAAGGGGCCCTCATGGCCCCAGCCGCGGCGCCCCACACGGTTGGGCTCACTCGCAGCCAACGAAAGGGCTGCCTTCTTGAGTTCGCTGCGGACAGACAGGAGCCTCTTGCTCGCCTCGGGGAGGTACCTGATGACGTTCATGAAGCTGAACACGCTGAACCCGTCGTCCGACTGGATCGCGCGAAGGTATCCGCCGATCTCCGATAGCGTCGCGCGCCGACAGCCTTCCTCATAGAACTCGCGAACGTACGAACGATCGTCAACCTTCTTGAGCGATCGCCGTGCCGCGAGAACCGCAGCCGAATCGCGGAGATCGACCCCGCTGAAAATGGCATCCCAGTCGGGCTCTTGGACCTCTTTGTGAGGCCCCGCCCAGGGCACGGGGGCGGCGGTCACCGACTCACTGGCTCCTTTGGCTTCAGATGCCTGAAGCAGCCTCTCCAAATCAGGAAGCGACATCGCCAGTGAATCGGCCAGAGCCTTGAGTTCGCGCCAGGTGGGCGCTTCGTAGGACTGGATGCGGAGGAATCGGTAGGCGATTCGCAGGATCGATCTTTTTCGATCGATGTCGGACTCCGCGTCGATGGCCGCTTTGATGTCGTTGACGCGCTTCCATCCCCCCTCGGTACCACTCAGGGCGACCGCAGCCTTCTTGGGAAGGAGCCCATGGTCGATCAGGCTGTAGATCGCGACCGGGAACAGCTCACCAGCAACCCCAAACTCTCGATCCCGCCAGCGGCTCAGAATTGCGAGACTGGATGAAGGGCAAAGGCCGACCAGACCCTCAACCAACCTGTCCCAGTCCATGTACTTGTCCCGGGCCATATGCTCGTAGCTGAGCTCGGCAATGCGCGCCAGCCGATAGGCGGTCCGAGGTCTTGTCTGGTCCGGGCGATGCGCAGCGTCCGTGAGATCCAGGAACGTTGTCCATCGAGAGAGGTGTTCCTCTCCGATCTTGCTGGCGATGTCGATCGCCTTGTCGAAATAGGCAGCCGCTTCCGACTTGCTCACGCAATAGACGGCACGCGCCAGCTCCTGGAGGTCGTCAACCCGTGTCTCCGCATCGCTGCGTGACGTAGCAAGCTGTTCGAACGCTCTTGAGCTCAGCTGCAACGAGAGGTCGGCCAGTCCCGCTGTTCGCGCCGCCACGCGACACATCGCCGTGAGAGTGCTCGAGTAGATGTGGCTCTGCTTGTCGGTCCACTTCAACAACGCGTCAGCTTGGGCGGGCTGGCTGAAGCCCGCGTCGCGCAGGATTTGCACCCACTCAACGGCGGCCACCTTCTCTAGATTGAAATTCCGCTGGTAGTCGCGTGACGACGCCGACTTCGTCTGGCTCAGCGCGAGATCAATCTCTTGATCAAGGTTAGTAGGCGGACGCCCACAGGCGATCTCGGCGGCCAAGATGAACCAGGAAAGGACGCCTCCTGTTACATGCTGCAGTTGGGAGGCTTGCTCGCTTTTGACGTGAGACCCCTTCGCCTCAAACTCAGGGCGAACATTCTTGGGCACCAGATCAATCAATTCAATCCGCTTGCCACGCAGCGCAGCTTCCAAAGCGTAGGCTCGGATGAAATTCGCGCGCTCGGCGTCGAAATCGTAAGACTGACGGGGTGGTTCTGGTGGCAGGTACCGGCGCAGCGTTTCAGCCCAGGTCACATCGTCGCGCGGGAGGCGCCGGAGCGCCTGCGTGATTGCAGACCGGACCCCGTCCAGCACGCTGCTCCCCGACCTCCATGAGAGGTCCTCTTCAGGCAACCTGACCTTAGGGTCAACCAAGATACCTATCAGATGGCGCAGCGGCTCCGCCGGCAACAGATGTGCAACCCGGGCCGCTTCAGTAGCCAAGCCCAGCAACATCCAAGCATCTCCCTCGGCGTACTCGGCCAGTTCGTCGAGCCGCATGTAGTCACCAAGATCCGCGAGTCGGGCAGCCACGAGCTTCGTAGTTCTCAGCACGGTGGATTTGGGACTCCATCCTTTCAGGAACCGCGCGGCCTCAGCAGGGCCTCGCAGTCTCAGCACACCGATAGCGAGTTCAGCAATATCGGTGTCCTCAATCTTGTCGTCCTTGCGGCACTTGGGTGGCAGCTTGCTCCAAGCGATCAACGACTCCCAGGCCATGCGCAACCTGCTTCTAGCCTCCGGGATGAGGTCATCGTTTCCGGCGAGCAGCACGGCCTCGTACGCGTGATGCGAGCCAAGAAATCCGCCGCCGAACGTGCGCCTGGACACCATTTCTTCGATGCGATCCGACGCAAGCAGAACGCTGGCAATGTCGGTGTTCTGCTGAATGAGCGTGTTCTGGCGAGCTTCGCCAGCCACCTCGCCGCCGACCTTGATCGCAAGCTTGGCGGCAGCCACATGGCGCCCCTGCTGCAAACAGGCCCTCAGTGCGAACATCAGTCGTTGCAGCTCGACGTCTCGTCGCTCCAGAGGGTTGAGCTCCGGCAAGCTCTCATTCGAGAGCGCCAGCGCGACCAGCTCGTCCATCCGGCCGGCAGACAGTAGCAACTGCGGCAGCGCCGCCGCCACGTATGAACTGGTCGCCGCGAGCGGCTTCAGCTTTGCAAGAAACGCATCAAGCGAGGCCGCATCGGGCTTGAACGTCTCGTTGAACCAGGTCTCTGCCGGTTCATCCATGAAGTGCAGACCTGAGTCCTTGACAAAGAGCGGTCGCCCGAACTCTGTGGCAAACGTACGGACGGCGCTCTCGGGAACTCCGGCGATTTGGGCCACGATGGAAATCGGCACCAGGGGCCGGAGCACGGCGAGGCCCTTGCAGATGAGGTCTATCTGATTCGCCTCTGTCGGGCCCCACTCGGCTTTCAGCCTACCGATAGCTTTGGACAGCAGGCCTCCGATCGCGTGCTGGACCGTCGTGGGCGTGGGCCCCAGGACCCTCAGCATGTCGCCGATGGGTGGGGTGCCCTCCATCGCCAGTGCTTGAACGCGGGGGTTATCGCTGCTGAGAAAAGCGAATTCCGCAGCCTCCGCGTCCGTTGCCTCGGGATAGCTCAGTCGTAGGTGCGTGGCAGTCTCAGTCTTGGAGAACGACTCCAGCTTGATCACTATGGCGTCCAGCGGCACTCCAAGGTGGCCCTGCCGGTGTGATCTGCATGTGAATGCCAACCGCACCCCGTCGGGCATATCCGTGTTGATCAGGTCATGGACAAAGGCACGCTCACCGATCTCTTGTGCCGCCATGTATGCGTTGTCGGCCGCGTCGATGATGATGCAAAGGCTCGCCTGAGGCGTGCGGGCCCTAAGAAGATCAATGGCTTGCTTGAGCCGAGATACGAAGGCCCGCATGAACTGCTTGGGATCGGCACCGCTGGACGGAATCAATGGCAGGCAAAGCTGCTGTCCTGCGAGCTCGTTTGCGATCTGGATGAGGGCATCGCGGTACCGATGGCGATACTTCAAGGCTTGGCGATAGGTCCCGTCACCGAAGCAGTCGTACAGGATCGCTACCGACCCAGCAGGCATGGCGCGAGCGAGGTGCACAGAAAGAGTCGACTTGCCCACACCGCCGTCTGCGTGGATAACCACTGGGCGTTGTGCGGTGAGAAGCGTCGCCAGGATGTCTGCCTGCTGCGCTCGAGGAAGCCCCTGCTTTGGTTCCGAGATCAACGAGGGCGCCGGCAGGAGATCGATTTCAGTCACCCGCAGCGCGCGAAGTACATCGTAAAGCCGGACGGAACGGTCCTGCGCTCCCTCGTCGGTTGCCCGGCGGGTGATCAGCTCTTTCAGCTGAAGCGCAGCCTCGGTGTCCGGCTCGGACAGGTATGCGCCCAGGTCCTGACTTAAGAGGTTGCGCTGTGCCCATAGGTCTGGCTCACCAGCTTCAACCGAGAAGGCGGCGAAGAAGCTCTGTACGTTGCTGCCAGCTGACGCCGCGTACCGTTTCAGCAACTCGTCTATCTCACGGTGTCGCGGCGCTGGTGACCCCGTGGCGATATCGGCTAACGCTTCTAGAACGGCCCCATTCATGGGCCTATTCGTCAGAAAAATGAACTGAACCTTCTTCGCCAGGACGCCCAGACCAAGCGACGCTTCCAACTCCTTGAAGCGCCCCGCGAAGCCTTCGATGGTTCCTTTGAGACCGCTTGCCGTCCAGGGGTCGTGCGCGTGCCTGGACGAATGTTTGAGCTGTACA